>Ga0302226_10001730_pt1 | contig 16048 bp, 10 predicted proteins | sample II_Palsa_E3_3_FD_193524 | JGI IMG/M metagenome (GOLD analysis project Ga0302226, IMG submission 193524) | Peat permafrost microbial communities from Stordalen Mire near Abisko, Sweden - II_Palsa_E3_3 | ecosystem: Environmental > Terrestrial > Soil > Palsa > Peat permafrost | place: Sweden...
ACTTCAATGTCAACGTGCGCGGGCTGCTGCTGATCACTCAGGCGGCTTCGAAGCATCTCGGCGAAGGCGCCAGCATCGTCAATGTCGGCTCGGTCGTAAGCCGCATCACGCCGCCGGGCAGTGTCGTGTACACGGCCACCAAGGGCGCCGTGGACGCGATCACGGGCGTGCTAGCTCGCGAACTGGGACCGCGCAAGATTCGCGTCAACTCGGTGAATCCGGGCATGGTGGAAACCGAGGGCACCAAGGACGGCGGCATCATCGCATCCGAAATGGCAACCGCGGTCGTGGCGCAAACGCCGCTTGGCCGTCTCGGTCAACCCGAGGATATCGCCCGGGTCGCCGTGTTCCTGGCGTCGGATGATGCCGGGTGGATCACGGGCGAGACCCTTGTGGCGAGCGGCGGGCTGCGCTAAGGCGCTAAGGCGCTACGGCGCGGCGGGCGGGGTGGCCGGGTCGGGCTCGATCAGGCCACCGCCGTCGGCGGCTCAGGCCTGATCGGACCATCGTCTGGCGCGCATCCGCCATCAAAGATACCGGCAGTGGCAAGCCCATTTGCCGGTCTGAATGCCCCCACCGCCCACTTCTCGGTAAACTACGTCCTTTTGTTTTGCGGTTCCGCGCTCGCCGATACCCTCGGACACGCCGCGGGCCGCCGCGTATCAGACAACAGGACGTAGTGATGAAGCGAGCAGTGATAACAGCGACGTTGGCGGTGTGCCTCGCGCAATCGGCCATGCAGGCGGCGGCGCAAACAGTCAACGACCAATGTTTTGCCATCGGCGATATCGCCGGGCAAGTTGCCTCGTGGCGCATGCACAAGAAAACCAAAGCGCAGGCGCTCGACCAGGCGGCGAAATACTACCAGGGCAAGGCCGACCAGCAGGCGCTCAACGCCATCATCGAGCGGATCTACGGTCCGGAGGGCAAGTCCATGACGCCCGACCAGGCCAGCATGGTCTTCACGGCCGAGTGCGCCAACCACCAGAAAGCCCCATCCGCCAAAGAATAAGCGCCATACCCCGGGTCGAGGCTGGCCGGCGCTTACCCGCGCCGCCTGTGAGGCTACCCACAATCGGCTAAGATTAGCGTATCTGCAGTCCACCCTCGGCCGCCAGCCTGTTGTCGCGGCCGCTTGCCCCATCCATCAGAGGAACCCAGCATGGCTACATCGAGCTATACCGACACCCGACTCCTGATCAATAACGAGTGGTGCGACGCCGCGAGCGGCAAGACTATCGAGGTCATCAATCCGGCCACCGGCAAGCCGATCGGCAAGGTTGCGCACGCCGGCATCGCCGATCTGGACCGGGCCCTGGACGCCGCGCAAAAAGGCTTCGCGGCCTGGCGCAAGATTCCCGCCAACGAGCGCGCCAACACCATGCGCAAGGCCGCGGCCCTGGTGCGCGAACGCGCCTCGGACATCGCCCGCCTGATGACGCAGGAGCAAGGCAAGCCGTTCGCCGAAGCCCGCGTCGAGATGTTGTCGGCCGCCGACATCATCGAATGGTTCGCCGATGAAGGCCGCCGTATCTACGGCCGTGTCGTGCCGCCGCGCAATCTGGCAGCCCAGCAACTGGTCCTGAAGGAACCGATCGGCCCGGTCGCGGCTTTCACGCCGTGGAATTTCCCGGTCAATCAGGTCGTGCGCAAGCTGAGCGCCGCCCTGACGAGCGGTTGCTCGTTCCTCGTCAAGGCGCCGGAAGAAACCCCGGCATCGCCGGCCGCGCTGCTGCAGGCGTTCGTCGAAGCCGGCGTGCCGCCCGGCACCGTGGGCCTCGTGTTCGGCGACCCGGCCGAGATCTCCAGCTACCTGATCCCGCATCCGGTGATCCGCAAGGTCACGTTCACCGGTTCGACGCCGGTCGGCAAGCAACTGGCCGCCCTCGCCGGGCAGCATATGAAGCGCGCCACCATGGAGCTGGGCGGTCACGCACCGGTCATCATTGCAGCAGACGCGGACGTCGAACTGGCGGTCAAGGCAGCCGGCGCGGCGAAGTTCCGCAACGCGGGTCAGGTCTGCATCTCGCCGACGCGCTTCCTCGTGCACAACAGCATCCGCGAACAGTTCGAGCAGGCGCTCATCAAGCACGCCGAAAGCCTGAAGCTCGGTGACGGTCTGGTCGAAGGCACCACACTCGGGCCGCTTGCCAACGCGCGCCGCCTCACGGCCATGGCCAAGGTGCTCGACAACGCGCGCGCCACTGGCGCGACGGTCGCTACCGGCGGCGAGCGCGTCGGCTCGGAAGGCAACTTCTTTGCGCCGACGGTGCTGACCAACGTCTCGCTCGAAGCCGATGTCTTCAACAACGAGCCGTTTGGCCCGATCGCGGCCATCCGCGGCTTCGATTCTCTCGAAGACGCCATTGCCGAAGCCAACCGCCTGCCGTACGGTCTCGCCGGCTACGCGTTCACCAAATCGTTCGCCAACGTGCATCTGCTGTCGCAACAGCTTGAAGTCGGCATGCTGTGGATCAACCAGCCGGCCACGCCGACGCCGGAAATGCCGTTTGGCGGCGTCAAGGATTCGGGCTACGGCTCCGAAGGTGGTCCTGAAGCGCTGGAAGCCTATCTGGTGACGAAGTCGGTCACTGTGATGTCGTCCTAAGCGACTCACGGCGCTTAGGCTTCAGCTCCAAAGAGAAGCACGAAGCATAAAACGGAAGTACCAGGCGGCCCCCTTCGGGGGCCGCTTTTTTGTGGGCGACATCTATGCCTGCTATTTTTGGAAAGATTAGCTAAGGAGGAGGCAACTAAAGATATCCTCTGCCAGGCCGTTATGCAGCAGAGAGGCGCGTTCGGGTGTTTTTGGCGAGATGTAATTGGGCCGAAGGCCAGCGGCGAAAACACCGAAGGTGCGCATAACCTTCGCAAAACACGAACATCAGATCAAGCTTCGTCAGCCCGGCGGCCTGCCTGTCGCCATCGGGCATGACGATGCAGCGGCCGGCGTCGCAGGCGTGCGTTGCTCGAATTCGAGCGCGTGATGCCAGGCGGTATCGATTCCGTGTACGCGTTTGAAAAGGACCGATGACATGCGCTGGCCCCCCCTATCCCGCTCGCGGCAGCCGCCACAAGCCGTTAGGACACCGTTGAATTCACAGTGCATGATCTGGCGCGCATGCCGCGCCTTCACCGTGCTCGCGCTGTTCCTGACCGGCTGCCTGCTGGCGGCCGCCCCGGCTACGGCCGCCGCGAGCGTGTTGCGCGTGCTGGCATGGCCCGGTTACGCGGATAGCGATGTCGTGAAAGCCTTTGAGGCACGCTTTCATACAACGGTTGAAGTGACGCTGGTCGATTCCGACGAGGCGCTGTGGGACAAGATGCATGCGGGCGGCACGCCGCACTACGACGTACTCGCCGCCAATACCGCGGAAATCCAGCGCTACACCCACGAGCACATGCTGGCGCCGCTCGACCTCAGCCAGCTTCCCAATACGCAGCGGCAACTGCCGCGCTTCCAGGCGCGCGCGGGTATTGACGGCCTGACCGTGGCGGGCAAGGTCTACGCGATTCCATTCACGTACTCGTCGATGGGGCTGATCTACGACCGCAAGCAGGTCACCGTCGCACCGCATTCCATGGCTGAACTTTGGAATCCGCAATACCGCGGCAAGGTGCTCGATTTCAATAGCGCCCAGCACAATTTCTCGTTCGCGGCGCTGGCACTCGGTTATCGCGATCCGTTCCGGCTCTCTCCCGCGCAAACTCACGACATCGCCCTGAAGTTGATCGATTTACGGCGCAATCTTCTGACGTATTACAACCTGCCCGAAGAGGCGACCGCGTTCTTCGTCCAGCATAAGGTTGCGTTGATGTTCGGCAACTACGGCACCCAGCAGCTCGCGCAGTTGCGTCGGGCCGGCGCCGATGTGGGCTACGTGATTCCCGACGAAGGCGCCCTCGCCTGGCTCGACTGCTGGGCCATGACGAGCACCGCGGCCGATCGCCCGCTCGCCCTTGCGTGGATCAACTACATGCTCGAGCCGGACGTCAGCGGACTGCTGACGCAGCGCCAGGGCCTCGCCAATACGCTCACACCCTCGCCGGAGAGCAACGCCGATGCCCACCTGATCTGGCTGCGCCCGGTGGACGATATTCAGCAGCGCGAAGCGTTGTGGAGCAAGATCGTCTCGGGCGACCTGCCAGGGAGCTTCAGATGATGCGCCCCGGCCTGACCTTCAAGCTGTCGATCCTGCTCGCCTGCATCGGCGTGGTGGCATCCGGCGCGACCGGCTACTACGCGTACCGCGCCAACCGCACCATGCTGGTGAACGAAGCCGAGCAGAGTCTCCTGACTTCGACCGAGTTGCTGAGCCAGCGCTTTTCCGTGGCGCTGGGCGACGTGTCGCAAGATGCGCTCGTGCTCGCGACGTTACCGTCGGCAGCGTCGGTCGCGCAATCCGATGACGGCTCGGGCGCCAATGATGCCCGCGAGCGCCTTGCCACGGTGTTCGCCAGTGTGATGGCGAATCACCCCGAGTACCTGCAGGTGCGGCTGATCGCGCGTCAGCGCTATGGCCTCGAACTGATCCGCTTCGACCGCGACGCGCAAAGCGCCGTGCGGGTGGCGGCAAAAGGCTTGCAGGAGAAAGGTCAGTTTGCCTATGTGTTCGACACGCTCGCGCTGCCGCCGCGCGGCATCTATGTTTCGCCTATCACGGTCAACCACGAACACGGCGCGCATTCCGCCGAAGGCAGGCCGACGTTGCGCCTCGCCACGCCCGTAGTCGCCGCAAACGGCAACGCGACCGGCGTCCTCGTGATCGACGTGGACCTCGCGAGCCTGCTCAAGCTGTTGCAAGTCGGCTTGCCGCGCGGCTATGAGGTGTATCTCGCCAATGAGTGGGGCGATTTTCTGATGCATCCCGATGCTTCGCAGACCTTCGGTTTCGATCGCGGGCGGCGCATCCTCATGCAGGACAACTTCCCCACCACGAAACCGCTGTTCGAGCAGTCGAAAAACAAGGTGTCCATGAACGGTCTGCTGCAGCCGCACGAGGCGGCGGGCTACGTGTATGCCTTTATCCGCAGACCATTCGGCGTGGCGGACGGCAACCGCTTTATCGTGCTGGGCATCGCCAAGCCGCTTTCCGACGTGCTGGCAGGCGCCACGCTGCTTGGCAACAGCATCGTGCGCATGGTGCTGGTGTCCAGTGTGCTCGCCTTTTTGCTGGCCATCCTGTTCGCGCGGGCGCTCACCCAACCACTGCAGATGCTCGCGCATGCCGCCACGCATTTCTTCGCAGACCATACGATGGGCGCGCTGCCGCTCAAGCGCACCGACGAAATCGGCGTGCTCGCGCGCTGCTTCGACCGGATGCGCCGGGAAATCCGTTCGCAACTCGATGTGCTCCATAGCAAGCAGCATGAGCTGGTTCATCTCGCCAGTCACGATGCCTTGACCGGTCTGCCCAACCGCCTGCTGTTCACCCAGAAGCTGGAGACCGCGGTCAGTGAGGCCGCCGCGAGCGGCGAGCAGCTCGCGGTGCTGTTCGTCGACCTCGACCGCTTCAAGCAGATCAACGACCAGTACGGCCATGCCGTCGGCGACCGTGTGCTCGCCAGCGTGGCACGGCGCATCCAGCTGGTGCTGTCCGATGGTGATATGGTCGCGCGCCTGGGCGGCGACGAGTTCATCGTGCTGCTCAGAGGCACGCGCTCCACGGATGCCGGGCCTGCCATTGCCGGCGACATCATTCGTGCCCTGAACGACAGGCTGCTGATCGATGGGCAGTCGATGCTGGTTGGCGCGAGTATCGGCATCAGCCACTATCCGGCCGACGGCACCTCCGCCGCAGCCTTGCTGCTCAACGCCGACGCGGCGATGTACGCCGCCAAATCGGGCGAGACCGCGTCGTGGCTCCACTATCAGGACCTGCTCGCGGCGCGCAGACGCGAGACCGTTGCCGAGGGCGACGCCGGCGAACGCACGGACGACGCCAACGATGACAGGCTTTCGCGAGGTTCAGGTAACGCGGGCGCCGTCATGTAAAGTCTTCCGGGCCGGCAACAGCGGCAGCGACGCTGCCCTTCGGTTGACTCACGCTTTCATCTTGACTTACGACCATATATGAAGGTAACCTTTGTAGGTACCCTTCGTAGTTATCCGCCCGGCTGAATTCACCGGTCGAGCCGGATAAAACGCATCCATTCACCGGCAGACCATCCCGCCCATGAGCGAATCCTCCCCCGACCCCGAAGCCACCCGCGCGCTGGCGCTGGCCGGCGAGCTGCGCGTGGTCGTCGGCCGGTTGAAGCGCCGGCTGCGCGAACAGTCGCATCTCGGCGACCTGAGCTGGACCCAGGTGCGCGTGCTGTCCCGTCTGGAAAAGGAGGGCCCTGCCACTGTCACCGCCCTCGCGCGGGCCGAAGGCATTCGCCCGCAATCGATGGGCGAAACGGTTGCCGCGCTGAAGGCGGCCGGCTTCGTCACCGGCGCCCCCGATCCGGACGACGGACGGCAAACCGTTCTGTCGCTCACCCCGGCCTGCCAGGAAGCAATCATGACCGGCCGCGCCGCGCGCGAAGACTGGCTGTTTCGCGAGATCCGCGCCAAGCTTGCGCCGGCCGAGCAGGCGCAACTGGCAAGCGCGGTCGGACTGCTCAAACGCCTCGTCGACACCTGATCTGATCCCGTCGTTAGCCGCGCGCGCTCACGGCGCCGCATCGTCTCTCCCCTCAAACAGGACTCCATCATGGCTATCACTACGCTCGACCCGAAAACCGCACTCATCGTCATCGATCTGCAGAACGGCATCGTCGGACTTCCCACCGCTCATCCGGCCGGCGAAGTCGTGAAGCAAAGCCGCGTGTTGCTCGACACGTTCCGCGCTCACCAGTTGCCGGTCGTGCTCGTCAACGTGGCCGGCGGCGCACCGGGCCGCACCGAGCAGGCTCGCCACACCGGCGAATTCCCCGCCGGCTGGACCGACCTCGTCGCCGAACTGAACCCTCAACCAGAGGATCATCTCGTCACCAAGCGCACATGGGGCGCGTTTACGGGCACCGACCTCGAGGAGTATCTCAAGGGCAAAGGCGTCACCCAGGTGGTGATCGTCGGCGTGGCGACGGCCATCGGCGTCGAATCGACCGCCCGTCAGGCTTACGAACTGGGATTTAACGTCACGCTTGCCGTCGACGCCATGACCGACCTCAGCGCCGAGACCCACGACAACGCCATCACGCGGATTTTCCCCCGCCTGGGCGAGACCGGCACGACGGCGGAAATCGTCGCACTGCTTGACAAGATCCGCGCATGAACGCCCTTGCCACGCAGGTAACGCATTCGGGTGCACGCTCACGCTGGTCAGGCTCATGCGCGCTTCGGGGATAGTCTGGTGAAAGGTACTTTCCGCTCGCTAAGCGGCTTCAATTACCGTATCTGGGTCAGCGGAGGGCTGATCTCCAATGTGGGCAGCTGGATGCAGCGCACGGCACAGGACTGGCTTGTTCTAACCGAGCTCACTCACAGGAATGCGACTGCGGTTGGCATCGTGATGGCGCTGCAGTTCGGCCCAATGCTGCTTCTGCTGCCGCTGACCGGTTATGCCGCCGACCATCTGGATCGCCGCAAGTTGCTGCTGGTCACCCAGGCGACGATGGCCGCGCTGGCCCTCGGGCTCGGCCTGCTCACCCTGACCGGCCTCGTGCAGTTGTGGCACGTGTACCTGTTTGCGTTCCTGCTTGGCTGCGTCACTGCGTTCGACTCTCCCGCGCGTCAGACCTTCGTCGCAGAGCTGGTGGGAGAAGAGGATCTGTCGAACGCGGTGGCGCTCAATTCCACCTCGTTCAACGCCGGGCGGATGATCGGACCGGCGGTCGCCGGTGTGCTGATCGCCGCGGTGGGGACGGGCTGGGTATTCGTCATCAACGCGGTCTCGTTTGCGGCAGTGCTGTGCTCACTGAAGATCCTGCGCGTCCACGAACTGCACCATAAGCTGAAAGCACACCGCGCGCGCGGGGCTTTTATCGACGGCTTCCGTTATGTCTGGAAACGCCCCGACCTCCGGGCGCTGCTGACGATGCTTTTTTTGATCGGCACCTTCGGACTTAATTTTCCGATCTTTATCTCGACCATGTCGGTCACGGCGTTTCATGCCAATGCCAGCCAGTACGGACTCCTGACATCCACCATGGCAATCGGCTCGGTGACCGGTGCGTTGCTGGCGGCACGCCGTGCACGCCCGCGCCTCTCGTTGTTACTGGTCAGCGCAGGCCTGTTCGGCTTTGGCTGTACGCTCGCGGCATGCATGCCCACCTACGGACTGTTCGGCGTTACGCTGGTCGTAATCGGCATGTGTACGCAGACTTTCACCACCTCGACGAACAGCCTCGTACAACTGTCGACCGAACCCGCCATGCGTGGCCGGGTGGTCGCCATCCTGCTGGCTATCGCACTGGGCGGCACACCGCTCGGCGCGCCGATCGTCGGCTGGGTTGCGGATCACTTTGGCCCGCGCTGGGCGCTCGGGGTCGGCGCTGCTTCCGGTTTCGGCGCTGCGCTGGTGGGTCTGCATTACCTCAGGAAGTACCGCAATTTGCGCGTGAGCTTCGTTGGTGGCCGCATCCATGCAAGCGTGGATGGCATCGAAGCTGCCGGCGCGGCTGCGCCATCCGCTCATTGACCTCTCGTTGCACCCTGCAGCCCGGGACGGCGCGTTGCCGGATTCACGACGCGCCTCGTCCACTCCGCCTTGCGCCGCACTAGCGGATCAACAAATCAGCGGCCAAGATCCGGGTGCCGGTTAGTGAGTTCGGTGAACCACTCGGTAAACGCGCGCACCCGCGAACTCATGCGCCGGTGCGGATAAACCAGCGAGAGCGGCGTCGAAGGAATCTTGTACGAGGTCAGTATTTCCTGCAACTCGCCGCGCTCGATCATCTCCGCCACCATGAAACGTGACGGCTGGATAATGCCGTAGCCGAGCACGCCGGCAGTAATGTAGACGGTGCCGTCGTTCACCGACAACCCGCCTTCGAGCGCTACCTTGACTACCTCGCCGTTCACCTCGTATTCGAACGGAAAGACCTTGCCGCTGCGCGCAGAGACGTAGTTGACGGCGCGATGCTCCCGGAGCTCTTCCAGCGTGGTCGGTATGCCATGCTCGGCGAGATAGGCCGGCGACGCGCAGGTCGTGATACGCGAGTTGCCGATGCGTCGTGCGACGAGGCTCGACTCTTCCAGCGCACCCATCCGGATCACGCAGTCGACGCCGTCCTGAATCAGGTCGATATTGCGATCCGCGAGGCCCAGGCGTACGTCGATCTCGGGATACTGCCTGTAGAAATCGCCGAGCGCCGGCAACAGCAGGACCTTCGCCAGTGTCCCGGAAGTGTCGACGCGAATGGTGCCTGCCGGGCTTTGCCGCTTGTTCGACAGCGACGACTCCGCATCCGATATCTCCGAGAGAATGCCGACGCAACGTTCGTAGTACAACGCACCATCTTCGGTGACACTGACCTGCCGGGTGGTGCGGTTCAATAGCCGCACACCGACGTGTTCCTCGAGCGCCTGGATCAGGTTGCTGACCGATCCGCGCGGCAGATCGAGCAGCTCAGCTGCCTTTGAAAAGCTGTTGGTCTCGACCACGCGGGTGAAGACTTCCATTGCCTGCAGGCGGTCCATACGGGGGCATCCTCGTCAATCACAGTTAAACAGCAATTCTTCAGATATAGCACGGACGTTGCATCAGTCCGCACAACGGCGCAGCAGATCGATCAGCGCGACCGGATCATACGGTTTGCGCAAGGGGATCGCGTTGGGCAACCGTTGCCGCTGTTCCGGCGTCAGCACCAGATCGTAGCCGGTCAGAAAGATCACCTGCAAATGCGGATGATCGCGGCGAGCATCGATCGCCAGATCGACGCCTGACTTGCCCGCCAGTCCGACATCGGTCAGCAGCACGTCGACCGGCTGTTCTCGCAGCGCGTGCATGGCTTCCACATCGCTCCCAGCCTCGATGATCTGCAGTCCGAATGTCCTGAGTAATTCGGCGGTGCTCAGGCGCACCAGCTCGTCGTCTTCGACGTACAGAATGTTCAAGCGGCTGAGGGCTTCGGTGGGCTCACCCGTGTCTTCGATGTCAGCGGCCTGTCGAACCGCATCGTCGGCGGCAAAGCCGCGCCCGTCACCCGTTTCCTGCGCAAGCGCGAGCGCCCCCGCATCCTGCACGCCGGAAATGGCATCTTCGTCCGGCTGCCAGAACTGGTTTCTCAACACATGGCGCACTTTTCGAGCGAGCGCCTCGTAAGTGTACGGCTTGCTCAGCAACTCGATGCCTTCGTCCAGTCTGCCGGCGTGCACGATCGCATTGTCCGTGTAGCCCGAGGTGAACAGCACCACGATATCAGGTAAGCGCTCGCGCGCCTTGCGGGCCAGTTCGGGGCTGCGCAACGGTCCCGGCATCACGACGTCAGTAAACAGCAGATTGATCGGCACGCCGCTCTCGACGATCGCCAACGCGCTTTGCGCGTCCTTGGCCTTGAGCACCGTATAGCCGAGGTCGCTCAGCATCTCGACCACCGTGCCCCGCACGTCTTCGTCGTCCTCGACTACCAGCACCGTTTCCGCGCCGCCCTTCGCCGGTCCCGCATCGATTTGCGTTTCGAGGTCCTCTTCCTGACGCACACGCGGCAGATAGATGCGCACCGTCGTGCCATGACCTGGCTCGCTGTAGATCTTGACGTGGCCGCCCGACTGCTTGACGAATCCGTACACCATGCTAAGCCCGAGACCCGTGCCCTGTCCTTCGGGCTTGGTCGTGAAGAACGGCTCGAAGGCGCGCTCGCGCACTTCCGGTGGCATGCCCGAGCCGGTATCGGTGAGCGCGACCATCACATACTGTCCCGGCGCCACCTCGGCATTGCGCTGCGCGTAGGCGTCGTCGAGCGAGGCATTGCCCGCTTCCATGGTCAGCCGGCCGTGCCCGCGCATCGCATCGCGCGCGTTGATCGCCAGATTGAGCAACGCGTTTTCGACCTGGAACGGATCGACCAGCGTATTCCACAGACCGCCCGACACCACCGTTTCGATTTCGATGCCGTCGCCAAGCGCGCGCCGGAACATGTCGTCGAGACCGCGGATAAAACGGCCGAGATTGACGACCTTCGGCGCGAGCGGTTGACGCCGCCCGAACGCCAGCAACTGCGAGGCCAGATTGGCGCCGCGCGCCACGCCCGCCAGCGCATTGCGCACGCGCTGCTCGGCCTTGTCGGCACCGGCCACGTCCTTTGCCAGCAGTTGCAGATTGCCGCCGATCACCTGCAGCAGGTTGTTGAAATCGTGCGCAACGCCGCCGGTCAGTTTGCCTATCGACTCCATCTTCTGCGCCATGCGCAGCGCCTCTTCAGCGTGCTGCAACGCTTCGGCGTTGTCCTTGTCAGTGGTGACATCGCGACCCACGCCGTGGATACGGTCCGAAGCCGGATCGAGGGACAAGGTCCACGCCACCCAACGCCACGCGCCGTCGGTGCGCTTCAGACGCGATTCGTAACGCACCGGCACGCCCGCGCGCCGCAAACGCTCCAGTTGCCCGGTGACCATTTCGACTTCGTCGGGGTGAAGCAGATCCATGTACGAGTGCGACATCAGCCAGTGCAGCGGATAGCCGAGCGTACTCTGCCACGATGGACTGATGCGTTGCAGCGTGCCGTCGAAACTTGCGACCACCAGCAGATCCTCGCTCAGTTCCCACAGCCGGTCGCGATCGGCCACCGCTTCGCTCACGCGGCGCTCCAACGTTTCGTTCAACTCACGTAAGGCACTCTCGGCCTTGGTGCGCTCGGCGATTTCCGATTGCGCCGCCTGATAAAGCCGCGCATTGTCGATCGCAATGGCCGCCTGCGCCGCAATGCCCACCACGATGCGTTCGGAGCGCGCCGTGAACACGCCGGGTTCCGGGTGGCCGAACAGCAAACCGCCGATCACTTCGCCGGTGCGCGAAATCACCGGCGCGGCGAGATAGCTGCGCACCGGCAGATGGCCGGCCGGCATCCCACGAAACGGCGCATTCCTGCCATAGCGCGGGTCCTGCGTCACATCGTCGACACGCACGATGCCCTCGCCCTTGAAGGTGGCCTCGAACAGGGCGGTGATGCGCGGCATCGGCAAACTGGCGAATGCTTCTTTCGGCGCGCCGGAGAGCGCGTACAGCATGTAGCGGCCGCCGTCATCGTCCTGCTTGGCCTGGTTGAACTGACTAACCTGCCCTCCCGGCGGCGACTGCACATTATAGAAAAACGAGCCAAACGCGGCGCCCGTGAGCTCCGTTGCCGCATCGGTCACGACCTGCACGGCGCGGCCCAGGTCGAGCTCCGCCGCCACGGCCGTGCCGACGCGGTTGAGGATTTCCAGCGTGCGCGACTCTTCACGCAGATTGCGCTCGGTCTCGCGCCGCAGCCGTGCCAGTTGCAGATTGCCCGCCACGCGCGCGACCAGTTCACGCGCCGAGAAGGGCTTGGTCAGATAGTCGTCGGCGCCGGACTCGAGGCCGCCTACACGCGCTTCTTCCCCTGCACGTGCCGAGAGCAGCAGTACCGGCGTTTCGCGCAAGACCGGGTCGCTGCGCAGTTCGCGCAGCAGGCCGAAGCCGTCGAGCCGCGGCATCATCACGTCCGAGACAATCAGATCCGGCAGCACCGTCCGTGCCACTTGCAGCGCCTCCGCACCGTCGACGGCGACCTGAACTTCATGCCCTGCCTGGCCAAGAATGCGGCGCATGTAGTCACGCAAATCGGCGTTGTCGTCGACCACCAGCACCCGCGCAGCGACCTTTCCATCCTGCAAGGGCGCGGACGTTTCGGCGGTCTCCAGCAGCGACTGCGGCTCGTCTGTGCCGATCTCGTCCAGCTGGTTCGACTCGGGGATCCAGCGCCGCGCGGCATCGACATAAGCGAGCGCGTGCCGGCTTAGCGCGGCCGGTGAGGTTGGGGTAGCCTCAGCCGCCGGCACGGCGACCGGGCCACCGACGTGCGGCAAGACCACGGTAAAGCAGCTGCCCACGCCAGGCGTGCTGTCGACCCGGATCGTGCCGCCATGCAGCTTGACCAACTCCTGCACCATCGCAAGCCCAATGCCGCTGCCTTCGACCGAGCGGCCCGGCGACCCTGCCACCCGGTGAAACCGTTCGAACAGGCGTGGAACCTCTTCTGGGGGAATGCCGATGCCCGTGTCCGCGACGCTCATCTCGATGCTGCCGTCGCGCGCTTGTCGCAGCGAAACCTTGATCGAACCGGAGAACGTGAACTTGAACGCGTTCGACAACAGGTTCATCACGACCTTTTCCCACATGTCGCGATCGATCTGCGCAATGATCGGCCCACCACCCGCATCGAGTCCACGGTCCACGTTGAGTTGCAGCCCGACCGTTTCGATCGCGGAGCGGAACAGCGAGGCGAGTTCGGTCGTGAACGCGGCGATATCGGTCGGCTGGGGGGTGATCTGAAAACGCCCAGCTTCGATGCGGGAAAAGTCGAGCAGTGCGTTGACCAGCTTCAGGAGCCGCAGGCCATTGCGATGCGTGATCTCAAGCAGACTGCGATCGGCCTCGCTGGTCGCATCCTGTTTGGCAAGCAGCTCTTCGAGCGGTCCCAGCATCAAGGTGAGCGGCGTGCGGAATTCGTGGCTGATGTTCGAGAAAAACGTGGTTTTGGCGCGGTCGATTTCGGACAACGCTTCGGCGCGCCGTCGCTCTTCCTCGTACGCGTGCGCGTAACCGATGGCCCCGCCGATCTGACCTGCGAGCAGGTTCAGGAAGGCGTGATAGCCCTCGTCCAGCAGACGACAGGGGTTCACGGCCACAATCAGTACTGCCGCACGCCCCGTCTCGCCGCCGGGCATGATGGGCAACAGAACCGCCTGGGTGGGCTCGATACTCCATGGGCCACTGGGCAATCCGGGTCCGAAGCGCTGCGCCAGATCGCACACCACGATCATGCCTTGCGTGCGCAGCGCTTCAGCAACTGGCCAAGGCGCGTCTTCGGCCATGCTCAGCGCTTCAGGAGCGGCTCGATGACCGCGCTCGATACCGCTTGCGCCCGCCAGCGTCACGTCCGCCGCGCCGGGTTCCGCGACGTACAGCAAGGCAAACGGAAGATCGCGCGGATTGCTCCGCAGAGCACGCGCGCTCAGTTCGCACGCGTCGCGCCACTGCCGTGCATCCGCGGTCGATGCGGCCAGCTCGCGCAACAGCATGAGTTGGCGTTCGCCGATGACACGCGAGGTATCGTCGCTGTTCGCGCAGATGATGCCGCCGGCCGTGCCGTCGTCGTTCGGAATCGGGCTATACGAGAAGGTGTAGTACGTCTCCTCCGGGAAGCCGTTGCGCTCCATGATCAACAGCTTCTGCTCGACGAAGGTGCCTTCGGCGCCCGTCAACGCTGTCTCTAGCAGCGGCGCGATGTCGCTCCAGATCTCGTGCCACACGACCGCGGTCGGCTGGCCGAGCGCCACCGGATGCTTGCCGCCGATAATCGACTTGTACGGGTCGTTGTAGAAGTACAGCAGATCCGGACCCCAGCCGATCCAGATCGGCTGGCGCGATGTGAGCATGATCCGGATCGCGGTCTTCAGGCCTTGCGGCCAGTTTTCAGAAGCGCCGATCGAAGTCGAGGCCCAGTCGTAGGCGCGGATCAGCGTCCCCATTTCCCCGCCGCCGACCAGAAAGGTCGTGGTCAAACCAGCGCGCAATGCGTCGGTCATTGAGCTGTCCGGCTTCATTAACGCAATCTCCTCGAGACGGTTGCCCGGTTGGATTGTTATAGCTGTAATCGATGGTCCCCAGCGATTTCCAGCGATTCGCAGTGGTGATGACTGCGACCTCGCCGCGTACGGAAATCCTTTCGCAGGATTCTCGCATGCAGAGCGCGTATTTGAGCACCAGAATACGTTTTGAACCACGCATAAACGATGCACTCGCGGCCGGCATCTTCGCACAATGCTGCGCGTGAAGCTTTCCGATACATTGGAGTTGTCCTGCAACGCAGAACGATTCACTCAGCGAGGTAAATCGTGCTGCCTGTCTCGTCTACTCCGGAGCAAAAATGACCACTCAGACCGCCTATTCCACTGCCTCGCCGACGCGCGCCGAGGTCGACACGTTTGCGGGTGCAACCGTTCTCGAATTCGGCACCGACTGGTGCGGCTACTGTCAGGGGGCACAACCGGTGATCGGCGAGGCCCTCGCGGGGCATGCCGAGGTGCGTCATCTGAAGATTGAGGACGGCCCCGGTCGGCCCCTCGGGCGATCGTTCAAGGTGAAGCTGTGGCCTACCCTGATTTTTCTTCGCGATGGCGCCGAGGTCGCGCGCGTGGTGCGGCCCACCGGGGTCGAGGCGATTGAGGAGGGATTGAACAGCCTCCTTTGAAGCTGGCTGATCGCGGCGGCGACGTGTCGTTGGTTCTACGGGCCGGTGTCGCCGATTGACATAGTGACGTCATGATGTCACTATGTCTCACATGAACATCGATCCAGATAGCCCCACCCCGCTGTACGCCCAGGTCGAAGCGGTGCTGGCGGCCAGCATCGCGGACGGGACCTATGCGCCGGGCAGCCGCCTGCCGAACGAGGACGGCCTGATCGAGCGCTTCGGCGTAAGCCGCACCACCATCCATAAGACGGTTCAGAACCTGATCAAACGCGGCCTGATCGAAATCCGCCGCGGCAAAGGCACCTTTGTCACCCAGCCCAAAATCACCCAGGAACTGACGGAACTGAGCGGCTTCGTCGAAGATATGCAAGCGCTTGGCCGCCGTCCGAGCGCTCGCGTGCTCGACAAGCAGGTCCTGCCTGCCAGCGACACGGTGGCTCGCCACCTCGCTTTAGCGGCCGGCACGCTGGTGGTGCGCATCCAGCGTGTGCGGCTCGCGGACGGCGTGCCCCTCTCGTTCGACGAAACCTGGCTGCCTAAAGACCTTGGCGAGAAGGTGATCGGCAACGATCTGGAGACCGAACCGATCTTCGCGCTGCTCGAGCAGAAATACGACACGCCACTGGTGGAAGCCGAGTACCGGCTCGAGGCCACCTGTGCGAACGAAACCGTGGCGCAG
>Ga0302226_10001731_pt1 | contig 16043 bp, 10 predicted proteins | sample II_Palsa_E3_3_FD_193524 | JGI IMG/M metagenome (GOLD analysis project Ga0302226, IMG submission 193524) | Peat permafrost microbial communities from Stordalen Mire near Abisko, Sweden - II_Palsa_E3_3 | ecosystem: Environmental > Terrestrial > Soil > Palsa > Peat permafrost | place: Sweden...
GCGCAGCGGCCGGCGTCAGCAGCACCTTGCCGCCATAGGCGCGGATTAGTTTGCGTCGCTCGATCGAGAAGGTCTCGGTCATCACCGCGACAAACGGATAGCCGCGTGCAGCGCACACCGCTGCCAGGGCCACGCCGGTGTTGCCCGAGGTGGCTTCGACCACCGTCTGGCCGGGTTTGAGCGTGCCGCGTTGCTCGGCATCGAGGATGATCGCCAGCGCCAAGCGGTCCTTCACCGAGCCGGCCGGATTGAATGCCTCTACCTTCACGTAAAGCTCGACGTGCTTCGGAGCCAGGCGGTGGAGCTTGATGATCGGCGTATTGCCAATGGTGTCGAGGATGCTGTTGTAGATCATGGGTCACTCCATGGGAACCGGCGGGAAAACAGCGTCGGCGATGATGCGCCCACACAGGTAAAACTATCGTCAGCCACGGTGGATTGCGGCCAGCAGATCGGCATGCACCGGCGCTGGCGGGATGCTGCTACGCCTACCCGTGGCGGCCGCGCGAATATCGTGCACCGTCGCACCCAGTGGCGGCTGACCGAACCAGGCCAAGGATTGCGCCAGTGCCGCGACTTCACCCAGGATCAGCAGCGCCGGCGAGCCCACGGCGTGAGCAGACGCACGCTCGGCCAGGTTCGCCAAGGTGCCGATCACCACCCGCTGTTCCGCGCGCGAGCCGTTCTCGATCAACGCAAACGGGGTCGTGGCCGCGCGACCGTGTTCGATCAACCGCGCCTGCAGCGACGCCAGTCCACCCACGCCCATGTACACCGCCAGCGTCTGCTGCTCTTGTGCCAGCGCCAGCCAGTCCAGCGTGTCGAGCGAATTGCGGCAATGCGCGGTGACGAAACGTACCGACTGGGCATGATCGCGATGCGTCAACGGTATGCCGGCATATGCTGCGCAAGCCACTGCAGCGGTAATGCCCGGCACCACCTCGTAGGGAATCTCGTGGCTGCGCAGGAACTCCAGCTCCTCGCCGCCACGGCCGAACACGAACGGATCGCCGCCCTTCAGCCGTACCACCCGTCGACCCGCGCACGCATGCTCCAGCAGCAAGGCATGGATGCCATCCTGGGTGGTGTGATGATTGCCCGCCTGCTTGCCAACCTCGATGCGCTCGGCATCGCGCCGCGCCAGTTCCAGTACTTCGGTACTGACCAACCGGTCGTGCAGGATCACGTCCGCCTCGTTCAGTGCACGCAAGGCGCGCAGCGTCAGCAGGCCCGGATCGCCGGGGCCGGCGCCCACCAGCACGACCGATCCCGGGTGCGCCGGTGACGCCGATGCCAGTGCCTGCTCCGCCGCCTGCCCTGCCTCCTTCGACTTCCCTTGGCGCAGCAGCGTCGCGACCGGGCCGGCAAACAGGGTTTCGTAGAACTGCCGCCGCGCCGCCATGTCCGGCAGTCGCGCCCGAATCCGACTACGCAACCGGGCGGCCAGCGTCGCCAGCGCGCCCAGCGAATGGTCAAGCAAGGTCTCCAGCCGTTCGCGCAGCAACCGCGCCAGCATCGGTGCCTCGCCGCCACTGGAGATCGCGATCATCAGCGGTGCACGATCAACCACGGCCGGCACGTGGAAACTCGATAGCGTCGCGTCGTCGACCACGTTGACGAAAATCCGCCGCAGCCCTGCCAGCGTGGCGACCAGGGCGTTCGTCTCACGATCAGAGGTGGCCGCCACCACCAGCCAGATCCGCTCGAGCCAGCCTTCCTGGAAAGCATCAGCACGATGCGCAATGCGTCCTTCGCTGACCCAGCGCCGCAGCTGCGGCGTCAGCATCGGCGCGTTCACCGTCACCTGCGCCTGGGCGCCGAGCAACGCGGCGATCTTGCGTTCGGCGACCGCGCCGCCACCTACCACCAGTACGGCACGGTGGGACAGATCAGCGAACAGCGGATAGAGCTTCATGATGCGATGAACCTGCCTTGCACGGGTGGATACAGGGCCACGCTACGAACGGGACGCCCGTCCGGCAAATGATTTGTGCTGGCACACATATGCCATCGGGTTATGGCCGCCCATAAAAATTGTTGACTTATTTGTTAAATAGCCGTATAGACGTCTAACAATGACCGGCACAATCCATCATCGAGCAAGCATCCTCAGCGACCCTGGCGTCGCTGCCATCGCCATGCCATCCACGATGTCGACCTGCTCCATGCGATGTATCTGTACTTCGCTCGCGCCTCAATCCATCGACCACGACCGCCTACGGATCCATCGTCATGACGCTTACACAATTGCGCTATCTCATCGCCATCGCCGACTCCGGCCTCAACATCACGCTTGCCGCCGAGCGCGTGCATGCCACCCAGCCCGGGCTGAGCAAGCAGCTGCGGCAGCTTGAGGACGAACTCGGTTTCCAGTTGTTCGTGCGCAAGGGCAAGAGCCTCGACTCGGTAACCCCGGCCGGCGCCCAGGTGCTGGAGCGCGCACGCACGATCCTCGCCGAGGCCGGCAATATCCGTTCGATCGCCGCGAACCTGCGCAACGAGGCTCACGGCGAACTGCGCATCGCCACCACCCATACCCAGGCACGTTTTGCCCTGCCCGCGGCAATCGGCGCGCTCAATGCCGACTATCCACAGGTCAGCGTGCACCTGCAGCCAGTTCGCGACGCCGAGGTGCTGGCACAGCTGGAGGCTGGCCGGGTCGACCTGGCCGTGGTCAGCAGCACCGGCGCACCGCCAGCGAATGGCATCGCATTACCTGCCTACCACTGGCAGCGGGTGATCGTGGTGCCACGGAACCACCCGCTGGCCAAGCACAAGCAACCGGTAACGCTGGAGCAATTGGCGGCCCTGCCGCTGATCAGCTACGACTCCTCACAGAAGGCGGAGTCATCGCTGCGTCGGGCGTTCGACGCTGCCGACCTGACGCCGCAGATCGCGATGACCGCCAGTGACGCCGACCTGATCAAGACGTATGTACGTGCCGGCCTGGGCATCGGCGTGCTGGCCGAGATGGCGATGTTGCCCACGGACACCGACCTGCAGGTGTTGCCGGCCGACCACCTGTTTCCGTCATGCACGACCTGGATCGTGCTGCGTCGCGAACGCGTGCTGCGTGCTTATGTGCTGGAGTTCATCAGCCTGTTTGCGCCACATCTGCATCGCCGCGAAGTGGCGCGCGCGCTGGCCGCCGATGCGGCTGGTGACTGGCCGGCCGTGCCGCACTGGCGGGAACGGTCGCAGGCAGCGCTGACCGACGCCGCCTGATCCATCAGCCAACACCGGCCCGGCATCAACCCGGGCCGTGCAACCCGCATTCACGCTTGAGTCCGAAGAAACGGGTGTCCTCCTCTTCCATGCCGGGTTCCCAGCGGCGGGTGGTGTGGGTATCGCCGATCGAGATGTAGCCTTGATCCCACAGCGGGTGATACGGCAAACCGTGACGTTGCAGATACATGCCCACGTCGCGGTCGCTCCAGTCGGCGATCGGATGGAATTTCCAGCGGTTGCGATTCCACTCGACAAACGCGATGTCTTGACGGCTCCTCGACTGGCTGCGCCGCAGCCCCGCAAACCAGCTCTGCACGCCAAGATCAGTCAGGGCGCGCTGCATCGGCTCGACCTTGCGGATGCTGTTGTAGCGATCGATGCCCTCGACGCCCTGCTCCCATAGCCGCCCATAACGCGCCTCGGCCCAGGCCCGACCGATCATTGGCCGGTAGACCTTGAGATTAAGCTCGAGGCGCTCAGCCAGCGTATCGACGAATTGATAGGTTTCGGGAAACAGATAACCGGTATCGATCAGGATCACCGGGATATCCGGCTGCTGGCGAGTCAGCAGATGCAGCGAGACGGCTGCCTGCGCACCGAAGCTCGACGACAGTGCGTGCCTGCCGGGAGTGTGTTGCAACGCCCACGCCACGCGCTGCTCGGCTGTCTGGCCAGCCAGCCAGTCATTCAATCTGGCCAATGCGTGCCGATCACGTGGGTTGCGTGGCAATTCGATCGTGCTCATGCACTGACCTTGAGCGGAATCAGCCGCGGCTGACTCAATACAGCCGCGCGCAGCAGGAAATCGCCGAAGTGTTCTCCCGCCGCACGTTCGCCGGCAAAGCGGGCAAACAGCTGATCGAGAACATCAAGCAGGGCGGCCTCGTCGACATTTTCGCGGTAGAGCTGATTCAAGCGCTGGCCACGAAAATCCGCGCCAAGGCGCAGGTCGTAACGACCAGGGGCACGTCCGATCAGGGCGATCTCGCCCAGGTATGGGCGCGAGCAGCCATTCGGGCAGCCGGACAGGCGCAGCAGGATCGGTGCATCGATCAGCCCGTGGCGATCCAGTAACGCTTCCAGCTTAGGCAACAGCAGCGGCAGATAGCGCTCGCTTTCGGCCATCGCCAGTCCGCATGTGGGCAACGCCACGCACGCAATCGCGTGCTGCCGGATGGCGCTGTGCTTCCGGTAACCGTCCATGCCGTGACGGGCGACCAGTTCATCGATGGCAGCGCGATCCGCAGCCACCACGTTGGCGATGATCAGGTTCTGGTTGCAGGTCAGGCGGATGTCGCCTTTGTGTATCGCCGCCAGCTCGCGCATGCCGCTGAGCCAGGTGTGCGCCTCATTATCGAGCAGGCGGCCAGACTCGACCTGCAGGGTCAGGTGCCAGCGACCGGCATGGCCTTCGATCCAGCCGTAACGATCGCCGTTGTGGTCGAAGCGAAACGCGCGCTCCGCCTGCAGTGCAAAGCCGAGGCGCTGTTCCAGCTCGGCCTTGAATGCGGCCAGCCCATGCCGATCGATGGTGTATTTCAGGCGGGCATGTTTGCGCTCCTCGCGATCGCCCCAGTCGCGTTGCACCGCAATCACGGTTTCGGCCAGCGCCAGCAGTTGCTCCGGCAGCACGAAGCCGATCACATCGGCCAGCCGCGGATAGGTCGACGGATCGCCGTGGCTGGCACCCATGCCGCCGCCGATGGCTACATTGAAGCCGGCCAGCCGACCATCCTCCTCGACGATCGCGATCAGGCCCAGGTCCTGGGCAAATACGTCGATATCGTTGAGCGGAGGGATCGCCAGTCCGATCTTGAACTTGCGCGGCAGGTACGTCGGCCCGTACAACGGCTCAACCTCCTCTTCGCCGACCAGCTTTTCGCCGTCGAGCCACAGCTCGTGATAAGCGCGGGTCTTCGGCTCGAGATGCTCGGACAGGCGCACCGCCCACGCATACGCATGCTCGTGTGCCTGCGACTCGACCGGATTGGCATTGCATACCACGTTGCGGTTGACGTCGCCGCAAGCGGCGATCGTGCTGGCCATGGCCGCGTCGATCGCCGCGATGGTTGGCTTCAGGTCGCGCTTGATGATGCCGTGCCACTGGAAGGTCTGCCGCGTGGTAATGCGCAGACCACTGCTGGCGTAATCGCCGGCGATCTTGTCGAACGCCAGCCATTGTGCCGTCGTCATCACCCCGCCGGGCAGGCGCGCGCGCACCATGAAGGCATACGCCGGCTCGAGCTTCTGGCGGCGACGCTCGTCGCGGATGTCGCGATCATCCTGCAGGTAGCTGCCGTGGAACTTGAGCAGCTTGTTGTCATCCTCGCTGATCGCACCGGTGACCGGGTCAGCCAACCCTTCGGCGATGCCCCCGCGCAGGAAGCGACTTTCTTGTTTGACTGTTTCGAAATGGGAAGGCATGGGCTGACTCGGATCAATAGACATCGCGGGCGTAACGCCCCTGTTGCAGCAACTCGGCCAGCCACGCCTTGGCGTCTGCCGCAGACTGGCGTCCGTGTATGGCAATGGTTTCCAGCAGTGCCTCATGCACATCCTTCGCCATATGCGCGGAATCCCCGCAGACATATAGATGCGCCCCCTCGCGCAGCCACGCGTACAACTCGCGGCCGTGCTCGCGGATACGTTGCTGCACGTAGATTTTCTGGGCGGAATCTCTTGAGAACGCCAGGTCGAGGCGGTGCAATGCGCCGCTGCGCAGAGCCTCCTGCCACTCCGCCTGATAGAGGAAGTCCTGCGCGAAATGGCGATTGCCGAAGAACAGCCAGTTGCGGCCACCGGTGGCCGTCGCCTGACGCTCCTGCACGAAGGCGCGGAATGGCGCGATGCCGGTGCCGGGGCCGATCATGATCACGTCACGACTGCTATCGGCAGGCAGCCGGAAGCGCTCGTTCTTCTCGACAAATACCAGCACCCGCGTGTCATCACCCGTAGCGGCGAGAAAGGCTGAGGCGGCGCCGTAGTGGACGCTGCCATGCGCGGCGTACTCCACCACGCCGACTGTCAGATGCACCTCATCATGCCCCACTACCCTGGCGCTGGACGCGATCGAGTACAGCCTCGGTGTCAACGGGCGCAGCGCAGCGATCAGTTGTGCAGCATCCCAGCTCGTCGGAAATTCGCGCAACAGGTCGATCGGCTGGTGGCTTTCCAGCAATCGCGCGAAGGCAGCCTGCTGCCCCGGCTCAAGCACTCGCTGCAGGTCGCCATGTCCGGTCGCGGTGGCCTGCGCCACCACCAGCGACCGGGTCAACCGGGTGAGTTCACGCTCATGGCTCAGCCAGCGCGCCAGCGGCAAGCGCCTGCCGTCATGCTCGACCTCGTTCGCGCCATCGAGTTTCAACGTCGACAGCCACTGTTCGACCAGCGCTGGCGGGTTCTGCGGCCACACGCCAACCGCATCGCCCGGCTCATAGCGCAGGCCCGAACCTTCAAGCGACAGCTCGATATGGCGCACGTCGCGATCACTGTTTCGCGACACGATGCGCTGGTTTTCCAGAACCGCTGCCGGAAACGGGTTGTCCCGCGAATGCTGCGGCGGTGCACTGACCGCATGCAGCGGACTGGCATGGCGTGCCGAAGCTGCGGGAACACTCAGGACCTCGCGTGCCGTCTCCAAAACGCCAGCCGACCACTCGGCGGCAGTCGAGTCGAAATCCACATCTGCCTCACCAAGCGTACTAAAACGGCTGGCGCCCAGCTCGATCAGGCGCGCATCAAGCTCACGGCTGACCGCGCAGAACTTCGGATAGCTCGAGTCGCCCAGCCCCAGCACGGCGAACTTCAGCTGCGGCAGCCTGGGGGCGCGCTTGCCGGAAATGAACTCGATGAAGCCGATCGCATCATCCGGTGGATCGCCATCGCCCTGGCTGCTGATCACCACCACGAGATGGTGCTCCTGCGCCAGCTCGCGCAAAGGATAGGCCCCGGCACGCAGCAGGCGAACCAGCAGCCCCGCTGCTTCTGCGTTGCCTGCCAGTTGTTCGGCTACACGCCGCGAGTTGCCGGTCTGGCTGCCATAGACGATGCTGAGTCGCTCGCCAGCCTGCCCGGCTGGCACTGCCGACGGCTCGCCGACCACCGCCAGCCCGGCATATGCCGGCAAGCGCGCCGCAAGAGCTGCACTGTATGCTGCAATCCAGTAGAGGTCCGCCGGTGACAGACCGCTCGTCAGCCTGGCAAGCTGCGCCAGCTTGTCGGCATCAAGTGTCGAGTCAAGCTGTGGCGATTTCAGTGCGGCATTCACATGCTCTTCCTTTTGGACGTCTTTACGTCTTGACGTCCATGTTAATAAGCCTTGTGTCCGCATCAGAAAGCATATGTTGGAATGTCGTTATGCCAGCCGTTCATTTCTATACGTCTCGGTACAGGACTGATACTCTCCCGCGACAACCACTTCGATTGACGTGCCAGACTTGACTGAGCTGCTTACATTCATTGCCGTCGGTGCCTTTGCCCAGCTGATCGACGGCGCGCTGGGCATGGCCTATGGCGTGACCTCCGCCGGGTTGCTGATGGGCCTGGGCATGCCCCCGGTCGCCGCCAGTGCCAGCGTGCATTACGCCGAGACCTTCACCTGTGGCGCCTCCGGCATCAGCCACCTGCTGGCCGGCAATGTGCGGCGCCCACTGTTTCTTGCGCTGGTGATACCTGGCGTACTGGGTGCCCTGCTCGGTGTGCTGGTGGCGGTCAACGTGCCACCGCAGTGGATGCGCATCGCCTTGACCCCGTATCTGCTGGGCATGGGCCTGTTTCTGCTCTTCCGCCGCAGCCACCAGCCAGGACAGCGTACCGATGTACCCCGTGGCACCGGGTTGATGGGGCTGCTGGCCGCCTTTGTCGACGCGATCGGCGGTGGCGGCTGGAGCGCACTGACCGTCACCATCCTGCTCGCGCGCGGGCTGCCGCCACGCGTGGTCATTGGCAGCGTGCACCTGGCCAAATGCGTGGTAAGCATCGCCGCCAGCATGAGTTTCCTGCTCACTATCGGCACCAGCCATGGCTTCGCCGTGATCGGCCTGATCATCGGCGGCGTGCTTGCCGCACCGTTCGGCGCACTGTTCATCCGTCGCATCCCGGCGCGGGCCGCGACGATGCTGGCCGGCTTCGCCGTGCTCGCGCTGGGTATCAACAATGCGGTCCGCATGTTCGGCTGAGACCGATCCAAACCCGCCCGCCGTCACTACAATGGGCCGATGAGCCCAACCAAGCACCTCCCGATCGAAGTCCGCGGCAGCATCAGCCGCCCACTGGGCATGAGCCCAGCCCACTTCCTGCGCGATTACTGGCAGAAACGACCGCTACTGATCCGTGGCGCGTTCGCCGATTTCCAGCCACCGTTGCAACCCGACGACCTGGCCGGCCTCGCCTGCGAGGACGGTGCACTGGCCCGGCTGATCGTGCATGACGAGAAGCGTGACCGCTGGCACGTCAATCCCGGCCCGCTGAGCGAGGCCGATTTCGCCAAGACTCCAAGCACTAACTGGACCTTGTTGGTGCAGGATGTGGACAAGTGGGATGCGGACGTTGCCGGGCTGCTCGATCACTTCAGCTTCCTGCCGAGCTGGCGCCTGGACGACATCATGGTCTCCTACGCCGAACCGGGCGGCGGCGTCGGCGCCCATGTCGACCAGTACGACGTGTTTCTCCTACAGGGGCTTGGTCTGCGCCACTGGGCGATCAGCGATGATCCGATGGCGCCGAAGGAATTCCGCCACGATGTTGAACTGAAACAGCTTGCCCGCTTCGAGTCGACCCACGAATGGCTGCTGGAACCGGGCGACATGCTGTACCTGCCGCCGGGCGTCCCGCACGACGGCGTTGCCTTCGGCGGCCCGTGCATGACGTTTTCGATCGGCATGCGCGCACCCTCGCAAGCCGAACTGACCGGTGACCTGGCTGACCATATCGCCGAGCACCTGCCGGAAGAGCTGCGTTATGCCGATCCGGACCTGAAACCGGCCAAGGCCACCGGCGAGATCGACCGCGCCGCCATCGAACGCCTGAAGATGGCGCTGCCGTTTGCGGCGGTGCTGCGCGACGACATGCTGCACGACTGGTTCGGTCGCTTCATCACCCGCTACCGCAACGCGCAGGTGCCGGCGCCGCTGGAAAAACTCCTGAATGAGGCAGCACTGGCCAAACAGCTCGCTGCGGGTGCGCAACTGCTGCGCCATCCTTGGTCACGGCTGGCCTGGAGTCAGGGCAAATCCGGCTGCACGCTATATGTCAGCGGCCATGCCTATCCGGCCACACCCGCGCTGGCGCAGCAGCTGTGTGAGCAGCGCGCACTCAGCCTTGCCGGCAAACCGAACGCTACCGAACGCGCCCTGCTGCTGGCGTTGATCAATGACGGCCACCTCCTGCCGAGAAAATCCCGCCGCCGATGAAGCTGCAGAACTTCCACGTCGAAATCGCCGAGTGGTCGCGCGAGGATCAGCGTGCGGCCTTGCTCGACCTGCGTAGCACGGTGTTTATTCAGGAACAGGGTGTACCTGAGGAACGCGAACGGGATGGACTCGATGTGGATTGCTGGCACGTGCTGGCACGTGACGATACCGGGCAGCCGATCGGCTGCGGCCGGCTCACGCCAGCCCACAAGATCGGCCGCATGGCGGTGTTGCCGGAATGGCGTGGCAACGGCGTCGGCGTAGCCTTGCTGCGTGAGCTGATCGGACGCGCCCGCACGCAAGGCTGGCCGGACGTGGCGCTGGATGCACAGGTCAGTGCCCTCGGCTTCTACGAACGCGAAGGTTTCACTGCGTATGGCGAGGAGTTCGAGGACGCCGGCCTGCCGCACCGGGCCATGCGCATGGCCTTGTCGACTAACGTCGAAGACGAGACACCCTTGCGCGATATCGGTGCACTGCCTGCCACCACGCGCAGCGAAACCGCCGCCGCCCGACTGCAGTTGTTGGTCGATGCACGCCATCGCCTGGCCATTTACCTGCCACTGCTCGGCAATGACAGCTACGCCAGCGTGGAAGAGCTGGCTGAGCTGCGGCGTCTGGCGATCTCCGGCCGCGGCGCGCAAATCCGCATCCTGCTGCACGATCCAGCCGCAGCCCTGCGCAACGACCATCGCCTGATTGCGCTGGCACAGCGCCTGCCAAGTTCGATGCAGATCCGCATGCCGGTGGAAGAAGCCGACCTGGCCTATGTCTCGGCCTATCTGCTCAACGACGTCGGCGGTTACCTGTTCCTGCCCGAGGCGAATCGTACGCAAGGTCGCGCAGCTCGCCATGACCGCGCCGCCCAGGCGCCATTGCAACAGCATTTCGATGAAATATGGGAGCGCGCCGAGCGCGCCAGCGCCCTGCAGGCACTGGATATCTAGTTGAAGTGGCTGAACACTAGCTGGCCCGATGATTCCGGCTGCCAATCGCCGAGCGTGCCGTCAAAACACGTCAGATCGTCGCCTGCGACGAAAAAACGATGCGTCCTCGATAAAAATACTCGCCGACAACCCGTTTCGGACCGCTTGCGGGTTGTCGCGTCGCAGCAGGCAAAGGCTATAATTGTCCGGATTCTCTCCAGTCATCCGCTTGAAGGGTCTGTCGGGCTTGAATACCGACGGAAAACCTCGACTTCAAGGTCACACGGATGGCCGCAAGCATCCCTTCCCTGCTGGTGGTGACGTGACTACAAACCTGATTCGCGAGTTCTTCGAGTCCTCCCAACTCGCTGGCGGCAACGCCGACTATGTTGAATCGCTTTATGACACCTGGCTGGCCGATGCTTCGTCGGTGCCCGCCGAGTGGAGCAAGTACTTCGAGACCTTCAAGGGTCGCGAATCAGGGGATGTCTCGCATGTCCCGGCCATTGCCCGTATCGAGGTCGCGCAGAAGCAGCGCCATGTGGGTAATGGCATTGCCGCCGCGCCGGTGAGTGACGAGCACGCGCGCAAGCAAGCCGGTGTACTGCGTCTGCTTACCGCCTACCGCTCGCGTGGTCACCTCGCCGCCGATCTCGACCCGCTCGGCCTAACCGAGAAAATGTCGGCCCCGGATCTCGGTCTCGCCTTCCACGGACTCTCCGATGCCGATCTGGATACCGAATTCGACACCGGCAACTACGCAGGTGGCGGCCAGCGCCTGAAATTGCGCGAACTGCTGAGCCGTTTGCAGAAGACCTACGCCAGCACGATCGGCGCCGAGTTCATGCACATCAGCAACCATGAGCAGCGCCACTGGATCTACAGCCGCCTCGAACAGGCCGCCGGCAAGAGCACCCTGGACAAGGCCGGCAAGCAGCGCGTGCTGGATGGCCTGACCGCAGCCGAGGGCCTGGAGCGCTACCTGCACACGAAGTACGTGGGCCAGAAGCGCTTCTCGCTGGAAGGCGGCGACAGCATGATCCCGATGATCGATGACGTCGTGCGTGCTGCAGGCGACAACGGCATCAAGGAGCTGGTGATCGGCATGGCCCATCGCGGCCGCCTCAACATGCTGGTCAATATCCTCGGCAAGCCGCCGAAGACCCTGTTCGACGAATTCGAGGGCAAGTTCGAGCATCCGGATGACCCGGCCCATTCGGGCGACGTGAAGTACCACATGGGCTTCTCCGCCGACGTCAAGACGCCCAAGGGCGCCGTGCACGTGGCGCTGGCGTTCAACCCGTCGCACCTGGAGATCGTCAACCCGGTAGTCACCGGCTCGGTTCATGCCCGACAGACCCGTCGCCACGACACCTTGCACACGCAGTCGATGGCCGTGGTGATCCATGGCGACGCCGCGCTGGCCGGCCAGGGCGTGAACATGGAGTTGTTCAACATGTCGCAGGCCCGCGGTTTCAAGATTGGCGGCAGCATGCACATCGTGATCAACAACCAGGTCGGCTTCACCACGTCCAACCCGCAGGACGCCCGCTCCACCATGTACTGCACCGACCTGGCCAAGATGGTCAATGCGCCGGTGCTGCATGTAAACGGCGACGATCCGGAAGCGGTGATTGCCGTCACCCGCCTCGCCTACGATTTCCGCAAGCAGTTCCGCAAGGACGTGGTGATCGACCTGGTCTGCTACCGCCGCCACGGCCACAACGAGGCCGACGAACCAGCGGCGACGCAGCCGGTGATGTACCAGGTTATCCGCAAGCTCCCGACTACGCGCGATCTCTATCAGCAGCAGCTAGTGAAGGAAGGCGTGCTGGCCGAGGGCGAGGCGCAGAAGCAGTTCGAGACCTACCGCAACCGGCTCGAAGCCGGCGAGCCGATGGCCGACCTGAATCCATCGCCAGTCCGTGACTCCGAAATCGACTGGACGCGCTTCCTCGGCAACAAGCTGGCGACACCGGTGGACACCACGGTGCCGAAACAGAAGCTGCTCGATCTGGCGGCAAAGATCCTCGACCTGCCGAAAGACATCACTTTGCAGGCACGCGTGGCGAAGATCTACGACGACCGCCGCAAGATGGCGGCCGGCGAGCAGCCGGGCGATTGGGGCTTTGCCGAGAACCTCGCCTACGCCACCTTGATCGACGCCGGCCACAACCTGCGCCTGGTCGGCCAGGACTCGGGCCGCGGCACGTTCTTCCATCGCCATGCGGTGCTGCACGATCAGAAGGACGGCCACACCTACATGCCGTTGGCGACCATCCGCGACGGCGCCGATGTGGAAGTGATCGATTCACTGCTCAGCGAGGAGGCCGTGATGGCCTTCGAGTACGGCCACGCCACCACCGACCCGGACACGCTGCACATCTGGGAGGCCCAGTTCGGCGATTTCGCCAATGGCGCTCAGGTGGTGATCGACCAGTTCATCAGCTCGGGCGAGTCGAAGTGGAATCGCCTGTGCGGCCTGTCGCTGTTCCTTCCGCACGGCTATGAAGGCCAGGGCCCGGAGCATTCCTCGGCACGCCTCGAGCGCTTCCTGCAGATGTGCGCGCTGGAAAACATGCAGGTCTGCGTGCCGACCACGCCGGCGCAGGATTTCCACATGATCCGCCGCCAGATGCTGCGCCCGGTACGCAAGCCGCTGATCGTGATGACGCCGAAATCGTTGCTGCGCCACAAGCTGGCCGTGTCGACACTCGACGAGCTGGCCAACGGCAGCTTCCAGCTGGTGATCGGCGAACACCGCGAGCTGCCTGCCAAGAAGGTCAAGCGCGTCGTGCTGTGCTCGGGCAAGGTTTACTACGACCTGCTGGAAGAAGCCGACAAGCGCAACCTGACCGACGTGGCGATCGTGCGCGTCGAGCAGCTGTATCCGTTCCCGCGCACCGAAGTCACCGTCGAACTGGACAAGTATCCTTCCGTGAAGGAAGTGATCTGGTGCCAGGAAGAACCGATGAACCAGGGCGCCTGGTTCCAGATCCGTCATCACCTGCAGGCCTGCATCGGCAGCAAGCAAAGTCTCTCGTACGCAGGACGCGCGCGTTCGCCGGCACCGGCTGCCGGTCACCTCAATACCCATGTCGCCGAACAGGCAGCGCTCGTCGAGCAGGCGCTGGTTGCAGCGGTCGGCACCGATCACTCGGTAGAATAAAAAAACTTAAAGAGTGCGGCCATGGATGGCCGCTTTTTGACCTTGGCGTTCAGGGATGAACGCACTAATTAAGGAAATCCGATGTCCATCGAAGTCAAAGTCCCCGTTCTGCCCGAGTCCGTCTCCGACGCCACCATCGCCAGCTGGCACAAGAAGGCCGGCGACGCGGTGAAGCGCGACGAGAACCTGGTCGATCTCGAAACCGACAAGGTGGTGCTGGAAGTGCCCTCGCCGGTCGACGGCGTGCTGAAGGAAATCCGCCAGCAGGTGGGTGACACGGTCAACAGCCAGCAGATCATCGCGATCATCGAGGAAGGTGCGGTTGCCGCTGCACCAGCCCCGGCAGCAGAAGCGCCGAAGGCCGTCGCGGCTGCGCCGGCTGCTGCCGCACCGAAGGCTGCGGCCAAGGGCGCGGATGATCTGTCCCCGGCTGGCCTGCGCGTGGCCACCGAAGAAAACATCGACCCGTCCAAGGTCGCCGGCACCGGCCGCGATGGCCGCGTGACCAAGGAAGACCTGGTGAATTACGGCAAGGGTGGCAGCGCCGCACCAGCCGCCGCAGCGGCGCCGGCTGCGAAGCCGACTCCTGGCTCGCGTCCGGAAGAGCGCGTGCCGATGACCCGCATGCGCCTGCGCATCGCCGAACGCCTGATGCAGTCGAAGAACTCGATCGCCATGCTCACCTCGTTCAACGAAGTGAACCTGGCCGAGGTGACGAAGATGCGCAAGTCGCTGGGCGACGCGTTCCAGAAGGAACACGGCGTCAAGCTCGGCTTCATGAGCTTCTTCGTCAAGGCCGCGGCCGAAGCGCTGAAGCGCTATCCGTTCGTCAACGCCTCGGTCGACGGCAACGACGTGATCTATCACGGTTACCAGGACATCTCGATCGCCGTGTCCACCGACAAGGGCCTGGTCACCCCGGTGCTGCGCGACGTGCAGGACATGAGCTTCGCCGACGTCGAGAAAGGCATTGCCGACTACGCCGTCAAGGCGCGCGCGAACAAGCTGTCGCTGGATGACCTGCAGGGCGGCACCTTCACCATTACCAACGGTGGCACCTTCGGTTCGCTGCTGTCCACGCCGATCGTCAACCCGCCGCAGAGCGCCATCCTCGGCATGCACACGATCAAGGAACGCGCCATCGTCGAGAACGGCCAGATCATCGCCGCGCCGATGATGTACATCGCGCTGTCGTATGACCATCGCATCATCGACGGCAAGGACGCGGTGCTGTTCCTGGTCGATATCAAGAACCAGCTGGAGAATCCGCAGCGCATGCTGCTCGGCCTTTAGGCCGAGCAACCGTGAATCGGGAATGGGGAGTCGGGAATGGTTGAAAGCGCCGCCCGCTCTGCTCTTCCGATTCCCTATTCCCCTTTCCCTATTCCCGTGAGCGACTGAAATGAGCGAACACTACGACGTCATCGTCATCGGCGCTGGTCCGGCCGGCTATGTGGCCGCGATCCGCGCCGCCCAGCTGGGCCTGAAGACCGCCTGCGTGGATGCCTTCGCCGGCAAGGACGGCAAGCAGGCACTCGGCGGCACCTGCCTCAACGTGGGCTGCATCCCGTCCAAGGCGCTGCTCGACTCCTCGCGCCAGTTCCACAACCTCACGCATAACTTCGGGGTGCACGGCATCACCGCCGACAACGCGAAGATCGATGTGCCGACCTTCGTCGGCCGCAAGGACAAGATCGTCAAGCAGTTCACCGGCGGCGTGGCGCAGCTGTTCAAGGCGAACAAGATCACGCCGTACTTCGGTACCGGCAAGCTGCTCGGCCCCAATAAGGAGCCGGGCAACTACGTCGAGATCACCGGTGCCGATGGCGCCAAGCAGACGATCAGCGCCACCAATGTGATCCTCGCCTCCGGCTCGGTGCCGATCGAGCTGCCGTTCGCGAAGTTCGATGGCAAGTCCATCGTCGACAACGCCGGCGCGCTGGACTTCACCGAAGTGCCGAAGCGCCTGGGCGTGATCGGCGCCGGCGTGATCGGCCTGGAGCTCGGCAGCGTGTGGAGCCGTCTCGGCGCCGAAGTCACCATCATCGAAGCGCTGCCGGAGTTCCTTGCTGTCGCCGATGCCGACGTGGCCAAGGTGGCCGCGAGGGAATTCGCCAAGCAGGGTCTGACCATCAAGCTCAACGCCAAGCTCAACAAGGCCGAGGTGAAAAAGGATGGCGTGCATCTCACCTATACCGACAAGGACGGTGAGCAGAATCTCGTCGTCGACAAGCTGCTGGTCGCGGTGGGCCGTCGCGCCTACACCGCCGGCCTGCTGGCCGACGACACCGGCGTGAAGCTGGACGAGCG
>Ga0302226_10001735_pt1 | contig 16033 bp, 4 predicted proteins | sample II_Palsa_E3_3_FD_193524 | JGI IMG/M metagenome (GOLD analysis project Ga0302226, IMG submission 193524) | Peat permafrost microbial communities from Stordalen Mire near Abisko, Sweden - II_Palsa_E3_3 | ecosystem: Environmental > Terrestrial > Soil > Palsa > Peat permafrost | place: Sweden...
GCAGTCCTTTACCGAGTCGTTCACGTTCTCCGCATCGCCCACAGGCTCGCTCACCCAGTCGGCCACTCAGTCGTACACCCAACCAGCCACGGCCTCGCTCACTGTGTCCCGCACCGAGACTTTCTCCCACTCTCAGTCGGCCACCGAGTCGGCCACCCAATCGGCCACGGGCACCTTCACCGAGTCGGCTACGATTTCACCAACGGCCACGTTCTCTGCATCGGCCTCGGTCACCGCCTCTGCCACGGCGTCCTTCACCGAGTCGGTCACGGCGTCGTTCGCGGACTCGGCCACGGCCACGGCCACCGGGTCCTTCCCCGCGTTGCCGACAGCATCGTTCACCCAGCAATCCACCCCGACCGCGGAGCTCTCGTTCACCAAGTCGGCCATTGACACGATCTCAGACACTGCCACAGCCACGCCGTCGTTGACCGAGTCGATCACGGCCACGGCCACATCGATCGGCACGGCCACTGGAACCGACACGGCCACGGCCATTGCCACCGCACACCCTACAAATCTGGCCACAGCCACCGCCACTCTGACCGGCACGTCCCTTGTCACGAGTGCCCCCGTCACGCCGCCCCAGACGATTGTCCAGTCGTCGACAACCAAGGTCTTTGTCCACACGGCGATCCAGTCGGCTACCCAGTCAGACACACAATCGGCTACACAGTCGGCTACACAGTCGGCTACACAGTCGGCCACACAGTCAGCTACCCAGTCAGACACGCAGTCGGCCACGCAATCGGCCACACAATCAGACACACAATCAGCTACCCAGTCGGCCACACAGTCAGCCACGCAATCGGCCACGCAGTCAGACACGCAGTCGGCCACGCAAACGGCCGCGCAATCTGCTACCCAAACGGCCACTGAGACGGCCACTCCCACTGCCTCGTCAGAACCATCAGCGGCAGCACCTACAACCGCCTCCACTCCTACGCCAACACCGTCCTCGGCGGCCCCATCGAGCCCGCCTGCGAGCCCGCCATCGACCCTGACGCCGACGCCTTCATCGCTGCCAGAGGCGGCGCAGCAGAATGCCTCCACCAACGTGGCCATGGTCGTGGGGATCGTCGTTGCGGCCGCCGTTGTCGTCTGCTGTTTCGTGTTCTGCTGCTTTGTGTGGCGATCCAGGCGCCGTAACAAAAAGGAGGAGGTCGCCCAGGTCGACGGATTTGAGTTTGAAGGTAAAAGAAAAAAAATTAACACTTATTAATTCAATGTTTCTTCAGAACCGCCACCCTCTTATTTTGTTACGACAGTGTCCTACAACAACCCTGTCTTTGCCAGCGAGTACCCCACGTTTGAGGATCCCTTGTACTTTGACAAGGGCAAGGACGACCGAGTCTCAGCCAAGGCGATCGGCAACGACGGCTCCTATTACTTCTAAGCCTTTTAGATCTTGTGTATTTTTTGTAAATTTATCTTTCATCCAGCTGTCCCGGAAAAGCACCCGAAATCAAGGACAGAATTTATGTTAAAACGAGAGGAAAACAACCATTTATATTTTAGGCAAAGCAGATCCAACTCCCACCCCTGGTCAATGGGAGTCGGCAAAGACCGTGTCCAGGGACGGATTGGCAAAGGAGGTGTACTCGATCGTGACGTCGCCAAGGGTGTTTGCGACAGCAGGAGCAGGGGCACGAGAGGACGACGAGGGCGGCGGAGGGGACCGGGCCGTCGCAGTGGTGGAGGAACGCACAGGGGGCGCACTGGCGAGATCCGACATGATGCCCATGCGGATCTGGACCAGGTCGACAAACTTGTTGTTGATGGACCCGATGGTGGGACGCTTGATGGCGCTCGAGAGCAGGCAGTCGTTCATCGTGGCGACGACGAGAACGTGCACCTCGTCCTTCTCGTTGCCAAAGAGCTCGTCGAGGCGCCCGGCGGCGCGCACCTTGAGCTCGATCTTGTCGTTGGAGAGGCCGTCCCACGGGATGCGTCGCGCAAAGATCTCCCACAGGGTCACGCCGAGGGAGTACACGTCGGCGCGCTTGTCGTCGTCGGCCGTGCTCTGTCCGCGGCGCATGTGGGCGCGCGCAAAGACCTCGGGGGCGGCGTAGCGCGGCGAAAAGCCCTTGATCAGCGCGGATTTCTTCACGGAGGCCGTGTCGTCGCCCGTGCGCGAGATGCCAAAGTCGCAGATGACGGCTCGAGGGTACCGCTCGCCGGAGCCTGCGCGCGGGTCGTCCAGGAGAACGTTGGACGACTTGATGTCGCGGTGCGCGATGCCCATCGAGTGGATCGCGTCCAGGCCGGCCGCGATGCCGGCGCAAAAGTGGAGCATCAGGCCCGACTCGAGCTGCGGCTTCTCTTGCGGCATGTGCAAGAAGCGGAACAGGTCGGTCTTGTACAGCGGAGTGATGATGGCGCGCGGGCGGTCGGCGTAGCCCGTGAGCTTGATGATGTTGGGGTGGAAGCTGAGCGACCACATGATCGACACCTCCTGGTGGAACCGCTCGTCCACCTCCTCGTCGCGGTTGTCGTCCTGGGACAGGGTCGCCCCGGCGGTACTGCTGCCGCCCTCGCTGATGTACTTGATGGCACACACGTCGCCGCCGTTGCGCTTGGCCACTTGGCCCGACAGGATCGCGCCTCGCCAGATCGAGCCGCCGCCGCCCTCGGCCAGCTTTGTCTCGGGGCGCAGGTCGTGCTCAAACTCAATGTTGAGGAAGCCCGGCAGCGCGACCTCCAGGACGGTGTTGACCATGGTGGCGTCGTCCATGATGCTCACGACCTGGGAGGACGTCTTGGACGCGGGCACCTGGACTGTGCCCACAAACACGCCGTCGGGGATGGTCGCGCCCTCGCGGATCCCGCCGGCACCAAACGTGTCCAGCTGCGTCGCAAACTCGTCAATCATCCGCTTCTGGCGCAGCGTGGACCGGCGGCGGTACACCAGGAAGGCCAAGACTAGGATCGCCAGCGCGCACAGGACGCCCACGACCACGCCGACGACGAGGCCCACGGGCACCGAGGTCGTGTCGTTGTGCGTCGCAATGCCCGGGGTTCCCACGACGGCCTGGGCGCCAACGGGCTCGGGGTGTGACAGATCCAGGCTGGCCTGCACCCACACAATGTAGCTCGTGCTGGGGACGAGGCCGGTCAGGTTGTAGCCGCCGGTGGCCTCACTGGCCTCGACGTAGCCGACCGTTGTCCAGTTGCTCGCGGACAGCCCCGAGTCCCGTTTCGCGTTGGTGCTGCCGCTGCCGCTCTCGACTGTCGTGTGCTGGGTCAGGAGCGAGATGCGGTAGTAGACGGCCAGCGAATCCAGGGCAGGCGAGATGATGACGATGAGGCTGGCGGGCGTGATGTCCGCAAAGGTGATGGCCTGCGGGGGCGCGATCGTGGTCGTGACCGTGATCTGGGCGCCGGTGCTGTCCTGCACGAACGAGCCCGACGAGCCAAAGACCTGGATGTAGTAGAGCGTGTGCTGCGCCAGGCCCGACAGGGTCAGGGACGTCGCCGTGATGGGCGTGGCAGTGTAGATCGGGTTGAACGTGATGCCGTCGGTCGAGATCTGGGCCGCGAACCGGGGCACCTTGGTCCCGTTGGTGTTCCACGTGAGGCCAATCGTGCTGCCGTCGACGTAGACCGCGGCCAGGTCAAACACGCGCCCGCCCGAGGCCTCGGGGGTGAACGTGCAGTTGAGAGCGCCGAGAGAAACCGGGTCCCACGTGGCGCTGGGCGAGCAGAAGACTTTGCCCGCGATGACGCCGCCCTGGCCACCACTGAAGCCTGGCTGGCAGGTCGCGTTGATCCACGTGTTGGGAAGGGTCCTGACCAGGACGGCGTTGCTGGAGATCAGGGCGGGGCACTGTGCGACAATGATCTGGCACATGCTCACATTGGTTGTGCTGTTGATGCTGGCCACGGTGCCACTCGGGCAGACGCTGTAGCACGCGCCCTGGTAAACGTACTGGCCGGGGGGGCAGGCCGTGCACGTGTTGGGGAAGTTGACGCAGGCGGTGCAGGGCAGCGTGCAGGCTGTGCACGAGACGCCGTCGCCCGTGGGCAGCGAGCCGGCCGGACAGGCAGAGACGCACGTGCCGCCGTACTGCAGCTGGCCGGCGGGGCAGGAGTCGCAGCTAGAGGCCGATCCCGAGCACGTGGCACAGGGCGAGGCACAGGCGAGGCAGTCGGACCCGCTCTGGAAAGTACCGCTCAGACACGAGGAGAGGCACGAGGCCTGGGGCGTGAGCAGGTTGCTGCCGGTACAGGCGGTGCACGTCGTCCGCGTGCCGTTGCAACTGGCGCAGGGCGGGGTGCAGGCCACGCACACCGTCGGCGATCCGCCGGTCAAGGTCGTGGTCCCTGCAGGGCAGGTGGAGCTGAAGCACGTGTTTTCGTAGATGAACTGGGCGCCCGAGCAGGACGTGCAGTTGGAGGGCGAGACAGAGCAGGTGGCGCACGGACTGGTGCAGTAGACGCAGGAGGCGGGCGTGGTGTCGCCGCTGACCATGCCGGCGGGGCACTGGCTGTCGCAGTGGCCCAGCGGGTCCAGGTAGTACCCCGGGGCGCACGACGTGCACGTGGTGGCCGATCCAGCGCAGGTGGGGCACGAGGGGCTGCAGGGCGAGCACGTCGTTGCGTTGCTCGAAGCGGCAAAGGTGCTGGCAGGGCAGGACGGGGCACACACGCCACCAGAGAGGAGCGATCCCGACTGGCACGACAGACACGACGACGACGATGCCGCGGTGCAAGTGACGCACGACGAGTCGCAGGACCGGCACACGTCGGATGCATCGGCGTACGTGCCAGCGGGGCAGCTGGTCAGGCACACAGAGCCGAGCAGGTAGGGCGCGTTGGCCGAGCACGCGGTGCACGTCGTGTTGGAGCCCGAGCACTGGCTGCAGGGCGAGCCGCAGGGCAGGCACGTCGACCCGTCCAGAAAGGTGCCGCTGGAGCACGTGCCCTGGCAGGCATTGTTGTAGAGCACGTTGGATCCGGGGCAGGCGGTGCAGATGGTCGACGAGAGGGCGCACGCGGCACAGGACGAGTCGCAAGGCTCGCAGGTCGAGCCGATTAGGGTGGTGCCTTGAGGGCACTGGCTGATGCACGTCGAGCCGCCCAGGAGGGCATAGCCGACGACGCAGCTGGTGCACGAGTCGGCGGTCGTGCCAGTGCACGTGTCGCAGGGGAGGGAGCAGGGGACGCAGTTGGCCGAGGCATCAGCCGTCGTGCCGTCGGGGCAAATGTCGACGCACGACGAGTTGAACAGGAACAAGCCGCTCGAGGCGCTGCAAGAGGTGCACAGGGTCGTGTCCCCACCGCAGGTGGCGCACGAGGGATCGCAGTCGAGGCACACGGCCGTACCGTCTGGGTCCGCCACCGTCCCCGCGGGGCAGTACAGAGGCCAGCACACGTCATTGTAGAGGAGGGACCCGGTGGGGCAGCCTGTGCACGTCGCGTCCGATCCAAAGCAGGTGGCGCACTGGGACGAGCAGGCGAGGCAGTCGCCGCTGGTGCTGTCGGGGTAAGTGCCGTCGGGGCAGGTGGGCACACAGTCCGAGCCAGACAGGTACGCGTTGGTCACGCACGAGGTGCACGTCTCGTCCGATCCCGAGCACGTGCTGCAGGGCGGCGAGCACTCGGCGCAGGCAAGGCCCTGCGTGTACGTGCCGTTGGGGCACGACTGGACGCACGTGTTGCCGTACATCACGTAGCCGCTGGTGCACGAGAGGCAGTTGTCGACCGAGGTGTCACAGGTGGAGCACGGCGACGTGCAGGCGGAGCAGACAAAGGCCGTGCCGATCTGCGTCGTGCCGTCGGGGCAACTCGCCGAAAAGCACTGGTCGCTCGAGAGGTAGTAGTCGTTGATGCAGCTGGTGCAGCTTGTGGTCGAGTTGGCGCACGACGAGCAGGGTGAGACACACGACTGGCACGTGGCTGCATCGACAGAGGAAGGGACACTGCCATCGGGGCACACCGACCAGCACTGGCTCTGGAACAGACTGTAATCAACGGCGCAGGCTGTGCAGGTTGCCGCGCTGCCGGCGCAGGAGGAGCACGGGTACGAGCACGGCAGGCACTGTTGCGACGCCGTGTCGGCGTACGACCCATCGGAGCACGCGGCCACACACGTTGTGTTGGCGAGGAGCGGAGCCGACGAGGCCACAGGGCACGACAGGCACGTGGTTGACGTGCCGTTGCAAGTGGCGCACGAGGGGTCACAGGGCATGCACGACCCAGTCACGGCGGCAGGGGCGTACGACCCGGCAGGGCAGACGGCCACACAGGAAGTGCCCGAGAGGAGCGATCCGTCAAAGCAGGCGGTGCAAGTGGTCGTGAGTCCAGTGCAGTTGAGGCAGGTCGACGAGCAGGGCGAGCAGTTGGGCCCGTTGACAAAGGTGCCCGGGGGACAGGCAGAGCTGCCGCCGGACGGGTCAGCGACACTGGTGAGGCACGTGTTGTTGTAGTAGAAGGCGCCGCCAGTGCAGGACGTGCACGTGGTGTTTGTGGTCTGGCAGGTGGCGCAGCTGCCGGCACAAGGCTGGCACAGCTGGTCGATGGCCACGGTGCCGGCGGGACAGGTCTGGAGGCACGTGTTCTGGTAGAGGCTGTAGCCGGTCTCGCAGGAGGCGCACGATGACGACGTGACCGTACAGGACGTGCAGGGCAGGACGCAGTCGACGCAGGTGGCGCCCACGGCCACGGTCGTGTTGGGGCACGTCGCCTGGCACGAGTTGGTGTCAGCGTAGTAGTATTGGTCGGGCCCGCAGCTGGTGCACGTGGACGTGGTGGTTTGGCAGGTGGCACAGGGCGAATCGCAGGGGACGCAGGCAGAGCCGTCCGAGGAGGCGATCGTACCGGCGGGGCAGGACGAGGGGCCGGCGAGGCACTGATTGGAGTAGTAGACCAGGCCGGCGTCGCAGGACACGCACGCTGTGGCCGACCCCGAGCACGTCTTGCAGCTGTCGTCGCACGAGAGGCAGGTGCCGCCGCTGCTGTAGGAGCCGTCGGGACAGGAGGGGCTGCACGTGTTGTTGTGGGGGTCGTAGTTGTCTGAGCCAAAGCAGCCGGTGCAGTTGGTGGCCGTGCCGGTGCAGTCGGCGCAGGGCGATGTGCACGAAAGACACACGCCCGACGAAGCGACGTCCGAGGCGAAGAAGCCAGGGGGGCAGTCATCGACGCAGGTGGCCGTGGTGCTGTCCAGGTAAGTGGATGTGGTGCAGGACGTGCAAGTCGCGTCGGTGCCCTGGCAGGTGGAGCAGGGATCGGAGCAGTCGTTGCAGGTGAGACTCGTGTCGTTGTACGTTCCCAGGGGGCACGTGCTGTAGCACTGCTGCTCAAAGGCGAGGAAGCCGGGCACGCACGAGGCGCAGGTCGTGGCCGAACCAGAGCAGGTGGCGCAGGGCGACGAGCAAGCCAAACAGTAGATCCCGCTGGCAAAGGTGCCGTCGGCGCACGTGGCCGTGCAGGTCGAGCCCGAGAGGTAGTAGCCCGAGACGCAGGCGGTGCAGTTGGTGGGCGATCCGCCACTGCACAGGCCGCAGGGCGCGGTGCAGGCGACGCAGCTGGTCCCCGTGGTCGTGTCGACGGTCGTGCCTGCGGGACACGTGCTGTAGCAGCGATTCTGGTAAAGGTAGCTGGCTGCGGGGCACGACGTGCAGTTGGTGGCCGAGGACGAGCAGGTCGCGCACGACGACGACGAGCACTGGGCGCACAGCGATCCCGAGGCATAGTAGCCTGATGGGCACGCAGGGCTGCAGGTGCTGTTGAAGAGGTACTGTCCGCTCACGGCACAAGCGGTGCACGTTGTGGCCGAGCCCAGGCAGGACTGGCACTGGCTGTCGCATTGGGCGCACAGGCTGCCGCCTTGGATGAACGTTCCCGCGGGGCATGTGGAGACACACTGCTGCGAAGCGGTGAGGTAGAGGCCAGCGGCGCAGCTGCTGCACGTGCTGGCGGACGTGCAGTTGGAGCACGTGGACGAGCAGATGGCGCACGAGCTGGTCGAGTCCGCGTAGGTCTGTACGGGGCAGGTGGCGTAGCACTGGCCCTGATAGAGGTGCGAGAGGGCGCTGACGCAGTCTGTGCAGCTCGTGGCGGATCCGGTGCAATTGGCGCAGGGCGACTGGCACGGCGAGCACACCGTCCCGCCGACGCTCGCAAACGTGCCCGCTGGGCACGTGGTTACGCACGATGACGTCGCCGGATTGAGCAGATAGCCAGTGGGGCAGGCGGTGCACGCGGTGGGTGATCCCGCGCATGTGCTGCAGACGGACGAGCAGGCCGAGCACAAGGAGGCACTGCTGTTGTAGCTCTGGCCGGGGCACGTGGCGTAGCAGACCGACCCGTAGAGCAGCGGCTGCGACGAGGACGCGAGGCAGCTTGTGCAGGACGAGGACGAGACAGAGCAGGTGGCGCAGGGCGAGGCGCAGGGCGCGCACACCGAGCCCGAGCCGGCATACGTGCCCGCGGGGCAGTTGGCCACGCAGACGGACGAGGTCGCGTTGGCCGTGTACAGGTTCTGGCCGATCGGGCACGAGAGGCACTGGCTGCTGGAGGATCCGGAGCAGGTGGCGCACGCGGCCGAGCAGGCGACGCAGGCCGAGGCGGATGTGCTGTAGTAGGTGTTGGAGGGGCAGGCGGCGTAGCACGAGCCCGCGTAAAAGAACGGGTTGGACGAGGACGCCGAGCAAGTGGTGCAGGTTGTGGCCGATCCCGCGCAGTTGAGGCAGGGTGACTGACAGGACGAGCACACGGTCGCGCTGCTGTTGTAGGTCTGAGCGGGGCAGACGCCGTAGCAGGTCGAGGCCGACAAGAGGTAGGACGAGATGCAGCTGGTGCAGGTCGTGGCCGCATTTGTGCACGTCGCGCAGGGCGATGAGCAGGCCAGGCACGTGGTTGCGCCTGTCACCGCGGGGAGGTACGAGCCGGAGGGACAGCTGTTACTGTAGCACGTGGCGTTGTAGAGGAACTGGCCGAGCGGGCACGAAAGGCAGGACGACGCCGACGATCCGGAGCAGGTCGAGCAGGCTGCGTTGCAGCTGGCGCACGAGGAAGTGGAGGCAGCGTATGTGCCGCTGGGGCAGGAGGCGTAGCAGACGTTGCTGTAGAGCAGCTGGCCCGATCCGGTGGGGCAGCTCGTGCAGTTGGTGGACGAGGCCGTGCAGTTTCCGCACGTGGTCGAGCACTGCGCACAGGACGAGCCGGAGATAAAGTAGCCCGCGGGGCAAGCAGCGACGCACGTGGATCCGTAGAGGTAGCCGGTGGTGCAGGCCGTGCAGGTCGTGGCCGATCCCGCGCACGTCGAGCAGGGCGCGGTGCAGGACGAGCATGTGTAGGATCCCGCGGGGGCGTACGTGCCCGAGGGGCAGGAAACCTGGCACGTGGCCGACGAGGCGACCAGGTAGGGCGACCCGCTGGGGCAGCTCGTGCACGTGGTAGCGGTGGTGGTGCAGTTGAAGCAGGCCGTGGTGCTGCAGGCCGTGCAGGTGGAGCTGCCGGCTGGGAGGTAGGTCTGTGCGGGGCATGCACCGACGCAGGTCGAGCCAGAGAGGTACGTGCTCGTGGTGCAGGCAGTGCACGTGGTGGCCGATCCGGTGCAGTTGGCGCAGGGCGTGGTGCAGCTGAGGCAATTGGCGCCACTGAGGTAGGTTCCACTGGGGCAGGTGGCAAAGCAGCTGTTGCCGTAGAGGTAGCCTGTGGTGCAGGCCGAACACGTCGTGGCCGAGGTCGTGCAGGTGGAGCAGGGCGCGGTGCAGATCGAGCACGCTGCGCCGTTGGCGTAATAGCCGTTGGGGCAGGAGGTCACACACGTGTTTCCGCCGTAGAGGTAGTAGCCAGTGTTGCAGCTGGCGCAGGCCGAGGCGGTGTTGGCCGCGGTGCAGCTGGCGCAGCCCGTGTAGCAGGACAAGCAGGCGTTGCTGCTGGAGGAGTAGATGGACCCGGACGGGCACGTGGTCGTTGTGTAGCAGGCGCCGTTGTAGAGGAGAGGCGTGGAGGTGGGGCAGGACGAGCACGTGGTGGGCGAGCCTGTGCAGGTCGAGCAGGCGGACGAGCAGCCGGCCTGGTAATACGCGATGCCGTTGTTGCTGTTGCAGCCCCATCCGCCAGCGATCGTGTTGGTACCGTCGGTGGCGATGACCGTGCCCAGCAGGGCGGAACCGCAAAAGGACTCGAACTGCTGCTGCACCGTGCATTTGGCCAGGTTGGCGCAGTTGTACAGCTGGAAGCCGCCGTCGTAGCTGTTGAGCCCTCTTGTTCCGACGGCCAGCTGGGTGCCCACGAGTGAGACGGACCAGCCAAACTCTTCGGTCGTGCTGGCGAGCGCCGACGTGTCATTGAGGGCCGACATGAGCGTGCACGACGACACGGTTGTGCCCGAGGTGACGCAGGTGTAGAGGAACACGCTGCCGACCGTGTTGATGCTGCCAATGTTGGTCACCGGGGCGCCCACGGCCACGTTCAGGCCGTACACACTGACAGAGTAGCCGAACCACAGGCCCAACGAGTTGGAGAGGGTCAGGCCGGCGCCGCAGGTGCACGCCGTGGTGCACGTGCAGCTGTAGACGATAACCTGTCCCGCGTTGCTGTTGTAGCAGTAGTTGCTCACGGCCACCAGCGACGACGACACGCCCACCGAGTTGCCAAAGCACGTGTTGTTGGTGCCGGCGATGTAGAGCCCCGTCGAGCACACGCCGTTGGGGCAGTTGAACACGCCGATGTAGCCATTGTTATTTGACTGCGACTTGAGCGGGTTGTTGTTGGCGCCGACCACGACCATGTTGTTGCCCGCGGTGGACGAGATCGCGCACGATTGGCCAAAGAGGTACGCCTGTGTCGTCATGGGCTGCAGCGTCGAGACCGGATTGGGCCCGCACGCCGTGGGGCTGGTGCACGTGTAGACGTAGGCCTGGCCGGCTTGGCCCAGGTTGTTGTCGGCTGCGATGACCAGCAGGGACGAGGACAGCGCCATGGACCAACCAAAGCCGCTGCCGCCAGAGGGCACGGCGAGCGTCGTCGCGAGGGTGCACGACGAGCCAGCAGAGCAATTGTAGATGAAGACGTACTCGCCCGAGACCGTGCCGACAGCGACGGTCGAACCGCTCACGCCCACCGAGTAGCCCCAGTCGAGGTTGCTGATTGACGACACCAGAGGCGCGGGGCTCAGGGCGATTGCGGGCAGGTACTGCGCCTCGGCCACTTGCACGACCAGTGCGGCGGCGATAAGGAATAGGACCACCCTCATCAGGCCTGCCCGCAAAAAAGAAAAAGGCAGCCGTTTCAGAAAAACCATGAAACACGTTTGAAAAGGACGGGGTGAGATGTGGCGCACAGCGGGGGAAGGAGGGGGGGCTGGGGGGTGGAGAGAGGACGAGAAGCCACTGCCAAAGCAAGCCGCTGGGGGGGGAAGAAAAAAAGGAAGGGAAGAAAAAAACACAGTCACACTTCTTCTCTGGAAAGTTGGTCTGAGACAAAACCGCGCACTGGCCAGTGTACACGTCGCCGCTGCGAGGCCGGGACCATCCCCCCCCGGGGTAGTGACCACGGGCCGAGGAGGGAGGGGCCACACTTTCGTTGGCTCTTCTTCCTTTCTTCCACTGGCCACAAAAATGCCAGCAGTGACCTTTTGGAATGTGGGGAAAAAAAGATCTCACTCGTGTGTTTTACAAACCCAGTTTGGAAGGAAAAAAAGAAAAGAAAGGCTCTGGGCTGATTCGCTAGATGAGCAGGGCCTCGAGCTCTGTCTTGACGACGGCCGACGCCTTGCGGCGGACAGGGGTCATGCTGAGGAGGTTGTCGATGAGGCCGATAAAGTGTTTGCGGATCGGGTCGACGGTCCTGACGGGAGAGAGGTCGAGGAGCTTTGCGCCGCTGCGGATGGCCGCGCTGATCTCCTCCTCGTTGGTGTAGGCCGACCACGGGACCTCGCGCATAAACATCTCCCAGAACGTGACGCCGACCGAGTACATGTCGCCGTACTTGTCGTCGTCGAGGGAGCCGGCGCGCTGCGTCGTGCCCATGTAGGCGCGGGCGATGACCTCGGGGGCTGCGTAGCGTGGCGAGAAGCCCTCGATGATGAGCGCGTTCTTGCCGTCGCCGCTGTCGTCGCCCATGCGCGAGAGGCCAAAGTCGCACAGGACGGGGTGCGGGTAGAGGCCGCCGGCCTGGGGCTCGTGGAGGAGGATGTTGGACGACTTGATGTCGCGGTGGACGAGGCCCATCGAGTGCATGAGGTCGATGCCGCTGATGATGCCGATGGACAGGTGCAGCAGCAGGCCCGAGTCGAGCTGCAGCTGCTTGGCCGTGTCCAGGTGGAGGTAGCGGTACAGGTCGGTCTTGTACAGCGGCGTGACGATCGAGCGCGGCTCCTCGGTGTAGCCCAGCAGCTTGATCACGTTGGGGTGGAACGACAGGCCCCACATGATCGAGACCTCCTGCATGAAGCGGTCCCTGTTCTCCTCGGGGGTGAGCGAGCGGCGGTCGCTGACGCGCTTGAGGGCCACGGTGCTGATGTTGCCGCCCAGCTTGGCGATGAAGCGCTGGTCCAGCAGCGTCGCCTCGAAGATCTGGCCCGCGCCGCCCTGGGTCAGCTTGCGCTCCACGCGCAGGTCGTTGATGTAGTCGAGGCGCAGGAACGCGGGCACGGCCACCTCGAGCAGCGTGTTGAACACGGTGTTGTTGGGGTCGTTGTTGGCGAAGCCGGGCACGGGCTCGCCGTTCTCGCCCTCGAGGTAGTTGTCGCGGCGGTTGAAGGAGATGACGTCGGGGATGGACCAGACGTACTGCGGCGGCTGGTGCTGCTGCAGCTGCTGCTGGCGGATCGCCTCCAGGCGCGACTCTTGCTGCGAGCGCGCGCTCTCGACCAGCTCGGACAGGTCCTTCTCCTCCTTGCGGTAGCGGCGGTAGTAAACGGCCAGGACGATCAGCAGGGCGACCATGACCACGATGACGACGACGACGATGGCCGCGACAGTCGAGCCCGGCAGGCTGCCGCCGCTGCCGCCGTTGGGGTTGGCCGAGGTCTGGACGATGGCCTGGACGCCCACGGGCTCGGGGTGCAGCTGGTCGAGCGAGGCCTGGACCCACACGACGTACGTGGTGGACGCCAGCAGGCCGGTCACGTTGAAGGCCGACGGAGCCGAGGCCGTGACGATGCCGGCGAGGGTCCAGTTGGCCGCAGAGGACTGCTGGCTGTCCGAGAACGAGACAAAGTAGTAGAGCGCCGACGAGCCGGCCGAGGGCGTCCACGTGACGGTGACCGAGTCGTACTGGACGTCCATCACGACGATCTGGGCGGGCGGGGCCACGGTGGTCGTGACGGTGATCTGGGCACCCATCGTGTCCACGTTGCCGGCGTTGGCCGCGTCCACGCTGCTGGCGCCAAAGACCTGGAAGTAGTAGAGCGAGACCTGGTCGAGGTTGTGGACCTGGGCCGAGGTGGCGGTGCCGTCCAGCGGGGCAAACAGCGGCGTGAACGAGACGCCGTCGAACGAGCCGTAGACGACGATGGCGACGGGCGCGGGCGTGGCGCCGTTGTGGGTGTCGATGGACCAGGCGAGCGTGACCGAGTCCGAGTCGGTGTAGCTGGGGTGCAGCTGGGCAATGCGGCCGCCGCTGGGCGTGGTCACAAAGGTGCAGGCCACGGCCCAGCTGTCGGTGTCCCAGATGCCCGTGGGCCCGCAGGAGGCGGTGGCGGTGCCGACAAACCCGAAGGCGCACACACCAGTCGCGTCGGTGCCGGCGGCGGTGGCGTTGAAGACGGCGTTGTCGGTGCTGGTGGCGGGGCAGAGCACGCCGCCGGTGATCTGCGCGCCCGTGGCATCCTGCTGGCTGGGCGACGTGCCGTCCGCGCCAAAGACCTGGAAGTAGTAGAGGGTGCCTGCCGTCAGGCCGAGCGCGACGGTGCTGGTGGCGTTGGTGGTGGACGGGTACAGCGACGAAAAGTAGACGCCGTCGGTCGAGATGTACAGGGCGTACACTGGCGCTGGCTGGGCGGGGTCTGCGGTCCAGGCCAGGCCGACCGAGGTCGTGTCGGACGCGCCGGGGACCACGTGCAGGTCCAGCACGCGCCCGCCGCTGGGCTGGGCCTGGAAGACGCACGACACGTTGAAGCTGGCCACGACCCACTCGCCACCCGAGGACGCGCACTCGCCCGTGGCGGAGCCCAAAAAGCCGTCCAGGCACGCGCCCGTCGTGTTGGTGCCCGCCGTCGTCGCATTGAAGGCCGCGTTGAGGTACGTCACCGCGCCGCAGTCCTGGGCGTTCGCACCCACCGCCACGACCACCAGCACGACAAAACAGGAAAAGGCAAGGGAGCGGCCGTGTTTCATCCTTGTTTCGTCCTGCAGATTTACAAGCGGGGCAGGTTAGTCAGCTGGGGCCGAGTGTCACGGAGCGGCCTAAAGGGCCGGCGAGGGACAGGCAGCCGCCAGGGCAGCGGCTACTATTTTTTTTATTTTTCACAACGCAGGCCACATGCGCATATGTAATCAACTGAAAAACAAAACACTGCGGGAAAATGGCGACATCCTACTGCTTGAGCAGGGGACAGAAGAGGAGTCCCTGCTTCTTGTACGAGCCGAGGACGATGCGATCGCCCAGGACGACGCCGGCCGATGTGCCCGCAAAGGTGCCGTTGTGGAGGACGAGGACGTTGGCCTTGTGGAGCTGGGCGCTGACGAGCTCCTGGTTGTCGCGGAGGGAGACGGCGAGGAAGAACTCGGACAGGCCGCCGGGCGAGCGCAGGTTTTCGTTGCCGTGGTTGTCGATGACGGAGGCGGTGATGAGGGACGCGACGAGGCCGCCGTAGAAGTGGAGGACGCACTCCTCGTTGTTGTTGTGGCAGACGATGCCGTCGGTCGGGTCCAGCTCAATGTTGTCCAGGGCGTGCTCGTAGTGGACGGCGATCATGCCCTCGCGGCCGTCCTCGGGCGTGCTGCCATGGACAGAGAGAAACACGCGCATCTCGTGCAGGATGACGTCGCCCACCACGACCACTTGGGCTGCTGGCGTGTTTGGCACGTCGGCCACGATGATGCCGTTGGCCATGCCAAAGCCGCTCGCCACCGCGGCGCACTTGAGCTCGGTGTCGCCGTCGAGGGTGGCAAAGCGGCACTTGAGCAGCTTGGTGTTGAACACGCCGATGAGCGAGCGGGCGTAGGTGGCAGCGAGCAGGAGCGGCTTGGGCCAGTGCTTGACGCCGGGCGCAACGTCTGCAAACTCGATGTAGTTGGAGAGGAGGATGGTGCCGCCCAAGAGCTGGCCGGTGCTGGAGAAGGTCAGCGCCTGCACCGCCACCTCGTTGAGCGTGCCGCGGTACGTCTCCAGCGCGTCGCCCGTGAGCTTGGCGTGGTGCAGAAACCGCAGCGTGCTGTGGGGCACGTCGACGGCGAAGAAGAGCACGCCGTCGCCGCCGTGGTCGTAGCCGTGGTTGATGGCCGCGAGCACGGGGCCCTGGTTGGTCGTGATGACGTGCATGCCGTGGACGTGGAAGAGGATCTTGTTGCCGTCCAGACTGTTGTCGCCGAAATACGGCACGCCCTCGATGGCCATGAGGCGCTCGCTCACGGTCCTGCTCGCGTCGTCCCACTGCAGCAGCACGCACGCGCTGCCGTTGCTCTTCTGGGCCAGCACCTTGCCCAGCTCGGCGTCGTGGAAGACGGTGCCCAGGCCGCCCGCGCACGCCACGGCCACGGTCGCATTCACGTACACAACGTCCTCAAAGCCGTCCGTCTTGAACCCGCCGTGCACCTCGCACTGCGCCGCGTTGCCCGTCACCACGATCTTCTTCTGCAGGTCCAGCAGGTCCACGATCGTCGGCAGGCGGAAGGCCAGCAGCGCCACGATCGCGGCCGTCACGGCAAACGTGAGCTGCCACATTATTACTGTCGAGGACTGAAAACTTGAAAATACAGTACAAAGGAACCGCAGACTACTTTTTGACGAGGGTGCGCGCAAAGAACTCGGCAGGCCGGGTGAGCGGGCGGCCAACGAGCTTTTCGGCCGCGGCGAAATCGGTGGCGGGGTCGTAGTAGCCAAACTCCTCGATGGAGGTGATCATGGGGCGGAGGGC
>Ga0302226_10001740_pt1 | contig 16009 bp, 24 predicted proteins | sample II_Palsa_E3_3_FD_193524 | JGI IMG/M metagenome (GOLD analysis project Ga0302226, IMG submission 193524) | Peat permafrost microbial communities from Stordalen Mire near Abisko, Sweden - II_Palsa_E3_3 | ecosystem: Environmental > Terrestrial > Soil > Palsa > Peat permafrost | place: Sweden...
CGATCGATCGATCGGCCCGCGCCCCCCCCTCCCCTTCGCCTCCCGCGATAAAGAGAGTTTTGTGAGACGGCGAGATCGGCGGTGGCCTCGGCTGAAAGAGAGTGTGGCGTGCGTGATAAGAAAATAATAAATGAAAGGATGGAAAAGCAAATAGTAATTCCGTAAATTAGTAACTTTTTTGTCTTTGTTTTACTAACTTTTTTTTTTTTTTCCCCTCTCTCTTCTTCAAATTAATCAGGGCCCGCACCTGCCCCGACCCCCCAGGCCGGTAATATAAACCCCGAAATAAAAACATAAGACTAATTGATTAAAAAAAAAAATTGTGTTTTCACAAAGTAGTGGCCAGCGCTCACGCCGTTTCGAGGACGACCGCTGCTTCACCTGCGGCAAGGAGGGCCACAAGGCTCGCGACTGCACCGGTGGACGCGACAGCGACCGTGGACGTGACAGCGACCGTGACCGCGACCGTGACAGCGAGCCCCGTGATCGCTCCCGCGAGCGTGAACGCCACCGCTCGCGCTCGCCCGATGCACGCAAGACCGAGGAGGTCAAGCAGCAGGACGACTGAGCGGACGGCAGCAAAGCAAAGAAAAGAGGAAAAGCGTTTATAAATAAAAAAAAAACTATTTCGTTTCCAATTGAAAAACTTGAACGACAAGGCGCGTTACATTTCACTGATTACAAAGATGCAGAGGCCATCGCCATCGCGTACGAACCTGAGTGGCTGATGGACAGCGTGACATGGCGCACACCTGCGCGCTTGACGGCGTCGCGTGCAGGTCCGTGGAAGATGACTGTAGGGGCACCCGTCGACGCAGGCACGATCTCAATGTCTGCAAGGGGGCCTCCCGCACCACCAGTCCAAACAGCCTGGGGCTTGAACTCTGCCATCTCGGTGGCGGCGGCGGTGGCAGCAAAGCTGGAGACGGCCTTGATCGCGGCTTCCTTGGCACACCAGCGACCGGTGAAGGACGCGCGAGGATCGGGGGCAGAGCGACAGTACGCGATCTCGCGGGCGGTAAAGTTGCGCTCGATAAAGGTCTCGTTGTCGATGTTGATCGAGGACACGAGCTCAATGTCTACGCCGACACCCGGTGTGCTCTGCTGCTGCTGCTGCTGTTGCAGACCTGCGAGTGCCTTGGCGAGCTGCTCGTGCTCGGCAGCGGTCGCGCTTTCCGACATGAGTGGGTTGGGCGGAGCGATCGCCTCGCCAGAGATCGTCCACTCGCCCGTCTTGGCGTCGCAGGTCGCTCGCGAGAGAGGGTTCAGGTAGACTTTGCTCTGGGACGCGTCAGAGTAGGGCGGGCGGCTCTTGACGCGCACCATCGGCGCAGTGCCGGAAAGGGCATCGTGCAGGTGGCGGTACGCTGCATCCTGGCGCATGCCCCGCTTGCTCTTGTAGCTGTTGTACTGGTTCTCGTCCAGACACGCGAGAACTACGGTGAAGGTGAAACCAAATTATTAGCTTATCGGTGATCTGTACAACAAAAAATAATTCATTAAAATACCGTAGTCTGGATGGATCACAAGGACCTCGCCGCCGACCTGGCCAAAGCCAAACGACTTGAGCAGCCCCGCTTTGAGCGAGTCGGTCTGGATCGTCTGCGAGGGGTAATAAACATGGTCGAAGGCGCGCAGTTTGGCCTCAATGTTGTCGGCGTTGCGATTCCCGGGGACCAGGCCAGTGTCCAGTGACTGCAGGACGCCGTTGAGCATCCACGCGGCCGCGGCGCCCTTGGGGTGGCCCGTCAGGTACTTTTGCATCACGGCCGGCAAGGGGTTGCCCTGCGAACGGCCCAGATGGAGCATCTGTGCGTTGAGCACGTCGCTCTCGTTCACGTCGTTGGCCTGCGTGCCCGTGCCGTGGAAGGACGCGATGCCAATGTCGTCAATGGTCAGGCCAAACACGGCCAGAGCGCCACGCAGCGGGGCAATCCGCGCGTCCTGGCGGTAGAAATCAGTGCCCCAAAGGCTCTTGGCAGCGGCCTCCTGACGGGACGCCTCCATCGCGATCTCGTTCTGGCGACGCTGCAGGTGCTCGTTGGTCTCCTCCTCGCTCAGCTGCGGGAGATCAGATACAATTATTATCGTGATGAAAGTTACACGTTGTTACCTCGGAGCGCAGTAACTCGACCTCCTCGCCCAGGAAACGCTGCTCAGAGGCGATCCACTCGGCGATGCGTCTGCGTTGGAGGCCCATCTGCCGCGCACGGTACTTGAGGTCGAGGACCGAGGGCGAGGCCAGACGCGAGCCTGCTGGTCCGGGTGGCTGTGCGGCAGGCTTGAGGAGGCCGCTAGCGCTGGAGGGGGCTGGTGTGATGGGGCGAGAAATGGGCGAGGCCATCGAGCCCGCGGGGGCGTGTTGGCCCAGCTGGGCTGCCGTGTTGATCTCGCGCGCGGTCGTGAGGATGCCCTGGCCAGGCGCGGGCACGGAGCGGCCCTCCTTGTCGGTGGCCGTGGCCGTGTGCGCAATGATGCCGTAGATGGGCACGCCCATCTCGATCGCGAGCGAGGCGGGCATGAGCACTTGCATGCCTGCGCCCTGGGCTTCCATGAATCCAGCGCGGGACGTCGTAGCGGGGCGCGACATCTCGCGGGGCTCACGGCCCTTGGCAAACTCGTCCATCGTGCTGGACGTGGCCTTCATCTTGGCAAACTCGTACGAGCCCTCCTCTTGGAAGTCGTCGTAGCCGCCCACGATCACGACCTTGGCCTTGCCCGACAGAATCGTCTCCACGCCAATGTCGACCGACTCGACGGCGGTGGCACACGCGCCAACGGGCGTCTTGATCGGGCCCGACGTCGACAGCAGCAGCATGTTGACCCACGCGGGCATCGTGTTGATAAAGCTCTCCTGTTTTTGTTCAGTTGTTTCTGTGGTGAGCACAAAAAAAAAAACAGACGCTTGAACGAATACTACCTGCAGGATGTCAGACTGCACGGGCTTGTCCACGAAGCGGTCCTGGTAAATGGCGATGTTGGCCCGCATGCCCCCGACACCGCCGCCAGACGTGTTGCCCACCTCAGAGACGTGCACGTACTTGAACAGCTCGTAGGGATCGCTAATGCCGGCAGAGACAAGCGCCTCGGCGGTAGACACGAGCACGTACAGCGTCACCGGGTCCACCTGGCGGACAATGTCCTCGGGCAGGCCGTAGCGACGAGCGTCCCATCCGGTTGGGATCTGTGCCGTGAGAAAAGAAAAAAAAATATATATAGTTCAATTCAATTTTTATCGAGTACCTGGCCGGCAACGAGACGATCAAAGCGAAGGGCCTTGGGAACGTAGAGTGACGCGCCCTTCTTCAGCTTGACGAGCCACTGGCCAGAACCAGTAGCTCTTTCGTACACCTCGACCTTGTCGCCGTGGAGCAGACGGAAGTGTTCGGCCTCTTCCTTGGAGACCTCGATCGGGGCCATGTCGTGGTCGATCGCAACCTGCTGCAGGAACGTCTTCTTGTTGGGGTCGTAGCCTCCAAACAGCGATGGTTCTACCGGGGCATCATTTCACAATCAATAAATAGTACGCAGATAAATGACTGTTACGTACCGATGAGACGGACACCAGTGTGCTTCAGGATGCGTTCTTCGTAGCGGCTCTTGACGTCAATGTCCTTCACAGGTTCGTTGGTTTCGATGTCGACCCATCCAGCATAGTGAGAGCCTTCAATAACTTTGTTAGTCTCGCCAACATTTTTCATCCGCACCTTTGAGAGGTCCATTGTGGTGCTTGATCAGGCCCATGATCCAGGCCATCTCGACACAGCCCTCCAGGGAAAACGAGCCGGTGGACTCCATCTCCCAGCGCGTACGCGCGTTGCCCCACGGACCCACCTCGCCGTAGCCAGTCACAACAATCACCCTAGAATTATAAAAGGTTACTTAAAATAAATATTTATTTCGGTACTTGGAAAGGTCAACGAGTTCACGCAGATGCGGGCTGACGATGCTCTGGAGATACTTAAAGTCCTTGAGCTTGGGGAACGAGTACTGGATATTGGCGCGCGGGGCGACAGTCTTGAGGGCGTGGCTGGCAGGGCCACGCAGCACAGCCTCGTCCAGGTTGTCTTCGCGGACGATGGCTTGGCGCACGTTTGACAGCTGTGTGATACTTGAGCGCAGGTCCTTCAGCACGGGGTTGAGCTGCAAAAAAAAAAGTAATTTTTTTTTTTTTTATATTAAATCCCTCACAAATAAATAGCTGGATGTGATCTTTTTACGTTTGCAATCTTGTCGAGGCCACCGTTGAGGTCGGCCCAGACGGGACTGTACTGAGCCAAACGGGCGATCGCCGGGTGCATGAGGCCGAGCAGGTTGAAGGCCATCTCCTGCGTCGAGAACGTGCGGACGCCGAGCTTTTCGAGGCCCTCTGCGACAATGTTGTTGGCCGACATGAGGCCAGTGCCGCGCGTCCATCCGATGACAGAACCAACGATGGTGATGTACGCGCCCCAGCTCTCCGAGTGCCATCGATTGAAGAGGGTTTCGAGGCCGGCCTTGGATTCACCGTAGAGGCCGTCGCCGCCAAAGACGCCGTGGTTGGGCGAGAGGGGCAGCAAGACCTGGGCGGGGCGTGTGTCAAAGTTCCGCGACTCCTTCTGGGTCTTGATCGCGCCGAGAAGGCGGAGCACGTTGGTGAGCATGAGACGGTGCGCGAGCTCCGACTTGGAGTCGATGTCGCTCATCTCCCGGCCGTTCTCGGGCATCGCCGCAAAGGGGACAATAAAGTCGAGGTCCCACCCAAGACCGCCGCGTGGATCGTAAATGTAGTCGACCAGGGCCTTGGTGTCCTCGACTGACGCCTGGTTGAAGGGAACAACGATCAGGGCAGCGCCACGTGCACCCGAGCGCTCGTACACGCCCCGGTAGTACTCGGTCGTCTTGAGAGAGAACGACGACGTGGTCACGATCACGTGCGCGCCGCCGGCCAGCAGGCCACGCAGCACCTCGGCTCCGATGGAGCCTTTGCCAGCGCCAGTCAAGAGGGCAGTCTTGCCGGCAAACGAGAGGCCGTCGCGGGCCATCGTCGAGAGAGCATCCAAGTAGATGTTGGTCGTGGTGCGGTCGTACACCCACCCAGAGTGGTCGGTGGCTGTTCGCAGGTACAGGTACGGTTGTTGATGCTCTTGCTGCTGCAGAGCGGATGCATCGCCAGGGACCTTTAGGTTCGGCAGCTTGGTTTGCGCGGATGGCGAGGCACCGGGGGAGGTCTTCTTGCTGCCCGCCTTGCTGCCCGCCTTGCTCCCGTTCTTGGTCCCGTTCTTGCTTCCGTTCTTGCTTCCGTTCTTGCCGACGATCTGGTCAGAAGCGGGAAGGGGACCAACAGCACCTGCAGAGATCGCGGGGTGGACAGGTGGGCGAGGGATGTTGTTGCCGTTTCCAATGTTGAGGCTGCGGTAGAGATCGTCGAGCATTAAGCGGACACGAGTCTGGTGGCGGCGATCGCCACCAAAACCAATGCGGACGGGTGAGGGCCCAGACGAGAGCAACAAACGCTGCAGCCGACGGATGGATTTGCGAGCATTCACGATCACCTCCAGGTTGGCTGCTGGGGCCGCCGCTGCAGACGCCGAGGCACGACCGCCGCGGAGCATCTCGAGGACATAGTTTTCGAGCTTGCGCACGCCGGGTCGAACGATCTCAGAGTACTTGATTTGCCCATCGGCACCAAGCTCGGTGCTGGGCGCGGTCGGCACGGCCACGTCCTTGAAGCGAGGCAGCATGTGCTGGGCCTGGCGGCAGTTATCGGCCAGCATCGTCCCGAGCTGCAATGCGATTTCGTAGTTTGCGACAGGGATCGTCGGGTTGGGCGACACTCTGGTCTCGCTCACGAGCCGGGCAGCGTTCATGTAGTAGTCAAACATCTCGAGGAGTGGCAGGTCGGAGCGGTTCATGAGGTCGATGCAACGCTGCGATGCAACAATTCAAATCAACCAATGTTTTATAAGAAGCGACAATTACCTGCATGATGCTGCGGTCAATGTTGCTGTCTGTGAGGCGACCAAAGACAATGTCGTAAAAGAGGATCATTGCCTCTTGACGCGACCAGTTCCAGTACGAGTCGTATCGACGCGTTTTGCGGGGATCGAACTGGGGCCTGATCCCTTCAATGTACGGCGCACCGTGCTCGCCCACGAGACGGTCCATGTCGTTTTGCAGGCTCGCGTGATCGACGGCCGTCTTTTCAAAGAGGCGATGGCCTTCCATCAGGTCGTAGCCAACATACCTGAAAAAGTAATTTTTTTTTGTTTTTTGGTTTTGTTTTTTAAAATAAATATGAATCGTTGGCTTACGAGGCAAAGAGCTCCATCTGCTCACGAACAAAGGCGTCCTGGCGGAGCTGGAGACGCGTGACGGCAGCAGAGTCCACCATGCCCGAGGCGGCAGATGGCGCGTGGTGGTGCTGGTGCGAGGAAGCCGATCCCAAGTGGACTGAATTGACGCTGGCGTAATCCTTGACAACACCGTCGAGCCAGGACAGGGCCTCTTTCTCGGACGTCACACGTGCGCTGGGCTCCATCGAGATCGCGTGCAAGAGCACGCCGTCCTGGCGGCCAGAGCCAAGGCCCCAACGCTGGGCGAGGTGCGTGCGCAGTCCGCCGGCGCCAAGGCCGCCGGGCATCTTGGACGAGATAATACGGTTGATTTGTGATTGCGAGACAGGGCCGAGGCGAGCATAGGCGAGGCCAGCGGGGGAGCCAGCGAGATCGGATAGGGCTTGTTCGGCCGCGTTGTCACCGAGGCCAGAGCCATCGCCACCAAACTCTTTCTGGATCTCTCCCAGCAGTTCGTTTTGCAGGGTCGATTTGCCGGCAGAGATGGCCTTGAGGGTGCTCGCGGCGGGGATGTCAGACACAGGCTTCTTGACTTTGGCAGCGACGAGAACACGCAGAAACTGGAGAGCGCTCACCCCCTGATCGGGCACAGGCACAGCCGCGGCGGCACCTCCACCAACAGCAGCGGCACTCTGGGCCACCGTGGATTGAGAATCCATCGCTGTCGATGCTCGCGAGGACGAGGAGCCCTTTGCTAACGAGACGCCCACATAGCCAGAGTACGAAATGACACACGCGTCCAGCCAAGCACGCGCCTCACTGTCGCCTGAAAATCGTGCGGACGGCTCCATCGTCAGCGCGTGTAAAAGTACGCCCTCGGTTCTGTGCACGCCGAGTCCGTAGTCGCCCGAGAGATACGATCGCGCTTGACCCGGACCAAACCTGCATTCCCAAAAAAAGGGGGAAAAAAAAAAAAAGGTAAGAAATAAATGAAGTAGCGAGGATGGGGAACCCTACCCGCCAGGGAGCTTGCTGCCCAGCATCTTGGAGACGAGGTTGGCCGTGATCTTGCCCAGCGGGGCACCGCCCTTGATTCCGCCTTGGGATTGGAGAGATTGCGCGAGCTCGGCCAAGGGTGCCTCCTCGGGCTTCTCGACGGCGACTTCGCCAAACTCCTTTTGGAGGTCGCCAATGAGCTCGTTTTGCAAGGTCGATTTTCCGGCCGAAAGGTCCTTGATCGACTTGGTTAGGGGCACCTCGCTCAACGATTTCTTGAGCTTTTGCGCGACGAGGACGTGGAGGATTTCCTTGGCCATGACGGGCTGGTCGGCGACAGGGGCCACGGACCCGACGGTGGGCAGAGCGGCGGCGACAGTAATAGGGGTGTGAACGATCATCGGAGCAGCTGGCGCAAGGGGCTGCTTTGAGGGCGGTGCTCTTGCCGCTTCTTGGTCATCCTCATAGTAGATGAGCGATCGATCGCGAGTGTAGCAGAGCAGTTCGCGGCGAAAGGTCATCGCCTCGTCATAGGCTTCGTACTTGAACTTGATCGTGCGCTGGGCCATGTTGGTGAGGGTCGGTCCCGGTCCAATCTCGACAAAGCGAACGACCTGGCTGTCCTTGAGCAGGCGATCCTGGGTCTCGATCCAGCGCACAGGAGAGGCAAACTGGTACGCGAGCAGCTCGATCAAAAGGGTATAGCCGAGTTGCTGCTGCTTCGCGGCCGTGTTTGGCTCAAAGAGACTCGAGTCGCTGTCTTCCAGGCTCTTGAAGATTGGCGCAAGGTGGGAGCTGGATCGCATGCGCTCTGCGTCTTCCTCGTTCGCGGGCCATCGCTTGAGGATCTTGGCGAGCTTGGGCGAGTGGCAGGTTTCCTAGCCAAAAAAAAAAAAAAAAGTACCATTCATTTGCATCTTCCGACGATTTATAAAAAAATAAAAAATAAAAAAGCGTACGTGGACCATCTGCACATAGTCGCGATCGAGGCGGAAGGACGAGGCGACGAGGTTGGGGATGTACTTGTTTATGAGGAGGGATACGTCAATGTTGGCGGGACTCATGTGGTGCGTGAGGTAGCTGCGGAAGGGCGCGACGCCAGAGAGGAGGAAGCGGGAGTGGAACGGCACATCGATGCCGGGCAAGGGGATCGTGGCCTCGCCTCGCGTTAATTCAAACGGCTTCTTGGCTGCCTCAAGCTCGGCCTTGGTTTGCATGACCTTCTCCAGCTGCTCCAGCACGACTGCCTCGAGTTGCCGCTTGACCTCGGCCAGCGGAGTGGACGCTTGGAGCTTTGCAAAGTCGACCTTTCGCGCACGCAGTTCATTCAGGACGCACGTGAGTGTTTCCAGGTTGGTCAGGTTGCCGCTGACCACGTACTGCCAGTGCTCCACGTTGTAGTTTACGATCTCGAGGAGCTCTCCCTTTTTTTCAAATGACACGATTAACAAAAGTAAAATAGTTTTTTTTTTTTTTTGTTTTGTTTTGTTTTGTTACCGATGTCGACTGGATCACGTCAACGACAAACTTGAGCGGCAGTTCGCCAAAGGTGGGACCGACGCGCGAGGGGTTTACGGCGCACATCCCGTAGTCTGATCGCCCAGAGGGATCGCGAGGGACGGCAGACTGCATCGTCATCCCGCGATAGAAGACGACGTCGACGAGGGCCTCGATCGGGAGCACATTGCCGATGGACGCCAAGGCCGCATACTCACCGAGGGAGTGGCCGGCAAACGGGCAGTCCTTTTGTATCAGTCCCTTGGCAAGCATGTCCTCGAACGCGGCCTTCTGGAGCAGCGTCAGAGCAGGCTGCGTGAACTGCGATGCAAATAACTATTAGAAAATAATAGATTATTTCCCTCGACTCACCTGGGTGGCATTAAGAAGGCCATTGGGCTGGCGGAATGTGTGTGAGTTTGATTCGTGGCTGATCGAGGGAAACAGCGGCAGGGTGTCGATGCCGCCAGAGCCGTCGGGACGCGCAATATCGTACGTCATGGAGCAGTAGTTACTGCGGATGTGGGCTCCCTTGGGACCGCCAAAGTGGACAGTGACTTCTTTGGGATTGTTGCGCACAATGTCCAGGATGGAAAAGCCGTACGACTTGATAAAGTGCTCGTTCGCGCGATCCCAAATGGCGCGAGCGACAGGGGACGATGCGTACAGATCCATGCCCATTCCCTGCAATAATAGAATTAAATTAAACGATAAAGAGAACTAGTATGTCACCTTTTCCTGAGAGCCTTGGCCGGTAAAGACGTAGGCGGTCACAGGCTGCTCGACCTCGGCCGTGCCTTCGAGGACCTTCTCGTCGTTTTCGTTGAGCGTCTCAACGCGGAAAATCTTCTTGCCGTGCCGCATGCCGATGTGGTACAGCTTGGTCTGGAGGAGGTCGCCGGGGCGCACCATGCTGAGGAACGTGGCATTGTACGCGACCACGCGTTGGGGCTGATTGTCGGCTGCAAAGACCTCGACGAGGCGCCGTGTTGCTGCCGATGTCCACATGCCATGCGTGATTGTCGTTGGCTATTGAAACAGACAGAAAGAATATTTATTTCTATTGACTCCAGTTGCTCGAGTACCAGTCCAGCGAGATCGGCAAAGTAGGGGTTGACGTGGATCGGGTTCAGATCGCCGGAAATTTGAGCGTAGGTAGAGTTGGTCGAGGGCGTGGTGAATGCCGACGCCGCCACGGACGGGTCGGGCACGATCGACGGACGCTCGTTGGGGAACTGGACAACTTGCTCGACGGGCTCGCCAACGCGCGCGAGGTACGCGGTGACAGGGTTGCCGTGGCACTCGCCACATTCAAAGTCCACTTGGCCGATTTGAACGATTTCCTTTGTCGGTGTCTCGATCGTGATCGAGCCGTTGGTTGAGAGGCCGGCAAAGATCTTTGTGTTTTTAAACCTGCACAGACGAAATTAGAAGACATTTTCTGCAACTAAATTACCGCTCATAGCTACGCAGACGGAATGTCAGGATGGCACCTGGCACGAGAAGCGAGGTGGCCCGGTCGGACGACTCGATCTGGATCCATTGCTTGGACTTGAGGACGGCAATGTCCTTGTCGGTCTTGAGGGTGACCTGCATCGGGACTTCGTCGCAGTAGCGGAACGTGTGCTGAAAGTCGTGGTCAAACCTGCCCCGGTAAAAGAACTGCGAGATGACCTCGAGGATGTCGATCCCATCGCGCGAGATGATCCCCTTGACCTCGACGGTTTTCCCGGTTTCCGAGTTGGTGATCGAGTTGATCCTTGCGCTGCAGCAGAGCTCGTCGCCCTCCTCGATCACAGAGTTGCCGTTCGTGAGCATGCGGAAGCTGTTGGAAAGATGGACGAGCTTGAGCATGTCCCCGTTGATAAACTCGGGGAAGATGCCCTTGATCACAGCCTTCCAACCGGCCACGATCGCAAAGTCCATTGGGGCTGTCGGCAAAAATAACGTTGTGTGTTAGAACCAAAGTATGCGGACTGTTGTTACCTTTGAGCTTGGCTTGGCCAGAGTCAACGTAGATCTCGGCTTGGTTGCCGATCGAGTGGCAGAACTCGGTGATGTCCTTTCGCTTGACTTTGAACGCGGTCTCGAAGACTGCAAGAACGAAAGATACAGTTGTAAGATCCCAGGGATTGCTATCAAAAAAAAAAAAAAAAAACACGCCTTTGTTGATGGGGAAGGACGGGTCCGAAAGGGCACTTGACTCAAAGTCCTCGTCAAACCACAGGCGCCAATAGAATGACTTGATGCGGCGGTTGCGTCCATCCATGAGCTCGTGGATGAGCGCGTATCCTTGTTGGGGCTGAAGGCGGAACAGGAGCGGAAGGGCGATCGCTGCAGAGCCTTTGCGCTCGTGCAAGTTGACCGTGATCGTCTTGGTCTCGGGAGTGAAGAAAATATCGACAGCGGGCGCCTCCGTCTTCTTATCCGCAACGCAGGCTCCGCGCATGACCTTGCTGTCATAGATCGAGAGCGTTCGGGTGGCAGCAACAAAGACCGCGCGCTGGCCAGGCCGAGGGCGTAGGATGGAGCGCATGGGCGAATCCACAAACATCTTGCCGCGGACGACAAATTTGGCCGACAGCAGGGCATCGAGCCAATCCCTACATTCAGTTTGGTCAATGAAACAGGACGGACGTGTTAGAAAGTATACGATTTCGAGGTTGCAGACAAAAAGTGGAGCCAGTCGTCCACAGATGGGAGGGGCTCACTGTTGCTGATTTCGTAGTAGCCTTTGCCGTCGCAAACCGTAACGCCACGCGGAATGGATGTGGGCATCGTCGACGTCGAGGAGAGAAAGGGTACGACGGGCACGCGATTGACATCGCCATCGTAGTAGCGCTTCAGGAGGGCTTGAACGTACTTTTCGTGAATGTCGTCGAGGATCTGTTTAACGGGCTCATCGGCAACGGTCGAGTGCTTGGCGGCAACTGGGCCCTGAAGGATGCAGACACGCTGAGGGTCACGGTCGATGAGGGCATCCACATCCTCCGACTGCCATAGCGAGTCCTTCTTGAACCACGTTTCAAAGTGCTGGTACCATTTTTTTTATTAAAAAAAAAAAAAATAATTACAGCGCGTGTGCACGCACCTCGTCGAGGATGGGAACAAACGGGACGGGCTTTCGGCCTCGCTGACCACAAAGGGACAAAAAGTACAGTACATCCTCGGTGGAAAGCAGTTGAACAGAGGCGGCATGGTAGTGATCGAAAAAGCGGCTCAGGAACGTTCCAGGATTGCTGCCAAACTGGTCGGGTGATTGCAAAAGGGTGGTCTACAGTATCAAATTTATATTTTTTTTTAATTTAAAAAACGACCGCTGACGGAATGCAATACCAGCAAGGTCTTTTCCTTGGAGAAGCGCTCCTCGACTCGCCAGAGGAATTCGCAAAGGAGAGCGCGGTAGGACTTGTCGATCCATCGCTCCTGATCGTCGATCCTTTAATTGTCAAAAAAAAAATTGTATTAGTTTTTGTTTCGGAGAGAGAACTCACGATCGTACCAGCACAGACGCAGAAGGCGCATTGCCACCTCCTTGTAGGTCATGTCCTTGAGGTCGCAGGGTGTTCCGTCTTCCTTGGCGCCGAACCAGACCTTCTGAGCATCGGCGTTGAGTCGTTTGATGATGTAGTCCTTCTTCTCAAGGAGCACTGTGTGGCGCTTGTCTTTGCTGAGGCTGAAGATGGTGTCGTCAAACTCTTTCCACAGCAGGACCCCGCGGGTCGCAATCTTGTGGATGGGCTCTCCGAGCTCAGACTTGACCGTGACGATGCCGCCGGTGGGCTTGCTGTAGCTGTCTTCCCATCGAAGCTCGTTGTCGATGCCGGCCGCCTCAACGATCAAACGCTTGGAACCAGGCGATGCCTTCCCCTCCTTGGCAACCTGTTATTCCGATCGTTATGGACAAGAGGAAAAAACAAAAACAAAAACAAACAAACCGCACCATCATTCGAGAGGCCAGGAGGATCGCGTCAAAGGGCATGGAAGGGTAGTCGCGAGTGATGGACCAGTCGCCCGTGAGGTATGGCAAGGAGCCCTCGGCGTCCCCGAATCCACTGCCGGCGACGAGCAGGATATTGTCCTGCTTGCGGATGGCGCTGTACGTCTCGAGGATGGGCTGGTGGAAGTCCTCAAACGAGTGGTGTCCACCCGCACGACCGCCCGTCCACTGCAAGATGATGGGCACCGTGGGGTTGTTCTCGGCAATGGCAATCACCTGACGGATGCTCTCGGTGGACCCGGGCTTGAAGGCGACGTGCTTGATGCCTGCAGCGGCCAAGTTGCGGATGATTTCGTTGGCATTCTCGAGGCTGGGGACGCCAGCAGCCACGCACAGACCCTCGATCGGGAGTCCCTAGAGCATCAAAATTTTATAAAACAAACAGAGGATGATAATAGCACCTCTCTGCGCATGGTTTGGACCAGTGGGTACTGGAAACCCCACTGACGGGCGTTGAGGAAGAGGGCGTTGAGTGTGATGCCTTCTCCCGGCGCGATCAAGTCCATGATCTTGCTGATCTTGTCGCGCATTGCCTTTTCAGTGTAGAGGCCTCCACCGGCGAGCTCTCCGTGGTAGCCAGCGTTGATGGTGGCTGTACAAAAAAATAAAAAAATATTGGTAAAATAAATTTAAATGTATTATCGTACCGGCAACAAAGTCCTCATGGACCGAGCTCGGGGTCATTCCGGCCACCATCAGCGGCCGCTTGCCCATGAACCGAGTCCATCGCGTGTCGACAAGGATGCGACCATCGTGTGCTGTTCGAACGAGCTTGGGCGCGTACTCTTGAGCCCAGTTCTGCGCGTACTGGATCAGGCCGGGGTCAGAGTTGAACAAGAACGACTTGTTGAGGAGTGAACGAGAAAGGGACGAAAGGGCGCCGGCGAGGATAATCTGGACGCCCGATCCGTCCTTGTTGCGGCCGGTGAGAGCGCCAATGCCCGACGATCCTCCAGGTCCAAAGTCGAGGATGTGCGTGGCCTCGATCGCCGTAGCTAGGTATGAGGTTTTAAAAAAGCTTCACAATACTTCTTATTACCCTTCTCCCAGAGCACGGTTCTGGAGGTGATCTGCTCGACAATGTTGATGGTGAGGGCGAGCGGAGTGAGGTCGGTGCTGGTCTCCTTCATGTCGCGCCCGTCGTCGGTGGCAAGGACGGTGATACGGAGATCCTTTGGCCGGAACACGAGGCCAAGTCGGACAATGTCGGCCTCGATCGCGGCCGGGACCGAGTCGAGGTAAGTCGAGTGGAACGGGACCGACACGGGCAGGTAGCGGGTCGAGAAGCGGATGTCGCGCTTGCTAAAGGGCATGCGGGTCTGGTCGTGGCCGAATCGTGCCTTGAACTTGCGCAGGGCCACGTTGAGGCCGTATAAACTCTGCGGCGCACCCGACATGATGACCGATCGAGGGCCGTTCAGCAGCGCCACATGGATCTTCCGCTCGTCAGGCAGGTGCTGGTTTGTCGCATCAACGTGCTCGCGGACGAGGTGGTGGGGCAGCTATGGAGAGGTTAATACAATTCATTTTCAAAAAAAAAAAAATTTTTTTTTTGGTACATTGTTGATGGCGAGCATGGGCGTGGGCTCTCCCTCGTTGTGCGCGAGCGAGTCCTGGAGGATCTTTGGGTTGAGTGTCGTGGGCGGACATGCGAGCTGGCATCGCAGGCCCATCCAAAACAGCAGCTTGACTGCGCACTCGCATCGATCCACGAGTTCTTGGTCGGTGGCCGCGCTCGCGATGGCGATGGCCGACACGAGTCCTTCAGTAAGGGAAGGGAAGGGGGGGAAGGTTTAGCTTCCTTAAGACCAGTGAAAGTGTCAGCACGTACCTTGGCTGTGACCGGTCGTGCCCTTGAACCGAGACAGAAGCTCGCCAAAGGAAGGCAAGCGAAGGACCTGGACGACGACCCAAAAGGCGAGGAGCTGTGTGAGGCCGATCAGGGGCATGCTGATGGGTGCGCTGACGAGGTACGACAGCGGCGGGCGTGTCTCTGGGGACTTGATCCACTGGGCAATGTCGAATCCGCGCGAGTAGAGGCCTGTGGCGGCCGCCTCGTCACTGCTGACTTGGCTGCTCAGGGCCAGGACGCACCGGCCAAAGAGCGGCTCGAGGAGGGCGCCGTAGGTGCTGTGCAGGCGAGTGAGCTCGGAAAAGTAGTCGTCGACGTTGCCCTGCCCGCCAAACAGCGCGACGAGGGCGACGCTGGGGTTGTTGAAGAGGGCCGATGCGGTGCCCGTGTCACTTGGCCGCCGCGGCACGGACTCGGACGTGGAGGAGGAGAGGGCGAGTGTGCACTGGGCGTCGTAGTACGTGGCCAGGATGGCCGCCGCGCGGTCCTCGTCCAGGGCCAGATCGTTGACGATGGCATGGATGTCGTTGCTGGCGAGGTAGACGTCGCGCAGGTGGTCGAGCAGAAGACGCACAAAGGGCAGCACGCACAGCTGCAGCGTCGCGTCCGGGGTCTGGAAGCGCAGGGAAAAGCGGAGAAAGTGGCTCAGCAGCTCGAGCGGCGATTGGTCGGCCGCAGAGTCGTCCGATGATGGCGTGCTGTTGGCAAAGGCGCTGCGGATGGTCTCGGCCGTGGGCCAGAGCGTCTTCCGAATTATATTAATATTTTATTCTGTGTATTTTTTTTTTGGGGGGGGGAAGGCGTATACTTGGGGGACTGGAAGTTCAAGCTCGACTGGACCCATCCGGACAGTCACGATTCGGCTGGTCGTGCTCGCTGCGATGGCGGCAAGGGCGCTGAGCGAGGGCCGGCGGGCGTCGCCAATGCCGCTGGGCTGCGGCGAGGGGTGTTGCTGCTGCTGCTGCTGCTGCTGCTGCTGCTGCTGAGGGGGGCCTCGCAGCTGGTGCAGCATTTCTGTGGGGAGTGCATTTGTTTTTGTTGTCAGCAGAAAAAAAATAATAATGCACAGTGTCTTTTTTGTTTCAGTTCTGGTGTTGCCGCACACGAGGCACACGTGCCCAGACACCGTAATTGTGCATACTGAGCTACTCCACCACAGTAGGCCAGGCAGAGCAGACAAAACAAAAAAAAAAGCACAACCCCACACACACAAAAAAAATACAGAAAGCAGACAGGCCATATTCTGAACAAAGTCGTCACTTTTCTTGCTCCACTCGCCTTTTGTTTCACTTGGACAAAGTCCCCACCCCCACCCCCCAAGTGACAAGATGTCGACGGAAGTGGCATGTGAGGGCAGGAGCAGTACTCGACAAGAAAAATCTAGGGCTG
>Ga0302226_10001747_pt1 | contig 15968 bp, 13 predicted proteins | sample II_Palsa_E3_3_FD_193524 | JGI IMG/M metagenome (GOLD analysis project Ga0302226, IMG submission 193524) | Peat permafrost microbial communities from Stordalen Mire near Abisko, Sweden - II_Palsa_E3_3 | ecosystem: Environmental > Terrestrial > Soil > Palsa > Peat permafrost | place: Sweden...
GCCGACGATATAGCTGTCGCCAGTGCGGAGAGTTCCGTTCTGTACGAGGATGCTTGCGACGGCGCCACGACCACGATCGAGCTTCGCTTCGATGACGGTGCCGACGGCGGGACGGTCGGGCTGTGCCTTCTGTTCGTTGACGTCGGCAACGAGGCAGATCATCTCTTCGAGCTTGTCGAGGTTGATGTGCTTCTTGGCAGAGACTTCGACGAACTCGGTGTCGCCGCCCATGGTGGCAGGCTGGAGGCCGCGAGCGGTGAGCTGCTGGATGACCTTCTGCGGGTTGGCTTCGGGCTTGTCGATCTTGTTGACCGCGACGATGATTGGCACGTTAGCGGCGCGGGCGTGGTCGATGGCCTCAAGGGTCTGGGGCATGACGCCGTCGTCGGCTGCGACGACGATAACGACGATGTCGGTGACCTTTGCGCCGCGAGCCCGCATGCGGGTGAAGGCCTCGTGACCTGGGGTATCGAGGAATACGATCTCGCGACCGAAGGCCGGAGAGTCGGGCTTGGTGATTTTGACCTTGTAAGCGCCGATGTGCTGGGTGATGCCGCCGGCTTCACCGCCCGCGACGTCAGTTGAGCGGATAGCGTCGAGAAGAGAAGTTTTACCGTGGTCGACGTGGCCCATGACGGTGACCACGGGGGAACGAACGACCTCAACCATGCCGGTGGTGTCTTCGAGGAAGCCTTCGATGGCCTCGTTTTCGAGCTGCTCTTCGACAGAGATGATGGTGGCGTCGGCGCCGAACTGACGGGCGACATCCTTGACCAGCTCGCCTTCAAGGGACTGGTTGACGGTAACGAATACGCCCTTCATAAGGAGGGTAGCGATGAGGTCCTTGCCGCGAACGTCGAGCTTTTCGGCGAGATCCTTGACGCTGATGCCTTCCGTGACCGTGATGGTGCGGGTGATCGGCAGCGGCTCACGCGAAACTGGAGCCCCACCGAAACGCGGTGGTGGCTGAAAGCCCTTCATTGGGCCTTCCTTCGTCTTCTCGTAACGTTGTCCGCCGCGGCGTTGGCCAGGACGCGCAGCAGGGCGCATGCCCTCACCTGGGCCGGGCATTACTCCAGGAGCGCCACCAGGTGCTCCTGGACGAGTTCCGAAGCCTGGACGTGGTGCGCCAAAGCCTGGGCGAGCCCCGCCTGGGGTGAATCCGGGACGGCCAGGTGCGCCGCCGGGACCACTTGGGCCTCCAGGGAAGGTACGGGTCGGATGCATCGGACGGCGAGCACCAGGAGCGCCTGAAGACATTGGACGTGAGCCAGGGGCACCGGGGGCTTGTGGGCGTGGCCGCTCAAAGATGGGACGACCGCGCTGCGGTGTCCCCGGAGCTACTGGTGGCGCTGTGTAAATGGGGCGTGGGCCAGTCTGCGGCATAATGACACGCCGAACCGGCGGCCCTGGAGGGGGCGCTGGAGTCGATGGGGCGGCTTCGGTCTCTGCCGTCACAATAGGTGCTTCCGCGACCGGCACTTCCGGAGCAGCTTCTGCTTGAGGAGCGGCCGTAGCTGCGGGCTTTGAAGCTGGAGCAGCTTCGGCCGCTGCCGGAGCTGCAGGTTTTGCCACCGGCGCCGCCACGACGACTGGCGGAGTCACTACGACCGGGCGTTCAGCGGATGGCGCAGCCACGGGTGGTGCGGCGACAACTACTGGGCGAGCAATAACTGGGCCGGCGGGTGGTTTGCTCGCTATGGCCGGAGCAGGCGCAGGAGCGACGATGTTTGCACCTTGGCGAGGAAGCGGAACTATACGGCGAGGCGCTGCAGGTGTCGGTGCTGCATGCGTTGGTGCTGCAGGCGGCGTTACCGGGGCTACGCTGGCAGGCGCTGCGACCACACGGTGCGGAGTAGCGGCGGTGCCGGCCGGGGGCGGCGCAACGACGGGAGTGGGGCGTGGCGGTGGTGCGGCTTTGGCTGTAGCCTCGGCCTGTTTGCGCTCGAGGATGGCCTTCAGGGCGTCACCCGGCTTGGAGACCTTGGAGAGGTCGAACTTCGGCTTGGTATCAACCTGCTGCCGGTTCGAACTGCTGCTTCTTCCGCCGTTTTTGAAGTAATCCCGAACTCTTTCGGCCTGATCGGCTTCAATCGAGCTGGAGTGGGTCTTTCCAGACACGCCAATCGCTTCGAGCGCGTCCAGGATAGGCCTGCTCTTTACTTCCAGTTCTCGTGCCAGATCGTTAATTCGAACTTTGCTCATCCGTCCCTTTTCGCTTGCCCTGCGCGGTTAGCTGTTCATAGCAGCCTCATCGTTGCAGGAATCTTTATTGTAAGTGCTCTCACTGGATTTCGAGACTTCGCGATCCAGGGAATGCTGTGGCGCGTGGTTGAACTGGCTAACCACGATCGTTTCCATCGTCGATACCTTCATCGGAGTGCTCCTGGGCTTCTTCAACCAGGCTGTCTACGCTGTCGTTATCCAACTCAATCTGTTCTTCGCGTGCGTCGTTATCGCTGAAAGCGTCACTGGCCGATTCGGCCTCTTCGATGCTTGCGATGTCTTCGGCGGAGAGGTTGTTAACTTCTTTCGCGGTGCCAACTCCCGCTTCTTCTGCGAGTATCGCCTCGGGTGTTTTTTCCATGGAGCCCTCCTCTGATTCTGTTGCTTCCGTTTCAGATGCAGCGGAGATGACAGCGACAGGACGCTCTTCTCCTTCTTCGTACTGACCGAAGTAGTGACGAACGGCGACGGAGATCTTTTCGACGGTCTTTTCGCCGATGCCGGGGACCTCTTCGAGCTGCTCAGGGGTCATGTCGGCGAGGGCTTCGACGGTGGTAATGCCGGCCGCGATGAGCTTTTCGAGGATAGCTTCACCAAGTTCGGAGACCTGCTCGATCGGGGTCGTCGGGCCGCCACTCATGGCTTGCATCTGGCTCTCAACCTCTTGGCGCTTCTCCTCTTCACTCTTGATGTCGATCTTCCACTGGAGGAGCTTGGCTGCGAGGCGGACGTTCTGGCCCTTCTTGCCGATGGCGAGGGAGAGCTGGGTGTCATCGACGATGACCTCGATCTGCTTATCGGCGAGGTCGGTGATGGAAACGCGACTGACCTTGGCGGGCTGCAGTGCCTTCTCGGCGAAGGTGGTGATCTCCTCCGAGAACTCGATAATGTCGATCTTTTCGCCGCGCAGTTCACGGATGATGGACTGAACACGCATGCCTTTCATGCCGACGCAGGCGCCGACCGGGTCGACGTCCTTATCGCGGGACATGACGGCGATCTTGGTGCGCTCGCCAGCTTCACGGGCAATGGCCCTGATGCTGACGGTGCCGTCGTAGATCTCGGGAACTTCGGACTGGAAGAGGTTCTGGACGAGAGCTGGAGCGGCGCGGGAGACGATGACCTGCGGACCCTTGGCGGCGCGATCGACGCGGAGGAGGACGACGCGGACGCGCTCTCCGACGGCGAACTGCTCGAGGCGGGACTGCTCGCGTTTGGGCATGCGGGCTTCGGCTTTGCCCAGGTCGAAGATGACGTCCATGGGTTCGAGGCGCTTGACGGTGGCATTGAGAACTTCGCCAGCGCGGTGGTTGTACTCGTTGAAGACAGTGTCGCGCTCGGCTTCGCGAACCTTCTGGAAGATGACCTGCTTGGCCATCTGGGCGGCGATGCGACCGAGTGGGGTGGTGTCCTTGTAGAAACGCAGTTCTCCGCCAACTTCGACTTCGGGGGCGAGTTCACGGGCCTGTTCGAGAGTCATCTGGTTGATGTCGTCCTCGACCTGTTCGGGGGTTTCCACGACTGTCTTGAAGACATAGGCGCGAATCTCGCCAGTTTCGCGGTCCATCTCGGCGCGCATGTTCTCCTGGGTCTTGTAGTACTTGCGTGTGGCAAGCGCAATTGCGTCTTCCACGGCTCCTACGACTACGCCCGGCTCGATTCCCTTGTCGCGGCTCAACGTCTCAATCGATTGATACAGAACACTTGACATCGCTCACTCTTCCTTGCTCTTGTCCGGAGATGTCCGGATTTAATTCTGTTGTTTGCCGATTTAGAGACTGCGTTCGTGCACGCTGCCTTCTAAATCTCCGCGACCAGATTTGCTTTTTCGACATTCGCCAATGCTATGTCGACGGTAGATTCTGTTGCGGCCTTCTTTGCTTTGCCCTTCTGTTTGACGGCAGAAAGGTCGATCGTCAGTACACCGTCTGAAAATTTAGTGAGACGGCCTTGCCACTGCCTGTTCTTGTTCACCGGCGTAAAGGTCTGGAGTTTGACCAGGCTGCCTTGAAACCGGGTGAAGTCTTCGGGGCGAAACAGCTTCCGCTCCAAGCCTGGCGAGGAGACCTCCAGGGTGTACTCGGCCCCCGGAATGAGGTCTTCTACGTCAAGCACCGTGCCAAAGTCCTGCGCAAATACAGCGCAGTCCTCATGGGTGACGCCGGAGAGCTTTTCGACCGGAACTCCTTTGGGAAGGTCCGATGTTGCTTCAGTTGCTGCAAGTTCGGCCAGTTTGGCCCGTTCTGCAGCATTTTTCTCTACAAAGACGCGCAAGGTGCGGAATTTGACGCCGCCCTGAAACTCGAGCTCGACGAGTTCCAGATTGTGGGAGGCTGCGACGCGCTCCGCGGTTGCTCGAATTTGGTCTAGCAGTACTGCCATAAGCGTTATTTCCGATTCAATGGCCCGAGTGCTCAAACGTTTTTAGAGCAAATAAAAAGTGGGCTTTAGCCCACTCATCTCTTCCGTCAAATCACCGGTACGGTCACGGCTCTCATTCTTACGACGGAACAAAATCGTCTGCAATTCGAATGATACATCTACTTTTGTCGTAATTCAATGGTCTTGCCAGTGCGTGGTAGCCCGGTAGCACCAAGTGGCACGAAACTTTCGTGAAATTGGGCCATCTGATTTGCTATGGGCGGGATGCGACTCTACAATCGATGAAATCCCGCGAAATTCAGGCTTGCCGCTGCATGGCCTATCGCTTTCAAACCATTACAACTGGAACCTTATAAAAAATCATGATCAGCTCCCCCGTACCCGAAGCCCTTACATTTGATGATGTTCTCCTTGTGCCTGCTTATAGCGACGTTGTTCCAACCCAGGTAAGCACGCAGACGCAGCTTACGCGCAATATCACGCTAAGCACGCCGCTGATGTCCGCTGCAATGGACACGGTGACGGAGGCGCGGCTGGCGATTGCGATGGCGCAGCAGGGTGGACTGGGCGTCGTGCACCGTAATTTGACGATCGAGCAGCAGGCGGGAGAGATCGACAAGGTGAAGCGGTCGGAGAGTGGGATGATTGTGGATCCGGTGACGATTGCGCCGGAGCAGTCGATTGCGAACGCGCTGGAGGTGATGAGGCGGTACAAGATCTCCGGTGTGCCGGTTACGAAGAACAAAAAGCTGGTGGGAATTTTGACGAATCGCGACCTGCGATTTGTTTCGCGGACCGATTTGACGATTGATTCGGTCATGACGAAGACGAACCTAATCACGGTGCCGGTGGGCACGACGCTGGAACAGGCTGAGCAGATTCTGCATCAGCACCGCGTCGAGAAGTTGTTGGTGGTGAATGATGACTACGAGCTGAAGGGCCTGATTACGGTCAAGGATATTCAGAAGAAATTGAAGTATCCAAATGCTTCGAAAGACAGCCAGGGGCGGTTGCGGGTTGCTGGCGCGATTGGGGCTACGGGAGATTTTCTGGAACGCGCCGCGGCGCTGGTTGCAGCAAGGGTGGATGCGCTTGCGATTGATTCGGCACATGGACATTCGTCGCGGGTGCTGGAGGCGGTGGCCGCAGTGAAGAAGGCGTTTCCGCAGATTGATCTTCTGGCCGGAAATATTGCCACCTACGAAGGCGCGATTGCTTTGATGGATGCGGGCGCCGATGCGGTCAAGGTGGGGATTGGGCCCGGGTCGATCTGCACCACGCGGATGGTAACTGGCGCTGGCATGCCTCAGATTACGGCTATTTCAGAGGCTTATCGCGCGGGTCAAGAGCGCGGGATTCCAATTATTGCAGATGGTGGGATCAAGTATTCGGGTGATGTGACCAAGGCGATTGCGGCTGGGGCGAGCGTGGTGATGATGGGTTCGCTCTTTGCTGGTGTGGATGAAAGCCCAGGAGAGACGATTCTGTATCAGGGGCGCTCGTTCAAGGCTTATCGCGGGATGGGGTCTCTATCGGCGATGGCGCAGGGATCGGGTGAGCGATACTTCCAAGGTAAGAGCGATATGGAAGATGCGGCGAGTACGGAGCGTCCATCGCTGACGGCTCGTGAAGGCAACGGGCAGAACCGGTTGGCTAAATTTGTGCCGGAGGGAATCGAAGGCCGCGTGCCGCATCGTGGACCGCTTGAGGGGATGGTGTATCAGCTGGTCGGCGGGTTGCGCTCGGGGATGGGATATCTGGGATGCGGGACGATTGCGGAGCTGCAGGCGAATGCACGGTTCATTCGGATTTCGAACGCCGGGCTGCGTGAGAGCCACGTTCATGATGTGATCATCACGCGCGAAGCGCCGAACTATCACGTGGAGTAGATTTGCGGTATAAAGTGGCCGTTGAGGTGAAGCGATGTGCAGAAACATCAAAACACTGTTCAACTTCGATCCGCCGGTCACGGAGGAAGAGATTCGCGACGCTTCGCTCCAGTTTGTGAGAAAGATCAGTGGTTTTACTAAACCATCGAAGGCGAACGAAGCTGCTTTCCAGTCGGCGGTCGATGAAATATCGCTGATTTCAGGTCGCTTGCTCAGGTCGCTCGAGACGAATGCACCTCCCAAGGATCGAGACGAAGAAGCTGCCAAAAAGAAGGCGCGTTCTGCTGAACGATTTGCGGTCTGAGTGCTTGCGCGCTTGTCGATGCGCTGATGCGGGCGGCTGATTCAGGTCGTCGAGACCGATCTGTCGAGCACCATAGCGTCGAAGCGATGGCGAGTGAAGAAGCCATGCTTTTCATAAAGCTTGACGGCTTGTTCGTTAGCTTCGGTGACCGTGAGGGTGATGGCAGCGAAGCCGACGCGAGCCAAGTTATGGATGCAATGATCGATGAGTGCTCGTCCTAGACCGTGTCCACGCCAAGCAGGTGTGATGCAGAGTTGAGTGACGTGCGCCACATCGCCGGCGACGCGCGAACATAACAACATTCCGACGAGGCCACCTGAGTGTCGATCGCGAAGCACCCAGGATGCATTGGGCTCGAAGACGCCGCAGCCAGGAAAACGGACGATGTTGTGCAAAAAGCGAAGTGAGCCATGCAGGGAGCAGTACTGATCGTTGATGCGGGCGTCTACGTGGCCTAGATAGCACTCGTGAATCAGTTCAGCGGCCGCCTGGTAGTGGTCGGTGGACCAGCGCAATAGTTCTATGTTGGCCGGGAGGTTCAAGGCAGGGGAGGGGGACCGTGGAGCTTCTGCGGAGGGGGTGAGATCGCGCTCCATGAAGAGTCGAGAATACATGGTGAAGCCGGCGGCCAGGAAAGCTTCATTGATTGAGCCTGCGTCGTAGAGCAGAAGCTGTGACTCGATACGCTGGATGCCCGGAGAGTTTTGCAGAAGCTGCAGCAGTTGGTGGAGCAGGGTCTGTGTGGTCTGAAGCATCTGCGCTGTGTCGTTCGCAATTGCGAAGGCATCGCCAACAACAGCCTTTTGGCCTTCATAGACGCAAAAGGTGAAACCGCAGATGCGTCCACGATCGAGCGCAACAAAGCCAGGCAGGATACGAGAGTCGAGATACTGCAGGAGGAGTTCGGTGGAGCTTTGATAGTTCCACCGAAGGCGGTGCTCCCATACGCGCGACTCGGTTTCGAGCAAGGGACGTAGCTGGCGCGCCGAAAAGTGGCGAAGGTCGAGTATCTCGAGTTGGGTCGCGACGGCCATACCTGTGGGAGGTCTTTCGTCGAGCTTATAGGAATTTCCGAGGTCTGGGTGAGTGTTAGGTCGGGCACCCTTCAGGGCGTTTTAAGTTCGCTTAGGGTTGGGCGTAGACGCGATAGACCTCGATGCCTTGCGATTCGTAGAGAAATAAGGGCTTGTATACGCGGCCGGCGAGCCAGTGGTCGAGGTCGCCGGTGTCGCTGGCGCGGATGACGAGAATATGTTCGGCGCGTGGGACGCCATCGGTGCTGTAGTGAACCATGGGCTCGTTTCGATAAAAGGCGAGGCCGTAGTCCATGTCGCGCTTGATGTCGGTGGCCACTAGCTGCACGTCGGGCGCTTGCTGCTGGATCTCTCGGGCGAGGGGGCGTGCGGAGTAGTTCATGTCGAGCTCTTTGCCGTAGAAGCCAAGCAGAAAGACGAGTGTCGCTAGGATTGGGAGCAGGGTGATGTTGCATACCTGCGGGATGCCCCAGCGACGAATGGTGAGGAAGACTACTGCTCCGAAGGCGAGTGCCGCGGCACCCGCTGTCAGCAGCCATTGCGTAGAGGGTACAAGAGTCTCGTACTTCATATGTTGCGGGGCTAACGCAAGAACGAAGACGAGAAGGCCACAGGTCGCGGCATGAGCCCAAACGAGCCATTGCGGCAAACCGGTACGACGACTGCGGTTGAGGTAATCGGCTGTGAGAATGGTCAGCGGGGGAATAGAGGGGAGAATGTAGCCGGGGAGCTTGGAGCCGGAGAAGGAGAAGAAGACGATCGGGAAGAGCGCCCATAAGACCAGAAACTCGGGGAAAGCATCGCCGGCGCGGGTGTGGCCGAGGTAGCGCTGGGGATTGTGACGAACCTTCCACTCGGCGATGGAAACTTCGATGGAGTCGACGAGTGCGCGGATCGCCATGACAGTCCAAGGCATGAGGCCGATGAGGAGGACCGCAACGTAATACCAGAAAGGTTGATGGTGTTGGTAGCGATTGGTGGCGAAGCGTTCGAGATTGTGTTCAAGAAAGAAAAAACGATAGAAAGTTGGGTTGCGCTTTTGAACAGCGATGTACCAGGGCAACACCATGACCAGATAGAGCAATACGCCCGGGATCCAGATGGTACGGCGGAGAAGGGACCACTCACGACGGAGGCCTGCGAAGAGAAGGATGATTGCTAGTGCTAGGAAGGGAGCTACCGGGCCCTTTGCGAGGGTAGCAGCAGCTCCGAAGAAGTAGAGGTCGAAGAGCCAGAATTTTTTGCCGGTCTCGTACCAGGCGTACCAGCCGAGCATGCCGATGCAGAAGGGTGCAGCTAGCTGCATATCGGTGGAGGCGCCGCGGGCGAAGCTGACGATTGCGACGCAGGAGGCGGTGATGAGTGCAGCGTCGAGGTGGCCTCCAGGGCGGAAGCGCCTCATGTGGAGGAAGACGAGAACGACCAAGGCCAGAGTCGCAGAGGAGGAGGGGAGACGGGCAGTCCAATCTGAGACGCCAAACTCCTTAAAAAAACTCATCGCACGCCAGTAGTACAAGGCAGGCTTCTCGAGCCAAGGTTTTCCATAGAGGATGGGGGTGACTGTGCCGCCAGCGATGCAGTGGAAGGAGTTACGAATGTCTTCCAGACGAAGGGTACGGGGGACCATCTTAGCGTCGACATCGTGGCAGGCTCGAGAGTGCGCGGTAAGCATCTCTCTGGCGATCTGGGCGTATCTGGGCTCGTCTGCTCCTACCAGGCCGAGCTGGTCGCCGCCAAAGACAGGTACGAGTCCGTAAAGCAAAAGAAAAATGGTGACTACGAAAAGGATGACGAATTCCCGAACCGTGGTGACAGAGGGCAACTTGAGATACTGCTGAAGCCGCTTCACGGTTTCGCTACCATTCCTTGCGCCGGAGACGGCGGGATGTTGGATATCGTTCATTTTCCTATGAGGAACGAGACAAGGCTATCAGAGTCCTGTCCGCAACTGGGTAAGGATTCGCTCGAGAGCGACCGGTAGGGGGCCATCAATGGTGCATCCGCTGGCGTTGCGATGGCCGCCGCCACCGAATCGTTCCGCGATCCGAGCTACGTCGGTTTCGCCTTTGCTGCGGATGCTAAGGCGAAACTGGTCGGCGTTGGCTACTTCGCGAAGGAAGACCGCCGATTCGACACCAGCAATGCTGATGAGGTAGTTGACGACTCCCTCGCAATCTTCAGCGATGGCGCCGATGCGGTCCATATCCTCGCTTGTGACCCAGGTCCAGGCGAGATCGTCGTCGCATTGGAGGTTTGAGAGAGCGATGCCAAGCAAACGGATCTTACTGGCCGGGTTAGAGAGATAGATATCACGGGCTATCCGACTTGGATTGGCTCCGCAGGCAGCAAGATGGTGGACCATCGCGAAGGTGTCGGCGGTAGTGCTGGAGTAGGTAAAGGTTCCGGTGTCGGAGAGGATGCCGGCGTAGAGGCAAGTGGCCATGGAGGGCGTAATTTCGACGTTCGCGGCGACAGCGATTTGGTAGACCATTGCGGCGACAGCACAGGCGTGCTCGTCGATCCAGTTGACCGAGGCGAATGGACGGCCGCTCGCGTGGTGGTCAATGTTTACAAGGGTGCGACCCTCTAGACCAAGGAGGCCGGTACGGACGATGCCGTCGCACTCGAGGAGGATGGCGGGGGTAGTGCCGGTCGGGTCTACGTCGTTCGCCGAGGGGGTGTGGTGAATGCGTGCGATATTTGGAAGGGTGTTGTAAGAGGACGGAATGGGGTCAGCGAAGACGATGTCGGCTTGGCAACCGAGTTGGTCGAGTACCTCGGCGAGAGCGAGGACTGAGCCTATTGCGTCGCCGTCGGGACGGGTGTGGGAGGCCAGGAGGAAACGGGGATGGGATCGGAAGACCGCCAGTAGATCGTCAATCTGGGTTGCGTGAGGCTTTGCCTCGAGGAGCTGGGCTTGGGGGGTCATTGTTTGGCGGGAGCCCCCAAGGCTGGTTCGACGGGAGTGCGCTTCTGCTCGCGCTTGCGGGTGCGGGCGAGAAGCTCGTCCATGCGTCCGGTCATCTTCTCGGAGCGGTCGATGGCAAAGGTGAGTTCGGGGACGTGTCGGACGCCCATGCGGTCGCGGAGCTGGGAGCGGATGTAGGCGCGGGCGGTGGTGAGGCCTTCCAGGGTGGAGGCTTCCTCGTCCTCGTTGCCGTGGACAGCAACGAAGATGCGGGCAGACTTGCCACCGGGCGCGAGGACTACCTCTGTGACGTAGCTTGGCGCGATGCGCGGATCAGAGAGTTCGCCTTCGAGCATGGCTCCGATCTCTTCGGAGAAGGTATTGGCGACACGGTTGCGATGGTAGGTTCTGGCGCGCTGCTCGGGCATAGGGTTTTGACTAAGTAGAACGGTTGAGGATATCAAAGTTGGGGCGATCCACCTAGCGTATGGGATCGATTCCGGCGGATTTCCTGTGGATCGCGGCGGCATTTGGTGTCATTCGGGCAGGATTTCGGCGTAGGAGTCGGTGATTTCGGCGCTTAGGAGGGCAGCCATGCGGTGGGCGGCCTGGTCGATCTGGTGGAGTTGACCGGTGAGGTAGCTGTTTGAGGAGGAGATGGCTGCGATACCCAGAGTGGCACGATTCCAGACCAGGCCTTCGTCGAGCTCGGCGATAGATAAGTTGAAGCTGTGGCGGAGTTTATCTTTCATGGAACGGACGACCTGGCGGCGGTCTTTTAAGGACTGGGCGTGGGGAATTTCGAGTTCGATGGTGAGTTTGGCTACGGGCATGGTGTTGGTACCCCCCTCCCCCTCCACCCCTTGGGGTATTTTGGGCGTAAGTCTTTTACTTTCTTGCGCTTGGCGAGGGGGTGTGGCTGTAAAATATTCCATCTAAAAGACTTACCTGCAAAATATTGTAAATAAACGGCTTAGGTGCGAAGGTGCTTTCCTGATAGCCTAGAACTCACTTTCTGGGCTGCTGTTTTGTCAAGCGCCTGTGGTTTTCATTCTCGGTTGTATCGACCAGTAGCGGAAGTAGAGAAACCGGATTTTGGCTAAAAAGGGCAAGCGGGCGAAGTGAGATGATCCTCCTCGGGGGTCCTTCGACTGCGTTTGTCGCAAGGTGCCGCGACAAACTCCGCTCAGGACGACGACCTCTTATTGCAATTCAACCACTTAGCAAAAGCTTATAGGTCGATACGCCCTGGCAAATCTCTGATTAAGTCCTCTGGCCTGTGTAGAAACATTCCTCGGGGACTAAAGCCCGTTGATTTTACTGGATTTGCGGCGGCTAAAAGTTCCGCCCTTTCAAATCAACGACTTAATCAGAGCTTCCCTAGCGAACGAGGACTAAGTAGATGGCCATGGCTACTCCTATGGCGGCGAGGAGGAGGCCGAGGATGACGGCGTCTCGTGAGACGCGACCGGGGCGCCAGGTGCCTGAGCTTAGCTCCTGGATGAGTTGGAAGTGACGGTAGACGGCAACAAGGTTGACGACGACGCCGAGCGCGACGAGGGAGACTCCGGACCAGAGGGAGAGGCCTGTGGTGTGGGCGGGCAGGTGGGATTGGGACTGTGACGGGGATTGTGCAACGCTGATCTGGCGAAGGAAGAGGCCGAAGCGGCTGACCGCGAAACCGATGCCCATGAGACCGAGGCCGGTGCGAATCCAGGCGAGGAAGGTTCGCTCGGCGGCGAAGTAGACGCGGGGGTCCTGCTCAGCGGGCTGGGGTGGATTGGGCATGGTGGGATTGTAAGGCGGTTCGCAGTTGCAGGGGAACTGGTGGTGGGTTGTGGTCTTTCGACCGTCCTGACTGGCCGCCGGTAAGCCGAAACCGGGCAGATCAAATCTCGTTCCTCTTGGCAAATCAGGAACAACTCCCGACGGGCAGAATGTCGGGGTCAGCCTGAAGGAAAGAGTGCCTCGGGTTCCCGAAATCCGACGATGGGTCGCGAGCTTTGGCCATCCAATTCGTGATCGAAAGAGCGGCGAGGCATCCAATTGCCATGAATCCTCGTAATCGTAAAGGTGATATCGCCCTCTTGCTATTCGCGCGGACTGGTTACCAAATTGCAAAAATGATAGGGTTCGCGAGCCGCGAAAAACGCTTACAATCGCACCACCATCTGTCAGGCACGCAACGATTGTTCAAGTGAAGTACAAGTTCCGACCGGCTGCCGGGAAACGAAGTTTTTCCTGCAGCATCCTTCGATCTGCAATAAAGATCATCAGCGACAAAACTCGCAAATTGGGGAGAGTTGACATGCGCCATAAGACAATGAGTATCGGTGTGCTCTTGATTGCCGGCAGCATTTGCTGCGCGCCGGCATGGGCATCAGATGAGCCGGTGACCACGCAGTTGCAACAGATCATCGACGATTACCTCGCACAGCAAGGCCAAACGGAAAAGATTACCGGAATTCAGATGCAGGTCAGCTTGGATAATGGTCGGCAGGTCATCTCAGTGTCCGCCGGGAACGATGGCTTGCCGCATCCACGGCCGATGACGCCCGACTCGCTGTTCCAGATCGGCAGCAACACCAAGAGTTTCACGGCTGCACTCATCCTCAAATTGGAAGCTGAGGGCAAGCTCAACATTGATCAAACGGTGGGCGATTGGCTTCCAGAATACACGGCATGGAAGTCCATCACTATCCGGCAGTTGCTGAATATGACGAGTCACATTCCGGATTACGACTCAACGGTGACGGTCGCGGAGAAGCTGCTCGATCTGCACTATCAGTTCACGCCCAGGGAACTGATCGCTTCCGTGAATCCGGACGATGGGGTGCAGCTGCCCAACTATGTGCCGATCACCGGCTGGTCTTACACCAACACGGGCTATTTTCTCGCCGACCTGATCATTGAGAAGGCGTCAGGGGTGTCGTATAAGGAGGCGCTGGAAAAGATGATACTGAAACCTCTGAACCTGACGAACACCTACTATTACTACGGGGAAACGCCGCGCTTCGTGCTTGAACGCATGCCGGCGGGATTCTTTAATGACCCAAGTTGTCTTACCTATCAAACAGGGTGTAGGCCGCCGGACTACACGCCGCCCCCAACTAGCCCGCTTGCCCCACATATTGGGAAGGATGTGCGCGCAGAAAACATGTCGTGGGCTGGCCCTGCGGGAGGCATCATCTCGAACATGGGCGATCTCGCACTATGGTATCGAGCATTGTTTGCGGGACGCGTGATGCCGCAGGCCCAGCTAGAGGAAATGCAGAGTTTGGTATCGACCGCGACCGGGCTTCCGATTCCGGTCACGAACGCCGCCTGTCCCCAGGGCTTTGGGCTCGGCCTGGACCAGAATTATTCATTGAGCCAGTTCAAGGGTTTGATTTGGTACTACGAAGGCGAGACGTACGCGGATCGGGTGGTGTTTACCTACTGGCCGCAATATGACGTTGTGCTCACGATGGTGGCCAACAGCAACGTTCACCAAAGCACTTTCCCGTTGACGGTGTTGCCGAAAACCATCGATGCCCTGGTGAGTACAGGCACGGTACACAACACTGAAGGCCTTGGCAGGGGACAGCCATTTTCGCTGGATCCCTGTTTCCGTAAGGACGACGACTAACCTCGTCTAATCTACGCTGCCCTGATGCAGTCGAGTGCAAGTTAAGCATCAGCTTGAGGACCTCCTCCAGCTTCGGCGGGACTGCCTGAAAAGGGGTTGTCGGCAACTCCGACCGCATTGGCTCAAACCTGAAAACTCAGAATCTGAAGCCGGTTCGAAACAGGCCATGGAAATGACAGAGTATGGAAAGCATGGAAAGCCGTAAAGCTGGCTTTCCACCCTTCCCACACTCTTTGGAAATCCCCACGGGATTTCCCCATTTCCACAGCCTCTTCGGCTGAGTTTTCTTAAGCGCAAGAGCAAGAAATAGGAATAAAGCCTCGATCCGAGGCCCTTTTACCGCAGGGGACTCGTAACGGATGTGTCCGGTCCAAAGTGTAACGGATGTTCCGGTACACTCACGGGTGTCTTGACGGATACCGCGGCATGAATCGGTTCGCTGCAACTGAGAGCTGTGGCCGCAATCCGCTGTGCTGTTCACGATGAGGCTGTGAACAGCTTCGGTCGAGATGACGAGGTTTGGGGGGCTTTAGCAAAGGCAAAGGCAAGTGCAAGTGCAAAGGCAAGTGCAACAGGGTTGAAGAGTTTACATTCCCACCCATCGCAAAGTGCGCGATGGATGGGGCACCCGATTAGTTGTGGCTGGGTGGGTAAGAACAGGCAATAGCAAATGCGAGGGTTTCTCCCTCTGCGGCGGCAAAGCGCGCCGGCATCTTCTACAATCGGAGCTTTGGGAGAGTGACCTGTGGGGGAGACGCGACGTTGGGGTGTTGGAGAGAGAGTTGTGCGATGGAGTTGTGCGGCTGTGTTTGCGGGGGTGAGTGTGAGTAGTGCGCTGGGAGCTGTGACGCATGAGAAGAGTGCGGCGTTTGGGCCGTCGAATCCGTTTTACGCGAAGAGCACGCTGCCGTTTGAGGCTCCTCCCTTCGACAAGATCAAGGATAGTGATTATGAGCCGGCGATCGAGGCCGGAATGGCTGAGGAGTTGAAGGAGATTCAGACCATCGCAAATGATCCTGCCGTGCCTACGTTTGAGAATACGGTTGTCGCGATGGAGAAGACGGGTGCTCTGTTTCAGCGAGCGATAGCGGCGTTCAGCGGAGTGACGGGAGCGAATACGAATCCTGAGCTGGAGAGAGTGCAGAAGGAGTTGGCACCGAAGCTGGCGGCGCACAGGGATGCGATTTATCTGAATGAGAAGCTGTTTCGTCGCGTGGCTGCGGTGTACGAGGCTCGTGCGTCGCTGAAGCTGAGCGCAGAGGGACTGCGGCTGGTGGAGGTGAAGTACAGGGACTTTGTGCATGCGGGCGCGAACCTTTCGGCGGCGGATAAGGAGAAGCTGAAGAAGCTGAACGAAGAGGAGTCGACGCTGTCGAATGCGTTTCGGAGCAAGGTGCTGGCAGGGACTAAGGACGCGGCCTATGCGACGACGGATAAGGCTGCGCTGGCGGGTTTGACGGCAGCGGATTTGGGCGGAGCGGAGCAGGCGGCGAAGGAGCGGAAGAAGGATGGGTATGTGCTTCCGCTGCAGAATACGACGCAGCAACCGGTGCTGTCGTCGCTGAGTGTGCGGGCGACGCGGCAGGCGGTGTTTGAG
>Ga0302226_10001748_pt1 | contig 15962 bp, 21 predicted proteins | sample II_Palsa_E3_3_FD_193524 | JGI IMG/M metagenome (GOLD analysis project Ga0302226, IMG submission 193524) | Peat permafrost microbial communities from Stordalen Mire near Abisko, Sweden - II_Palsa_E3_3 | ecosystem: Environmental > Terrestrial > Soil > Palsa > Peat permafrost | place: Sweden...
TGTCCACATTCTCGTCCGTCAGGCGAACAAAGGGCGACTGCACAGACAGGGCAGCGGCTAGCGTCAAGACAGGGTCGACAATGTCAAAGACCTGTAGTACCAACCAAAAAAAAAGCTTCAGTTGGAGTAAACCATTAATGCGGCTCTTTCTTACAATGCCGAGCAGAAGCATCTTGGCGAGAATAAAGTCGATCGGGAGCAATGAGATTGTGTAGCCCATGGGTGTAATGCGTTCGTCGTCGGTCAGGGCTCCGTGGACCTTTAGGAACGATATGTACGTATCGAGGGACTCTTGCGGCGGTTTCTGATTCGAAAGGCGTTAGCAGCCCATCGAATGATCAAACCCACTACCTGCACAAGGTCGAAAGAACGAGGGTCGCCAAGGTTGAGACCCTTGATCTGGAGGATCAGCGAGTGCAAGGGAATGCGCATGATCTCGGGCACTGCATACGGGTTGAGATGATCAAACTCGTTGCGCGAAAATATCCTAAAGCACTGTGTTGCAAGTTATCGCTTGTATTCTCAAACTTTTCGAGAAAAATAAAAATTGCGCACCTTCCCAGGGCCTGTGCGGCCCGCACGACCGGCTCGCTGCTGGGCAGAGGCCTTGCTGATCCAGAACTCTTGCAGCTTCATCATGTTGACCTGCTCGTCGACGCCCATCTCCTTGACCTTGCCCGAGTCGATGATGAAGCGAATGCCGTCAATCGTGACAGACGTTTCGGCAATGTTGGTCGAGAGGATGCACTTGCGCACGCCGTCGGGGGCAATGTCAAACACCTTGTCCTGCTCCTCGACCGAAAGCGAGCTGTGCAGCATGAGGATGATCCACTTTTTCGTGTAGGACGCGTAGGGCCGAAGCTCCTCGGCCAGGTACGAGATCTCGTGTATGCCCGAGAGGAACACGAGCATGTCGCCTCGCTCAGACTTGGGGTACTCTTGGTCAATCCGCTCGAGGATTTTCAGGTACGGTTCCGAGTTGAGTTTTACCGGTTTCGCGACGACGGATGTCTTATGTTGTCATCAAGAGTGAATTTTTTTTATTTTTATTTTTAAAAAATCAAGATGCCAACAACAACGTACGTTCATCCCAGTCTTCTGACGCTCTGCAAAGTGCTTTTCGTTGATCAGGTCGGGGTCTTCTTCAATTGGCACGTACTCGACTGCGACGGGGTACATGCGCCCGGGCACCTGGATGATGGTGGCGTTGTTGAAGTAGAGCGAGAACATCTCGGCGTTGATCGTGGCCGACATGAGCACAAGCTTGATCGAGGGCCGCTTGACCAGGACCGATTTTAGGATGGCCATTAAGAAATCGCCAGTGATGTGGCGTTCGTGGACCTCGTCGATGATAATCACGTCAAAGCGCAAGAGGAGCGGGTCGCCGTAGAGGATGCGCAGGAGGAGGCCCTCTGTTAGGAAAAGGATGCGCGTGTCACGTGCCGACGTCCCATCGAAACGGACCTGGTAGGCGATCTTGGTGCCGTACACATTCAGACTCTCGTGGCTGACTCGTCGGGCAAGGGCGTGGCAGGCAATGCGGCGAGGCTGCGTGCACGCGATCTTCCGGAACCCCGCCTCCATCAGGTACTGCGGGACTTGTGTGGACTTGCCGCAGCCTGTGTCACCTGCGATGATCGTCACCGTGTTGTCCCTTACCGACTTGACAATCTCCTCCTTGTACGCAAAGATGGGCAGGTTTTCGCGATCCTTTTCTTTCCAACTGAATACAGAATAAGCATTGAAAGACAATTACCTTGATGGACTTTTGCAGCTGCCCAAATCGCTTTCGCTGCAAAAAGTCCTCAAAGCACTGCACGCCAAGACGGTACTCTTTGACCTGTGCGTGTGTTGACTGCTTTAGCAGAGACGAGCAAAAAAGCACGAGCAAACCTGAGCCTCGTGATGCTTCATGTGCGACGGCAGCGGCGTCCCAAACACGGCAAAGTTGAGTCGGTACCGCTGATCGTACTCGGCGGGCACGTCGAACGGCGAATTCTCTGGCGCAGCCGCCTGTGCACGACCGCTGCCACCAGAGCTCGCGGCCAGCCGTTGCGCCTTGATCCGTTGTGCTTGCTGGTACTTGTCGTGAAAATCAGGGAACTCGCCGTACTCGTCGGGCGTGCGCTTGAAGTGCTGCTTGGGCCCGAAAAACATGTCCTCGAGCTCTCGCGCGCTGAGCGGCCTGTCGATGTCGACCTCTTCTTGGTCTCTCCGCCTGTCCCTGTCCCGATCCCTGTCTTGGTGGTCGTCGTGACGCCGATTCTGGCGCCGTCTGTCCCCGCGGTCATCGTCATCGTCCGGCACGTCGCCAGGCCGCACAAAGCCCGCAAAACGGACCGACCTCGACGACATCACGGCCAGTCTAGTGACCACATATACATAAAATGGCGACGGCAAAGCGGCCGCCGCTCCCGTCGCGCGGCCCGAGCGCTGTCTCGCTGCAGCCGACGCCGACGCCGACGCGGACGGCAACCGCAGCGACAGCGGCGGCAGGCGCACGCCGCCCTCCCTTGCCGGCGCGGTCGATCACGTCGCCGGCCCGTACGTTAATCACCACCAAAGCATGAACTGATCTCGGTCGGTTCGTCGGTGGTGCAGTTGTCTCGGTCGCCAGCACGCCGTCGCCCACCCTGCCCCCGAGGGGCGCCGGCAAGGGCAGGTCTGCCGATGACCTGCTGGATGCGATCGAGGCGGTCGAGGCGGACGCCCGGATGCTGCGCACGCTCGAGTTCCGACTGCAGACGACGCGCCGTCAGTTCCAAGCCCTGCTCGTGAGCGGCGAAGGAGACGACAAGAGGCTGCGCGAGCAGGAGCGGGAGGAGAGCACCAAGGTGGAGCGACTGCGCGCGGCGGCGGCACTGTACGATACGCTGGTCGATCAGTTGCTGCTGCAGGAGAACCCGGCTGGCTTCAAGGCTCTGGAGACGTTGAGCGTGCGGACCGAGCAGCAGCGGGCCGACTTTGACAAGCTTGTGCCGCAGCTGGAACGGCTTGTCAATCAGATGCAGCGCTCGCTCAGCTCGTACCAGCATGCGATGCTGATCGAGCGCGAGATGATTACGGCCAAGCGCAAGATGACGATCGAGAACCCCACCGAGGCACTCAAACGCGACGACCAGCGGAGGAGGGCCCTCGCCTTTGCTGAATCGGGGACGGAGCAGGCCAAGCTGTACGTGCGCACGATCCCGCCCAAGCTCGCCGAGTACAACCCGGAGCTTGCCGCCAAGATCGAGCAGGTGCCCCAGGTGCGCTACCAGTCGACCGACTATGGCCATGACATCGCGACGGATGCATTCGGCCTGGTGGCCTACGTTTTCCACGACAAGGGCAAGCAGGAGCGTCTCAAGAGCAACAACTCCTCTGCCCTTGCTCAAACCCACGCGATCTTTATGGTATTCTGAAAGAGACATATTTATTATTTAAAAAAAAATTTTTTTTTTTCAATACTTAGGACAATGTCAAGAGCTTGCAACAGTACATCTTGCAGCTCAGGCAGATGTCCAACGAGCTGGCTAGCGGTGGCGGAAGCCAGCAGGTGAACACGACCGCGGAGAAAACGCGTCTTCTCGAGCAGGTGCGCAAAAGTCGTGGTCGTCTGGCTCCCTCGCCCTCCTCCTCGTCGTCCTCGTCATTCTTATCCGACCCCCCTGCATACGAGAACCCATTTGATGAATAACACCAGTCCGGCGTAGAAAAAAAAAAATTTGATACTATGTAATGTAATTTTGTTTTCAGTGGCCGCGTCAGTGCTTGCGGAATGAACGACCCAGTCCCAGCCGATCCACGCGAACGGGCGCTCGTCCGCAAGATCGGTAATACTTACTCTGGTGCCATGTGCGTACCAACCAAACGGGGCGCATGTGCTAGACTGGCGCATACTGCCGTTCGTTACGTGGCTGTATCTGTTGTCGTTCCTGGACCGGGCAAACTTGAGCAACGTTCACGGCGACCTGATGCAGCACATCGGCCTGGTGGAGACGCAGTTTTCCACGGCCATCTCTGTCTTCTACATTGGTACAGCGGATGGCGTGATTGTCGCCAACACGGTTACTAACGCGTCCCATTGGACAGGGTACATCCTGTGCGAGATCCCGTCCAACCTCATCCTCAAGCGGGTCCCGCCAAACATCTGGATCGGCGTCCTCGTGCTGAGCTGGGGCATCGTGTCCTCTTGCCTCGTCTTTGCCAACTCGTACGAGGCGCTGCTGGTCCTGCGCGTGTTCCTGGGCGTGGCCGAGTCGGGCTTCTTCCCCGGCATTGTGTTTTTTCTCACGTTTTGGTACCGCAAGCGGGAGCAGGCATGGCGCATCGCTGTTTTCTACTGCTCATCGGCCTTTGCGGGCGCCTTTGGCGGTACTCTGCCGATTCCCTGACCCTCTGTTTATCCCTGAATGTAGGACTGATCGCGTACGGGGTCCTCCAGCACGAGTTTCCCCACATGGAGCCTTGGCAGGTCCTCTTCTTGATCGAGGGGCTGCCGTCCGTCGTCTTTGGCATCGTCATTTGGTTCGTCCTACCCACAAGACCACAGGACTCCAAGTGGCTCACGGACCAAGAGCGCGAGCTTGCAGTGGCGAGGCTACCACAAAACGTGCACTCGAGTCACACCGATCTACGTCAGGTCATGGACACGCTCAAAAACCCTCGGGTCCTTCTCTTTGCGGTTCTCTACCTCGGCATCGGTAACGAATACCACACTCCATGCGCAGAACAGAAATAAAACTACTCGTAATTAGTGGCACCCCTCTACTCGGTTTCGCTGTACTTGCCAACGATCATCGGCGCCTTTGGCCACGACAGAATCACGTCCAACCTGCTGAGCGTGCCCGTGTACTTTCTGGGCGCCATCGTCATCCTCTCGCTGTCGTGGCACTCGGACACGACGGGAGAGCGCGGCTGGCACGTCATCATCCCCTCGGCGCTCTCAGCCATCGGTTTCCTCATCTGCGGCGGGGCGAGCATGTTTGACTTGAACGTGCTGAGGTACATCTAACCGAGTGTTCCTATTTTTTTTTTTTTAAAAAGAAAAAAATAAAATAAATAAATAAATAAAGCTATCTCGCCATGTACGTGGCCGCCCCGTGCGTGACCTGCCTCATCCCCGTGACGCTCGCATGGCTCACCAACTCGATGAAGTCGTCGACGGCCTCGGCGACAGCCACTGCATTTGTCGTCGGATTCGGTAATCTCGGCGGGATCTTTGGGCCGTCGCTCTACGGATGGCTGTATATCCCGCCCCAGTCAGATGAGCCCGGGGCCCACGGCTCGTTTGCGTTTGCCCACTTTGCGATGGCGGCGTTCCTCTCCATGACGATTGTCTGCGCCCTACTGCTACTTCTGTTGGAGAAACGGGACCGCGAGCGACATGCCGAGGACCGAGACGAGGATCTGCTCGTCCAAGACCCCGCCGCGCCTCGTCCGAGCGGGACGGAAGAAGCACACGCCCTCGTCCCCGTTGCGGCCGATAAAAAGCACGAGGAGGAGGACGGTGACTTTGTCTTTGTCTTTGTATAGTTGCGTTATCAGTTCTGCATCTTTACAGCTACAGCGATAACAAGGCCGAGAACAGCGAGTCGGTTTGCCCACAGGATGGACCAGGATGGACCAGGATGGCCTCTCCATCTGGGCGACGGTCGCTCAGTTTTCAGTCACAGAATTCACAAATGAAGACGCGCCTGCTGTACCACTACCCTTGCCCCGATGGCGTGTTTGCGGCGCTGGCCGCCTCGATCGGGCTCCAGCAGCGGCAGCTTCAGCAAAGTGTGGTGCTCGTGCCCAACACGGTGTACCAGAGCGAGCACGAGACGAGCGCGATGCTCGACACGTTTGGGCCCGAGGACGAGGTGTACCTGCTCGATTTCAGCGGCAACCACGGGTTCCTGGCGCGTGCGTGTGCGCGTGTGGCGTCGGTGCACCTGTTGGACCACCACAAGACGGCGGCCGACGACCTGGCGCAGCTGGATGCGAACGGGTCCGCGCCGGCCAACCTCGAGCGCGTGGTCGACATGGGCCGCTCGGGGGCGATGATTGCCTACGACTACTTTGGCCTGCACAAGACGCACGCGCACCTGCGGCCGATTTACGAACACATCCAGGACCAGGACCTGTGGCGCTTCCGCGTGCCCGGCACCAAGTCCTTCAGCGCCGCCCTGACGCAGATGGACATTGAGTACGACTTTGCCAAGAACCCGGCCCTCGCACACACGCTCCAGTCGCTGGACGTGGCGGCCATGATCGCCACCGGCACAGAGCTGCTGGAGGAGCAGGCACGCCGCGTGGCCGCCATCGTTGCGACCAAGTACCTGGTCACGATCCCGGCCGGCGAGGGCCAGAAAGCGCTCACGTGCTTCGGCGTGACGATCGACCCCTCGCAAAGCAAGCTGCGCAGTGAGGTCGGCAACGCACTGGCCGAGGAAAGCAAGCAGAACGGCCACAGCGCCGCGGGTGCCGTCATCAGCAGCCTCGCTGAGGAGGCCACCGAGCCCGACATGTGGAAGGTCTCGCTGCGTTCCATCGGCGACGTCGACACGACCGTCTTTACAAAATTTCACGGCGGAGGGGGCCACAAAAACGCATCCTCGTGCATGGTCAAGAAGGCTGTGCTGGACAGGTTTCTTTGACAAAAAAAAAAGCAAAGAATTCTTAATTTGCACTGAAAAAACAAAAACTGCCGACTGAAAAACAAAAACAAAAAAAAAACACGCAGCAGAGGTGTAAAAAGAATTTTTTTTAAAAGCCGTGGCCCATGGCCTCAATGCAAAAGTCGCCGCAGATGCGCATGAGGATGGCGGCGAGCAGGGGCAGGTTCTGGTACACGAGCATGACGAGGTACAGGACGACGGCGTTGCAGGTCTCGTCCGACAGCTCGCAGACCTCACAGATCTTGAGGCCGAGGCGTGCCATGGCTGCGTTGGCGATGACTGCGACAATGGGGGCGCCGATGGCGATGCAGAAGAAGCACGCGATCGGGTTGGCCTGGTACAGGTCCTGGAGACGCGTGAAGGCGATGGCGAGGAGCGGGCTGAGCGAGGCCTCGTCAAAGCTCTCGAGCTTGGCAATGTCCTCGGCCATGGACGCGTACAGCTTGACAAGCTCGGGCGAGGGCTCGTCGGGCAGGTAGCGGAGCAGGTCGGCGTTGAGGGTGAGGACGCCCGCCTGCATGTCCACCGTGGCGAAGAAGGGCGCGTCCGCGTCGGCGCCGGCGCCGTGGGGGCTGCTGCGCGTCATGCGCACGACAAACTGGTGCTGGTGCTTGAAGCCACTGCGGGCCATGAGCGGCTTGGCAGCGTCGCTGACCGAGTTGAGCAGCGGGAGATAGCGCGCAAACTTTGCGTACTCCTGCACGAGGCTCTTGTCGCCGCCGGACGAGCCCTTTTCGATCGTCAGGAAGGGCTTGTTGCTGTTGACGGCGACCTCGTTGGCCTCGCCCAGCGAGCCGGGCACGACGCGGAAGAGGGCAAGCTTGCCGTTGTTGTTGTTGCTATTTTCGGGGACGCCTGTCGGGAACGAGCCGTTTCCGTTGTACGTGCAGTTGGGCGCAGCCAGACGCTCGTACAGCTCGACGCGGCCGTCCACGAGCGCGTCCAGCAGCGTGACCACGAGCGTCTTGGGCTTGCCGTTGGGCGCCAGCAGCGACGCCGTGGTCATGTGAGCAGCGACGGCCACCAGCACGACGAGAGCACCTAGCGAGCGCATTTCAAAACTAGGAGAGCGTCGGTTAGTAACCTCGCCAAATCTTAGTCGACTGAATCTTAGTGGACTGCGCCGGTGATGAAGAACTGAAGAGAAAGAAAGAAAGAAGAAAGAAATGGAAAAATATGTGCCTGGTGAATTCAGTTTCGTTGGAGAGATTGGATGGGGAAGGCGACAGAACGATCCAATAAGACCACACAAAGAGAAGTCGATGGAACAGGGGCGATAAGGATGTGGCGTGCGCCAGAGAGAGCGCGAGGGAGTGGAGTAATGAGTTAGGTCCGTCGACGACGTGCAGAAGAAGAAGGGGCGTGTGAGCTCAGCAGGGAGAGAAGAGGACGGTGCACACACAGCACATCAGGAGAAGGGACACGAGAGCAAAGCAGGAGAAGACAACAACACACGCGCAAACAGAGCGAGGCGGCCCTGACTTAGGACCAAACAACCCGCAGCATAAAGCTTAGTCGAAAGCTTAACAGCTTTTTTTCGACTAAGAAATGGTGGCCCTACCCCGCACTATCTTCGCATTGTTGTTTGCCGCTGCGACTGCCGCTGCCGCCGTTGCTGCCAAGGCAGCTGGCAACAGGCCGCCCGAGGACGAGCGCAAGTTTGTGAGCGCCGCGATCGAGGCCGTGATCGTCAACGTGACGGCGCAGCTGGCCGACCCCGTCGTGGCCGAGATCTTTGCGGGCGCGTTTCCCAACACGCTGGACACGACGGTCGAGTTCTTCGGGGTGGACGAGGACGGTTTCGCGGACGGCTACATTATCACGGGCGACATCAACGCCATGTGGCTGCGCGACTCGACCAACCAGGTGGCCGCGTACTGGCCGTACACGCAGGAGGACCCGCGGCTGGCGCAGCTCATGTGCGGCCTCGTCAACAGGCAGATCCGCTACGTCCTGCACGACCCCTACGCCAACGCGTTCAACTTTGCGGACGAGGGCGGGCCCTGGGAGAACGACTACCGCAAGCCGCCCATGACCCCTGAGCTGCACGAGGGCAAGTACGAGCTGGACAGCCTCGCGGCCGTCCTCAAGCTGTTCAACAACTACCTCTCCCACGGCCTCGACTTTTCCTGCATCGACGCCAAGGCGCAGTGGGCCCAGGGCATGCAGGTCGTCCTCAACACCATCCGCACGCAGCAGGCCGCCACCGACGAGGAGTGGGACAACCCGGCCTACACGTTTGCTCGCGAGACGTCCGTGGCCACCGACACGCTCATGATGCGTTCACGCGGCCCGCCAGCCAAGCGCTGCGGCCTGTCCAAGTGCTTTTTCCGCCCCTCGGACGACGCCACGACCCTCCCGTTCCTCATCCCGGCCAACGCCATGGCCGTCGTCGAGCTCGAGCGCTTTGCGGCCCACCTGACCAACCTCGGCATCCAGCCGGGCCTTGCCTCGCAGGCCGCCAGCCTCGCCGCCGAGATTCGCGCGGCCATCGCCGAGGTCGGCATCATCGACCACCCCAAGTATGGACAGATCTACGCGTACGAGGTTGACGGCTACTCGTCCTACTACATGATGGACGACGCCAACGTGCCCTCGCTCCTCTCGTTCCCCTACCTCGGCTTTACCGAGAAGAACGACCCCATCTACCAGCGCACGCGCGCCGCCATCCTCTCCGAGGGCAACCCCTTCTACTTTGTCGGCACCGCGGGCAAGGGCATCGGCGGCCCGCACGTCGGCATGGGCTACATCTGGCCCATGGGCCTTTCCATCCAGATCCTCACGAGCGACGACGACGACGAGATCGTCGAGGCGCTCAACACGCTAAAGTCCTCCACCGCCGGCACCAACCTCATGCACGAGTCGTTCTGGAAGAATGATCCCAACAACTACAGTACGACATCCTTTTTTTTAACTGGATCACGCTGAAAAAACTCTATTTAGCACGTTCCTGGTTTGCCTGGTCCAACACGATGTTTGCCGAGGCGATCCTTCGTCTTATCCGCGACAAGCCGCACCTGGTTCTCTAAAATTACATGCAGCCAGTCAGTGGAGCAGTGGTTTTTTTTTTTTTTTGAAAGAAGTTAAAAAAATTGGGCATTTTTCTCTGATAAAACAACGGAAACACACTGATTTTTAGGCTATTCGGAAACACTGACGATCGAACGAATCTGGTTCAGATCTTTGAGGACGTGGGTGGGACGGAAGGAAAAGTTGACGAGGTCCTCCTGTTTGGTAATGCCGGTGAGGACGAGGATCGTGTCCATGCCCGACTCCATGCCGCCGACAATGTCCGTGTCCATGCGATCGCCAATCATGATGCACTCGGACGGGTCGACCTTGAGCTTGAGCGCAGCCATGCGGAACATGAGCGCGTTGGGCTTGCCGCAAAAGTAGGCCTGTTTGCCGGTGGCCTTCTCGATCGGGGCACACAGCGCACCGCAGGCGGGCGTGAAGCCAAAGGTGGCGTTGTCGACCGTGTCGCAGTTGGTGCCGATCAGCTTGGCGCCCTTGTAGACGAGGTTGATGGCCTTCTCGATCATGTCAAAGGTGTACTCGCGCGTCTCGCCCACGACGACATAGTCGGGGTTCTCGTCCGTGATCGTGAAGCCCGCGTTGAGCAGGGCAGAGTGCAGGCCGTTATCGCCAATGACAAACGCACGGCCGTTGGGCGTTTGGGACTGCAGGAACATGGCGGTGGACAAGGCCGACGTGTGGAAGACATCGGGGCCCACGTCCAGTCCGAGTCGCTTGAGCTTGGCCTGGATCTCGGTGGGCGTCCTGGTCGACCCGTTGGTGAGGAAGAGGTATTTCTTGTCGGCGCTGTCCATCCATTTGATCTACAGGGAGGCAGGCGGTGTCAGCGTCCAAAAAAAAAAAAAAATAATAATAAAATAAAAGCCCAGTCGTACAAACTCAATAACGCCGGGCAGGAGGCGATCGCCGTGGTAGACGACGCCGTCCATGTCTAGGATAAAGCACTTCTTGGTGGGGATGGACTCGACGCCGGTGCCTTGTCTTTGTCGCGCGGCGGCTTTGGCGGCATCGACGAGGACCTCGTCGGCCTTTTGACGATTGCCCTCTTCAAAGATGTCTGCATAGTGGTTGCGCGCCTTTGAGGACAGCGCGATGAGCGATTCTTGCGTGCCAAACACGGCCAGGTCGTCCACGTGCTCCTTCAGGAACGAGACTTTCAGCGGCAGATCTGGCAGGTTCCTAAATGTCAAATGTCAGTGTACGAACGACTGCGCGGATGAATACTTGTCGTGCTTCTTGAGGATCTTTGCCACGGCCGTGTAGTTGATCGTGCCAAAGTCGCGCAGCATCTGCACCTCGATGAAGAGCTTGGTCAGTTCCTGCTGGTCCTCCTTGGTTTGGGTCGAGTGCAGCGGGTTGCCGTTCGTTGCCTGTGATGATTAAATTAGCAAACAGAAGGAGAAAGAAAGCGGCAGACGCAGACCTTTTCCACAAGGAGAATGAATCGACTGTCCAGTTGCTTGACCTTGGCGCCGTAAAAGTCCTCCACACGTGCCAGGTTGGTGGTGAGGAGCTGGAGGAACTTGGCTGAGACTATTTTTTTTTTTTGGACAGGGGGGTTCAGAGGCCAAGCAAACAGCGAGCGAAAAACATGCGCTGCGTGAACTCGCCCGCCTTGCCCTGCTCCTTGAGCGCGAGGTACTGCTCATGCAGGATGCGGATCTCGCGCTTGAGCTGGTTGTACTCGATGTACTGGTCGCTCCATTCGGGGTTGACGCTCGACAAGAGGCTGATACCTGCACAAAGCCACGATAAGAGGCGGGATCCAGCCAGGCAAACACACGTACCAAACTTGACCATGGCTGTCCTGTCTTGTCTTGTCTATTCAAAAGTAACGCCTCCTGCACGCACGTGCCAGACGAGACGCCATTATCGAACCAGTGCATGGCCCATACCAATGGCTTGTTTGCGACGACAACAAACGCGGCGTTCTTTCGCGTCCTGGTTCAGCAGCGGGAGCAGCGGCGTCAAGGTGACACGGCACGATCCGCCGAGCCGGTCCGAGGGCGAGACGTGGAGCATGTTCAAAAGCACAAAGCCCGAGGTGAAAGCGGTGCAGGAGGGCGAGTCATTCAACAAGGACGTCTCGGACCACTGGGCCGACGTGCAGTTCTCGGTGCTGCGCCAGATGGTGGACGTGGGGCGAGTGAACGGGCGCAACGTGCTCATGGTGGTGTTTGAGCGCGTGACAAGCGTGCTGCGGGTGTGGGGCCCGGGTCCGCCGCCGACGTCGATGAAGGACCTCCTGCGGCAGACGCGCCAAGCCGAGCAGTTTGTCCCCGTGACCAGGCGGCGTTACCTCGAGAACAACACTGCGGGGGCCAACCAGCGCCAGCGCCAGCAGAATCAGGAGAACGCAAACGCCGTGCGCGCGCGACAGGCGGCGCACCACTACACGAGCACCGAGCAGGACGCGTGGAACGCCATCCAGAGGCCCAACACGCTCAGCGACGTCGTCAGTCTGGTGGACGACCGCATTCGCGAGGCTCGCAAGGCGGGCGAGTTTGATGACCTGCCGGGGCGCGGCAAACCCATCAATTTCGACGACAGGCCGCAGCACGTCGACTCGACCACGTTTATCATGAACCGCATAATTAAAAATCAGGGCGGGACGCTCGACTGGGTGGACCGCGGCAAGGACATTGACGATGCTGCAGACCGCTTCCGCAAGAAGCTCAGCTTGCACTGGAGCCAATGCCAGCGCTCGCAAGCTTCGCTGGACTGGCAACGTGCCCTGGGCGCACTAGCCGACGAGCTCAAGGAGGTCAACAGGCTCGTTCGCAACTATAACCTCAGCGTGCCCGTGCCCCGCATGCAGCGATGGGGCTACACAATGGAGCGGGAGCTCGAGCAACTCTACAAAGAGGAGCCGCCGTTCGGAGTAAAATAAATCGTAAATTTTGTGTATCAGTAATACGTAGGTGTCGTGACTTCAGAACTTGCGTGGTACACGGGAAACAAAGAAGGAGGAGGAGTGGAAAGGGTTAGAAATCGGAAAGGCATAAAAATGATGCTAAGAAATTGGTCCTACTGGGGGGAAAAAAAAAAACTATGCGCAGACAGCAACCGTAGGCGTTACTGTCTCCACAAAGGGGTGTTTTAAAGGTTCTTTAGACCAATCCCCAGGCCGTAAGGAGGTCCAAGGAGTCGTCAGCTAAGTGAAAAAAAAAAAAAAACAGAAAAATTTGAATATCAAAAAAAAATTTTTTTTCTTTTTTTATACCTTGCGCTGAGCCACCTGCAACTGCTGCATCGAGTTGGAACTGATGAAGCTGCTGCTGGAGGGGAAAGTGGGGCTGTTGCTGGCCATCGAAGGGATAGCCTGTGAAATCCAGGAGACCATCCACAACATAATCAGGGTCAACATCTCCAACTGCGGGGAGTCAAGCACTGCTGGCTTGGGATTGTTGACACTGACGCTGTCGTAGACCGCGGCCTCGCCACCGTCTGGATTCACCATGTTGTCGTCATTGAGGTTGGGAAAGTCGACGTCATCGTCCTCGGTTGTCTGACCATCCGAGCTGGGCGACGCAGAGTTGCTCGGCACCACCTGAGGCGCGGCCGCGGGAGTCGCATCTGTCACGGACGCCGGCGAGCCCTCTGGCGTGAACGCGACGGGCTCGTAGAACTCGCCGTGCTAACAAACGACAAAAAAAACAATAAACACAATGTTTTTTTTTTTTTGTTGTGCGTAAGATGCCTCGTTCAGACGGCTGCGCAGAAACTCATTCTCCTGCTGTAACCGCTTGACCATGCTCTCGAGGGACGCGGTGTTTTCGCGCTGGCGTTCGCGGGCTCTGGCGGCCGACAAGCGGTTGCTCATTTGTCTGCGAGTGTGCGGCGACGTCAGCGACCTTTGTTTGTCTGATTTTCCGTAGTACCTGCGCTGCAACCGCGTCATTTCGGCCGTCGCCTCGTCGTCGTCGCTGCCCGTCGCTCGCCTCCGCGGACCCAGTGCCTTGGCGGTGCTGTCCTTGGGCAGGAGTGGGACGCGAGTCATGACGGCGCGAAAAACGAGGGAAAAAAAGTGCAGACAAAAATCCGACGTGGACCAATGAAAAAGTGGCACGTTTTTGATACGACGTCATAGCTTTTTATTCTCATTTCAACGTCTTCCTTTCAGGGACAACCAATCAGCGGACGTGCAGTAAAAATTAGTGAGTGAATTGCTTGTACAGCTGAGGGACATAATCGTCAAACTCGGCCTGGAAAAATAATATATTTTTTCTTTTTAGTATTGAATTTTGGTTTTACTTTTTTGCACCTGGTAAAAGTTCACGGCAACGGGGCTGCCCAGGTTCTTGGCTGCCACAAACTTGTCGAGATTGAAGTGAGCGCGGTGCTTGGCGCTCGTGTTGGGTTCGACGTGGACATCCGAGACGTCGACCTTGTGCGTGTGCTCGTACAGCGCGTAGACATAGCGATGGAGACCGCTGTTGGGCGGGGGGCCTGAACCGACGTACGCCTGCGGGACACAATGTGTTAGCAACTATTTCGAAGCAATACAGCTGGAGACCTTGACGAGATCGCCCTTGCTGATGTCGGTGCCGGGGATGTTGGCCACAAACCTGCAAAAAGAAAAAACAAAGGTCAACGCTGGACGGAACATGTTGGGTACCAGTGGAACCACTGGCCGTTCTTGGGGTCCGAGCGAGTGGGCGCATCGGGGTCGACGAAGAAGAGGGAGTAGAGCTTGGTGGGGTCAGCAGTCCATGTGAGGTTTGGCTGGTCCTTGACCTGGACAAAGGAAAAAAAAAAGGCAATTGGCTCGGGGAAAAGGCAACAAAGACAAGCACTGGGAGACGTACGAGGGTCGGAGTCAGCACGTTGCCGTTGTCGGCTTTGACGCCAGACTTGTAGGCAACCTGCTTGCGCGGTCATGATTACGAGAGTGTTCAAAAACTAGCCGTCTGTTACGTGGAGCTCGTATTTGGGTGTAAACGCGGCCGGGAAGACGTCCGGGATAAGGCCGTCCTTGGTCAGAGCAGCCACCACAGACATGCGTTGTAAGGCTCGGGCGATTCGGGAGAAGACAAAGCCTTGTCGAAAGAAAAGTGACCGATCACGTTTGCTGCCCTCGACCAATCGGAACAGCGTCGGAATCCCCGCAAAAAAAAAAAAAACAGAAATCACTTTTGAGAACAGCACCCGACTCTTTTTCTTTGATGGCAGCAGCGGCGTACAAGGGAACGTCCTCGGTGGCGCAAGCCGCCCCCAAGAAGGAGTTTTCTCCCCTGGAAAAGTACGCCCGATACGGTCTTGCTGGAGGTGTGTGTCATTAAAGCGCGAACTGTAAAAATAAATAAAATAAAAAACCGTAGCCTCATGTGCCACGTTTGCGCACACCATCCTCGTGCCAATGGATGTCGTCAAGACGCGTATGCAGGTAAGACGTGCCCTTTGAAAGCTTGGAGGACTGAGACGCTGGATCTACGGTGCCAAGGGCGAGCCTGGCAAGTACAAGGGCCTCTGGGACGGGCTGACCAAGGTCGGCAAGGTCGAGGGCGTGCGTGCGCTGACGCTCGGCATCATGCCGACGTTTGTACGTTTGTTTGGATTTGCTTGACGTTGCCCTAACTGTTCTTCCCTTTTGTGTGCTGTTTTATGACGTAGATTGGTTACAGCGTGCAGGGCGCGTTCAAGTTTGGCTTCTTCGAGTACTTTAAGCAGCTCTCGGCAGCCCTCATCAACGACCCGGAAGTCACGGCCAAGTACAAGTTCCCGATCTACATGGTATCGTTGCAACTTTCATCTCGTCTCAAAATGTTAGTAGGCATCGAGTGCTGGAGCCGAATTCCTCGCCACCACCGCGCTCTGCCCCTTTGAGGCCATTCGCATCAAGATGGTCACGTCGCCAGCGTACGCGACGACGGGGATGGTCTCGGGTCTGAGCAGGATCCTCAAGGCCGAGGGCATCACTGGCTGGTACAAGGGCCTCGTGCCGATCCTGATGAAGCAGGTCCCCTACACGGTCATGCAGCTCACCGTCTTCCAGCTCTCCACCGACTTTGTCTACAGCAGTCTGCTGCCAAATCGGTTTGGCACCAAGGCCGAGGTAAAAAAAATGTCATGCGATTTACCGCAATAAATAAATAAACAAAAAGGATCTGTCGGCCCTCTCAAAACTCTCGGTCACCGTGGGCTGCGGCGCCTTTGCCGGCGTCACATCTGCAATCGTCTCCCATCCTGCAGACACGGTCCTCACACAGGTAATGACAACACCAAGACAAAATAAATAATATGATTTTGTATGACTTTGCTTTTTTAGCTCAACATGAAGGA
>Ga0302226_10001755_pt1 | contig 15917 bp, 15 predicted proteins | sample II_Palsa_E3_3_FD_193524 | JGI IMG/M metagenome (GOLD analysis project Ga0302226, IMG submission 193524) | Peat permafrost microbial communities from Stordalen Mire near Abisko, Sweden - II_Palsa_E3_3 | ecosystem: Environmental > Terrestrial > Soil > Palsa > Peat permafrost | place: Sweden...
AACAGCGCCATCCAGCGCTCCGCGCTCGCCGCCATGACATGCTGCTGTAGCCCCGGCAGACTGAAGGGCAGTGCGGCCAGGGTCGCCGCAAAAAAGGTTGCCGCTGTTACCCCCAGCATGCTGCTGCGGGCGAACAACGGCTTCTGCCGCACGAAAAATATCGCCGAGCAGACCACACAGACCAAGACCAGGGCCGCCATCGGCTGGAACGTCACCTGCTTGCCACTGGCCAACACCACCAGCACCACACCCGCCAGTGCGATCAGCAGGCCGACCAAGGCGCGCGGGCTGAAGCGCTCGCCCAGCCAGATCGCCGACAGCGCGGTGGTGGCGGCCGGTACCAGCGAGATCAGGATGGCGGCGGTGCCGCTGGCTATACGGGTCTCGGCGAGACACAGGCAGAGGTGGTACACGGTCATGCCAATCACCCCCAGCAACGCGACCAGCGGCCAGTCGCGTCGCGCCGGCATGGGCACCCGCTTCACCGCCAGCAACAGCCCGAAACAGATCGAGCCAATCAACAAGCGTCCAAACGCAACCTGGCCAGGGGTGAACGCCGGCAACGCATAGGCGATTGCTGCATAGGCGGACGACCAGGTCAGCAAGGTCACCGCAATCGCCCCCAGCGCGGGGCCATCCAGACGTTCGTGGGTATCCATGACCGAGACTTCCAGCAAGAATCGAGTCGAACATGCTAGCCATGCAACGAGCCATTCTGAATAATCAATCGAAGGCCGCTGGTCGACTTGACCTTTTATCTAACGAAAATTTGGAGGTACTTCGATGGAATCCAAAATCACCCTGGATACCAAGGACTGGCAGCTGATCGAGGCCTTGCAACGTGATGCGCGCAGCGGCTATGCCGAGCTGGGACGCATGGTGCGGCTATCGGCACCCGCAGTCGCCGAACGCGTCAAGCGGCTGGAGGAAGCCGGCGTCATCAGCGGCTATCGCGCCACCATCGATCCACGCCAGCTGGGCTTTGCGATCAGCGCGATGGTGCGTGGCCGTTGCGATGGCGCCGCCTGCGCCCGCATCGGCAGCATGGTGGAAGACATCCCGGAAGTGCTCGACTGCCGACGACTGGCCGGCGAGGATTCCGCCCTGCTACATGTCGTGGCGATGTCGGTGACCCATCTGGAAGCGGTGATCGACCGGCTGCTGAAGCTGGGCATCAGCACTATCACCATGATCGTGCTGCAGACCCCCCACGAACATCGCCCCTTGACCCGCGCGATGTGGAACGTGGCGCACGAGTTGTCGCGGTAGGGGCCGCAACACACTTGCACCCAGTACTTTTGTCACGGTCGCGATCGCGGCACGCCACGCATACTTCGAAGACGATTTGTTGAAACGGGGCTTCCATGCGTTACCTGACTTCCTTGCTGCTGGCCGGCGCTCTTGCGCTGGCACCGATCATCCCCAGCCACGCCGATGACACGCCGGCACCGGACAAGAACGACGCCAGCAAAAAACACGCGACAGACGACGCCACGGCACCGAGCACCGAAAACGCTACCCGCACACAGCACAGCGTCAGCATCGGCGGCCACACGATCAAGTACACAGCCACCGCCGGCACACTGATCATCCGCGACGACAAGGGCCAGCCACAGGCCAGCGTGTTCTACGTGGCTTACACCGTCGATGGCGGCGGGATCGATGGCGCCAAGGCCGAAAAACGGCCGGTAACGTTCCTCTACAACGGTGGCCCGGGCTCCTCGAGCGTGTGGTTGCACATGGGCTCGTTCGCTCCGGTGCGTATCGAAACCGCCAGCCCCGAAGCAACCGGAGCGGCGCCGTACCATCTGGTACCCAATAGCGACAGCCTGCTCGACAAAACCGACCTGGTGTTTATTGACGCCATCGGCACCGGCTATTCGCGCCCACTGGGCAAGGCCACCGGCAAGGATTTCTGGGGCGTCGATCAGGACATTTCCGCGTTCAGCCGCGCAATCCAGCGCTACGTCAGCATCAACAAGCGCTGGAACTCGCCAAAATTCCTGTATGGCGAAAGCTACGGCACCACGCGATCGGCGGCACTGGTCGATGCGCTGCAGGACCAGGGCATGAGTTTCAACGGCGTGATCATCATGTCGTCGATCCTCAACTACGGTATCCGCCTGCCCGGCTATGACGAGATCTACATCGGCTACCTGCCGAGCTACGCCGCCGCGGCCTGGTACCACAACAAGATTTCGAACAAGCCGGCGGATCTCAAGGCATTCCTCGAGCAGGTACGCACGTTCGCACGCGGCCCATACGCCGCCGCGCTGGCGCAGGGACAGAACCTGCCGGACGACCAGCGCGACGCCGTGGCGCGTCAGCTCGCCGCCTATACTGGGCTATCGGTGCAATTCATCGAAGAGGCCAACCTGCGCATCGACCTCGGCCGCTTCCGCAAGGAGCTGCTGCGCGACCAGCGCCTGACGCTGGGCCGCTACGACAGCCGCTTCACCGGCATCGATCCTGACGCCGCTGGCGAGACCCCCGACTACGACGCCTCCGACAGTGGCATCAGCGGCGCCTTCGTCAGCGCGTTCCACGATTATCTGGACGGCCAGCTGAAATACCACAGCGACCTGGATTACCGCCCCACCTTTGGCGACATCAGCAAGGACTGGGACTGGAAGCACAAGGTCGCCGACCAGCACCGCCCCCTGCCAACGGCGTATGTGGCCGGTGATCTGGCGCATGCGATGCGTACCAACCCCGGCCTGAAAGTATTGTCGGTCAACGGTTATTACGATTTCGCCACACCGTTCTTCATCACTGAATACGATCTGGCGCACATGAACCTCGACCCGACGCTGCGCGGCAACCTGCAGTTTCTGTATTACCCGTCGGGTCACATGATCTATCTCAACACCGATGCCCTGAAGCAGCTGAAGACCGACTTGTCGGGCTTCTACGATCACGCCGCACCCGCGCGTTGATCCGCACCCTATCGAAACGGAATGATCGCCATGCGTAAACAGATTTTCGCCCCCTTCGCCCTTGCCCTGCTGTTGACGCTCGGCAGTGCCGTGCACGCCGACGACGACAAGCCAGCCGACGCCAAAGCGCAGAGCGACAAGGACAGCAAAAAAGATGTCCAGCCGATTCCGCCCGAACGCAGCGTGGTGACCAAGCACAGCGTGCGCATCGGCGGCCGCACCATCAACTACAAGGCCACCGCTGGCACGTTGCTGATCAAGGACGACAAGGACAAACCGACCGTCAGCTTTTTCTATGTTGCTTACACGGTCGACGACGGCAAGCCGGGCAAGCGGCCGGTGACCTTCATGTACAACGGCGGCCCGGGCTCCTCGAGCATGTGGTTGCACATGGGTTCGTTCGGCCCGGTGCGCGTGGCCAACAAGGGTGACCAACCGATTCCGCCACCGCCATACCAGACCGTAGCCAACGACGACAGCCTGCTCGACAAGACCGACCTGGTCTTCATCGACGCGCCGGGCACCGGCTACTCGCAACTGGTCGGCGGCGCCGAAGGCAAGAATTTCTACGGCATCGATCAGGATGCCGACGCATTCGCGAAATTCATCACGCGCTACGTCAGCACCAACCATCGCTGGAACTCGCCGAAGTTCCTGTTCGGCGAAAGCTACGGCACCACGCGCTCGGCCGTGCTGGTGAAGGTACTGCAGGAACAGGGCATGGAGTTCAATGGTGTGGTGCTGATGTCGTCGATCCTCGACTTCAACGTCTGGGCCAACACCGGCGACGACCACGCCTTTATCGTCAACCTGCCAACCGAGGCGGCGATTGCCTGGTATCACGACAAGGTTCCCAACAAGCCTGCGGACATCGCGAGCTTCCTCGCCGGCGTGCGCCAGTTCGCCAATACCGACTACACCCTGGCCCTGACCAAGGGCGACGCCATCACGCCGGCCGAGGCCGATCGCGTCGCCAATCAACTGAGCCAGTACATTGGCCTGTCGCCGACCTACATCAAGGACGCCAATCTGCGCATCGATCCCAGCAGATTCCGCAAGGAGCTGCTACGCGATCAGCGCCGCACGGTTGGCCGTCTGGACGGCCGTTTCGAAGGCATCGATCCCGATGCGGCAGGTGAGACACCCGAGGGCGACGCCGCCAGCGATGCGGCCACCGGCGCCTACCTCGCCGCGTTCAACCAGTACGCCAGCGACCAGCTGAAGTTCAGCGAAGAGCGTCCGTACCTTCCCAATAACTATGGCGTAATCAACGTCGGCTGGGACTGGAAGCGCAGCGCAGGCCACGGCTTCACCCAGGCGCCGTATGTCGGCTCCGACCTGGCTGCAGCGATGCGACGCAACCCGCATTTGAAAGTGTTCTCGGCGAACGGCTATTACGATCTGGCGACGCCCTTTTACGCAACGCAATTCGATCTCGGCCACCTCGGCCTGGATCCGTCGATCAGCAAGAACATCGAATTCGGTTTTTATCCCTCCGGCCACATGATTTATTTCGACGTGGATGCACTGAAGCAGGTGAAGGCCGATCTGTCGCGCTTCTATGACGAGACCGTACCGAAGTCCTGAAACGCCACACCAGCGCGGTAATTGATCAAATGACTGACAAACCTTCCGACAAACCACCCGTCGCCAACGACGAGCATCTGCCCAACCCACAGCGCCGCCGCCTGCTTGGCGGAATGGCCATCGCGGGAGTCGGCGTAGCGCTCGGTGGTACGGGTGCGGCAATCGCTGGCGGTCATGTGGCCAGCGTCTCTGCATCTGACTCAACGCATCCATTGCCCGATGGCGCGCTGGATGCGCTGCTGCGTGAGCACATCCATACCGTGGTGGTGCTCTACGCGGAAAATCGCAGCTTCAATAACCTGTTCGCCGATTTCCCCGGGCTGGAGAAACCGCTCAGCGCGCTGAAGCCTGACGACTATCTGCAGCGCGATCGCAACGGCGATCTACTACAGACGTTGCCGCCGATCTGGCAAGGTCTGGTGCCGCACAAGCAGGTGGTGAATCATCGTGCTTACCAGATTGGCGAAGCCGATATCACCGGCCTGCCCAACGCACCGTTCGCGTTGCACACGCCGGATGGCGAACCATTGCCACACGGCCTGGTAACCCGTGATCTGATTCACGCGTTCTATCAGAATCAGCTACAGATCAACGGTGGAAAAAACGATTGCTTCGTCGCCTGGGGCGACAGCGGCGCCATGCTGATGGGCCATTACGGTGACAGCTCGGTCAACCTGCGACTGTGGCGGCTGGCCGAGCAGTACACCCTGTGCGACAACTTCTTCATGGGTGCGTTTGGCGGCTCGTTCCTCAATCATCAATACCTGATCGCCGCGCAGCCGCCGTTCTATCCGAACGCGAAACAGAGCGTGGCCAAGGCGAGGATCGCGGTGACCGAGAGTGGTGAAGCCACCGACCATCGACTCAAACTGACCGATGATTCACCCGCCAGCGCGATGGATGGCAAAGCCAAGTTTGTCACCGCCAATATGCTCACGCCGGATTTCTGGGCCGTGAACACCATGGGGCCGCCGTACTCACCCAGTTTCAAGATCGATCCGCATAATCCGGCGTTCGCCGATACCAGCAATCCCGCCACCTGCCCGCCGCAGACGCACAAGCATCTCGGCGACATGCTGTCGGCCAAATCGGTGGATTGGGCCTGGTACGGCGGCGCGTGGCAGGCAGCGCTCGATGGACACGGTGATGGCCCGCTCGACAACTATCCGGACGAACCCAACTTTCAACCGCATCACCAGCCGTTCAATTATTACGTCAACCTTGCACCAGGCAGCGAGGCGCGACGCCAGCACCTGCGCGATGGTGGGCTGGGCGAAACCGCGCCGGGAAATCGTTTTCTGGTCGACGTCGCCGCCGGCAAATTGCCACCGGTGACGTTCTACAAACCGCAAGGCAATCTCAATATGCACGCCGGTTCGTCCGACATCGAAGCCGGCGATCGTCACCTCGCGCGGATGGTCGATGCGCTGCAGAAAAGTCCGCAGTGGCCAAACATGCTGGTGGTGATCACGGTCGACGAGAATGGTGGCTGGTGGGATCATGTCGCACCGCCCAAGGGCGATCGCTGGGGGCCCGGCACGCGCATCCCAGCCATCGTCGTGTCACCGTTTGCCAAACGCGGCCACGTGGATCACACCATCTACGACACCGGCTCGATCGCACGCTTCATCACGCGACGCTTCGGACTGGAGAAACTGCCAGGACTGAAAATGCGCGAGGACGCGATGGTTGCGGCCGGTGGCCCGGCGCCGGGCGATCTCACAGCCGCGCTGCATTTCCCGACCACCTGACAACCATTGACGGAAGCCGAACGTTGACCATGCGCGAGATGTATCCCGAGATCGAGCCGTACCGCACGCAACATATCGCCGTCGATGCCCTGCATACGCTGCGCGTGGAAGAGTGCGGCAATCCCGATGGACTGCCCGTGGTGTTTCTGCACGGCGGACCAGGTGCAGGTCTGGCCACCTATCACCGGCGCTTCTTCGATCCGGCACGCTACCGCATCGTATTGTTCGATCAGCGCGGTGCCGGGCAATCGACGCCGTTCGCCGATCTCACCGACAACACCACCTGGCATCTGGTCGCCGATATCGAAACCATCCGCGAACAACTAGGCATCGAACGCTGGGGGGTGTTCGGCGGCTCGTGGGGTTCCACACTGGCGCTGGCGTATGCGCAGACACATCCCGAGCGCGTGCTCGGACTCGTGCTACGCGGCATCTTCCTGTGCCGGCCCGCGGAGATTCGCTGGTTCTACGAGGAAGGCGGCGCGTCATGGATCCTGCCGGAAAAATGGCAGCGCTACGCCGACGCCATTCCTGCCGACGAACGCGGCCAGATGATGGAAGCCTACTGGCGCCGACTCACCTCGGACGATGAATCCGTTCGCCTCGCCGCCGCAAAAGCATGGGGCGCGTGGGAAGGTGGCGCGATCACGCTGGCCGAAAGCCCCGAAACCGAAGCCAGTTTTTCCGCGCCCGAAGTTGCCGTGAGTTTGGCGCGCATCGAAGCGCATTACTTCCGCAACCACTGCTGGCTTGAACCCGATCAGCTGCTGCGCGACGTCGACAAGATTCGCCACATCCCCACCACCATCATCCACGGCCGCTACGACATCATCTGCCCGGTGAAAAACGCCTGCGATCTTGCGGCAGTGTGGCCCGAAGCCGAACTGCATATCGTGCTGGCCGGACACGCCGCGTCGGAGCCGGCGATCGTCGATCAGTTGGTACAGGCCACGGAGCGGCTGGCGGATCGCTACGTCTAGATAACTTTCTGCACCGTTTTCAGACCATGGGTACCAACAGAAAAGCGGAACTACCGATACCAGCTGCTTCAAAGGTAAGAACCTGACGAGCCGAGAGGTATCCTCGCTCGCCAGAATGCTATCCGTCGCACGAGTTCCGCCGCGTAGTCGAAATCAGGTTCGGGGCGTTCCTGGATTTGTTCGACCACCTCGAACGAGAATTGCGCTTCCCCGTATTCACGCCAATCCGCCATCAATAACGGATTTCGGTGGACGCCCAATTGAAGCTCCATCCGATGGCGATTCAACGAACCTGTCAGGTTGGTGCTTTGATCCAGCAGTATCCTGCCAGTGATCGCGTTACTGATGGAGAAGATGCCCATTCGCGGCAAGGCCAGTTTGTAGGCCAATTTGAGATCTTTTCTTCGGGCCTTGTCCGTCACGACCCACTCTCCGCTTCAGTAATGCTTGCCCATACCGGCGCTGACAGGGTGCTGATTTCCTCCCGGATAGCTGCAGGCCATAGCGCAATTTTCTCGTGGAACAGGGCAGCGTTGGCTGCAAACAGGGCTCGAATCGCTTCTTCGAAATGAGGCCGATTACCGGCCATGTCACGCATGAACTGATAGCACTTCTCTTTCGATTCCCGCACACGGTACGCACCATCCCTGTCGCGACGCGCGTCGTCGATCAACAGGCGCAGTGTCCCGCTTGCACTGCGTGACTGAAGAGCCAGCCATTCCCAATGACGAGGCAGCATCGTTACGTTGCGACTCTCCTGCTGAAGTCTGGCTGGCGCGAGTGAGTCCGTGGTTTGGACGGCTGTTTTCTGAGAAGGATTCGTCATTTGGTGGCTGCCCTTTCATCCGGCTTTGATGGCGAGACTTGCGTGCCCTCGCTGGAGGCAAGCCGGATGACATGGTCACGCACGTCTTGCGGCCAACTGGCAATGAGTCCATCCAGCCTGGGCCGATCGTCCGCAAACAGTGCTCGGGCAGCATCCTCAAAACCCGCGAGGTTTCCCGCCAGTGCAGACATGAAACTGTAGGCGCGCTCTTGTGCTTTGCGAGCTTTGTCTTTGTGACCATGAACGCGCCGTGCTTCCTCGACCAGTTTGCGCAAAGCCACGGACGTACCGCCGGGCTGTGCCGCCAGCCATTCCCAATGCCGTGGTAACAGCGTTACCTCTCGGGCCACAACGCCCAATTTCGGTCGCCCCCGTCCCCGCCGTTGGTCGGCCGGAAGCGACGATCCAGCCGAATGTTCCGTGGGAAGAGCGGAGAGACCATGCTGTGCCGTCCCTTCGCCTGTATCCATTACCCCCGTGTTTGCAAACCGGGTGGCCACTTCTTCATCCGTCCCCCTCGTGTCGATATCGATCTGCTGGCCAGAGGTGTCGTCGAAGACAAGTACCGGACCAACAGCGCCCCTTTCGATGGCATGTTTCACCGCCATTGCGACCGCGTGAAGCGGACCGGATGCTATGCAGTCGTACCCGTCAAAGCCCGTCCAGGAATGCGAGAGCGCGTTTGTCATGTAGATATCCCGGCTTAGTGAGTCGCTAATTATATCCGGGTATAATTTAAAGTAAATAACACCCGGGCATAATTCAAGTCTCCTGCCGCACGACTTCGACAAAACCCGCCGCCTCCATTCACGACCGCTACGACATCATTTGCTCGGTCAAGAACGCTTGCGATCTTGCCGATGCCGGCGGAAGTGCTCTAGATCGTGCTGACCGATGCCAGCTCAAACAGAACGAACATTAGCTCGCGGCAAGGTTTGAATATCCGGCACTTTGTCCGCACAAACGACTCATAAAGCTATTGCCATACGATTTGTCCCAACGATGCTAACCCTGTTCAGTTATCCACTCTCCCGCAATGCATGGAAGGTTCGCCTGCTACTCCAGCACTTGGGTCAGTCGTACCGAACGGTGTCGGTGGATATTTTCGAGGGCGAAGGCCAGCGTGCCGAATACCTTCGTATCAACCCCACCGGCAAGGTGCCCGCGATCCAGCTTGACGATGGGCGCACATTGGCCGAGTCGAACGCGATTCTGGTGTATCTCGCCGATGGCACACCCTATCTGCCGGACGATTCGTTCGAACGGGCGACGGTTTTGCAGTGGCTGAGCTTCGAGCAGGAACAGGTGGAATCCAGAATTGGCACGCTACGCTACTGGATGCATGCCGGCGAATGGCAGAAACGTTCACCCGAGTTGATCGAAAACATGCGCACAGTGGCGCAGCGCGCGCTCACCATTCTGGATCATCAGCTGGCGACGAGGCCGTTCATCGCCAATTCGCATTACACCGTCGCCGATATGGCCCTGTTCGCCTACGCCACTTGCGCCGAGGATGTCGGCGTGCCGCTGGAACCCTACCCGCACTTTCGTGCCTGGATCACACGCGTTGAGGCTCAGCCAGGTTTTCTCGTCCCGCCCGGATGAGTCTGCGGCCTAGACAGGCCTTCCGTCACAGGCGGCCTTGAACCCGGCAGTGGCATACTCGGCGTTTACGTTTTGGCCGTTCCGGAGTTTGCATGCGCCTGCTTTCCCTTTTTGCCATTACCGCGTCGACGCTGCCAATAGCCGTTTACGCCGCCGAACCACACTCGTACGCACAGCCAGATCAAGTGCAGATCACGCATCTGGATCTTGATCTGACGATCGACTTTCCGCAGCGGCAGCTGGATGGCCAGGCGACGCTGAAGCTGAACTGGAAGAATCCCAAGGCGCCCTCGTTGGTGCTGGACACACGCGACCTGAAAATTGCCTCGATCGAATCGGTGTCTGCCGATGGCAAGACCGCGCCGCTGAAATACGCGCTGGCATCGCGCGACAAACAGCTTGGCAGCAAGCTGACCATCGCCACGCCGACACACCCGTCGCAGGTGCGCATCGTCTACACCACGGTACCCGAAGCGTCGGGCCTGCAGTGGCTGACGCCGTCACAGACGGCGGACAAGAAACTGCCCTTCATGTTCTCGCAGTCCGAATCGATCCATGCGCGCTCGTGGGTGCCGCTACAGGATTCGCCAGCGATCCGCTTTACCTACACTGCGCATGTGACCGCGCCGAAGGACGTACGTGTGGCGATGAGCGCGATCAACGACGCTCACCATCCGCTCGACGGCAAGTTCGACTTCGATCAGCCGCATCCGATTCCGTCCTACCTGCTGGCGATTGCCGCCGGCGACCTCGCGGTGAAGGAAACCGGACCGCGTTCGGCCGTGTACGCCGAACCCTCGGTGGTCGGCAAGGCCGCGCACGAGTTCGAGGACACCGAAAAGATGATTGCCACCGCGGAGGCTCTGTATGGCCCCTACCGCTGGGGCCGTTACGACATACTGGTGCTGCCGCCGTCGTTCCCCTACGGCGGCATGGAGAACCCCAACATGACGTTCGCCACACCGACTGTGCTGGTGGGCGACAAGAGCCTGGTGTCGCTGGTGTCGCACGAGCTGGCGCATTCGTGGTCGGGCAACCTGGTGACCGCCGCGAGCTGGCGCGACATCTGGTTGAATGAAGGCGTGACAACCTACGTGCAGGGCCGCATCACCGAGGCACTGTACGGCAAAGGTCTGGCCGATGAGGAGTCGCTGCTCTCCGCCCGTGCGCTGGAAAAAGACATTGGCGCGATGCCGGCCAACGCACAGAAGCTGGCACCCGATCCGCGCGGTGTCGGCGCCGACGATTCGCTCTCCGCCGTGGCCTACGACAAGGGCTCGTGGTTTCTGCGCACGCTGGAGCAGCGCTTCGGCCGCGACACGTTCGACACGTACCTCAAGAGCTACTTCAATCACTTCGCATTCCAGAGCATCACCACCGAACAGATGCTCGCCTACATGAAGCCCAACCTGATCGAAAAATACCCCGGCAAGATGAGTTGGTCCGAGGTGCAGGATTGGGTCTATGGCACCAGCATCCCGAAAGATGCACCGCTGCCCGACTCGCCGCACTTCGATGCGATCGATAAGGAGCGTAGCGCGTTCCTGGGCGACACGCTCACTGCCGACAAGCTCGATGCGAAGGGCTGGAACACACAGGAATGGATGTATTTCCTCGACCGCCTGCCCGACGTTGCACCGCTGCCCAAGATCAAGGAACTCGACGCCGCCTGGCACCTTACCGGTACGCCGAACGCGGAGATCGGCATGCGCTGGTACACCCACGCCATCGACTCCGGCGATAAGGACGTCTGGTCGGCTGCAGCCGAACACATGACCCGCATCGGACGGCTGTATCTCACCCTGCCCCTCTACAAGGCCTTCGCCAAGACGCCCGATGGCCTCGCTTATGCCGAGCAGGTTTACGCCAAGGCCAAGGCCGGCTATCACCCGCTGACGCAGCAGGCGGTGGAGTCCGTTTTTGCCTCGGCAAAAACGGCAGGCAAATAAGCGCCCTGCTTTTCGCTCTGCACAAGAAACAGCTCGGCACTGACTGACGAATCCAAACAACCCCGAAGAATCCGACCATGGCTCTACCTGCATCAACCACTCCCACTACGCGCCCCCTCTGGAAACGGCTGCTTCTACGACGGCTGAAATTTCTCGCGTGGATCGCGGCGATTCTGATCATCGTTCTGGGCGGTAGCTATCTGTTCGCGCCGCAGTGGCTGATGCAGGCGAATTTCACGCGTCAGGCGATGGCGGCGAATCTGGACAAGCATTCAGTGCAGGCGGGCGATACCAAGTGGGTGTATTACGAGGGTGGTCAAGGTCAGACCATCGTGCTCCTGCACGGCCTGGGTGACAGCAAGGAGGTCTGGCTGGAAACGGCCAAGCTGCTGACGCCGCATTTCCACCTGATCATTCCCGATCTGCCTGGCTGGGGCGAGTCAACGCGCGTGGCCGATGCCAGCTACAACGTGGATGCCCAGGCCGCACGCCTGCAGACCTTTGTACAAACGTTGCAGCTGCAGCGCTTCATCCTGGTAGGGCATTCGATGGGCGGCGCGATTGCCGGCGTCTATGCCGCCGAGAATCCTGAACACGTCAGCGAGCTGGCGCTGATCGATTCGTTCGGCCTCAAGTACAAGGAAAACGCGTTTGCCCGCGACGCGATGGCCGGCAAAGATCCGTTTATCTTTGACGACCGCGCCGGCTTTGCCCGAATGACCGCCCTGGCGCTGGAGAAACCGATGGACCTGCCCGGTCGCTTCGTCGATGTGCTGATCAAGCGCAATCAGGACGATCGATCGTTCATCGCGCAGACCTTCAAGGAGCTGAGCGAGCCTTCGCAATATCTCGCCGTGCAGAGCCGGTTAGGTGATCTCACCATGCCGGTGCTTGGCCTGTGGTGCCGTGACGACAAGATCATCGATGTGTCTGCACTGGACAGCCTGCGTGATGGACTGACTCACTCCGCGGCAATCAGCAGCAGCACCGTCAGCGGCTGCAATCACATACCGATGCTGGAAAAACCCGAGGTTACCGCACAGATCCTTACGAGTTTTGCGCTGTCCCACTAGGCCAATAGTCGCGGCCGAGGCCTTTATACCGCCCTTCAGGCCGGGCTGGTTATCTTTGAGTCAGCCGCCAATCAGTCATCATTGTGATTTGCGCACAGCAACATGTGACAATGAAGTTATAGATCGGAGGCATGCGTGTGTATTTGCAAGAAAACGGAATGGTGCAGCAACCGATGACGCGAAGCCTGTGGCGCTCCTTCGTGGACGCGGTGATGCGAATGTCGTCCACCCGGGCCAACTATTGGGCCGAAGTGGCTGTGGACGCGACGCTGGCTCTGCTGCTGTTTTTCGAGGGCTGGCGGCATTTGGCCGGCGGCCTGATGGCCGGCATGCTGGCGATTCTGCTAGGCCTGTTCGCCTTCAGTTTCGTGGAGTACTTCTTCCACCGCTGGATGTTTCACACGCGCATACCGTTGTTCGCCCAGGGCCACCAGATGCATCACGAAAAGCCGCTGGGCTACGACTCACTGCCCTTTTTCCTGCCCGGTGCCGTGCTGTTCATTCTCACCGGGCTATTGGTGCTTGTCCTCCCGCTCGGGTTCGCCTTTTTGCTGATGGGCGCGGTCACACTGGGTTACATCGCCTACGGGCTCAGCCACTTCACCATCCACCACGTGCGCTTCAAGCACCCGCTGATGCGCCGCTGGGCAGGCTCGCACCATGTGCATCACTATCACCCCGACAGCAATTTCGGCGTCACCACGCCACTGTGGGATGTACTGCTGGGCACACGCTACGTGCGGCAGACACGCAAGCTCTGAATCGACCTGATGGTGACCACCGGATTTTTCGGTGGATCAGAAACCCCGGCACCAGTGCATGCAGCAATCGCATGCCATCAGGATAGGGGCGGTACTGGGGCTACCCAGGGGCTACCCGTTGACCAGACTCGGCCTCTCAGGTCGAAACCTTGTCCGACACCAGCTCGTTGGTGTATCGCTCACTACGGATGCCCTTGGAGCTGTAGTACTCCTCGACCGATTTGACGAAGCGCTTGACGCTGGGTACGTACCAGAATGCCGCGTAGGTACGACCCGAAACGGTATGCGGTGTCACACGGTTGCTCTGCAGCAGCATCGCGGAGCTGCCCGGCGTGTTCAGCGCCTGCGCCGCAACCTGGTTGGCCGGCGCCACTACAGCCGTCCAGTTACCCTCGACCTCGATCTTCAAGGCCTTGAACTTGCCGGCAGGTACCTCGATGTCCTCCCAGCCGACGACGGTGTATCCGTTCTGGAAGGTCTCGCTCAGATGTTGCCGATTGGGATTGGTCTCGGTGTACTTGAGTTCCCATTTCTTGCCTACCTCAAGCGGGAAAGCAAACGGGCGATTGACCACTTGCTGTTTGCCGTTGACGTCGCGCGAACGGCTCCAGTCCGAATCAACCAACTGTTCAATCGGCGCCTGCTGTGATCCGCTTTGTTTAACCGAGAGAAAAATCGTGGTCGCATCGGCATGCTCTACCGAGATATCTTGATCATTCTGGACCCAGCCTTGCGGCCCACGTTCAGTGGTTACCCGATAAACCCAGTTGTCTCCGGACTTCACCGTGGGCGCATCAATAGTTTCGGCCATGACGGAAATGGGTAGTAGCAAAAAACTTGCGACGATCAGCAGACGGAGCATCTGACTTTCCTTGCGATGGGACAGGGTAAGCACGGAGAGCACGCGCACTCAGACATCAGTTGCCGCAACGCATGCCCGATAGTATCAACGCTCATAGTATCCCAGGCACCAGCGCCTTAACCCGCTTCATGTACTCGCCGTAAGCCGGCCCGAAGTACTCGCTGAGCCAGGTTTCCTCCAGCCGCAGCTTGCGCCAGAACGATACGAACATGATCACGAAGCCCAGCACGGCGCGCCATTCGCCCAGCAGCAGGGCGGTGCCGACGAGTGCCAGCAGCAGGCCCGTATAGATCGGATGGCGCACATAGCGATACGGCCCACGCTCGATCAGCTCGTGATCCTGCTTCACCTGCACCACCGCGCTCCAGTTGCTGCCGAGAATGGCGCGCGCCCAGCAGGCGAATAACAGGCCGGCCACGGCCAGCAGCAGACCGAGCGAGGCCAGCCAGAGCACATCCGGTACAAAGCGCATGCCAAGCAGAGTCCCCTCGTACAGCGTCGTCGGCCACATCAGTGCTAGGTTCACGATGATCGGCAGCCAGTACTTGAAAAAGCGCGACCACGCCGGCTCGCCGCGGGACGAACTCTTGACCCGTCGAGCGCTCCACAACCAGTAGAAAAGAAACAGCAGCCAAGCCACCGCGGCCAATGTCGTGATCGAGATTTGCATGGTCAGCCCTTGATGCGATGCCGGTCATGCGGCATTAGGATCAGGATGGTGCGCGGAACGGGGGCCGAAGGCAACGCGAGCCTCTTGCCCACGCGCTGCGAGCACCGATTGAGATGATCAAGGAACCCGCTTGACCTGAGACATGATTGCGATGGGTCGACCATCCGGGTCTTTGAAGAATGCCATCCACTCCTCCGTTCCGTCGCTGTGTTGATGGATCATGTGCGGGGCGTTGATAAACTCGACATCGCGGGACTTGAGTAGTTCGTGTGCACCCACGATGTCGTCAACGCGGAAGTAGAGGATAGAGTCGGCTGCGGCGGCCGGGGCCTGCGTCAGGAGCAAGCGCGTGCCATCGCAATCGAAGAACGCAAGACTGCCGAAAGTGTAGAGATGCGGCAGTCCGAGTACTTCCCCATACCAGTGGGCCGCCTTCTGAATGTCGCTGACAGACCTCGATATCTGACCGATTTTCCCAAGCAATGGCGTTTCCACGGCAGTCCTCTCTTTGCTATCCAGTGCGCTCCCACCTGGCGGACGAAACCATCGTTGAAGCGCTTTGCGATTGGGCAGATCAAGCTTGGCCAATACGTTAGCCATGTGAAATTTGACGCCATCACGGCTAATGCTTTTACGCTCAGCTATCTCACGATTGGTGAGGCCATGTTGAGCTGCATGAGCAATGTGCCACTCGGCAGGAGTGAGCACATCGTCGTGCGCTGGTCGACCTCTTCGCCGCTTCTTGGCCATGGCCGGATCGTATTACCCCGAAGCCCGATTTTCCCTACCCACCCCGCAACCGCGTGCCGGCAGAAACCCATTAACCTCGCCTCGATGGCAAAAACCGTCTTATCGCGCCGAGCTCAGTCGGCGACATCGGCCACAAGGCGGTCGAGTTCGGCCTTGAGCATGCCGCC
>Ga0302226_10001757_pt1 | contig 15915 bp, 14 predicted proteins | sample II_Palsa_E3_3_FD_193524 | JGI IMG/M metagenome (GOLD analysis project Ga0302226, IMG submission 193524) | Peat permafrost microbial communities from Stordalen Mire near Abisko, Sweden - II_Palsa_E3_3 | ecosystem: Environmental > Terrestrial > Soil > Palsa > Peat permafrost | place: Sweden...
TGTCTCCTGGAATACGCTTCTTTATGATCGGGCGCTCGGGCAATGCGGTGATAGGGATTCAGTCGAACTGCAAATGCACCTTCATCGACTGGTTGCGGTCATGGGCCACTTCGAACGCATGGTTCGCGTCTGCAAGCGGAAAGACATGCGTCATCAACGGACTCAGGTCGATCTTCCCTGTGGCGATTTCTTCGGCGGCGACCGCGTATTCATCGGTGAAACGGAACGATCCCTGGTAACGCAATTCCTTCGCCATCACGAGATTCGCCGCGACCAGCGACTGCCCCGCCGGCAGGTTGCCCACCTGGATCACAGTGGCCCCCGCACGCGCGGCCCGAAGCGCGGTGTCGAGCCCGGCAGGGCTACCGGATGCCTCGATCACGACGTCAAAGGTACCGCGCGATTGAGACCACGCTTCGACCTGCGCCTGATCGGTGGCGAGCACGGTCTGATCGGCACCCAGCGTAGCGGCCATTTGTAGCGCTTTGTCGGCGAGGTCAAGTGCGACGAGACGATGCGCCCCGGCACGCCGTGCGACCGTCAGCAAAATGCAACCGATAGGGCCGCAGCCGATCACGAGTACCTGCGCGCCGACCAGCGATCCCGCATGCCGCAGCGCGTGCAATGCAACGGCGAGAGGCTCGGCCATCGACGCCTGCGCGAAGTCGAGTGCATCAGGCACAGGCACGCATTGGCGGGCGGCAACCGCAATGTATTGGCGGAACATGCCCTGCATGTGCGGGAACGTCGAGGCGCTACCCATGAAGCGCATATTCAGACAATGATTGGTCATGCCTTTCACGCAAAACCGGCACTCGCCGCAGTTCAGACCGGGGTTCACGGCAACACGTTGGCCCACGCGCAAACCGCTCACGCCCTCCCCCAACGCAGCGATTTCACCCGCGACTTCATGACCGAGGACGAACGGCTCCCGGACCGCGAAATCGCCGCTCTTGCCCTTGAAGTAATACGACAGGTCTGACCCGCAGATACCGCCTGCGCGCACGCGGATCTGAACCTGACCCGGCCGTGGTTGAGGCGCATCGACTTCGTCGATACGCAGGCGTTTCGGTTCGTGAAGGACGGCTGCAAGCATGATGAGCTCCGTTGAATAGTGTGCGTGCCGAAGCACAGCGTGTGGCTAGCGGCGCGCCGCGAAAACAGGTGACGAGTGCGATTCGCGGGGAGACGTCGCGAGTGACGGCGTGCCCCAGTCGTGAAGATCACCGCCGCGACGCAAAGGCGCGGTTTCGGGCAAAAGATAAATACACAGCGTGGAAATAATGCCCAGTGCCATCACGTAGACGATCAGCCCGACAGAGCTGCCGCCTGTCATCTGAAGCATCTTCACGGCGACAAGTCCGAGTACGCCGCTGCCGATCAGCGAGCCGATCTGCCAGATCAGCGCGATGCCGCTACAACGCACACGGGCCGGAAAGAGTTCGGGAAAGAGCGACGCCTGTGGCGCATAGCAAAGACTGTGACCAACCGTAATCGCGAGAATCATCACTGTCTGGATCGCCAGGCGACCGCCACTGTCGAAGGCATGAAACAGCGGTACGACCAGCAGAACCTGCAGCAGGCTGCCTGCAATAAACGTAGCGCGGCGGCCGATCCGATCCGACAGCGCACCGGCAAGCGGAATCGCTATCAGCTCGAGCGTGACCGCGACGATGATCGTCTGCAGCAACAGGCTCTCACTGATACCGTGCACGCGGCCGTAGGCCAGCACGATCATGGTGTACATAGCGAACGTGCAGGCCTCAATCAGCTTCGCGCCGACACCCTTCAGGATCGTGGGTCCGAATTGCCGGACGACTTCCACAACCGGCCGCGACTCGACCGCTTGAGTTTTGCGCATCTCCGCGAAGACCGGCGACTCCTCCGTGCGCAACCGGATATACAGGCCCACGACAACCAGCACAATGCTGCCGAGGAACGGCAGCCGCCAGCCCCAGTCGAGCAGTTGCTCATGCGTGAGCGTTGCAGTGAGAATGGCGAAAATACCCGCCGGAATCAGGAACCCGGCGGGTGCGCCGAGCTGGACGAGGCTGGCGAAAAAACCCCGCTTAAGCGGCGGCGCATACTCGGCTGTCAGCAACACAGCGCCCGCTTGTTCTCCGCCGACACCGAAACCTTGCAGCACACGAATCAGGATCAGTGCAGCCGGTGCCCAGATGCCGATCTGCGAATAATCAGGCAGCAGACCAATCAGGAACGTACCAAGGCCTACTATCAATATGGTGACGATCAGCGCCTTCTTGCGGCCAATGCGATCGCCGAAATGCCCGAACACGATGCCGCCCAGTGGCCGCGCGATAAAGCCAACAGCGTAGGTCGCGAACGCAGCAAGCGTCCCGATCAACGGGTCGCTGCTGGGGAAAAATTTCGCACCGAACACGAGTACCGCCGCGGTGCCGTAGACGAAGAAATCGTAGTACTCGGCAGCGGTGCCTATCGTCGACGCAAAGGCGACGCGGCGTAACATAGCGCTGTTGTTCTGGTCTGCCATTGCCTGTCTCCTTGTTGTTTTGTCGAGCGATTCTGCCGAGCGATTCTAGTGAGCGCCGCCACTCACCAGTTCCAGAGCGTGCCGTCTTCGAGTCGCGCGACCGGCAGGTAAGCCGGGTCGTAGGGATAACGCGCCGCGAGTTCTTCGTCGATATCCACACCGTGACCGGGCGCCTCGCCGGGATGCATCGTGCCCCGATCGAAGGTCCATGCATGCGGGAAAACATCGAGCGCTTCCTTTGGGAACCCCATGTATTCCTGCACGCCGAAATTCGGCACCCACAAGTCGAAATGGAGCGCTGCACCCATGCAGACCGGCGATAGATCCGACGGCCCATGGCAACCCGTGCGAACCTGATAAAGCGACGCAAAATCTGCAATGCGCTTCAGGTGCGTGATCCCGCCCGCATGCGTGAGCGTGGCGCGAATGTAGTCGATCAACTGCTCTTCAATAAGTTGTTTGCAATCCCAGATGCTATTGAATACTTCGCCCACCGCAATCGGTGTCATCGTGTGTTGGCGAATCAACCGGAAACCGGCCTGATTCTCGGCGGGTGTCGGGTCTTCCATCCAGAACAAACGATACGGCTCAACCGATTTACCCAGGCGTGCGGCTTCTATAGGTGTGAGACGGTGATGCACGTCGTGTAGCAAGTGGGTATCGAAACCGAACTTGTCGCGCACCGCTTCGAAGAGTTTCGGCACGAAGTCGAGATACTTTTCCGACGACCAGGTTTGCTCTTCCACCGCGCCCTTGGTTGCGGGCTCGTACATGCCCGTTCCCCTCGATACCCCGTACACCGAGCGCATGTTGGGCACGCCGCATTGAATGCGGATAGCCTGATATCCCTCTTCCACATGCTCGGCATAGCGGTCGAGCGCTTCCGGAATGTCACGTCCGGTCGCGTGCCCGTAGACCATCACGCTCTCACGCGACGCGCCGCCGAGGAGCTTGTACAAGGGCAGATTCGCCACCTTGCCCAGGATGTCCCAGAGCGCCACGTCCACTGCGGCGATGGCGGTCATGGTTACCGGCCCGCGACGCCAGTACGCGCCTTTGTATAGAAATTGCCAGATGTCTTCAATGCGCCCCGGATCGCGACCGATCAGCAGCGGGCACACGTGGTCCTTCAGGTAAGACGCCACCGCGAGTTCGCGGCCATTGAGAGTGGCGTCGCCAATGCCGTAAACCCCTTCGTCGGTCACCATTTTCAACGTGACGAAATTGCGTCCCGGACAACTGACGATGACATCGGCGCGGACGATTTTCATGGGGATTTCCTTGAGGTGCGATCAGTTGAATTAATGCTACCATACAAGTAGACTTAATCGTCAATCAAGGGTTTTCCCGCTCCAGGCTATTTAAAATGTCCGCTAAATCCGTGCTTTGCCGCAAAACGCTGCCGTTAATCGAGGACCATCTGCTGGCGCCTGAGTGGCGTGATCCGGGCATTGGCATCGTTCATCTGGGCATCGGAAATTTTCATCGGGCGCACGAGGCGGTTTATACGGAAGAGGCCATGCTTGCCGCGGGTGGCGACTGGGCAATCTGCGGGGTCACGCTTCAAGGCGACGTGACGAAACGCGATGCGTTGATGGCGCAGGATGGCTTGTATAGCGTGGTGGAACGCGGGCCTCAGGGTGTGAAGACGACAGTTATTCGCGCACTGCGTGAAGTGCTCGCGCTGCCGCACGATCGCGCGCGCCTGTTCGATTTACTCGCCGACGCAAATGTCCGGATCGTCTCGTTGACGGTCACGGAGAAAGGCTATTGCCGCGATACAAAGACGGGCAACGTCGACCTCGGCCATCCTGGCATCGCACATGATCTGGAGCATCCCGGCGAGCCCGGCACGGTACCGGGGATCCTCGTCGCTGCATTGAAGACACGGCGCGATGCCGGCATTGCGCCGTTCACCGTGCTCTCTTGCGACAACCTCTCGCACAACGGCGCAGCATTGCGCCAGGTAGTCTGCTCCCACGCTCGCGCGATCGATGAAGTGCTGGCAACCTGGATCGACCGCGAAGTCGCGTTCCCGTCAACGATGGTGGATCGCATTGTCCCCTCGACCACGGATGCCGACCGTGATGCCGCGGCCGCTGCGCTCGGGCTTCGCGATGAGGCACCGGTCCCGTGCGAGCCGTTTCGACAATGGGTGATCGAAGATCGCTTCCCCGCCGGACGACCCGCATGGGAACGCGTGGGCGCGCAACTCGTGGATGACGTGATGCCATTCGAACTCGCCAAGCTGCGCATGCTGAACGGCACACATTCGACACTCGCTTACTTGTCGATGCTGGCTGGGTTCGCGACCATTGATGAAGCAATTTCGTTCGCGCCGCTGCGCGCGCTGATCCATTCGATGATGACGCACGAGATCGCACCGACCTTGACTGTTCCGCCTTCGTTCGACCTGATGACCTATCGCGATGCGCTGCTCGAACGTTATGAGAACCCGGCACTCAAACATCGCTGTGCGCAGATCGCCATGGACGGCAGTCAGAAGATTCCGCAGCGGCTTCTCGCGACCATTGCGGCGCGCCTGGAATACGGCCAGCCAATTTCGCGGCTAGCGCTTGCCGTTGCAGCGTGGTTCGTTTTCTTGCGCGGACGTGCCGACGACGGCACGACTTTCGCTATCAACGATCCACTGGCCTCGCGCCTGACTGCGCTGGCGACCAATGCAGGCGATGCGCCGGAAAGTCTTGTCGACGCAATGCTCGGTTGTCGCGATGTATTTAGTCCCGAACTCCCTTCGAACGAGGGGTTCCGGAACGCGCTGATTGAAGCGGTCACGCAGTTGAATGGCGGAGCGAGAGCGGCGATCGAGAACACCAACCTGAAGGACGTCTGGATCAAATCAGCGTCAAGGCAAAACCTCTGAAGCACGAGGAACGCTCACCGTTACCGCCTTGCGCCAGCGCACCGTCGCCAACATGGACGCCACGACAATCAAGCCGCCACCGACCCATGCAATAAGCGATATCTTCTCGCCCAGCCAAAACCACGCGAACAACGCGCCGAACGCGGGCTCGCTGCCCATCAGCAACGCAACGCGGGTTGGACTACTGCGCTTGATCGCATAGTTCTGCGCGAAGAACGCGAACAGCGTGCACGCAAAAACCAGATAAAACACGCTTCCCCAAAACGGCACGTGCCCCGCGAGCGACGGCACATGCTGCCACTGCTGTGGCGCAAACACGAGCGCCACGGCCGCACTGCCAAACGCGACCACGCCCGACTGCACCGCCGTCACGGACAAAGGCGGCAACGTCGAGTCACGCATCACGCGTTTCGTCACACAGACATTCAGCGCGCGCAGCAAGGCGGCCAAGAGGATCAGCGCATCGCCGGGATTGAAGGCAACTGCGCCATCTCCCGCAAGCAGCCATGCGCCAAACAGCGAGAGCGCAACTGCCGCCCACTCAATCCGCCCGGGCCTGCGCTTGAGCAGCATCCACTCGACCAGCGGCGTCAGCACCACGCACAAGCTGATCAGAAACGCCGCATTGGCGGCGCGCGTCAACAACACGCCAAAGGTTTCGCTCAAGAAAATACCCAGCAGCAGCAAGCCTGCGATAAATACACCGCGCAGCGTACGCGCGTCGGCATGACGCAAGCTTCGCAATGCCGGCGATAACATAACGAACGTAATGCCGAATCGCAGCGTCAGCAGGCCCAGCACCGGATAGAACACGAGCGCGCTCTTTACGATTCCGTAACTTGTTCCCCAAACCACCGCGACCACGAGCAGCATCAGGTCTGACAGTAAGAGCAGGCGGTCTTGCTTGGACATAGTCGGACCTCAGGAGATGAGTCCGTATTGTCGAGCGTTGCACATGCGACGATAATCGGGTCAATGTGCAAAGCCTTTATGTCGCAGATGCATTAATCCTGCGCCCCACTCGCGACGATCCGATGAATCCAACAGAACTTTTTGCTTTGCTGCCGGACATGGCCGTGTTCGCCCGTGTCGTCGATGCCGGCAACTTTTCGGTGGCGGCGCGCCAGCTCGGCAGTACGCCGTCAACGGTCAGCCGCCAGATCAAGCGACTTGAAGAAGCCTTGGCGACACGGCTGCTCGAACGATCTACACGCAAGGTGAAGGTGACCGAATCGGGCGAGCAAGTCGTTCGATTCTGCCGCGACATTGTGAGCGCGGCGTCCGGCGCCGTGGATGCAGCCGGTTCACTGGTCGGCCGGCCGCAGGGAAAAGTCAGTGTGAGCGCGCCAACGGCCTTTGCGAAAACGGTGATCCATCCGCTCGTGCCGGGCTTTTTGCGCGCGTATGAGGAGGTCGATCTCCAGTTGCTATACGCGGATCATGAAGTCGATCCGCTCGATAATGATCTCGATCTCGTGATCCGGCTAACGGATCGCCCACCGCCCGGTCTGGCGGGACGGCGGCTTGGATCGGTGCGCTGGGTGCTGTGTGCATCGCCAGCGTATCTGCGGGCGCGCGGCACACCCAAGCACCCACGCGATCTCGCGCAGCACGACTGCCTTTATCTGGGCGAAACCGCCGACGACAACCGCTGGCGTTTTCGCCGTGGTACCGAGACGCAGACCGTGGAGGTGAGCGGGCGATATATAGCGAATCATGCGGGCGCGCGACTCGAAGCGGCACAGCAGGATTTCGGTATTGCGAGCCTGCCGGAATTCACGGCTAGCGGCGCATTAAAGAGCGGCGAACTCGTGCAAGTGCTCGCCGACTGGGACCTCGAGGCGCTCGCTTATGTAGGCTCCGTGTGGTTGTTGTATCCGCCGAATCGTTTTCTTCCGCCCAAGGTGCGCGCGTTGATCGATTATCTGGTCGAGCATGTACACGACAGCAAGTGATAGTGGGCCTCACGTGCTGCCCAAATGCTTAAGCATGCGGTAGGTCTTAAGACAGCAAGCTTGCATGCTAGAAGCTGAGCCGACCGAACAATTCATCGAACGGAACCATTACGTGCTCGCGGAACGCCGGGCGAAGCTGAAGCCGTTCATACCAGGCTTCTACATTGGGAACGACAGGCCGCTTGATATCCAGTTCGAAATAACGATACAGGTTGGACCCGACTGCAATATCGCCCAGGCTCAGACTGTCTCCCGCAATGAAGGGCCGCTCGCTCAGCACACGGTCGAGCAACTGGAAATACTGCGCGCAACGACCAAGGTTCTCATCAATGCTCTTCGCATTGCGCAAAGCTTCCGGCGTCCGGTAAAAGCCCCAGAACACCCCCGTTAGAAAGGCTGGCTGCAAGCTGCTCTGAGACCAGTCCATCCAGCGGTCCGCTTGAGAGCGCGTAGCCGCGTCGCCGCTCCAGAAACGCGGGCTGCCATAACGCGCCGCCAGGTACCGCAAGATACTATGCGACTCCCACACAATAGTGCCGTCGCTGTCTGCAATGACGGGCACACGTCCGTGCGGATTCATGGCCAGGAACTCGGCGCTCTGCGTGAGGCCGAAGCTTCCTCCGGCTGGAATATGCTCATGCGGCAAATCAAGCTCGCCGATCAGCCACATGACCTTCTGAACGTTAGACGAGTTGCGTCGTCCCCAAACCTGAAGCATGAAATATCTCCTGAAGTTGGATGCCGCTAACCTTAGCTGTTCATTCGCCGCTCATTTCTTAGTTAGCGGCCGGATAGGACCGACCGCTAATTCACTAACCCGCTAAGCAGCTAGCGTGATCGCAATCGAGAAATATCAGCGAGGTAATCTCTTAGCCGCTCAAGCCAGTTCAACAGCGGTCTGCGTGCAATAGCATACGCGCTGGTCAGCGAAATTTCCGCCGCTATGTTTGCATCGGTGCTTAACCAGATGCGCTCGCCCCGCGTCACGCGAAGCACGTCACCCGTTTGCAACCAGTAGTCGTAGGGCGAGAAAATGCGCGTAACCCAGACCCTTGCCGTTCCCACACGCAATTCGGAATCCGACCGTACGCGCCATGAGGCGGTCTGGCCCGGCTGTATAACAAAACGAATGACCATTTCCGGCGACCGCGCATGCGCTGACGCCGAGGTTCCGGGTGCCGCCCGAAAAATACACTGCTCGCTTGATCCAACCATCATCTTCTCCGTCGATTAAAACCGAAAGACGGAGGCACCACAAAAAAAAGGCCCAACCGTTTTTCGGTAGGGCCTGGTGTTTGCGCATACTTACCTATTTCTAATGCAAACACGTCCCCGATGAAGCACCCCACAGGGCGTTCAGTCGTTTAATTACCACTACGGACGTGAGCTTTTGCATGGCATTGAGTGTCAGATATCGCTTAGCGCTTGTCAACAAATTTTAACTTCGGTTTAAATTCAAGCGCGACAACACATGGCGCTCCTAAGTGACCTAAGGGTGCCGAATCGTGCCTGATATCCGCACGCAAGCCATTGGCTTACGACGGTAAGTTGGTTTGACCTCGCATACAATCGTCGTGAGTAGATCAACCTGGCTGAACTCAACTGGCTCGCTTGGTAAAACCTTGCCATTCACTACACGGCGCCCGTCACACGCGCATGACAGCCGTTGACTCGCCCGGCATGCACACACGCGCTTCTCCATGAGAAGCCAGCAGGGAGCGGTATGGAGATTAAATGGATCGAGGACTTTGTTGCTCTTGCGCAGTACCAAAGTTTCTCGCGTGCCGCTGAGGTTCGCAATGTCACGCAGTCCGGTTTCAGCCGGCGGATTCAAGCACTCGAGCAATGGGTGGGGGCTGACCTGATCGACCGCAGCAGTTATCCGCCCACGCTCACACCAGCCGGGCGACTCTTCAGGGAAGCTGCCGACGACATTCTCAACCGCCTGTTCGACACCCGGGCCATTATTCGCACGGAACAGCGAATGCCCGGTATCGGGCTGCAGATTGCAGCGGGCCATACCATCGCGCTCAGTTTTCTTCCGGCATGGCTCAACACGCTGACCGCACAATTTCGCGATGTCAGGGCGCGCGTGATTCCCACCAACGTCCATGATTCCATCCTGATGCTGGTGAACGGCAACTGCGAACTGATGTTCGCGTATCACCACCCCGACCTGCCGCTTCATCTCGATCCCACGCGCTATGAGTACCTGACGGTCGGCATCGACACGTTCATGCCCGTTTGCAAGCCGAATCAAAAGTCAGGGCCTTCTCTTCGCTTGCCCGGTACGACGAGCCGCCCTTTGCCGCTTATCTCGTACACGGAGACCAGTTATTTTGGCCGCTGCCTGGCCTTGCTGCTTCGCCGTGCCAAGACGCAGCCGGTACTGCGTCCGCACTACGAATCGGATATGGCGGAAGTGCTCAAGAAGATGGTGCTGGAGGGAGAAGGTATTGCGTGGCTGCCGAAAAGCTCGATACAAACCGAGCTGAAAAACGGCGAGCTCGTCCCGGCCGGCGGCAAGGAGTGGGCGCTCGAAGTCGAACTGCGCGTGTACCGCGACGCGTCGAATAAAAACGAGTTCATTGACACGCTGTGGCGATATCTTCGCTCGTCCGCCTAAGGTCTTTTTATCTAGTGTTTACCCTAGTTATGCGACGCTCGCATAACAACATGCTGAACCCGCATCGCGGGATTTTTGTCCGCTTCTACTATCCGTCCAGAGACAGAAAAGGCCTTTACGCCAAGGCGCGCCAAGGCACTTTTCGTCAAACCCGTCGCACGGTCGCCCACGCTCATCCTCGTGCGAGACACCTCTGGAAGGATTGAAATGAAAAACCGGTTAACGCTCTATATAGTCATCGGCATGGTGCTTGGCATCGTGGTCGGTTACGTCTGTCACCGGACAGCCGCTGATGCGAACGCAGCAAAAGAAACGGCCGGTTACTTCTCCATCATCACCGACATCTTCCTGCGACTCATCAAGATGATCATTGCACCGCTGGTGTTCGCCACGTTGGTGTCAGGTCTCGCAGGAATGGACGGAACGAGCGACGTGCGCCGCATTGGCATCCGATCAGTTGGCTGGTTTGTTTGTGCCTCGCTGATATCGCTCGCCCTTGGCCTCTGTCTCGCCAACCTGCTGCAACCGGGCGCGGGCCTTCATATGGTCCAGACCAGCTCCGACGTAAGCACGGGCCTGAATACCGCGGGGCTCAACTTCAAGGACTTTGTCACGCACGCATTTCCGACAAGCATCCTTGACGCCATGGCGCGCAACGACATCCTGCAAATCCTGGTGTTCTCCGTGCTCTTCGGCGTTGTGTTGGGTGCGATCAAGTCGGACCCAAGAGTGACGCCGCTGGTGCAAGCGATCGACGCCCTCGTTCCCGCCATGCTCAAGCTCACCGACTACGTCATGCGCCTTGCGCCAGTGGGCGTGTTCGGCGCCATCGCATCAGCTGTAACGTTGCATGGTCTCGACGTGCTGATGACATACGGCAAGCTGATCGGCAGCTTCTATGTGGGACTGGCACTGCTGTGGGTGATCCTGATCGGCGCCGGTTATGCGTTCCTTGGCAACGCCATCTGGTCCTTGCTCAAAGCGGTACGCGAGCCCGCCATGCTGGCGTTTTCAACCGCAAGCAGCGAAGCAGCGTATCCGCGCCTGACGGAGAAGCTGGAAGAATTCGGCGTGGACAAGAAGGTCGTCGGCTTTACGCTGCCGCTGGGGTACGCATTCAACCTGGACGGTTCGATGATGTACCAGGCGTTCGCCGCCATCTTCATTGCGCAGGCCTTTGGTATCGATATGCCGGTCGGCACGCAGATCCTGATGCTGCTCGTGCTCATGGTCAGCAGCAAGGGCATGGCCGGCGTAGCGCGTGGCTCCGTCGTGGTGGTTGCCGCCGTTGCACCGATGTTTCATCTGCCTCCGTCCGGCGTTGTGCTGATCCTCGCGATCGACCAGATACTCGACATGGGCCGGACCGCGACCAACGTGATCGGCAACAGCATTGCAACGGCCGTGATTGCGAAGTGGGAAACGGCTCGGGTCACGCGAACGGAAGCCGTGACCTTCGATCAGCTGCAAGGCGAAGCGAAATGAGGGAGAAGCTGAGGGAGAAGCTGAGGGAGAAGCCTGTGCAGGGACGCCGCTCTTTGGGCGTCATTGGCGGACTCGGCCCGCTCGCCAGCGCCGACATGTTTTTTAAGCTCGTCAAGTCGACGCCCGCAACCGGCGACGCGGATCACTTCGACGTCGTCTTCGAGCAGCATCCGTTTCGCGGCGCCGGCGCCACCAGCGCCGCGACGGTGGAACGCAAGCTCTACATCTTCGATCTCATTCGCGCGTTCGAGAAACGCGGCATCGAGACGGTCGTGCTGCCCTGCTTCCTGAGCCACACCTTCATGGACGAGTTAAAGGCCAACTCGTCCCTGCAGATCGTGGACATGATCGAGGCGGTGCGACACCATGTGCGGCGCAAGCACTCTTCAGTGCGTCGCATTGGCGTGCTGGCATCGGACTACACGCGACGCAACGGTCTCTTCGAACGCTATTTCGCCGCGCCCGAGTTCGACATCATCCATCCGCGAATCGATGGCGGCACGGACCGGGTTACGCGTGCCGTGTATGGGAAAAATGGCATCAAGTCCGGCCATCTGCTGGGTCAGCCGGTTGCGCTGCTGAAAGCCGCTTGCGACGATCTCATTGCGCAAGGTGCGGAGGTCATCGTGCCGGGCATGACCGAGATCGCGCTCGTTGCAGATGAGCTAGGCGCGCTGAGCGTCCCGCTGATCGACTCGAATCTTGCGTACGCCCAATACATTGTGTCGGGCCAGTATGACTCGCCGGCCAAGCTGTTCAAGGTCGGCGTGGTGGGCGGTGTCGGCCCTGCGGCGACCGTGGACTTCATGCAGAAGATCGTCAACAACACACCGGCGAAGCGGGATCAGGATCACATCAAGCTGTTGGTCGAGCAGAACCCGCAGATCCCCGATCGCACCGACAACCTGATCGGCGATGGCCCGGACCCCACCATCTCGTTGTACGCCACGTGCAAGAAACTCGAAAGCGGCGACGCCGATATCATCGCGATTCCATGCAACACGGCGCATGCGTTTGTTCATCGAATCCAGCCTTATCTCAGCATCCCGATCGTCAACATGCTGACCGTGACGGTTCAAATGCTTCGCGATTCGTTTCCGTCCCTTAGCGACGTCGGGCTCCTTGCTACATCGGGAACTGTAGAAAGCGGGGTGTATCGGCAAGCCCTGGAAGCCCAAGGATTGCGGCAGGTCTTGCCGAGTCCGGCATTGCAGGCAAGCGTGATGAATGCGATCTATGGCAAGGAGGGAGTCAAGGCGGGTTTCGTCAACGGACAGTGTATGAAGGACATCTGCGCGGCACTGGAAGGCTTGGCCGACGAAGGCGTTGAGCTTGTGATTCTTGGCTGTACGGAGCTGCCATTGCTGCTTCCAGGCGCTCAATGGCTAAGCGCTCGCGGACGGACGATCACGCTAGTGGATCCGACGGATATTCTGGCAAAACGCTGCGTCGCGTACGCCACCGCAGCGGCCGAACTGGCGGCTGAGTCAGAAGCCCCTTAAGACACCGCGCTAGACCTTGTGCTAAGCCTTGATCTCTGCACGCAGAAATTCGATCAATGCCTGCTGGACCGCATTAAGCGCGCCGCCCGCGCTCACTAACGCAAGCTCGGTCGGCGGCAAATCGGGCAGACCTGTACAGATGCGATGCTCAGGAAGCACAGCGGTCGTCGGCAAGACCGACACACCAAGCCCCGATGAAACCGCCGCCTGGATGCCGGTCAGGCTATGACTCCCGAACGCCACTCGCCAGCGCCGGCGCGCTTTGTCCAGGGCACGGATCGCGCGTTGCCTGTACACACAACCTTGCGGAAACAACGCCAGCGGGACCGGTTCATCTGTCAGCTCAACGCCTTCGCCCTTTACCCAGACAAGCGATTCGGGCCAGGATGCAAGGCACTCGCCGCTGCCCGGCTCGCGCTTGAGCAACGCAATCTCGACCTCGCCTGCAGAAAGCTTACGCTGGAGATCGACACTCATGCCGCTGACCGTTTCAAGTCGCACGCCGGGTTTCATCTTCACAAACCCCGACAGCATGGCCGACATGCGGCGTGCGTCGAAATCCTCGGGCACGCCAATGCGTACCGGTTCAAGCGCAACGTCGCTGGTCAGCGCGTCCTGCGCCTCCCTCGATAACGCCAGCAGCCGCCGCGCATAGTGCGCGAGCAACTCTCCATGCTCGGTAGCGCTCACGTGATTGCCTGTCCGGTCGCGTAGCAGCAGCGTGCGGCCAACCGCTGCCTCAAGCTTGCGGATCTGCTGGCTCACGGTCGACTGGGTGCGGTGGACGCGTTCGCCAGCGCGCGTAAAGCTGCCTTCATCGACCACACAAACCAAGGTGTTCAACAACTCGAGATCTAGCATGAGCGACCGCCGCGTTATTTGAATTTCGATTGACCTTTAGAGTTTAATTTAATTTCCAAATATCGATCAATCCTTTTACGCTTGCGGCATGCACTCAACTCAGCCCCTTAACTACGTCACTCAACCAGGCGAACAAATCATGGCTCTCAACGCGCTTGAACACAGCCGTCGGCCGCAATGGCTCACCTTCGACTGCTATGGCACCCTGATCCAGTGGGATGAAGGATTACAAGCCGCAGTCCGCAAGATCTTGTCGGCCAAGCAAACAGAGGCGATTGATCCGGCCCGGTTTATCAGCATTTATGATCGGCATGAACATGCGCTTGAGCAAACCTCGCCGCATCGGTCGTTTCGCATCGTGACCGCGGATGCATTACGTCTCACACTCGATGAGCTAGGCTTGCAAAGCGACGCAGACGACGCCCGCGTGCTAACGGACAGCATCTCCGCCATGCCGCCGTTTCCCGAAGTAATTAGTGCTTTGGAGCGGCTTAAGGAAGCAGGTTATCGTTTGTGTATTGTGTCGAATACGGACGATGAGATCATCGCCGGCAATGTCGCGCAGCTTGGCGGATTGATTGATCGAGTCGTCACGGCACAGCAGGCCGGGGCTTATAAACCGTCGCGGAAAATATTCGATTATGCTTTTGACTCGCTTGGCGTGACGAGGGACGACGTCGTTCATATTTGCGCCAGCCCGCACCTCGATCATGCGGCCGCGCGCGAGGTCGGCTTTCGCTGCGTGTGGATCGATCGTGGTACGGGCCGCACGGTGCTGCCGGATTACACACCCGACGCCACGCTTGCAACGCTCGATCAAGTACCTGTGCTATTCAATCGACTCGGCTGGTAAATTTTCAAGGTAATCAATCATCATGGCTCACTCGCTTTCCGTCGCCAGTTCCCCTGCTCCCTCGCGTATCGCGCGGCTTGATTCCGACGCCGTCATGCAGGCGCGCATCGAACTTGCCGCGTGCTTCCAGCTTGCGGCGCAACGGGGATACGAGGAAGGCGTTTGCAATCATTTCTCGGCAGTCGTGCCCGGGCACGACGATCTCTTTCTCGTCAATCCGTATGGTTATGCGTTTGCCGAGATCACCGCATCGCGCCTGCTCGTTTGCGACTTCGAAGGGCACGTGATCGCCGGTGAAGGCCAGCCGGAAGCCACCGCGTTTTATATCCACGCACGATTGCATCGGGCGAAACCCCGCGTGAAAGCGGCTTTCCACACGCATATGCCGAATGCGACTGCGCTGTGCCTGATCGAAGGGCCGCCACTTTTGTGGCTCGGGCAGACGTCGTTGAAGTTCTATGGCCGCACTGCCGTCGATGAGGATTACAACGGCCTCGCGCTGGATGAGTCGGAGGGAGATCGTATAGCCGACGCCATGGGCAACGCCGACATCCTGTTCCTGAAGAACCACGGCGTGATGGTGGCGGGCGCGAGCATCGCAGAGGCTTGGGACGATCTCTATTATCTGGAGCGCGCGGCAGAGGTTCAGCTTAAGGCCATGAGCAGCAACCAGCCGCTCAAGCCCGTGCCGCACGAAGTAGCGCAGCGCACGTATGAACAAATGCGCCTGGGCGATGCACAAAGTGCCCGTGCGCATCTGGACAGCTCGATTCGACTATTGCGCAAGCAGCGCAACGGGTTCGAACAATAAGCTTGAATCTGCAGATATCCGGTAGCGACAACACGTTGCCGCTACCGGATAACCATGTCATGACCATCGCTCGGGCCATCGCCGGCCGCGCACGACGTTATTGAACAGCAATGCGATCACCAGCAGCAGACAAACGCCGCTAAGAACGGGAACAAAAAAGAATCCTATCGAAGCGTTACCGCTAAGCATGATTACCAGCGGATCAGCACCCGCCGGAGGATGCACGCAACGGGCGAGCTGCATCAGACTAATAGCGAGCCCTACTGACAGCGCCATTTGCCATACCCCCGGACCGGCGACCCAATACACCGCCAATCCAACCGCAGTGGAAAGCAGATGTCCGAATACAAGGTTGCGGGGCTGGGCGAATGCACTATCGGGCGCGCCGAATAGCAAGACGCTGGATGCACCGAATGGCGCGATGAC
>Ga0302226_10001764_pt1 | contig 15887 bp, 10 predicted proteins | sample II_Palsa_E3_3_FD_193524 | JGI IMG/M metagenome (GOLD analysis project Ga0302226, IMG submission 193524) | Peat permafrost microbial communities from Stordalen Mire near Abisko, Sweden - II_Palsa_E3_3 | ecosystem: Environmental > Terrestrial > Soil > Palsa > Peat permafrost | place: Sweden...
GGGTCGACGAGCAGATGTATACATATGTAGGGTTGCTCAGTCATTCCGCAGCCATCGCCCGGACCTTACTCGGGGAAACGCCCGCCAACGGAGCACGCTGCGCACTGTTGGTCGAGCGCAGCGTCACCGCTTACGGCGCGGTGCTCGGCGCCTTGATGGCGGACATGACCTATGTGCCGCTCAACGCCCGCTTTCCAATGCAGCGTAATTTGCGCATGCTCGAACTGTCTTCCCCGTTTGCCATAGTCGTTGACCAACATTCTCTGGGCGCAGCCGGCGAACTACTACCCGCCTACTCTACTCGGCTACTAGTGCTGCTGCCGGAGAGCGACGCGCTGCCGGACTGGGCCTGCGACGCCAAGCAACATCGCTACATCCTGAAAACGCAGATGGCGCCAGCCGATACTCAATCTTTGCAGCTACCGGCGGCGGTCAACCCGTTAGCCTATATCCTTTTCACCTCGGGCAGCACCGGTTTGCCCAAGGGCGTCGCCGTCACCAATGCGAATGCAGCCACTTACGTCGCCAGCATCATCGCCCGCTACCAACCCGGTCCGCACGATCGCTTCACGCAATTTTTCGATTTCACTTTTGACCTGTCAGTGCATGACATATTTGTTTGCCTGAGCGCCGGCGCCTGCTTGTATTGCGTGCCGTCGCGCATGATGATGATGCCGCTGCGCTTCGTGCAAGAACACCAACTGACATTTTGGTTCTCGGTGCCGGCGCTGGCCGCCACCTTGAAACGCTATAAGGTCATGCGTCCCGGCATCTTGCCGAACCTGAAATGGAGCCTATTCTGCGGTGAGGCTTTGCCCACCAGCCTGGTTCAGGATTGGCAACAAGCCGCACCGCATTCTTTGATCGACAATCTATACGGACCGACCGAAGCGACTATCGCTTGCACCTTCTATCGATACCAGGCCGACGACGCCAGGAGCAATGCCCTGCCGGTGCTACCGATCGGCACACCCTTGCCGGGCCAGGAAACCATCGTCCTCGACGCACACGGTAAACCAGTTGCCGACGGACAGGTAGGTGAACTCTATCTCGCCGGTTCCCAGCTGGCGCAAGGCTATTGGCAAGACGACCCGTTAACGGATCAACGTTTCCTGACGATGAAATTTGTCGGCAAACAATCGGCGCGCTGGTACCGCAGCGGTGACCTGGCCCGCCTTGACGCGCATCTGGGCCTGCTGTACTGCGGTCGCATCGACAAGCAGGTCAAGATACGCGGATACCGGGTCGAACTGCAAGAAATCGAAGCCGTCATCCGTCGGCTTGGCGGCTCCGATTTGGTCGCCGTCGTGCCCTGGCCGATTGACGCCGATGGCGGCGTGCAGGGCTTACTGGCCTACGGCTCGGGCTTTACTGTTGTACCAACCGAGATACTCAAGGGGTGTACACAGCACTTGCCGGCGTATATGGTTCCACAGGATGTCATCGAGTTAAACAGCATGCCCTTGAATTCAAACGGGAAAATCGACTATTCCGCATTGCAGAGAATTGCAGGGGATAGCGCTACCGGGTCTGCGGCCTAAACCCGATAAGCGCCATCTCCAGCACTCGCGCAATATGCAGCGCTTCGACTTGTGCCCCGTCATGTATTTGATGCCGGCAACTGGTGCCGTCCGCGACCACCAGATCGCCGCTCTCGGCACGCCTCACGGCGGGCAGCAGCGATAGTTCGGCCATCGCCACAGAGGCTTCGTAGTGCTCAGCCTCATACCCAAAGCTGCCGGCCATGCCGCAGCACGACGACTCAATCGCGCTTACCTTCAAGTCTGGAATCCATCCCAGCACGGTTTGCATCGGCGAAAACGCATCGAACGCCTTTTGATGGCAATGTCCATGCACCCAGGCACGCGGTGCATCCAAGGGCTTTAACGGCAAATCGAGACGGCCCGCCTTCTTTTCACGAACCAGAAACTCCTCGAACAGAAAAGCCAGCTTGGCCAGCTGACGCGCTTCTTCGCCATAGCCGTATTGCAAAAACTCGTCGCGCAGCGAGAACAGGCACGAAGGCTCAAGACCGACAATCGGCACGCCGCGTTCAATGAAAGGCTTAAGGGTGTCGAGCAGGCGTCGTGCTTCCTGCTTGGCCCGGTCCACCAAGCCGGCGGCTAGAAAGGTCCGACCGCAACAGAGCGGGCGTTCGTGCCCCCGGGTATTGAAGTGCACCGTATAACCAGCGGCTTCGAGTACTCTATGCGCCGCGCGTGCGTTGTCCGGCTCGATATAATTGTTGAAGGTGTCGACAAACAGCAGCACTTCCTTGAGTGCCGTCCCGGATGCAGCAGGCGGCGCTGTTGTGCCCGACAAAAACGACGTATTGAAGCGCGGCAGCGAGCGTCGAGGCGCAAGACCCAATTTGCGTTTCCCCCAATTCGATAACAGTGGGATACGCTCGGCCAGCGCGATCAAGCCCGCCACGCGGCTCGCATACGCCGCATAGTGCGGCATAAAAGCCACCAGCTTATCGCGCACACTGACGCCATGGCGCTGCGCCCAGGCCGCACGCGCTTCGATCTTGAGCTTGGCCATATCCACGCCGGTCGGGCAGTCTCGCTTGCAACCCTTGCATGAGACACATAGATCCAGGGTCTCTTTCACGTCGAGACTGGCCAGGCCATTTTCACCGAGCTGCCCAGAGATAGCCAGACGCAGGGTATTCGCCCGGCCGCGCGTCACGTGCTGCTCATCCTTGGTGACTCGATAACTCGGGCACATCGTACCGGCGTCAAACTTGCGGCAGTGTCCATTGTTATTACACATCTCGACCGCTTTCGCGAGGCCGCCGCTTAAATCGTTGCCGGTGCCGGGCGGTGTTTCGACTCCACTTAAAGGGTCGCGCTCGACATTCCACGCCGACCAATCCAGCTTGGGCACGATGACCTGCTCGCTATAGCCAGGCGCAAATCGGAAGTTGCGCGCATCGTCCATCTTGGGCGGACGCACCATTTTGTCGGGATTAAAACGGTTGTCCGGATCGAATAATTGCTTGATCTCGTTGAAGGCATGGTTGATGCGCGGGCCATATTGCCATGCCACCCATTCGCCGCGGCACAAACCGTCGCCATGTTCACCGGAAAAAGCACCTTTATATTCGCGCACCAATTCGGATGCCTGTTCCGCGATGGCCCGCATCTGCTTGGCGCCACCACGCCGCATATCGAGGATGGGCCGCACATGCAGCGTGCCGACGCTGGCATGGGCATACCACGTGCCTTCGGTGCCATGTTGATGAAACACCTCAGTCAAGCGACGCGTGTATTCTGCAAGATGTTCGAGCGGCACAGCGCAATCTTCGATAAAGGACACCGGCTTGCCGTCGCCCTTCATGCTCATCATGATGTTCAAGCCGGCTTTGCGCACGTCCCATAAGGACTTCTGCTCGCCTGCGTCGGGCATTTGCACCACCGAATCCGGCAGCCCCAGGTCCGCCATCAGTTCAACTAAACGTGTCAATTGCGTCAACTGCGCGGCACGATCCTCTCCGGCGAATTCAACCAGTAGAATCGCCTCGGGCTGTCCGATTAACGCTTTCTCGATCACCGGCCGAAACGCCGGATTGGTGATCGCCAGATCGATCATCGTGCGGTCCACCAACTCCACCGCACTAGGCTGCAATTTGACGATATGCTGCGTTAGCGCCATCGCCTGATAAAAGGTTGGGAAGTTGACTACCCCGAGCATTTTGTGGGCCGGCAAGGGCGCAAGCTTTAAGGTCAACTGCCGGCTAAAGGCCAGCGTGCCTTCCGATCCCACTAAGATATGCGCGAGATTCGCGATGCCGTCATCGGTGTAAGCGCGCGGATTCTGACAGTCAAAAATATCGATGTTGTAACCACCCACTCGCCGCAAGACCTTGGGCATGCGCTCGGCAATTTCACCGCGCTCGCGGCTGGCGATGTGCTGCAAATTGTCCACGATGGTTTTCAGGCGAGCGTCGGCCACTGGTTCTCGCAATGAGCCAAAGCGCATTTCGTGGCCATCGGCCAGCACCGCGTCGATGGCCTCGACGTTGTGCACCATATTGCCGTATTCGATTGAGCGCGACCCGCAGGAATTGTTGCCGGCCATCCCCCCAATGGTGCATTGCGCGCCGGTCGAAACATCGACCGGAAACCACAAGCCATGAGGTTTCAGCCATGCATTGAGATGGTCGAGTACAACGCCGGGCTCGACCGTGACGGTGCGCGCCTGCGCATCGAAATCAACAATATTGTTCAGCCATTTGCTGGTATCGATCACCAGCGCGCAAGCAACCGTCTGACCGCACTGGCTGGTTCCGGCGCCGCGCGCCAAGACGGGCACGTTCTCGCTGCGCGCAATATCGAGCGCCATGCGCAGATCGGTCTGATCGCGCGGCACCACCACGCCGATCGGCATAATTTGGTAGATCGACGCATCTGTCGCATAGCGTCCCCGGCTTGCGGCATCGAAAAATACGTCGCCGCGCAAGGCATCGCGCAAATACCGGGCCAGCGGCGTCACGCTTCGCGGCGCCATGGGGACGAGGTGGATCGGTTTAGCCAGCAAGCGCGAAGTCGTTTGGGTCATATCCATGGGTCAATGATGTGCGGTATCAAACACCGAGGTGGGGAGCGGGATGCGCGCCGGCCGTCGAACTTAGTTCGAATTTACTTTCCGGCTGCATGCGGAACGCCAGTACCACACCAATGGCCATCAATATCATGCTGCCGACAAACGGCAACTCCCAGCTACCGAAACGATCGATCAAGAAACCTGACAGCACCGGCGAAATAATCGCAGCCAACGCCGAACCTGTATTCATCATGCCGCTCGCCGTGCCTGAATGTTCCGGTGCGATATCCATCGGTATCGCCCACATTGGACCGATAGTCATTTCGGAAAAGAAGAAGCCGGCGGCAAGACAAGCCATCGATAGATATAGGTCGTGTGTAAACATCAAAGGCAGCAACACACCCAGGGTGCATAACATGCAGATCGATACCATCCAGCTACGGGCTTTTTTCAAGCTACCGGTGCGTACCAGCAGCGCGTCGGTCACGATCCCACCCAGCGTGTCACCCAATACACCGGCAAAGAACACCACGGAAGCAAACATTGCCGACTTGGCCAGATTAAGCTGATAGCTGTGCAAGAAATATTGAGGAATCCAGCTTAGAAATAACCAGAGCGTCCAACCGTAACAAAAATAGACGATTGTCACTGGCGCCATGCGCTTGAACAGCGGTATCCAAGGTACTTTGGCGGCCTTGGGTTTGGGCTGCGGCAGGCGTTTCAACTCGGCAGCGGTAATGCGCGGATGATCGCTGGGTAATTCGGTGAAAGTCAGCCACCACAGCGTTACCCAAATCAAGCTGATCACACCGCAAATATAGAACGACTGACGCCATCCATAATGCGCCATGACTAACACGATGGCGCTCGGCGCAACGGCATTACCGATGCGTGATGCCGCATGCGTGATGCCTTGTGCAAAACCTCGCTTCTCCTTGGCGACCCAACGGGACAGTGCAGCAGTCGCTGCGGGAAAGGTCGCCCCTTCACCCAGGCCAAGCAACAAGCGGGCAGCCAACAGGGAATACAGGCCGCCGGCAAAACCGGTCAGGATGGTCGCCGCCGCCCACAGCACACCGCAGAAAATCAATGTGCGCTTCGAGCCGAAGCGATCGCTGACCCAACCGCCGATCACTTGGAATACCAGGTATGGATAGGCAAATGCCGAGAACACCAGCCCAATCTGAGTATGGGAAAGATTAAATTCTTTACCAAAACCGGCCGCCGCAGTGCTGACATTGACCCGGTCCAGGTAAGTGATGAAATACATGATGCATAGCAATACAAGAACGATACTGGTCGCACGAAACCGCTTCATCGCCTATCTCCATTATGCTTATTCGACGGCACGCCGGAAATGGCACGCTTGGTCGCGCAACACCAGTCAGAGCTGGTGATTTTTTGCGTTACGCCGGCTATTGTCTGCGCATAGCCTTACGAAAACCTTGAAGATCCATCGATACTTTATAGAGCGCAGTCCCCCGAGACCTGCACTCTTAGGCATGTTGGGCTGCAGGCTTGCGCCCGCGCCCGTCTTGTCAGCATGCCGCCGCCACCTGCAAACTACCTCATAACCGGCATCAAGCCGCAGCTTTTAACGCCTTGGACTGAGCTTGTGACTTCAAATACTCCATCGCCGCGGGCAAGCCGCTGCCGGCCAGCGGCACGCCGGCCAGTTGCAGACCCATCTCGCAGCCGGCAAGCGTTGCCAGCAGTGTAAGATCGTTGCAATCGCCTAAATGACCGATGCGGAACATGCGGCCTTTCATCTTGCCGAGTCCGGTCCCTAAGGACATATCGAAACGTTCGTAAATCACTTTGCGAACCGCATCGGCGTCGATACCTTCCGGGGTCATGACGCCCGTCAAAACCGGGCTATACACGGAGGGATCGGCGCACTGGATTTCCAGACCCCATGCGGTAACGGCGCGTCGGCACGCTTCGGCCAGGCGCTCATGGCGCGCGAAGACGTTGTCGAGGCCCTCGTCGAGTATCATTTCAAGCGCTTCCGACAAGCCATACAGCAAATTGGTGTTAGGTGTATAAGGCCAGTAGCCGGTGGCATTCATTTCGATAATGTCGTCCCAAGCCCAAAAGCTGCGGGGCAGCTTGGCGTGCGCGCTGGCTGCAAGGGCTTTTTGCGAGACCGCGTTAAAGCTGATGCCCGGCGGCAGCATAAGGCCTTTTTGCGAGCCCGAGACCGTCACATCAACACCCCAGTCGTCATGGCGATAGTCGGCGCAGGCCAGCCCGGAAATCGTATCGACCAACAACAGTGCCGGATGCCCGGCCGCGTCGATCGCGCGGCGCACGGCGGCGATATCCGAGGTTACGCCAGTCGAAGTCTCGTTGTGCACCACACAGACGGCCTTGATCGCATGTCCGGTGTCGGCGCGCAGACGCTCTTCTATCATCTGCGGCTGGACACCGCGTCGCCATCCTTCGATGCCGGGCAGACCGAGAAATTCCGGCTTGAGGCCCAGGCTTTCGGCCATTTTATTCCACAAACTTGCGAAGTGACCGGTCTCGAACATCAATACGGCATCGCCAGGACTGAGCGTATTGACCAGCGCAGCCTCCCATGCCCCCGTGCCGGACGCCGGATAAATCACCACGGGCTGCTTGGTTTTGAAAATTTTCTTGATGCCTTCAATCACTTTCAGACCCAGCACGCCGAATTCAGGGCCGCGATGGTCGATGGTCGGATAGCTCATGGCCCGCAGGATGCGGTCGGGCACCGGGCTGGGTCCGGGGATTTGCAGGAAATGGCGACCGGCTGGATGAGCATTGAGTTTCAACATACTTTCCTCCAATTGAATTTTGAATACAAAATACTATATCAGGCTAAACGGCCTTGCCTCAAGTATAGACTTCCTCTTTTTCCCTATCGTTTACCCTGGAAAATCAACTTCCTTCGAAGTTTCGATATAATGCAACGTAACCCTATTTTTGGTTTTTGTATGCAGAATGCTAATTTTGAAGTCAACGACGCCCCTACTCCACTGATGCCGAAAGTGGAGCGTCAGCAATTGCATGACGCCGTGGTCGAGCATCTGCGCGGCTTTATTGTCGAGGGCATGCTTGAGCCGGGTACCAAGCTCAACGAACGCGAACTATGCGAAATGCTCGGTATTTCGCGCACGCCGCTGCGAGAGGCGCTGAAAGTGTTGGCATCGGAAGGCCTGATCGATATCTCACCGAATCGCGGCGCCTCGGTGTCGAAGATGTCGGAAGCGGAGTTGCGTGAGACTTTTGAAGTGATGAGCGGCCTGGAAGCATTTTCGGGCGAGCTGGCCTGTGAACGTATTACCACGGCGGAAATCGCCGAGATCAAAGCACTGCACTACGCGATGCTCGCTTGTCGCAGCCAAAACGATCTGGCCGGTTACTACAGCCGTAATCAGGCGATTCACGACAAAATCAATGAAGCCGCGCGCCTCTCAGCCATCTTGCGCACGCACTTGCTGGAAAAACGCGATGCGGTATTGATGGTACAGGCAACCGAGAACGGCGCGGGGTAGATCTCCACATCGCTGATCCACACCGCGTCACGCTTACAGATAGCTCGAACGATCGAGTAAAGCTTCGTATTCGCGCAAGGTCAGCATAGCGTGTTGAGCGCCCGCCGTGGTGCCGTGTTTTTTAAGATGCGCGGCGAACGCCGTCATCATCTGCGCGTAAGCCAAGGTCGCCGAGATCGGGAAGCTCAGCAGCTTGACGCCGAGATTTTCGAACTCCTCGGCGCAAAGCGGCGGGGCGCACCCTTCGACAAAATTGAACATTAGCGGTGCATCGATACAGCGCACGGCTTCGCGAATTTCCTCTGCCGATTGCAGCATCTCAAGCAGTACCAAGTCCGCACCAGCACAGGCGTATATCTGGCCACGCGCCAGCGCGTCTGCAAAACCATTGAGCAGCCGTGCATCGGTACGACCGATAATTAGTAGGTCTGCGCTGCGCCTTGCGGCGCACGCGGCGCGAATCTTATCGGCGTGTTCTTCTGGCGAAATCAGTGTAAGTCCGGTCATCGCCCCGCAGCGTTTAGGCGTGAGCTGATCTTCAAGGTGCAATGCCGCGACACCGGCGGCCTCATAGGCTCGCACCGTGCGCTGCACATTATTGGCGTTGCCGTAACCTGTGTCGGCATCGGCGATGACGGGAATCTTCACGGCTCCAACCAATGTCCGCGCCCGCTCGACCATTTCGGACATCGTCAACAAGCCCATGTCGGGGGCGCCGATCAAGCTTGCCGACAGGCCGTTGCCTGACATATAAACGGCGTCGAAGCCCGCTTTCTCGATAATTTTCGCGCCCAGCGCATCATGGCATCCAGGCGCTACGACCATGCCGGAATGGCGCAAACGGGCAGCTAAGTCGTATTGCGTCATATGGCCGAGCCATCAATAAAACTTTCCAGTGCGTCGAGCGGCATCGTGCCCGCATGCAAGCGGCCTTCACTAGAAATAATATCGGGTGTGCCTTGCAGACCTAGACGGGCGGCCAGCTCGATATTGTCGTCGATAGGATTGGCGCAAGTGCCGCTGTTGCTGGGCTGCAGATGACTAGTCGCATAGGCGTCCCACGCTTGCGCACGATTGGGCGCACACCAAATTTGCTTGGCAATATTGGCGGCATTCGGATGCAATTGCGTGATGGGATATTCAAAGCGATAAATCGTGACATTTTTGATCTGGCGCAGCGCGCCATCCAAATCACGGCAATAGCGGCAATCCGGATCGGTAATGACATACACCGTGCGCCGCCCATTGCCCTGCACGGTTTTGATCGCCTGTGCCAGCGGCAAGGTTTTGACGTCGATACGAGGGGTGAAGAACGACGAAAAATCTTGTATCGCTTGGGTCGAGGAAGTTGCTTTCTGGGATAACACGGACGACTGAGCCCAGACCGGTGAAATCGCCAAGAAGGCGGCCAAGGTAATCGCTAGACGTGTGAGTAGATTCATTGTTTGATTGACGGTGAACGTGCTGAATGATGAATGCCGCCAAGGTTGAGTCCTAACGGCGCAATGGGCATAGACTTGACCGGACCTGCATCGTAGTGAAGGTTTTTTGGGGTGTGCCGGGCAAGGCTATGAGATAGCAAGCCAGCTTTGAAAAATCCAACAAAAAATCAGACGATTACCCGTTGCGGTCAGACCCATAGCCCTCCCCAGAAGAGCAACGCTTGCCTGGCGTCATGAGGTCACGCCCCAAACCCCAATGCCTCAATAATGATTAGGGCCTGTTGACAATCATCAACGAGGGGCTGTTAACCCGTGAGGAAATCTGTTTACATCCTGTCTTTTGCGGAAGAAAAGGATGCCAAGGCTGATGCTCAGCGATGACCAATACGAACGGATCGGCCCCTTGCTACCAGGCAAATCCACTGACCCTGGTCGGACGGCGGCAGACAATCGATTGTTTGTCGAGGCCGTGCTATGGATCGCGCGCACTGGCAGCCCATGGCGAGATTTGCCGCCCGATTTTGGACCGTGGAATAGCGTGTACCAACGCTTTGCCAGGTGGTCTCGGGCAGAGATATGGCATGCGGTATTCGCCGAGCTTGCGGGCGACGCCGACCTTGAGGAGATCTTCATCGACAGTACGATTGTGCGTGCCCACCAGCATGCTGCCGGCGCGGCCAAAAAAAAGGCGACCAGGCGATCGGGCGCTCTCGTGGCGGATTGAGTACCAAGATTCACGCGCTGGTCGATGGCCTGGGTATGCTCGCTCGCTTTCACCTGACGGGCGGGCAGGCAGGAGACAGTCCCGAAGCTCTGCCTTTGCTGGGCGAACTGAAACCCGCCAGTCTGGCGGCCGACAAAGCCTACGATTCGAACGCGATCCTGCAACATCTGGAATCGACTGGCATTCAAGCCGTCATCCCCAGTCGCGCCAATCGTCTTGAGCAACGTCCTTTGGATGAACATCTGTATGCCTCTCGAAATCTGGTCGAACGGTTCTTCTGTCGCATCAAACAATTTCGTCGCGTGGCTACCCGCTACGACAAGCTCTCCGAACGATTCTCATCATTTGTTGCGCTCTCCGCCTCTTTCATCTGGACCTGCTGATTGTCAACAGGCCCTAGGAGCCGACTCGACGCGGCTCGCCCTAATCCCGGCCGATGTCTGAGCGCCGGCAACGTTGCCACCCTTGACTTTTAAATCTCATAGTACGATGATTCGACTTGTATCGTTCTTACATTGAGATTTATAACGAGGTGTTTGTGGACTTTGCAGACCTGGAAATCTTCCGTGCGGTGGCGGCCGAGCACAGCGTGACGCGCGCAGCGCAGCGTTTGGGACGGGTGCAATCGAATGTCACCACTCGCGTCCAGCAGCTGGAGGAAAGCTTAGGCGTGCGCCTATTCCTGCGCGACGGCAAGCGCATGACGCTCACCACAGAGGGCCATGGCTTCCTGTCCTATGCCGAGAAACTATTGGCCTTGGCGGAAGAAGCGCGTCAGTCATTACAACCGGGAACGCCGAGCGGGCGCTTGCGCATCGGCTCGATGGAAAGCACCGCGGCCAGTCGCTTACCGATACCGCTCGCACGCTATCATGCGCTATGGCCCGAGGTCGACCTGCAGATTACCACCGGTACCACACGCGCCTTACTCGAAGCCGTGCTGGCTCAGCGTTTGGACTGCGCGTTGGTCGCGCAAACGAATATTGCCATTGCCGATTCAAGCCGACCGGCGCCGGGAGCCAAACTCGCCGCAATTCAAGATCTCGGTCTGGACCCCGGCCTTGAAGGCATTGCCGTGTTCTCTGAAGAGTTGCTGTTGGTGATGCCAAGCTCGCATCCTGAGGTGCGCCGGCCGGAGGATTTGTTAATACGCACGCTCGCTGGCTTCGCTCAAGGCTGCGCCTATCGCCAATTAGCGCAAACCTGGCTGTCTTCCGGCTCCGTATCCGGCAACCCGGCTCAAGAATCGCCCCTCAGAGTGCTTGAGCTGACTTCGTACCACGCGATCCTGGCCTGTGTGACGGCAGGTTCATGCATCGCGATTTTGCCCAGATCGGTGCTTGACTTGCCGCGCGAACCGCTGGATGTCCGAACTTTACCGATCGCGACCGTAGACACCTTGCTCGTGCGTCGGACCGGATACAGCACGTCGGCTTATGAAGCATTTCAACGCGTCGTGCTGGAGTTATAAATCCTCGCGCCAAACGACGCCTCACCCTTAGAGAGGTTTCAATTGAACACATCCGCGCAACACAACAATTTGTTGGCCCTACTCGGCATCTCGATGCCCATCATTCAAGCCCCCATGGCCGGCATCGACACCCCGGCGCTAGTCGCCGCGGTCTCGAATGCCGGTGGCTTGGGGTCCTTGGGTGTAGGCGCAATGAACGCCGAAAAAGCCCGCACGGCAATACGCGAAACCCGTTTGCTGACCGACAAGCCCTTTAACGTGAATCTATTCTGCCACGCACCGGCTCACGCGGACGCCGTACGCGAAGCGGAGTGGTTGGCTTATCTGGCGCCACAGTTTGCCGAATTCGGTGCAACGCCACCGACCTCGCTGCGCGAGATTTATATCAGTTTCCAAGAAGACGAAGCCATGTTCGCGATGCTGCTGGAAGAGCGCCCGGCCGTGGTCAGTTTTCATTTCGGACTGCCGACTCCCGCAAAGCTTGCCGCCTTGAGCGCGGCGGGTATTGTCTTGCTGGCCAGCGCCACCAACCTGGATGATGCGGCGCAAGTCGCCGCCGCCGGTATCGATGCCATCGTCGCGCAAGGTATCGAAGCCGGCGGGCACCGCGGCCTGTTCGATCTGACACGCCACGATGAAGGTTTGGGTACGCTGGCGCTGGTGCGTTTATTGGCAAGCACCTTCAAGCTGCCCGTGATTGCATCGGGCGGCATCATGGACGGCGCAGGCATTGCTGCCGCCCTCGCACTTGGCGCTCAAGCCGCGCAACTCGGTACCGCGTTTGTTTCGTGTCCTGAATCGGCTGCCGACCTGGCATATCGAACGGCTCTGGCAGGCCCTCCTGCGCGGCGCACGGTGTCGACCAGCGCCATTTCCGGGCGGCCGGCGCGCGGCATCGCCAATCGTCTGACGGAACTGGGCGAACGCCTAGGTCATCCGACGCCGCCCGACTATCCAATTACATATGACGCCGGTAAAGCTTTACATGCGGCAGCCAAGGCCCACGGCAATTCGGAATTTGCGGCGCAATGGGCTGGGCAAGCTGCGCCCTTATCACGTACTTTAGCGGCAGCAGAGTTGATGCAAGTACTCAAGCGCGAAATGCTCTATACGGCAGATGCGCTGGCGCTTTACCACTGAATTAAGCTAAACGGCAAGCTCCCGCGCCTGCTTCAGCCATACTCTCGGTGCGCGACGCCCAGGGTCGACGACGCGGCAGGCGTCTATGGCCGTGGACGTTGACGCACATGCCCAAGCCCAAGCCGCAGCTCATCTTGGATCACACTCATCAAAGCACCTTAATATGAGATGAGACCCTTCTGTCTCTTTGTCTGATTTAGCCACGTCCCTCGGATTCAAGGCCGCATTCCAATTTAGAGTGCGCCGTCTTGCTCAGGAGGGATACACATGAAACAAAAACAGATCGTATCAGCCATTAAGAAAGCATTGGGCGCCGAAATTTTGCTTTCGGCCGCGTTTATCAGTACAGCCTATGCACAAAATGCGCCGCAGGACAAAGCGCTACCGGCCGCGGCATCGAATTCGGCCGCTGCTGCGGTCACCCGGCTCAACAAAGTTGAAGTGACGGGCTCGCTCATCAAAAGCTCGGATAAAGTCGGTTTTAATCAGGTGCAGACCATCACCGCGAAGGAAATTCAAAGCAGTGGCGCCACCACCGTGACGGATTTTCTGCGCAATGCTTCGGCCAATTCGTCGAGTAGTTTTTCCGACAACCAGGCAGGTTTTGCACCCGGTGGTGCGGGCATCGCGTTACGCGGCCTCAGCGAAAAATACACCCTGGTACTGGTCGACGGTCAGCGCGTCGCCCCCTATGGTTTAGCGGTCAATTCGACAGACAGCTTTTTCGATATCAACTCGATTCCATTAAATATGGTCGAACGCATCGAAATTGTGAAAACCGGCGCGGTCTCGCAATATGGCTCGGATGCCATCGCCGGCGTCGTCAACATCATTACCAAGAAGAATTTCCAAGGCGTGCAACTGGGCGGCAGTTTCGGCGGCGCCACCAGCGGCGGCGACGAAACCAAGAAATTCGACATCACCGCGGGTTTCGGCGACCTGAACGCCGATCGCTTTAACGTCACGATGGGGGCCAGCGTTTATCAACAGAATGGCTATAGCCTGGCTGATCGCTCGGACACCCGTAGTCAGAACTATCTGAACCAGCCGTTCGGCGGTTTGGACGGGCGCCCCGATTATTTCGAACCCAACGGCCGGGGCAATGGCGGGGCCTGGAAAGGCGCCTGCCCGCCCGGCAGCCTACCTGCAGCCGGGGCCAGCGTCATAGGCGGGCCTGCTTCCGGTTCGACTTGCGTCGTCAACACCGCCAGCGGTTATTCGGGCGAACCCGATGCGCTGCGCCTGAATGCCAAAGTGCATGCGACCTTCCAACTTACCGATGATGTTCAGGCCTTCGGCGATCTATGGGAAAGCCGTGACACGACCACCCTGAATCAAGGCTACTCGGGCATCGGCGACGGCACATCGAACTACAATCCTAGTACCGGCGGCGTCAATCAAATTAGCAACACACTTTCCGCGGGCAATATCTATAACCCTTATCACCAGGATGTGCCGCTCAACTACACCTTCCTGGGGCAGCCGGTCAGCGACAGATCCACGGCTAACTTCTATCGTGCATCCACCGGCATCAAGGGCTCGCTTGCCACACCGGCACTGGGCGATTGGGACTGGTCGGCGGCGCTCAGCCATTCGCAAAGCACGGTTGCCAGCACCCTATCCGGCCTGATGAGCGCCACAGGTTTGCACAATATCCTGGGGCCCAACGGTCAATTCAATTTCTCCGATCCCGCCGCCACGCCTAATGGCTTGAACGGCCTTTACACCAGTACAGATCAATTGGCGATCTCCAAGCTCGACACCGTCGATCTCACTGCCTCGACAGCCAATCTATTTACCTTGCCGGCCGGCAATGTCGGCTTCGGGCTGGGTGCGCAATTCATGCATCAGAGCGAATATCTGAGCCCCTTTGGCAGCGTCTCATCGGGCCAGGCCATCCCGCCCTATCTGAATCTCCAGAACGTTGACGGTGAACGCAATGTGGCTGCAGCTTACTATCAGATTGATGTTCCTATCGTCACACACCTGACCTTCAGCCAATCCGGCCGATACGATCACTATAGCGATTTCGGCGGAGCTTTCTCGCCGCGTTTCGCTTTGCGTTGGCAGCCGGTGTCGATCTTGACCACCTACGCTTCATACGATCGGGGTTTTCGCGCACCCACCTTGATTGAGAATTCACAATCGAGCACTTACGGCGTGTTATTCGCCAACGACCCGCACGATCCGAACCACTCAAGCGCACCGCAACCCATCGTAGAGCGGGAAAACGGCAACCCGAATCTACAGCCGGAACGCACTAAAAATTACAACCTGGGCTTTCAATTATCCCCCGACACCAAAACCGATTTCGGGATGGATTGGTACAAGATCGTAATCAATAATGTGATTGGTCTGCCCGACATTCAAGCCACGATTAACACTAATTCCAACGCCGTGGTGCGCAACGCGGACGGCACCATTTCCTATGTCAATTCCGGCTATCAAAACCTGAATGCGCTCAGAACCGATGGTTTTGAAAGTACTTTCCGTAAAACCGTATCGACCCAAATCGGTAACTTTACGCTATCCGGCGACTGGGCTTACGTGTGGCATTTCAATGTCGAAGGTACCAGCGGTTTAAGCGTCAACTGCGCCGGCAACGATGCCTGTGGCAATCAACCATTTGGCGCCAGCTTTCCACGCTGGAAAGGCAACATGACCCTCGATTGGTATTATCGCAAATTCGATACCGCCCTGACCTATCTGTATAGCAGTCCATATACGATGACGGATCAAGGATTAACGCCGGACAGCGTGCCTTCGTATAGCCAATTCAATTTGACCACGACCTACACCGGCTTCAAAAATTGGACGATCTACGCCAGCATCGACAACCTGTTCAATAGAATGCCGCCGTTCGATCCGCTGTACCAGACCCCCTCTTACGGTGTGCCTTACGATCCATCCCTATACGGAAGATTTCAAGCTAGTTGTCGCCTCGACGGATAAAATTTATGCAGCCTTTTTCTCCTGGTGAGCAGGGTTTGAGGTCGTGCTGTTTGATTCAGCCCGATCGGGATTCAAATGCACGCTATGAA
>Ga0302226_10001766_pt1 | contig 15883 bp, 13 predicted proteins | sample II_Palsa_E3_3_FD_193524 | JGI IMG/M metagenome (GOLD analysis project Ga0302226, IMG submission 193524) | Peat permafrost microbial communities from Stordalen Mire near Abisko, Sweden - II_Palsa_E3_3 | ecosystem: Environmental > Terrestrial > Soil > Palsa > Peat permafrost | place: Sweden...
AGCGTCGCACCGGTCGGATTCGCAAACGTGGGCACCGTGTAAAGCAGCTTCGGCGGACGCTTGAGCGCGCCCGCTTCAAGTAGCTTGACCAGCGCAGCCACGTCAAGGCCGTCCCGATCGACCGGGATCGTGATCACCTCGGCTTGCTGCAACTTGAGCGCCTGCAGCGTCGCCGGATAAGCTGGCTGCTCGACCAGTACGACATCGCCAGCGCCCACCATTACACGCAGCAGCAAATCGAAGCCTTGCTGCGAGCCCGTTGTCACCAGCAATTCCTGTGGCGTACACGGCGTGCCGCGCCGCGTCATCAGTCTGGCGAGTTCCTCTTTGAGAACCGGCAGGCCGTCGGTCGGGCCGTATTGCAGACAGAGCGCGCTCTGCTGCGATGCGCGCGCCGTCGCCGCATCAAGGCCAGCACGATCGAACAGATCGCTCGCCGGATAGCCGCCTGCGAACGAGATCATGCCCGGCTGTCCCAGGTACTTGAACAGTTCACGAATCGGCGAGCCAGTCGGTGCTTCGAACGGTGGGGTGAACGAGTACATGGTGTCGTAGTGGTAGCCCGCAGGCTCGTGGCCGACGGTTAAGTGAGTGGGCGAAAAGTCTAGCCTTAAGGGCTTGGGGCGCTCCGCGATCCAGCGCCAGCATCGATTGTGGTCAGCAACCCCGCGCGCGGCAAACGATATCTAATCACTACGTTTTGAGTTTTCGGAATCACTCAGCGCAAAGAAAAACCCGACGCGAGGCCGGGTTCAACGAGCGTATTGCCAAGAGGCGCCGGCAACATGAGATAGGCAACGCAACCGCGCATGTCCGCACCTAGACAACGTTCTTTTCGACGATCGGCCGGTTCTCCAGCACGCGCTCAAAATTAAGCGACGACAGATCGAGCGTCGTATAACGCCCGTTCAGAATCAGTTCACTGACCCCGCGCCCCGTGGCCGGCCCTTGCTGCAGGCCATGACCGCTAAACCCGTTGGCAAAGATACAGTTATCGACCTCCGGGTGATGGCCGATAATCGCGTTCTGATCCAGCACGTTGTATTCGTAGTAGCCCGACCAGCAGTTCTGTACGCGCAACGCTTCAAATTGCGGCACGCGATGCGCCAGCGTCGGCCAGATCACCTCATCGAACAGCGCATGGTCGACTTCGTCGAGCGGCAGATCGTCCGGATCGTTATCCGCACTCGGCGACGTCCCGCAGATAAACGACTTGCCTTCGGGGCGGAAATAGACGCCAGTCGGATCGATCAGCAACGGGCAATGTCCCAGTTGCGCGGGCGAACTGACGTTGAAAATACTGCGGCGGCGCGCGAACACCGGAATGTCGATGCCGATCATCTGCGCGACCTTGCGCGACCACGCTCCCGCTGCGTTCACCACCACGTCGCAGGGGAACGTTTCGCCGCCCGCCGTCATAACTTGCGTGACACGCTTGCCATCGCGGTCCAACGCTGTCACAGCATCGGCCACGTAGCGCGCGCCGAGCGCCTGCGCCTTCTTGCGCAAAGCCTGCACCAGGCCATAACCGTCGAACCAACCCTCGCCGCTTTCGCCATAGGCGCCCGCCACCAGATCCTCGGTATTGAGCCACGGGAAACGTGCCTGCAATGCCGTTTTCTCGAGCAGACTGATATCGGCGCCAAGGCTTTTTTGCAGCGCATGATTTTCGCGCAAGGTCGGCTCGCCAGCCGGCGTGGCGAGGAACAGGTAGCCGCCTTCATGCAGATCGATCGAAGGTTTCGCGCCGTCGATCTCCAGACGCTCGCCGATCGAACGCAAAAACTCGATGCCGAACAGCGACATCTGGATCGAAAGCGGTGTCGAGAACTGCTGACGAATCGACGCCGCGGACAACGCCGACGACGAGCGTGCATAGGTCGGATCGCGCTCGATCACGGTGACGCTCACGGTCGGGTCCGAAGCCCGCAAAAAATACGCAATCGAGCTGCCGATCACGCCACCGCCGACGATTACGACTTTCGCACTCAAGACAAGGCTCCACCGAAAGCAGTCGCTGACCGCGTGAACCACGCGGTCAGCCGGGAAATCAGTCGATATTGAAGTCGATACCCTGCGCGAGCGGCAGCGCCGACGAATAGTTGACCGTGTTGGTCGCGCGGCGCATATACGCCTTCCACGCATCCGAACCCGATTCGCGGCCGCCGCCGGTTTCCTTCTCGCCGCCGAACGCACCGCCAATTTCCGCACCGCTCGGTCCGATGTTCACATTGGCAATCCCGCAATCGCTGCCCGCCGCCGACAGGAAACGCTCCGCTTCACGCAGATCCGTCGTGAACACGCACGAGGACAGCCCGTGCACCGCAGCGTTGTTCGCGTCGACCGCATCCGCGAAATCCGTATAGCGCAGCACGTAGAGAATCGGCGCGAAGGTTTCCTTCAGCACAACTGCCGTTTGCGACGGCATTTCGACGAGCGCCGGGCGCACGTAGTAACCGCTTTCGTAGCCCTTCACTTCGACGCGCTCGCCGCCGAACACCTTGCCGCCTTCCGCGACAGCCTGCTGCAATGCTTCCTGCATGCGGTTGAACGACTGCTTGTCGATCAACGGACCCATCAGCGTGCCCTTTTCGAGCGGGTTGCCAATCGGCACCTTGCTGTAGAGCTGCTTCAGACGTTCGATGGTCTGTTCATACACGCTGTCGTGCACGAACAGGCGGCGCAACGACGTGCAGCGCTGGCCCGCGGTGCCGACCGCGGAGAACAGGATGCCGCGCATCGCCAGTTCATGATCGGCGCTTTGCGCAACGATGCCGGCGTTGTTGCCACCCAGTTCGAGCAGCGAACGGCCAAAGCGCTTCGCCACTTCGACGCCCACCGTACGGCCCATTTCAGTACTGCCGGTAGCGCTGACGATCGACGCACGCGGATCGGCAACGAGTTTCGCGCCCACGTCGCGGCCACCGTTGATCAACGCGGTGAGGCCTTCCGGCGCATCGCCGAATTCCTTCAGCGCCTCGGCGAGGATCTGGTTGACGGCCAGCGCGGTGAGCGGGGTCTTTTCAGACGGCTTCCAGATCACGGCGTTGCCGCACACCAGCGCCAGCGCGGCATTCCACGACCACACGGCGGCCGGAAAATTGAACGCGGAGATCACGACGCAGGTGCCCATGGGGTGCCACGATTCGGCCATCCGGTGGCCCGGACGCTCCGAAGCGATGGTCAGGCCGTATAGCTGACGCGACAGGCCGACTGCGAAGTCGCAAATGTCGATCATTTCCTGCACTTCGCCAAGACCTTCCTGGAGGATCTTGCCGGTTTCGAGCGTAATGATGCTGCCCAGCGCCTGCTTTTTCTCGCGCAGACGATTGCCAAGCAGGCGCACCAGTTCGCCTCGGCGCGGTGCCGGCACATTGCGCCAGACGTTGAAAGCGTGCTTCGCATTGGCGAGCGCCGCATCGACGTCGGCGACGGTATGGCTGGCCACGCGGCCAATGAGTTCGCCGGAGATCGGCGAATGAACCGCAATGTCGCCGGCTTGCGCCGCCTGGGCGATGCCGAGATCGGCGAGGATGGTCGAAGCGTTCATAACAGGAATCCCTTAAATTTCCAATGCGAAACAAGAGTAAGTTCGGAAACTATACACGCGGGGGTTTATGGCGGCAAGCGCAATCGCGGCAGGGTCTGGGGCGGAGGCCACGGGTGCACCCGTTCGGTCTGCCTAGAGCCTTGCAGCCTATAGGATAGGCGGATTTTCCGGGATTCGCTCGCGTCGCCGCAAAGGCCCTCGATCAAGGCAATTTCGTTTCCTATAGGAAAAACTCTCGACCCGGAACGTGTTTGAGCCGCGGCTGCCTCGCGCGTCGAGAAACACCTTCAGGCACCACTCCGAGACTCCGGGCGCATCGAATGGATGCCTTCAGGTGCCGGCCATCAACCGGTCGACCAGTGCCCGCGCAAACGGCGGCAAATCCTTGACGCTGCGCACGCAGATTTTAAGCTTGCGCTCCGCCCAGGCGTCGTTCAGGCGCACGAGGGCAATCTGCATGGTCTTTCCATGACGTAACGCGACAGACTCCGGCACGATGCCGATGCCTACACCAGCCTCGATCATTCGACAAGCCGCCTCGAAGTTACCGACCTGAATGCGCAGCTTGAGCCGCACACCCAGCGTATCGGCCGCGCTCGTCACAAACGCGTGAATCGCGCTCGCAGTGGGCAGGCCGACGAAGTTGTCCTCGAGCGTCTGCGCGAAATCGACCGAATGCTCTTGTGCGAGTGCATGGTCTTTCGAGGTGACGAGGATCAACCGGTCGTCCCGATACGGCAGCATCTCCAGATGCTCGGCGTGCATGTTGCCTGCAACGATGCCGATATCCGTCGCGCTATCCGCGACGCCCTTGACGATCTCGCCGCTCAGCACTTCCCGCAAGTCGATGTTGACATCGGGATGGTCGCGCAGGAAATGGCTCAGGACATTGGGCAAGAATTCGCTGATCGCCGTGGTGTTGGCCCAGATCCGCACATGACCCTTGATGCCTTCGCCGTACTCCTGCATATCGCCGGCCAGATGCTCGACGCGCTCGAGCACGAGCCGGGCGTGGTGGACGAACGCCTCGCCGGCTGGTGTCGGCGTCACCCCCTGGCTGGTTCGATAGAGCAGTTTGAAGCCGAGTTGCTCCTCCAGATTCTTGATCCGGTTGCTCGCCGCCGGTGCCGAAAGGTGGGAACGCTCCGCCGCACGGGCAAGATTTTTCGTGTCGGCAACGTTGATGATGAGCCGCAGGTCTACAAAGTCGAAATGCATGACGAAAGCCGATGGAGTGAGCGCCGGTGCGCCAACGACCGCCTACGGGCGGACGGCAGCAACGCAAAGACCCATCTTAACCGGGCGCGAAACGGCGTTTCAATTAGCCGAATGGCTAGCTTCGGTACGGCCTGTGCGCCCATCGTCTCCGGGACGGAGCAGCGGCAGTCAGCTCCGGCTCCCCCTCACTTCCCTCAAACAAACGCCAGCAGCTTCTCGGCCAGCGCTTGCGGCGCGCTGACCATTGCGTCGTGTCCCGTGGCAATCTCATCCCAAGCCCAGTCCTTCTGCGCTTTCACAAAGTCACGGCTGCTTTGCAAAGGGGCGTACACGGGATCGACGCACTGAATGTAGACCTTCGCAAGCGCGCCGCCCACCGGGCCCGTCAGAGCGATTGGATCATCGAACGTCTTCAACGGATGCGGTGTGCAATGCCGCTCGAGCAATGCGACCTGATCGGGCTCGAACACGCCGAATGCGCTTGCGGGCGGTACCGGGATGGTCAAACCGTTACTGGTTTCCAGCGCCAGTTGCCTGCGCGCCGCGACGTTCTCCGGCGGGAGCCGTGAAAACGCCGTCTGCCCATTAGACAGGACGACCGCATCGAGAAACACCAGTTGGCGAATACGCTGCGGCACGCGATCAGCGGCACCGGCGATTGATATGCCGCCAAAGCTGTGCCCGACCAGAATCACATCGGAGAGGTCGTGCTGCTCAAGCACATCGACGACGTCCTGAATGAAGACCTGCAGATCGATTTGCGGCGACAGCAGATTGCTACGCTCGCCAAGCCCGCTTAGCGTCGGCGTGAACACACGATGCCCGTGCGAGCGCAGGATCTGCGCAACCGCGTCCCAACACCAGCCGCCGTGCCAGGCGCCGTGAACCAGCACATAGGTGCGCGGGTTCGCGTGCGCCGGCGTAGCCGATGGCGTATTGGTAGGGGCGTCGAACTGGGTCAAGGGCGTCTCCTTCGGAAGCTGCGGGTGCGTGCCTCGCGTTGTGCGATGTGTCACGCGGGAGAAGCCGTCAAATCCCGAGGGCTCCGCGCCAGCCGCACTCACATTAAATCACGCGCGCTCCTCTCACGCATTGAAGGCTCTTGCGCAAGGCAAGCCCTAACCAAACCTCACACCCTCGCAGACTGCCGCGTCACCCCTCCCGTCGCCACCTCCACGCCGCCTGCGCCATACATCTCCGTATCCGGTGAAATCTCTTCGAGCGTCTGCTGGCTGGTCTCGATGCGCAGAGCGAGAATTGCCACGCTCATCAGCAGCAACACACCGCCAACCATGGCGAGCACACCCGTCACGCCGAAGTGCGTATACAGCAGTAGCGCGACATAAGGCGTCGTCATCGAAGCAGCCCGTCCGCAGGTCCCGGCGATGCCAGTACCGCGCAAGCGATGCGCCGTCGGAAACAGCTCCGGGATATACCCAAACAGCCCCAGCGTGCAGACCGTGTAAATCGCGGTGACGAGCGCGAACCCGACGAGTGAGATCGCCGCGGGCGCGCGCATCTGCACATAGATGAGGGCCAGCACGATCGTCACGATGGAAAACAGCACGAGGCCGTTACGTCGCCCCATACGATCAGTCACAAAGTAGCCGACCACGGCGCCAAACGGCGCCCCGAACGACATCAGCAGCACAAAGCCGAGCGACTGTACGATCGTCAACCCTTCCTTGACGAAGAACGTCGGTAGCCAGGCCACGAAGCCATACAGCGACATATTGATCGCCATACACGTGAGCGCGGCCACCAGCGTGCGCCCGATCATCCCGCGCGCAAACAGCGCAGACAGCGGCGCCGCAGGTACTTCGTGGCTCACCACGCGCGCCACCGGCGGCAGTTTGCCGACGCGCGCCTCGACCTCACGCTCGATCGCCGAGACCGTCGTTTCGGCTTCATCGAGGCGGCCCACCGTTTCGAGCCAACGCGGCGATTCCGGCATGCGGTGGCGCAGGAACCAGACGACCAGCGCGCCGACACCGGCAATCGCAAACATATAGCGCCAGCCCAGATGCGGAATCACCCAGTAGCCGACCGCCGTCGCGCCGAGCAATCCCGAGTTGATGATCAGCGCCAGCAGCGAAGTCCAGCGCCCGCGCGTGGCCGGCGGGACGAATTCGCACAGCGTGCCGGCCGCTACCACCAGTTCCGCGCCGAGCCCGACGCCCATCAGGAAGCGCAGCAGAATCAGCCAATAGATGTTCGGCGCGAAACACGCGGCCAGCGACGCGAGACCGAAGATCGCCAGATTCGCCTGATAGGAATAGCGCCGGCCAAAACGGTCGCCGAGATAACCCGACAGGCCCGCGCCGATCATCATGCCCATGAAGGTCGCGGAGATGAAAAACGAGCCGAGCCGTAAATCGGTGAAGCCCGTCTTGACCATCGCGGCGAGCGAGCCGTTGGCGAGATAGATGTCGAACGCGTCGAGAAACGCGCCCGCGCCGATCAGGCCGAGGATCTTCCAGTGAAAACGACTGATAGGCAGGCGGTCGAGCCGCGCGCCGGAATTAACGGTAGCCAAGCTTTGTCTCCTGTGTCGACCGGGGTTGGCGCTTTCGCTGTCGACCAGAGGTGACGCTTTAGCGCTCACTCTGGTCCTATGCAAAGCACTTACTCCCAGTCTCATGCTCTTGCGGCGAGGTCCGCACGTTCTACGAAGCTTGCGCGGCTGTCTTGGGCGGAACGACAGCTCTAATACGAGCCCCTGGGTGTCACGGCTTCGGTCAGCCTTCTCCAGAGCAGGCTAAGATTGCAATACCCGGCCTAAAGTGGGAATTCGCATTGTTGGAAGCCAGTGTTTCGCTGAGGTTAATGGGGCGCAACGGCTCGGCTCTTTCGCCTCAACCCTGACCGAGAATCCGCCGTGCCTTCAGGATCACAGGCAGATCGACCATCTTGCCGTCGACGGCCACCGCAGCCCCCTTGCTCGCCTCCACGGCCTGCAACACCCGCGCGGCCCACGCCTGATCTGCGTCGCTCCACGCATAAGCACGGTGCACCGCATCGATCTGCTTCGGATGGATGCACAGCTTGCCGCCGAAGCCGAAACGGCGTCCACGCCGCGCATCGGCTTCGATGACGGCTGCATCGTCGATCGTGGTCGACACGCCGTCCACCGGCGCGCCGATTCCGGCCGACCGCGAAGCGAGCACGATCTGCGAGCGGAACAGATGCAATTCCTCCCCATCGCCGTCGATACCCAGATCGATCTGGAAATCGAGCGTCCCGAACACGATGCGGCTCACGCGAGACGCTGCGCACAAGACCGCCAGGTTGGCAAAGCCGCGGGCCGTTTCTACGATCGGTAGCACGCTGAGCGCCGCGTGCGCGTGGGCCAACACCGCACTCACCTGCTCTGGCGTCTCCGCCTTCGGCAACACCACTCCGGCGATACCCGGATGCCCTGCGAGCGCGGCGATGTCGTCAGCAAACCAGCGCGTGTCCGAGCCGTTGATACGCACCCATCCCGGCCGCGCGGCATTTGCGGCAGCGAGAACGGCTGCGCGCGCGGCAGGTTTTTCATCGGGCGGCACCGCATCTTCAAGGTCGAGGATCACAGCGTCCGCGCCCGCTGCATGCGCCTTCTCAAACCGCTCGGGACGGTTGCCCGGCACGAACAGATATGAACGCGGCAGCATGGTGCTCATGCAGTCACCTCTTCCGCAAACACCGCTCCGACGCGGGCTTGCGATGCAATCTGCCAGGCCTGCTCGAGCAACTGCGACGCCTCTTCCTCCGAGGCTGCGGAGGAAAACGCCGCCAACCGCTGCAGCTTGGTCGTCAGCTCAGCACGCGTCAGCGTATTGCCGGGGTCTCCTTTAGGCTCATCCACACGGCCGTGGAGCGTGCGGCCATCGCGCGTCTCGACGGTAACCTTGCCTATCCAGCGCGCCGGATAGGCGCTATCCACTTCGGCGTCGAAGGCCATCTCGACCTTGTCGCGGAAGGCGGCGATCGCGGCATCGTCGAAGCCTTGTTCGAACTCGGTCACGCCCGCATAGCCGTGATACGCGACGAGACCCAGCACAGTGCCCATGTTGAACTTGGCCTGATGCACGGTGCGCGGATTGACGACCGGGCCCAGCACATCGATTGCGCCTTGATGCACGTGAGTCGTGACCTTCACGATCTCCTGCGGCGCCAGGGCGTGTTGCTGAACCACCGCGAGCAGCGCGTCCGCCGCAGGATGCGTGTGGCGGCAAGCCGCGTGATACTTGAACGACGTTTCGGCAGTAGCCCAGCGGCTGCCAAGCCGGTCGACCAGACGCGCGGGATCCGCGTCGCTCGACATACCCGCCGCCATCCCCTGCGCCCCTTCGAGGATGTGCGTCGCGCCTTTGAAGCCGTCGCCGGCGAGTTGGGCGGCCATCAGGCCATTAGCCGCGGCCATCGCCGTATGTAGCTGTTTCGAATCCGCCCCGTCGCGCAGGAATTCCCACAGACCGCTCGCCTGGGTGCCTGCCGAGCCGAAAGCGTCCAGCATTTGCGCGGGCGTGAGACCGAGAAGCCGACCTGCGGTAGCGGCGGCGGCCACCGTGCCAGCCGTGCCGGTCGTATGGAACACCTTGTAGTGCGAGCGGCCGAGAAACTCGCCAATGCGAATTCCAACCTCATAACCCGCCACCACCGCCGCAATGAATTCACGCCCCGATACGTGGTTTGCTTGCGCCAGCGCAAGCGCCACCGGGAACACGACGGTGGCCGGATGAAATACCGAACCGTTGTGCACGTCGTCCTGCTCGGCGAAGTGCGAAGCGGCGCCGTTCACCATTGCCGCAAAATACGGTGTCGTGCGACTACGATCGATCAGGACTTCGCAAGGACCCTCTGCGAGAGCGCCGCCCGCCTGGCGTGCAAAGCGCGCGATGCTCTCGACAGGCCGTGCGCCTTTACCGGCAAGCGCCGAGCCTAACCAGTCCACGTAAAGATTGACGGTGCGTTCGACCACCGCGTGGGGGATGGACTCGAAGTCCAGTTGTGCGGCAAATGTCGCCAGCGTACGGCTCGGGTGATCGGTCATGATAGAAGCCTCAAATGGTGCCGGTCACGCGCAGCGCATCGATCTGCGCGCTGTCGTAACCGAGCTCGCGCAGGATCGCGTCGGTGTGTTCGCCTAACGCCGGCACCGGGTCCATGCGCGGGTCAAAGTCGGTGGGCAAGCCTGGCGGCAACAAGGCAGGGATCATGCCGGCCGGCGTGCCGACCTCTTGCCAACGCTCGCGCGCGGCTAGTTGCGGATGCACCCATACGTCGTTGAGCGTATTCATCTGCGCGTTGGCAATGGCCGCCGCTTCCAGTCGCTCGATCACTTGTGCCGCCGTCAACGGCGCGAATGCCTCGACGATCACCGCACGCAGTGCCTCACGTGCCAATGTGCGTTTCGAATTCGATGCGAAGCGCAGATCGGTAGCAAGCTCGGGTTGCACAAGCACCTGCTCGCAAAACAGCTTCCATTCGCGCTCGTTCTGCAGGCCAAGCATCACGATCTTGCCGTCGCCCGCGGGGAACGGGCCATAGGGATAGATGGTCGCGTGTGCAGCGCCAGACAGCGGTGGGGGTGTCTGGCCATCGATAGCGTAGTAGAGGGGATAACCCATCCACTCGACCATACTCTCCAGCATGGACACATCGATGCGGCAACCGCGCCCCGTACGCGCACGCAGCAGCAAGGAGCTGAGGATATTCGAATACGCGTACATGCCGGCCGCGATATCGGCGATCGAGCAACCGGCCTTGGCGGGCTCGCCGGGTGAGCCGGTAATCGACAGAAAGCCAGACTCGCTCTGGATCAGCAGGTCATAAGCCTTCTTGTCGCGATACGGACCGTCCGAGCCGTAGCCGGAAATGTCACACACGATCAGCTTCGGATATTTCTCGCTCAGGGTCTCGTAACCGAGCCCCAACCGGTCCGCTGCGCCCGGGGCGAGGTTTTGCACGAGCACATCCGCGTCGGCGACCAATGCGTCGAGAATCTTCGCGGCTTCCGGCTGCTTCAAGTCGAGTGCAAGGCTCTCCTTCGACCGGTTAGTCCAGACGAAGTGCGAAGACAAACCGTGCACCCGCTCATCGTAGCCGCGAGCAAAATCGCCTACACCCGGCCGCTCCACCTTGATCACGCGAGCGCCGAGATCGGCAAGCTGACGCGTACAAAACGGCGCCGCGATGGCGTGCTCGAGTGTGACAACCTTGATACCGTCGAGGGGTCTCATCTACACTTCACCTTCACAATCAGAACATCAGAACGAACGTGGCAAACCGAGAATATGCTCGGCGACGTACGAGAGAATCAGGTTCGTCGAGATCGGCGCAACCTGATACAGGCGCGTTTCACGAAACTTGCGCTCAACGTCGTATTCGCATGCAAAGCCATAACCGCCGTGGAATTGCAGGCAGGCGTTCGCGGCTTCCCACGAGGCATCCGCGGCCAGCAGTTTCGCCATGTTCGCCTGGGCACCGCACGGTTCATGCGCGTCGAAGCGACGCGCAGCTTCGAAACGCATCAGGCTGGCGGCCTCGACATTGACGTACGAGCGCGCGATAGGAAACTGCACCCCTTGGTTCTGTCCGATCGGGCGGCCGAAGACGACGCGGTCTTTCACATAGGCAGAGACCTTGTCGACGAACCAGTAACCATCGCCGACACACTCGGCGGCGATCAGCGTGCGTTCCGCGTTCAACCCATCGAGGATGTATCTGAAGCCCTGGCCTTCTTCGCCGATCAGATTTTCCGCGGGGATTTCGAGGTTATCGAAGAACAGTTCGTTGGTCTCGTGATTGACCATGTTCAGGATCGGTTGCACGGTGAGACCGTGCCCGATCGCCTCGCGCAGATCGACGATAAAGATCGACATGCCTTCGGATTTCTTCTTCACGTCGGCAAGCGGTGTGGTGCGGGCGAGCAGGATCATCAGATCCGAATGCTGCACACGCGAAATCCACACCTTCTGGCCATTGATCACGTAGCGATCGCCACGACGCTCGGCGGTCGTCTTGATCTTGGTGGTGTCGGTGCCGGTGGTGGGTTCGGTCACGCCCATCGATTGCAGACGCAAATCGCCGCTCGCAATCTTCGGCAGATACCTGAGTTTCTGTTCCGCCGAGCCATGCCGCAGCAGCGTGCCCATGTTGTACATCTGCCCGTGACACGCACCCGAGTTGCCGCCGGCCCGGTTGATTTCCTCCATGATGACCGACGCTTCGGTCAGACCCAGTCCCGAACCGCCGTACTCCTGCGGAATCAGCGCGGCAAGCCAGCCCGCTTTGGTCAGGGCATCGACGAAGGCTTCGGGATAGCCGCGCGCCTCGTCGATCTTGCGAAAGTACTCGCCGGAAAACTGCTGGCACAGATCGCGCACGGCTTCGCGAATGTCCTGGAAAGAATCGGATTGCGTCGTTTGCATGGGAATGGCAGTGGGTGTTCGAGGGTAGACGTTGGTGTTCAGCGGTGCGGCCATCCGGCAGAGCGGCGACCTGGCAAACCGTCAGCCGGCCTCAGGCTATCGCCGCCGTGGCTCGCATCGTCAGGAAACCCTCGTGGTCTTTCGCCCACAGATCGATGGTCTTGCCGTCGTCAGAAGGCTTACCGCAGACAGTGAACGGGTGATTCGCAAAGGTCGGGCGTAGCGCCTTGAAAGCAAAGCTTTCCAACTTGGCGTCGGGCAACTCGCGGCGCACGAGGTCAACCAGCAGCGTCGCGATCAACGGGCCATGCACGACCAGGTCCGGATAGCCCTCAACCCCGGTCACGTACGGATAGTCGTAATGAATGCGGTGGCTGTTGAAGGTCAGCGCCGAATAGCGGAACAACAGCACCGGGTCGGCTTGAATCGTGCGCCGCCACGTTTCGCCTTCCGGTGCGAGCGCCGCTTTTGGCGGGTGCGCGTCGGCTTGCGGCACGTCGCGATAAACGATGTCGTGCTCTTCCTCGATCTTCAGCTCTCCGCCAACCTCAACGGTGTGCTGCACGGTCACGAACACGAGACGGCCTGAGCGACCCGTCTTGTCCTCGATATTGGCGATGGTCGAGGTGCGCACGGCACGCTCGCCCACTTTGAGCGGCTCATGGAACGTGAGACGCCCACCGGCCCACATCCGCCGCGGCAACGGCACGGGTGGCAGAAAACCGCCGCGCTTCGGATGACCGTCCGGACCCGCCTCCGCCAGCGGCGACACCGGCAAAAAATACAGCCAGTGCCACATCGGCGGCACCACATCGCCCGTCTCAGTCCGGTCCAGCGTTGCCGCCAACGCCGCCAGCGGAAAGGCGGTGATGGTGTCCTTGACGACCTCCTGCTTGTCGAGCCAGGCATCGACACTCTGGGGAGAAGCGAACATGGGCGGCACTCCGGTTAAATCAAATAGAGTCTTACTATGAACCTGACGAGAGGTTTCGCGAAGTTCGCATTTCTGAAGCGCGCCTTTGGTTTTGCTTAAGGCCCCGCCTTTCAGATCCATGACTCCCGCTAGCACGAGGAGTTCCGGCGAATTGGAGAGTAAGACCCGGAGTGTCCGGCAATCCGCTCAGGTTGAGCGGATTGCCCGCATGTACCGCGATTGCAACGGGGCTCGAGTCGCGGAACGCGGCCGATTTCGCGGACTCGCTCGATGCAAACACCGCGCGTTATTTGGCGATGCTGGTCCGCTCTTTAATTTCTGCCGGGAACGACATGAAAGGCGGCTGGATCGTCGGTAATCCGACGCTGCGTCATGTGGTCATTCCAATGTTGGTCAAACGGCGCAGAATTCACCTGGACCGGTGCGCGATGGCCGCGTGCGGCCCAGTCAAGCCATTCGGTCTGCCGGCTAGCATCGCCGGTACGCGACGGTTGAACCGTCCACTCAGGTTGTGCCGAGATTGAAGGATGCGTTGCCGGACGAGCCCGCCGGTTCAACGCCACACGCGCCCTCACGTTGGCTTCGGTCATCCGCGGAACGTGGACACGTGTTCTGAACTTTTGCGGTGACAGCGCGGCATGTTCGTGAGCAACGGACTGCGTCATCGTCGGCTGGTCGGCACGCGGCGAATCCGCAGACTGCGAGGGCTTGTTAGCGATACGATCCAAGGGCGGGACTACCGTAGTGCCGAGCTTCTCCGGCGTGCTCGGCGATGTCTTCGTCGGGGCAATCCTCGACACTGAACCACGGGTGACGTGTGGACTCGCAGACGCTATGGTTTTCGCGACCCCAGACTTCGTCTTTTCGGTGTTCGGCGTCGAACACGTCGCCAGTAACCAACAAAAACCGATGCTGCACCCCGCGAAGATTGACGCTCCGAGGACGTAGTCCAAACGTGATGAGCTATAGCGCACAGTGTCCGTGGACAGATACCGTTTTGCCTCTGCCAATATCGCGTCGAAATGTTCGTTATGCTCCCGCGGTGGGGAAGTTTGGTACCAGAAAATGTGCTTCGTTCCAGTGAGAAATCGTCGATTCGGTTCGGCGTTAGCGATTTGACGCACGGTTTTCTTTACCGCGGCCTTCACCGCGCGACCGTACGCGCCGAATGGAGGAGGGACATTGTCGAATGGACGGAACGTTGGGAGCGCCAGATCGCCGTCAATCAAAGCTAGGGGTCGGTTCATCACGTATCATTCCAGTGCGGCCCAGCCGCCTTTTCAATCGACATTGTCAGCAATTCGGCGCGCGTCACCGAGGCGTCAATTATTTTCAAGCTGGTTGGCAACGGTCGCGCCGGGACGTGCCGCTCGACCGATCTGTCCACCTGGGCCGTGACAGGTACGCGGTGCACAACCCCGATGGCATTCTCCAGCATTTGAACTACCAACTGCCCATCCCTCAATTCGCCTGCCAATATGCGTGCGACGATGGGTGGCGCAACGCGTACGTCGATAAGATTGCCGCCGCTGGCAGCGTCTGGAGACGACATCGCGACCACACTGTCCGCCAGTTCACGTAGATCGGTCACGCCATCCTCGAGAGTGATCGACCGTGCGTCGACAGGCGACGCGCCGACAGCCCGGTCCGCCGCTTGAACCAAAGTTCGTATCGTCGATTCGATCGTAGGCGCCAGAGTGTGCCGATGCCCACCTTGCTGTGGCGAAGACGGAGTACCCGCGATCACCGGAGAGAAAGTGTGAGCGGACGTTGACAACACATAAAGTAATACCCATGCACCAATGCCACCTAGTATGCCCCCGTAGCGGACCGAGTCCGTCCGAGAAGGACATTGCAGTTCAGATGTCACTTTCCGCTTGCTCGACGCGGACGAGGGAATTAGGTTAAACACGTTTATCTCAATGAAATTAACTGACCAACTTATGATTTCGCCGCGAATTAGACCAATCCAGCCGTTGACGACACACCAAGCTTTGCCTGGATACGGATTTTGTATGTGCTGACCGTCTTGTCACTAAGACTCAACTTCTCGGCGATCGCTTTATTGTTCTCACCGCGCACCAGATATTGCAGCACCTCAAGTTCACGGGACGACAGCAGGCTCAGCCCTCCCTCCTTGCCCCGATGGGCGACATCTGTCGGGAAACAGTCATAGCCGAACAAAACCAGCTTGACTACAGTCAGAAGTTCTTCGATGTTCCGACCTTTTTCGAAATAACCATTGGCGCCCGCGACCCGGGCGTGCCCCGCTAAGACCCGCGGCGACTTGGCGGAGAGAATGAGGATACGGATCCTCTCATTGCGTTCGCGGATGCGTCGAATGATCGATAGGCCATCAATTCCTGGCAATTCAAGATCGAGCACCACGAGATCGGGATCTTCAAAAAGAATCATCTTTAACCCCTCAATACCGTCCCCTGCATGTCCGACGACTTTAAGTTCCGGGTCTGCATCCAGAAACTGGGAAACCGCCTCGCGAACCATCGGATGGTCGTCGACAATAACGATCTTTTTCATTTACAACTCTCTAAATGGCGCAGCATCGGGTCAACCACAGACATCGGTATTCCGGAAGCTCACGAATGCTGCCTGGACGCGCCGCTTTCAAACAAACTCACAAAACCATATGAGAAACAACATTTCTCAAAAACGAAGTTTTTTTGGCGATCATTTATAATGATATTAGCGGGATCTCAGAATTATATTTTTACTGATCCCACACGGGCCGCACATCAGACTACGCTG
>Ga0302226_10001767_pt1 | contig 15877 bp, 14 predicted proteins | sample II_Palsa_E3_3_FD_193524 | JGI IMG/M metagenome (GOLD analysis project Ga0302226, IMG submission 193524) | Peat permafrost microbial communities from Stordalen Mire near Abisko, Sweden - II_Palsa_E3_3 | ecosystem: Environmental > Terrestrial > Soil > Palsa > Peat permafrost | place: Sweden...
CGATGACCCGCGCCTTCGCCTTCGTCAGGCTGGTCAGACCGCCCAGACCGCCGCCGCCCGCCGCCTGCCGGCGGACGCTGCGGAAAACAAGATAGAGCACGCCGCCGATCAGCAGCAGTGGCAGCAGCCCGATCAGCACCGACAGCAGCGGGGAGGACGCGGCGGCGGCGGTGGCGGTGACCTGGACGTGGTGGGCGGCCAGGTCACCGGCCAGGCCATTGCCGCCGAGCGCGACCGGGATAGTGGTGGTGAACGGCTGCCCGCCGGTCAGGGTGCCGGTGACCTGGCCCGCCGGGCCGATGGTCACCGCGTGGACCGTCCCGGCGCCGACATCCGCCAGAAACTTGGTATAGGTCAGCGCCGTGCCCGGGGCTGCGCGGCGCGGCAGGACCAGCAGCGTCACGAAGAACGCTGCGAAAGCCGCCGGCAGCAGCCACCGTCGCCATGGGGCGGTTGCCTGGCCGGGCGGGGACATGCGCATCGTGGTGCTCCTTCCAGGTGCCCGGCGGCACGCCGGGCAGGGGTCTAGCGGGGTCTAACGGGGTCTAACGGGGTCTAGCGGGGTCTGGCAGGGGTCTGGCGGAGACCGGCGATGATCTAGCGCGGGCCTAGCGGCCAGGGCGTGATCATCAGAGCTGGCTGTGCTCGGGCACCCGCCGCCCGGCAGGCCGGGCGCTCGCAGCCAGGTGCGCGGCGTGGATCCGCGCCTGCCAGGCGCCGAGTATGGCGAGCAGGACGAGCAGGAGGATCACCGACTCCACGCTGAGCGCGGCGATGCCCAGCGGGCAGTGCCAGTTACCGACATCGCCGTGATCGCCCAGGAAGCCCCCGTGCAGGGCGCGGGTCAGGATGTATCCGCCCATCGCCGAGGAAGCCACAGCAGCCGCCGCGGCCCAGGCCAGCCAGTGCGGCCGGGCGATCAGCACCCCGCCAATCACGACCGCCCCCGCGATGATCCCGAGATATCCGATGCCGACCAGCGGGGTCGGGCCCAGTGTGCCCGGCAGATCGACCACGTGGATCACCGCCAGCGCAACCAGCGCCAGCGCGGCTACCGCGCGGGCGGCCACGGCCGCGCTCTGATCCGGCTGCCATCGGGCAATACGATCAACCATTGCTGTCCTCCTGCTGCTGGCCACCCCCCTCCGGGCCTGGTGCCTCGAAGGGGCGGTAGTGGCGTGTTCAACTACTAACACGCATAGGAGGCTCGGTCGGTTCAGCAGGACCGAATCCGCGAGTGCGACCTGGATCACACTGACCTCGAGGCGGCTGGCGTAACCCGGCACCCCAGAACACGTCGCGAGTCCGAGCCTGGCCGCGCAGCTCATCGTGATATTCACCGGCTGCGGCATTGGCTAGCCGGCAGCGCCGCGAAAGATCGCGGCCAGCGCGGGCTCGTCGTCCGGCCGCTGCTGCGGGCACCGCGACGCAGCGGGGCCGGATCCAGGCTTATGGGCACGGAGCAGCGCATCCGTCCGAACCCGCCGGGCGGCGGTCGCAGGCTACGGCCCGCACGGTGCGGGCCAATTATGACGCCCAGCCGGTCACATGTCCGGTTCGAGGGAAGATGAGCACGTCATCACGATGCGGCGGCTAAGTGCGGGATCCACTGGCTGGTTACCCACCTGGAGTCGATGACCCAGCTGCTGGTGATCACGACCCCCGGCTAGTCGCCAGGCCGCGGGTCGCCGACCTGGAGATCCCGCCGGTCAGGGGAAGGCGTCCTCGCCCGGGTCGGCCCGCGAACCATGCAGTAAACGACGCATGCGACTATGCCGGATCGAGCCGCCAGCCGCCAGCTGCCAGCAGCCAGTCGCGGTTGGCCGCCGGGTCTGGGCTGAACGCCGGGCGTCGTCGTGGTCACGGGCGTCTCCTTCGCTTGGCGAGTGAGACAGCCGACGGCTCCGAGGCCTGGCGTACTGCCCGCGGGCCCGGCCGGCTCCTACGGTTCTGTTCATTACTAATACGGGTAGTAGGCTGGGATTGGTCCAGCCGCGAAAGTTGTCAGGTGCGCGGAGGATCCAGGGTCCCGGCTTAGGCCAGTCACGCCGCGATCGCCTGGTGCTGCGCCCGCCATGCGGCCTCGGCTTGTCCTATCGGGGTGGTGGCCGGGCCCTGGGTGAAGGGCCGGATTTCCTCGGAGATGGCCCGCCAGTTGGCGGAGAACACGGCCAGGTGCTCGACGATCGCCTGAGTGCTGAGCGGCGTGCCAGGGCGCAGGAATCCGGCGTTCTCCAGGCTGCGGCGGAACGCCTCCGGGTCGCGCTCGACGCAGATGGTGCGGGCCATCTGCATGAGCGGCTGCAGTTCGGAGGGGGTGAAGTGCTCGACCAGCCCGAAGTCCAGGAAGGTGACCTTGCCGCCGCGGTGGAACGGGTAGTTGCCCGGGTGCGGGTCGCCGTTGAAGGCGCGCACCTCGTACAGGCTGCGGAAGACGAAGCGGTAGATCGTCTCGGCAGCGCCAGGTCCTCGCGCAGCAGCTGGCGCTGCTCGAGCGCCCGGTGACCAGACTGCGTCCGGTGACCAGACGACGTCCGGTGACCAGACTGCGGCCGTGCGGGCCGCGCCCGGCGAGACCGTGGCCGCTGCCATGCAGCTGGCGATCGCGGTGCTCACCGCGGGCCTGGACTCACCCGAGCTGGAAGCGTGGGCGGCGGACGCGCTCACTCCGGTCGACGCGGACGGTCTGGGTGACTTCATGGCCGGCTTGCACGTGGTCTCCGTGCTGCTGCTGCTCGAGCTGCATGAGGCGACGGGAGAGCCGCCGGCCGCAATCTTGCAAAGGCTGGCGATCCTGGCGGAGCACGGGCGGGGGACACCCTCCGCCGGTTAGGGTTAGGGCAGCGCCGCTGCCTTACCATCGCCGGCTGCCGGGTACCCGGCAGCCGGCGATGGTAAGTAAACAGCCATCAGCGCTTCGTATTCAGCCGCCGCACCGGCGTGGCATGCCCAGCGGCCTCGTCGCACGTGTCGGATTGTCAGCCGCCGACGGTGAACCACGGTCACCTTCGGTGAGCGGGCTGTGGCCGTGCAGGCCGCGGCCCGGGTGCGGCGCATCCATGATCATGTCCGCGGTACCGACCCGGTTACCGGCCGTCCGTACGCGGCGGGCAATCCGGCGGCGCCTGATCCCGGCGCGCACCGGGCGTTCCCGCGGTCCCGGCGGCGGCGCGGCCGCCAGCGGAGCCGTCCGGCCTGGGCGTCCGTCATGTTGTCCTGCCGCCTGGCAGGCGCGCCGGACGGGCCGTTCTGGTGATGGATCCTCATATCCGGCAACACGAGGCCGGCCGGGAGGTTGTTCATCACCGACGGCCGGGCTACCTGCTGTTCGGCGTCCCGCATCAGCGGCAGGAACGGGAGCACCTCGCGGCCGATCCGCGGCACGGCCAGCAGCCGGTGATGACGGCCGGCCGGCCAGGTGGGGCCGCCTGCGTACGCACCCGCACGCGGCCTGCCCGCCAGGGTGAACCGATGATCACCCAACTACCAGGGACCTCGATCGGCGTCTTGCCGGCAGGGCGGACATGGACAGCCAGAGCACTAGTTAATCTTGCCGCGTCCTGAAGGGTCATTGGCCGGGGTTACCTCCCCCTCAGCGGGGGCTTTGCCGTGGCTGCGGGCTATCGCGCCGGCTTGGCTGCGGTTGGTCACCTGGAGCTTTTCAAGGATGTGCGTCACGTGGACGCTCACCGTCTTCTCGGTGATGAACAGGGTCTGGGCGATCCGCCGGTTGGTGAGGCCCATGGCCAGGAGTTCGAGCACCTGGCGCTCGCGCGCGGTGAGGCCGGTCGATGTCCCGGCCGTGGCTGGCTCGCGCGCGCCAGGGGGTTCGTCGCTGAGCGCGGGTTCGAGATCGACCCGGGCCCGGGCACCCAGCTCGCGGATCTGCCGGGCCAGGGCCCTCGCGCCGAGCGCGTCGGCCGCAGCCAGCGCCGATCGTAGTTCTTGGCTGGCTTCGGCGGACGATCCGGACCGGCTCAGCAGTGCGTGGGACAGGCGGCATCGGGCGTGTGCCGCCGGGTAGGGGAAGCACAGTGCGTCCCAGCGGCCGACGGCCTCGCGCCAGCGGGCGACCTCATCGGACTCGTCGGGCCGCAGCCAGGCCCAGTCCGCTTCGGCGGTGGCGATCTCAGCGCTCGTGACCGCCAGCTCGCCGATCCCCGCCCGGGCGGCGCTGCGTGCCCGGCTGATCAGGTCGCTCGCGGTCGCGACGGCGGACGCGACCTCCTTCCCGCGGTGCCGGACAGCCGCGGCCTGCGCGCGCTCCGCCTCGGCGTGCACGCCGGCTGCCGCGAGACGGATGAGGTGGGCCGCACCATCGGATCCGGCGCACAACCTCAGCCCGGCCCGCACCAGCTCGCGCGCTTCGTCGAACCGCTGCTCCGCTGCCGCGACACGGGCCAGCCGGGCATGACCGACCGAGGCCACCTCCGGCACCATCGCCTGCTGGCTGTCGTGCAGCGCCTGGGCCAGGTCGGCGCGGGCCGCCGCCGCGTCGCCCTGCCACAGACGCAGCCGCCCCAAGGCCAGCCGCGGAAACGCGGCCACGCCGCCCGGCGGCTCCAGGTTGAGGAGCCGGCCGATCAGCTGTTGCGCGGCTGCCCAGTCACCGAGCAGGATCATCGCCTCGATCCCGGGGGTGACGCTGTAGGGGCCGTACGCCGCCTCCGCCCCCAGCGACCGGCCCAGATCCAGGACGTCTGAGGCCGCGTCGATGGCCGCCGCCGCCCGGCCGGCCGCAAGCAGCCCGCCAGCGCGCTGGCCGCGTGTCCACAGCAGGGTCGCGATGTCCTCTTCCGCCGAGGCGAGGAGCTGGGCACGTTCCAGGTGGGCGAGTCCCTCCGCCACGCACCCAAGATGGCACAGCGACCATCCGAGCACCGTGAGCGCACGGGCCTCGGTGGCCGGGGCGCTGACCTGGACGGCGGCCCTTCTGCCCTCCTCAGCGGTCGCGATCGCGTCCTGGTAGCGGCCCTGCATCGACTGCACCATGCTCATTCCCGCGAGGGCTCGCGCCCGCTCCGGGCTGACCGGCTCCACGCAGGCAGCCCGAGCCGCGGCCGCACACGCCTTGGCGGCTCCGTCGTTGTCCGCCCCGGCGATGCGGCAGTAACCGAGGAACTCGAGCAGCGAGCTGGCGCGCAGTGGCTCGGCATCCGCGTCAACACCGGCGAGCGCCTCGCCGATCAGCGCGATCCCGCGGGCATAGTCGCCGGACAGGTGCGCGGTCTCGGCCGCTCGCCGAAGCAACGCGCCGCGGTCAAGCGGGCTGTCCGCAGCAGCTTCGGGAGCATCGTCCCACAGCTCCAGAGCCCGCTCGTAGTGTCGCTCGGCGCTGCTCGGTGCCGCAGCCGCCTCGGCGGCCAGCCCCGCCTGCACAGAGGCCAGCAAGGCGCGCGGCCAGTCCGCCGCCCGGTACCAATGGAACGCCAGCTGGCCAAGCTCAGAGGCCGATGGCGCGGTCTGAGCGCGGTCCGCCAGCATGGTTGCGAGCCTGGCATGCATCCGGTGGCGCTCACCGGGGAGCATGTCGTCGTACACCGCCTCCCGCACCAGCGCGTGCCTGAAGCCATAGGACGCCCCGTTCGCGTCTGCGACCAGCACATGATGCTGGACTGCGGCCAGCAAGCATTCGCTCAGCCGTTCCTCGTCGTATGCGGTGACTGCCGCCAGCAGGTCATGCGGGAGCCGCGTCCCGGCGGCAACTGCACCCAGCACGGGCCGGGCGTCGCGAGGAAGCCGTTCCACCCGCGCCAGAAGGAGGCCGCGAAGCTCGCCCGGAAGACCCGTGGCGCTGTCGCTGTCGCGGGCTGCCAGCAGCTCCTCGGCGTAGAAGGGGTTCCCCTCCGCCCGGTCCATGATCTCGTCGGTCATGGCACGTGCTGCAGGATGACCCAGGATGGTTCCGAGCAGCTCGCCGAGTTCGGTGCGGGTCAGAGGGCCCAGGGTGATCCTCTCGCACCGGCTGCTGCGATGCAGTTCGGACAGCAGCAGCCGCAGCGGGTAACGTTCCTGGAGCTCCTCCATGCGGTAGGTGACGACCAGGCATACCGGAGCGCGCAGGTTACGGACCAGGTACAGCAGAACGTGCCGCGTTGAGGCGTCCGCCCAGTGTGCGTCTTCGACCACCAGCAAGACAGGCTGGCGGGCCGCCAGGCGATCAAGGATCCCGCGCACCACCTCGATCACCTGTCCCTCACCCGTTGCCCCGTGCGCGTCCGGCACGAGGCCCAGCCCCGGAAACAGCGTGGCGAGCGCCGGACTGCCGCCGAGGATCTGGCGGCGCCATTGCTCATCGGTCTCGGTCCCGAGGGGACGCAAGGCTTCCACGATCGGCCCGAACGGCAGCGTGCCGTCACCGACGTCCAGGCAGCCACCGGCCAGGACCCGGAACCCCAGACCCGCGGCGGTGCCGGCCATATCCAGCACCAGCCGGGTCTTGCCCACGCCTGGGTCGCCACCCACGGTGACCAGCAGCATCTCGCCGCCCGCGGCACGCTCAAGCGCGCGGCGCAGGTATTCCCGCTCGCGTTGCCGTCCGACCAGTACCGGGCTGGAGACCCGGGCGCTCATCCCTCCACTATCCCTCACGGGGTTGCTCGCGCGACAGACGCCGGCGGTGGCGCTCTAAGGAGTTCTCCCTATGTCCGTAGGACGTGCGCGGCGGCCCAGGGCTGCTGGTAGGGCGTGCGCACCTTCAAGAGTTAGAACTCCTTCCGATGTGCGACCGGTGGTTAGGACTGGATGCTGGTCACGTGGATAGAAACCAGGCAACGGCCATGGCACAGCGGCCAACCACCACGGTGATGACCCGGCCGCTCCTCTCAGACACGGACCTGTTCCGCCCGCGCCGCTGCCCCCACCACCGGTACTACGCATGAGCGCGGCCGCGCCGCAGGCGCAACCACCGTCCGCCGGGCACTCGCCGTACCCCGGGGCCGTGTCACCCGACGCGCCCCTCGAAGGCACCGCCAGCCTTCAGGTGCTGTCCACCGGCTATCTCGGGGGACGGTTCGCCAGCACGGTTACCTTCGTGCGTGACGGTACCGCCCTGATCGTCGTCAACCCCGGCATGGTGGCCGACATCGAGTCCATCCTTCGGCCGCTCCGGCACCTCGGGGTGCGCCCGGCAGCGGTCACCGACGTGGTTCTGCTAACTGCACGGCCCGCCCACATCATCAACGCGGCGCTGTTCCCGGTCGCACGGCTGCACGATGCCACGGCCGTCTATCAAAATGACCGGAAGGTCCGCCGCCCGGCCGACCGGTTCTTGATCTCGCCGTCGGCGCGGCTCATCCAGACCGCAGGTCACCGCCCGGACGACCTGACGCTGCTCGTGGCGACCGCGCGCGGCATCGTCGCCGTCACTCACCTGTGGAAGTCCCGGTCTGACGGCGCGGGGCAGCTATCGGACGGTGATCCGGGCGCGTTGCGCCGGGCCAAGACCAGGGTGCTGGGAGTGGCCAGCCGGATCGTGCCCGCCCACGGGGCCGCCTTCCGCGCCGGCCCGGACACCCCGGTATAGGCGATGGCGATGACAGACCGCATCCGGCACGCGCCGTCCCGCAAATCACACGCCACGCCCATCCGCCGCCGTCAGGCGGGCCCGATTCAGCCCGCGGACCGTCGCCCGGGAAAGCCCGGCTCCGTGCGCTGCACGTCACGCGGGCGGGGCGTGCAGCCCCAGCCCGAAGCCGCGGCACCAGCGCTGTGGCCCAGCCGTTCGTACCACCCGCACCAGGAGGTCCCCGTGTTGCAGGGAAGGCATCATGCTCGGTGATCAGCCTGTCGCGGTTTCCGCTGACGACGCGGACGCCGCGTTCCGCAGCCTGTACGCCGAGCACGGCCCGGCCTTGCTGCGACTGGCCACCGCGCTGACCAACGGTGATCGCGGCCGCGCCGAGGACTTGCTTCAGGAAACCATGCTGCGGACCTGGACCCACCGCGGCAACCTGGACATCCAGCTCCGCGAACCCCGAGCCTGGCTGGCCACGATCGCCCGCCGCCTGGCTGTCGACGCCCACCGGGCCCGGCGCGCCCGTCCCCATGAGGTCGAGCTGAACGACCACGTTGCGCTCACCGACAGCCAGCGGGCCGACACCAGCATCGAGGAAGCCGACGTCCGCGCCGCCATCGCCACTCTGCCCGGTCCCCAGCGCCAGGTACTGACCGAAGTCTATTACCGCGACCGGTCGGTGGCCGAAACGGCGCGCATCCTGCAGATCCCGCCCGGCACCGTGAAATCACGCACCTTCTATGCGTTGCGCGCGCTGCGCCACGCCCTGGCCGCTCACGATGCGGTGGCCTAGCCCCCTGCGGCCACCCCGTCGCCCGGGCCTCCAGGCCGCGCCGGACCCAGGCGCAACCCCCAGCCACCTGGCCGAGGCCGGCGGGCGAGGTCCGAAGGAAGCTGGACATGGACGCTAACCCCGGAGCCATGGGCGAGCGCGCGGGCACGCGATCCAGCAGCCGGGCAGTGCTACGGCAGCCGGCCGGCCCGTGGCAGGTTTTCCTGCTCACGAGCCTCGCGTGGCTGCTCATCGCGGTGATCGTCCTGCGGTTCGCCTTCGCATCGGCCGCCGCCGCGGGCGCGCTGGCGGGCGTGGCCGTCCTGCTGTGCGCGTCCGGGGAGTCCCTGATCACCTCGGCCAACTCCGGCCTGCCGCCACGGCGCAGGTTGGCCGGATATGCCCTGGCCGCGGTGCCGGCACCGGTGCTCACGCTGCTGGCCGGCCTGCGCGGCCGGCTCAGCCTGACCACCGACGCGCTCACGTTCCTGGTGACGGTGATCGCGGTCGCGCTGGCAGGCGGCCTGGCGCCGTCTGCGCTCGAGTCGATCGCCGGGTCGCTGCTGTTCGGCTTCTGCCTCATTGTGCCGGTACACAACTCCGCGATCACCGCGGTTAGTAACCCGGCGGCCCTGGGCGTCTTCGCCGCCGTGGCCCTGATGGTCAGCATCCTGGTAGGCAATGCCGTGCGCCACGGCAAGCAGGCCGCCCGGGCGATCGCGGAGTCCGAGCTGCTGGCCGCTGCGGCGGCCAGCCTCCTGTACGGCCAGGAGTCCCTCGCGGCCTTGCTGGACCAGGCCCGCGAAGCGTCCGGCATGGAATCGGTGACCCTGCGCACCCCGCTGGCCGCGGCGAAGGCGGCGGTCAGCTGCCTGCGCTCCGGTGACATCCAGCTGACGGCGGCGGACCAGGACGAACTGCTGGCCACCGCCGAGGAGTCCCTGGACCTGCTCACCAACCTCGTCGCGAGCCTACTGGACGTGAGCCGGCTGCAGGCCGGGGCGTTGCCGGTGTTTCCCAGGCCGGCCGACCTGAAGGAGATCATCGCGCGCGCTCAACGGCATCGGGCCGCAGGCAGAGGCGGTCATGGTAGACGTCCCGGGCGAACTGCCCCAGGTCATGGTGGACCCGCCGATCATGGAACGGGTCATCGCGAACGTGACCGCCAACGCGCTGCGGTACTCTCCCCGCGGATCGCCGCCGCTACTGACGGCCAGCGCCCGCGGCGACCGGATTGAGCTGCGTGTGGTCGACCGCGGGCCGGGCGTCGCTCAGGCCGACAGGAACCGGATGTTCGCGCCCTTCGAGCGGCTCGGCGACACCGGCACCACCACCGGTGTCGGGCTCGGGCTCGCGGTGTCCCGCGGCCTGACCGAGGCGATGGCCGGCACGCTGGGCCCGGAGCAGCCTCCTGGCGGCGGCCTGACCATGGCCATTTCGGTGCCCGCGGTACCCGGGCCGGCCCGGGCATGCCCTGGCTCGCCTGGCAGCCGCGAGCGCGAACGGATCGGGATCTACCCGACGCCGAGCGCGATCACGACGGCGCCCGAGCATGGCACGGCGCCGCAGTGACCGTGTCCCGATCGCCGGCGAGCCGCAGATCCCCCGCATGCTACGCGCCATGCTGGCCGACAGGCCAGTGCCACAGCGACAGCCCCGGGCACGCGGCGCGGGCTGCAGGATCCGATGCCGGCGCGCCGCAGACATGGTCCGGCCCGCCCGGACGGCCAAAGCCGGGGGTGTCACGTGGCACGGACTAAGGAGGCAGGGGCGTGAAATACGTCATGGGCACGTCGGGTGGCCTGGAGCCGTCCGCGGAGCTGACCGATCGGGCGCTAGCCGCCGAGGTCTCCAGAAAGGCGCGGTGCGCCGATGGCACTGTTGATCCCGACGAATGGTTCCCCGCCAGCACCGACGCGGAGGCAGCTCGCCGCGAGGCGGCCGACGCCATCGCTATCTGCACGGCCTGCCCCGTGCGCGGCATGTGCCTGGAGCTGTCGCTGCGGCACTGGACCATCGGCCAGCACGGCGTCTGGGGCGGCCTGGTCGCGGCCGACCGGGCCGCGTTGCGCCGCCGATGGCTCGCCTCCCCGCACGAATATGGCCGCGGCCTGTCCATCCTCGATCGCATCTCGGACAGGCCCCCGGCAACCAGTCACGCCTGGCGAAGGGGTCGGCCCGCCCCTGCGGCCGGCACCTCGCGCCGCGCCTTGTCCAGCATGCGAGCACTCAGGATGGCCCGCGCGCTGCTTAGACACCTGATAGCGGCGCCGCCCGCTGGTGGCCAGGCCCGGCCGGGCGGCCGCAGTATCCCGCCGGCCGCGTCGGTCCCGCAGATGGGGTCGGCGCTGGCCAAGCCGATGCCGGCGGTGGACGCCGCGGATGCCGCGCAGAGCGCCCATGCCGGGCCGGCGGATGTCGACGCTCGGCGTCCGGGTAGCTGGCTCACGGCCGGCTCTGCCCGGGCATGGCCAATCGACGCAGGTACCGCGGTACGCCGACGGGCGGTTAGCCGTGGCCGTCGCGCAGCCGACCAGGAGGGTGATCACGGTGAGCGCGATACCCGCCCGCCGGGCTAGGACCACGCGGCTCGCACGGACTCTCGGGCTGGACGGCAACCCCTGCGAAGGGCCACCGACCGGGCCATGACCTGGATCCGCGTCGGACTGCTCGCCGCATTCCTGACCGGCGGACCGCTGGCGGCCATCGGCGCAGGGCAGTGGATGTACCACGCAGGGACGGCCGAGGCCCGCGCGCAGGCCGCGGACAGGCACAGCGCCCGAGCGGTCCTGCTGACACCGGCTCCGCCTGCGCGGCCCACGCCTCCAGCTCGGGCGAGTCGAGGCTCGCGGTGAGAAGCCCGATCGTCAGCTGCATGGCGCCCGCCATCGTCTGGCCGCCATCGGCGCCGCCGTTTGGCGCGCTGGGCCCGCTCACGGCTCCTGCGGCGGAGTGGCCGCCAGCGGTGGCGTCCGGCCGGGGCGTCCGTCGTATGGTCCTGCCGCCCGGCGGGCGCGCCGGGCAGATCGTTCTGGCGATTGGTGCTCGTATCAGGCAAAACAGGGCTGGCCGGAAGGTCGTTCATCGCGTCCGGAGGCTTGCCTGCTCAACGGAGGCGTCGTCGCCGGCCCGGGAAAGTCTGCGGTGAATGCCCGCGTGCCGCAGACGCCCCCGCCGAAACCGGGGCGGCCACGGTGAACGCAACCTTCTTACTATCCGTGTTAGTAGATATGTCTGCTAACACAAAAGCTCCCGGCGGCGAGCTGCCCGGCGACCCCGATGCCGCGATCCGCCAGCTGTACTCGCACTACGCCAAGGCCCTGCATGGTTACGTCGAGAAGTTCTGCCCCGACCCGGCGATCGCGGATGACATCGTCCAGGAAACCTTCATCCGGGCCTGGCGTCACCTGCCCCAGCTGAGCGCCGACGACCGGCCCGTCCGGCCCTGGCTGTACACGGTCGCGCGCAACCTGCTGATCGACGCCAACCGGGCCGCCCGGGCCCGGCCGGTGAGCGCGCCAGCGCCGCCGGCCGAGATCGGGACCGATTCTGGATTGGACAAGGTCCTGGACCGGCAGCTCGTTTCCGCCGCCCTGGCGCACCTGTCGCCCGCGCACCAGAGCGTGCTCGTGGAGACCTTCTACCGGGGCGGGACCATGGCGGCGGTCGCCCGCGAGCTCGGCATACCGTACGGCACAGCCAGATCACGGCTGCATTACGCGCTGGATGCGCTGCGCCAGCACCTCGAAGAGCGCGACGCGATCGCGTGCTGATGCTCGACCGCATGCCCGGGGACATCACCGCCGCCGGCGCCGATGGCGAGACGGCCGCACCTGCCGCCAGGCCCAGGCCCGGCCGGCATCTGATCGCCGTGATGCTGATCGGTGCGGCAGTCCTGGACCTGACCCGGTGCGGTCTCGTCCTGGCAGCAGCCCGGCACCCGGTGCCGACCGCGGGGCTGGTCGCGGCCGGGCTGGCCGTGGCCGTGCTGAGCGTGCGGACCGCCCGCGGATGCCAGGCCGGCCGGCGCTGGGCAGGCTGGGCCGCGTTGCTGATCGGCGCCGCGTCGGCCCCGCAGGCGGCCATGTCCGGCTTCCACGGCCCGTACACGATCCCCGACACGGCCACCGCCGCCCTGGGAGTTCTGCTGGCCGTGGCTGTCCTGGCCACCGCCGGTGCGGCCGGGCAGCCGGGCCAATACACCGAAAACCCGTGCACCATCGACAGGGGAGCCACCTGGTGACCCGCAGCGCACCCGGGCCCGCAGCAGCCCGCCGCGGTGAACGAGGCATGCGACTGTGCCGGATCGACCCGCAGCTGCCGACGGCCAGCCGCGTTGCCCGCCCGGTCGGAGCTGAGTGCCGGGCGTCGTAGTCCTCCTGCGGGTCGCGGCCGTTGATAGCAGCCTGGAGGCCGGAGGGGCGGCCCCGTACGCCGCGCGGCGCCCGTGCCTGCGGCCGGCTGCCGGACTGTGTCCCCCGCCAGGTCCCCCGCCAGCGAGATGGGACCAGCGGACTGTCTGCCGGACCGGGGCTCCTGAACACCCCTTGTCTCCTATGCGTGTTAGTAGTTGATGGCGGCACCACCCCTGCGCCGTCCCGGCGTCCGACCGGCGGGACGATCCCTCACCAGTGAGGACACGAATGTTTAGTCGTCTCGGCCCGGCTCCGCCAGCGCAGGTTACGGACCTGACCGTGCCGCCATGAGCGCGCGGGCCAGGCCACCCTGGCGATCACGCCGCCGCCAGGCGACGAGCCGCCCCGGCAGGCAGGCAACGACAGAAGGAGGACGGTCGAGATGACCGACGGATATAGGCGCCAGCAGGAATCGGTGGCGGTGGGGGCCCGGGAGCGGCCGGTGCTGCCGACCGGTGTGCTCGGGCGTACCGGCCGGCTGGCTTTGCTGCCGCTGCGGCACGCGGGGCGTACCGCCGCGGCCGCTAGCCGGCTGTCCCGGGCCGGTGCTGACCAGGTCGCTGCCCGGACCGCCGAGCAGGTGTTCGCCACCTTGGGCGAGCTCAAAGGCGGGGCAGCGAAGCTGGGTCAGGCGATGTCGGTGTTCGAGGCGGCGATGCCGGAGGAGGTCGCGGCGCCCTACCGGTCCGCGCTGCGGCGGCTCACGGACGCGGCGCCGGCCATGCCTGCCGAGGTCGCCCGCCGGGTGGTCGCCGCCGACCTCGCCGTCGCCTACGGGCCGGGCTGGCAGGACCGGCTCGTGGCCTTCGATGACATACCGGCCGCGGCGGCGTCGATCGGCCAGGTGCACCGCGGGCAGTGGCGGACCGGCGAGGGCCAGGTGGTCGAGGTGGCGGTGAAGGTGCAGTACCCCGGGGTGGGCCAGGCGCTGCGCTCAGACCTTCGCCAGGCCCGGCTGCTGGCGCGGGTGATGGCCCGGCTCACCAAGCTGAACGTGTCCGGGCTGGCGGACGAGCTTGCCGGGCGCATCGTTGAGGAGCTCGATTATGTGCGCGAGGGGCGGGTCCAGGCGGAAGTCGCGGCCGCGTTCACGCACCGGCTGCCGGCCGAACTCGCCGCCGCCCGCGCCGCGGGGGCACACGAACCGCCGGGCCGGACCAGCGTCACGGTCCCGGCCGTCTACGCCGCGACCCCCCGGGTGCTCATCACCCGCTGGCTGGAAGGAGCGCCCCTGTCCGCACTGCTTGACGGGCGCACCGATCTGCTCCCGGACGGCTGGCGCGAGCTCGGCCCAGGCGACGCAGCGGACCTGGCCGCCCGGCTGCTCGGGCACGCCATCTACGCCCCCGCAGCGTGCACCGGCTGGATGCACGCCGACCTGCACCCCGGCAACTTCCTGCTGCTGCCGGGCGGCCGGCTCGGCATGCTGGACTTCGGCGCGGCCGCCGCCACACCCGGCGGCATCCCCGCGCCGTTCGGGCAGCTCGCCGCCGCCGTGCTCGCCGGGGACGGCCCGGCGGCGATACAGCTGGCCCGCCAGACCGGGGCGCTTCCCCCGGACGCCGAGGTCGACCCGCAGCTGATCATCGAACTGCTGCACCCGCTCGCGGCCACCGGGGCCGACACGAGCTTCACCTACTCCCGCGGGTGGCTGCGCGGGCTCATGGCCCACCTCACCGCACCGCGCTTCGCCCCCGCCTTGCGCAGCCTGACGCCGCCGCCCGAATACGCCCTGGTCTGGCGGGCGACACTCTCCGCCGCCGCACTCTTCGCCCAGCTAGGCGCCACAGTTCCCACCCGCGGCTTCCACCTGGCCTACTCACCCGGCTTCCGCGGCAGCACCCCCCGGCCCAGCCCCAGCAAACAGACCCAGCGCTCCGCAACGCCAGCTGAACGGGCAATCGCGGCTCAACTGGCGCCCAATGCTCCGCTGACACGATCCGTCTCATACGGCTGACAATCCACTGCCCGCCCATAGCTAACAGGAGAAAGCCATGTTCACGCACCCCTCTGCCGGCGGCCAGCTCGCCCGCCAGCGGCAGCACGAAATGCAGGCACAAGCCGGCCACCAGCGCCTGGCGCACCAGCTCCGCGAGCACGCCAGGACATCCCGGCGCGCAGAGCGGGCCGGCCGGCCGGTGACCCGCGTGCTCAAGCGCATCCGCCCAGCTACGCTCCCCCGGTGAACCACACGCCGGCAGCGGCGGTGTGTCCGGTCTGGCCGGGATCACGTAGGTCAGGCGCACCTGCACCCGCCGGGGCTACTCGAGCGTTTGCTGCCGGCTGCCAGGTACTTGCGCGGGAATACGGCGCCAGCGCCCCGGCTCGAGGCAGGCTGGGGCGATCCCGCAGACCAATGTCAGACTGGTCACGGCCTGCTGCTTCATGTCCGGCTGCCGGAACTTCGCCGCGCATTCGCCAGAAGATCGTAGGCGGCGAACAAATGGCCCGGCCGGTCCGACGGCCGTGGCCGCCCGCGCCGGTCATGACACGCCGATCAACCTGTCCTGCACAGCCCAGCTTACGGACATTGAAACTTCCTCGGCCGCTCCGAACGGCGGTTGAAATTACAGTCCCCCGGCTTCGGCAGCCGCTCCGGCAATGAGCAACCTGCGGGTGCACGGACTGAGATCGCTCCACTTCCGGCTGGCCATGAGATCCTCCGCGTGCGTAGCGGGTACCCCGATGGCGTGCACTGTACATCGGGCTGAGCGCGCCTCACTATGCGGTTATCCCCCCATCTGGGCCCGGTGGCTAGGAGCTTGTAACTTCAGGTGTGTAAGTTTCTTTTGAGCTGTGTGTTTTCTGTTACCTGAGGCGGCCTGGGTAGGCGTCGTCGAGTTCGGTCAGTGCCTCGCGCCAGCCCATGGTCCGCTGGCCTTCGACGAGGCGGGCGGGCTGGTCCGAGCGCTTGCCGGTGGCCTGGCGGCGGGCGGCGCGCTCGCGGGCGCGCTTGTCCTCGATGTTGATGATGGCCAGCCAGAGCAGCTTGACCACGGCGTCGTCGTTCGGGAAGTGGCCTCTGGCTTTGGTGACCTTGCGGAGCTGGTAGTTCAGCGACTCGATCGCGTTGGTGGTGTAGAGCAGCTTGCGGACGGCGGGGCTGAAGGCCAGGAACGGGATGAAGGCGTCCCAGGCGTCTTCGAAGACCCGGGCGGCTTGGGGGTATTTCGT
>Ga0302226_10001778_pt1 | contig 15803 bp, 16 predicted proteins | sample II_Palsa_E3_3_FD_193524 | JGI IMG/M metagenome (GOLD analysis project Ga0302226, IMG submission 193524) | Peat permafrost microbial communities from Stordalen Mire near Abisko, Sweden - II_Palsa_E3_3 | ecosystem: Environmental > Terrestrial > Soil > Palsa > Peat permafrost | place: Sweden...
AGATGAATCGGCGGCGAGAGATCGAGAGGTTGTGGGGGAAATCGAATTCCGAGGGCTGAATTTTGAATACGACGGCAAACGCGTGCTGCACAATCTGAATCTTCGCATTCCGGCTGGCACCAGCATGGCGATCGTGGGTCCGACAGGTTCGGGAAAAAGCACGCTGGTCAGTTTGATTCCGCGCATCTACGATGCCGCGCCAGGCATGGTCTTGATCGATGGCCGGCCCATCCGCGAATTCTCTTTAGCGTCCCTGCGCAAGAATATTGGTTTCGTCCCCCAGGAAACTTTTCTCTTCAGCGACCGCATTCGCGAAAACATTGCGCTGGGAGTGGAGTCCTCCACCGATCGAGAAGTTCATGATGCGGCCGATGCGGCCAACATCGCTGCCGACATCGAGGGCTTTCCGGAGCGCTATCAGACCATGGTCGGCGAACGCGGTATCACCCTCTCTGGCGGTCAAAAGCAGCGTACCGCGATCGCCCGCGCTCTTATCCGCAATCCGCGCGTCCTGATTCTGGATGACGCGCTTTCTAGTGTAGACACTCACACCGAAGACAAAATTCTCAATCACCTGCGTGAAGTAATGCAGGGACGCACCACGATTTTCATCTCCCACCGCGTCTCCACGGTGCGCAATGCCGACCGCATCGCCGTGCTGCACTACGGCCACATCGTGGAACTGGGAACACACGACGAACTGCTCGCCTTGAATGGCTACTACAGCGACCTGTATAACAAGCAGTTGCTGGAAGAGGAACTGGCCGAAGTCTAGGCCTGCCGTACCGGTCCGCTCCAGCCGTTGCCTAATTCTCATGCAGCGAGTCGACGCACCTGAGATTCTCGATTCTAACGCCTGCTCGCCTCGCGAAGCACAGGCTGTCCTGAAGGTTCTGAGCCGGATCAACCGCTGGTTCGGCGGGGTTAGAACCACGCAGAAGATGGTGGCTCACGTGGCTCAAGTGGCCGGGATCAAACGGCTTTCCCTCCTGGAAGTTGCGGCCGGCTCTGGCCAGGTGCCTGACCTGGTCCGTAAGAAACTGGCCCGGCGAGGAATCGCTCTGGATGTAACGTTGCTGGACATGGCGCGTTCCCACTTGCCGGCGGTAGATCCTCGCGGGGGAAATGGCCAGCGGCAGAGTCCGAGCGTCGTGGCCGATGCGCTTGCCGTTCCTTTCGCCGAAGGGGCTTTCGATGTTGTCAGTTGCAGCCTGTTCGCGCACCATCTCGACCCGCAACAACTGAAACACTTCGTGCAGGAGGCGCTGCGCGTAAGCCGCCGTGCGGTTCTGATTAACGATCTCGTACGGCATCCTTTGCATTTGGCTCTGGCGTATGCCGGATATCCCATCATGCGCAACCGGGTGGCCTGGCTGGATGGGTTAACTTCGGTACGACGAGCTTACGTGCCCAAGGAGATTGAACGCCTGCTGAGGGCTGACCTGGGTTCGGAGGCTCCGCCGCACCTGGAGATTTCCCGCCATTACCTCTACCGCATGGGAGTGATCATCTGGAAAAACTCGGCGAAAGAAGGTGGACTGCCTAGCGCACGACCAAGACTTCCCTCACATTATCGCGGGCGAGAAAAAATTTAATAGAAGCAAAATCGCGGAAAAGCGTTTCGATGTGCCGATTGTTGAAAACCCGCTGCAACTGAAACCCATCAGAGATCGCAGTGTGAACCGCGCCGGTAGGAGCGCGGCGAGCTTCGCGGCGCAGCACAATTTTCTGCATCTCGAGCGTGTCCGCGCCGACGATGTGGAAGCGGTGACAGGGCGAATCCGGGCCGGCATCGCGTGTGTGGAAGAACGCCAGCAACATGCCGCCAGGTTTCAGAACCGACCACAGCCGCCCCACCACGGGCTTCACCAGGCTCTCGTCGAGATAATCCGGCAGGTTCCAGCACAAGATAAAATCGAAGTGCGCCGCAGGATATACGAGGTTATCGGCAAGAAACTTGCGGCTGTCGAGAACTGCATTGCCCTGCTCGTCCTTGGTGAGAAGCTCGGGGTCGGTGGAGGCGGTCAGCAGATCTTCGCTATAAATTCTGTGACCGCGCTCAGTAAAATGCCGAATGTTGGTCGGCGAAGTCGAGCCCAGGTCGAGCACACACAGATCGTCTGCCGACTCCCAGGAGCGAGATAACTCGCCCAGGCCGCTGGAGCGGCGAGTTAGCTTCTGCGAAGCTTGCGCCGGAAGAGTCTCCGGTCCGGAAGAACCGCGAAAAAATTTCATGAAAGTCTGCGCGACTGACGACAATCTAACTTCCTAACTTCTTCCATTTTAGACGACGCGATCGGGCCAAAACTACTTTGCATCCGAGCGCTGAATCTCAACTTTGCCCTTCAGGAAAGCACCCTCTTCGATAGAGATACGCTGGGCTGATATGTCCCCAGTGACGATGGCGGACTTGCGCAAGTCCACCCGGTCGCTGGCTTGAATGTTGCCTTCGAGTTTTCCCTGCACGACCACGCCTTTGGCATCGACGCTAGCCTTAACCGTGCCATTCGGCCCGACCGTCAGGCTGTTCCCCTTGAGGGCTATGCTGCCTTCGACCTGGCCATCCAGATAAAGATCTTCGCTGCCTGAAAGCTCGCCTTTAATGACGACTGACTTGCCGATTTGTGCCAAACCGCTGGCGGGTGTGCTCATTTTGACGCGCTCCTGGTTTGCTGAAAGTATGTTTGCCGAAATACGTTTAGCGAAATATGTTCAGCGAAATATGTTCAGCGAAATATGCCCGACAGGATGAGTGCAACGGAGCCGATGCCACTGCGCTCCGAATCCGTATCACGCGGAGAAATCGTACACTGAAACACTGTAACGACTATACGCAAGGCACGGAGGGCGCGGCAAGCCTTGCCTCGGCGAGAAGAAAATACCTGTTTCCCTGTAGAGATCGATTAAAACTGGAATTGGTACACTTGGAGTGCCTGGCGGAGAGCGAATATGAGAAGCTGGCGAAGGATTGCTCCACGAGTCACAGCCACGGTTCTGCTTGTGGTCCTCCTCGCTCCCGGATTAGAGGTTCTCTCCGTCACGGGATCCGCATTTGCGGCAGTTCAGGATCCAGGCTCTTGCCTCGAATTGGTGCGCGCGGCTGTGGCCAACGAAGTCGCCGCCAACAACAGTCCGGCGAAGCACATGTTTCGCGACCGCAAGCAGACTCCTCAAGGCTCTCAGATCCGGCTGTATGTGGAAACGCGCGATGCAATAGCCGGGATGACCATCGCCTATAACGACAAGCCTTTACCGCCGCAGGATATGCAGGGCGAGGAAGGCCGTCTGGCGGGACTGGCCGGCAACGCCGAGCAACTACGTCACAAGCACTTGCAGGAGCAAGAAAACGCCGAACGCACGATGCGCATTGTGAAAGCCCTGCCGGATGCTTTTCTCTATCAGTACGACGGGGAGGAAACCGAACAGGCTGGCGCCGGCGACCCAGGACGGCACTTGGTACGCTTGAAGTTTAGACCGAACCCAGCCTATCAACCGCCCACGCGCGCCGAAGAAGTTCTGGTTGGCATGGGTGGATTTCTCGTGATCGATCCTGTCGCTCGGAGGATCGAAAAAATCGACGGAACTTTGTTTAGGGAGGTCTCGTTCGGCTGGGGAATCCTCGGACACCTCGATAAAGGCGGGCGTTTTCTGGTGGAACAGCGTGACGTCGGCAATGGCTGCTGGGAAGTTTCCCGAATGTCCCTGAATTTTACTGGCAAAATCTTGCTGTTCAAGAGTCTCGCCATCAAGTCTGACGAAGTGTTCAGCGACTTCCGGCCCGTCCCGGATGGCACAACGTTCGCCCAGGGCGTAGAAATTTTGAAAGCCGAAGAAGTGAAACTGGCGCAAAACCGCGAGGCTGAAACGATCAAGTCCGAAAATAAATCGCATTAGCCGATCACACCGAATGACCGTTAATTCTCATCCACCCGCTCGAAGCGTTTCTTTGCGCACCGTCAGTTTTTCGATTAGATCTTCTTTGATACGGTAGCCGGTGCCCGGTTCCTCGCTAATCGCAATCATTCCTTGCGGTGAGACTTGCACTTCCGGATCAATGATGTCTTCCTTCCAATAGCGCTTCGAAGCTGAGACGTCTCCGGGCAAGCTGAAATTTGGCAGGGTTGAAAGCGCGATATTGTGAGCGCGACCCACGCCGGATTCGAGCATTCCGCCGCACCAGACCGGAACTTTCTGGGCATGGCAGATGTCATGAATCTTCTTCGCCTCGCTGAATCCGCCGACACGCCCCACTTTGATGTTGATGATGCGGCATGCACCGGTTTCCAGCGCAACGGCCGCGGCGCGCGGGTTCACGATCGATTCGTCGAGGCAAATGGCTGTGCGCAGTTCTTTTTGCAGGCGCGCGTGGTAGAAGATGTCGTCATCCCAGAGGGGCTGCTCGATCATCAGCAGATTGAACTGGTCAAACGATCGCAGATGCTCCACCTGATCCAAAGTGTAGGCGGAATTGGCGTCGCAACTCAGAGTGATGTCGGCCCAGCGCGAACGGATTTTTTCCAGTACGTTCACATCCCACCCAGGTTTTACCTTAACCTTTATGCGCCGGTAACCGGCGGCCAACTCGGTCTGGATTTTGTCGAGGAGCTGGTCTACAGAATCCTGAATTCCAATCGAAACTCCGCAGGCGATTTCGGTTCGCGTCCCTCCCAGCAGTTTCCACAAGGGTAGGTTTTTTTGTTTCGCTTCCGCATCCCACAGCGCGTTTTCCAGTGCGGCTTTGGCCATGCGGTGGCCACGCACTTTAGCGAAGAGAGCCGAACAATCGCGTGCCGATTCCAGACTGAATCCGAGAACGAAGGGGGCGAGGTGGCGAATGATAGTCAACCAGCTGCTTTCGGTCCACTCGCTGCTGTAGAAAGGATCTTCTCCGGCCACGCACTCCCCCCAGCCATCGACACCATCGCAATGCACGGTGAGCAGAAGGATGCGGCGGCTATAAGTGCGACCGAAACTCGTCTCGAAAAAATGGACGAGCGGCATGTGAATCTCGCGGAGTGTGATGGCTTCGATCTTCATAATTTAGTACCTGGCACCGAGTCGCGAGTACCGAGTGAGGAACGCCGTGCGCCCTCTCGGTACTAGGTACTGGGTACTCGCAGCTCTAAGCCTCGAAGTTGAATTATCCCTGCGACGCGTAGGACCACTTCTCATCCCAATTTCCGAGCAGAAACTTGCCGTTTCCCGCGGCGTCGCGCTCGTAACTCAACACGGCGAGTCCATCTTCGAAAGCCTGAAGAAATTGCTTACGGTTGCGCGCCTGCACTGCCTGCGCTTGGCTTCGCGTCTCCGCGGCGAATTTCCACTCGTAAATCTGCGCCGGAACCTCGATTGTTGCCTTTTCCTCGAGCGACGGAAGCTGGCTCGTCCGCAACAAAGTTTCCACGCGGCGAGATTTCAGCCACCACTCGGCGATCAGCCGGTCGCTGGGAAGTCCGCCTTGCAATGGAGAAGATGTGACCCCGTACTGGTTGATGTTGTAGCGCCGTGCGATGGCTCCCAGCTTTTCGATATTGAGATAGGCATTCTTGATTTCGAGCGGATCGAAGGTCCACTCGATCAACTCGATACCGCGCGCCAGCGCGTCTTCGCGCTGTAGCAGCTTGAGCCGGCGGCCCAGCCCGCAGTTGCGGTGTTCCTTGGCGACGGCCAACATGTGCGAATGGAGATAGATGTGCCCCGAACGCGTACCCGGCACGGAGAGCGCGAAGCCGACCATCTTCTCGCCGGCGAAAGCGCCCATCACCTGGCCGCCGACTCTTTCCGCCACAACAAACATGCGCAGCGGGACCAGTTCGGCGTCGGTAAAATTCCAGATTTCCTTTTGCAGGCCGATGCACGCCTGCAGTTCATCGAGCCCCTGACAACGGCGGATCACGATCCCATCCGCACTCACAATTGTTTCTCCTGCTGTTTCGCCTGTTGCCAGAGAGACTCTAGCTCATCCATGGAAGCGCTATCGAGATCTCCGTTGTTTTCAGCCAGGCGCCGCTCCATCCATTGAAAGCGCCGGCGGAACTTGCGATTTGTGCTGCGCAGCGCCGATTCAGGATCCAGCGCGAGATAGCGGGCGATGTTGACCAGCACGAAAAAAAGATCGCCCACTTCTTCTTCGAGCCGCAATCGCAGATCTTCCGGAATGACTTGCCTTCCTGAACCGGCCACTCCGCGGCCCTCCGGGCGCGGTCCGGGAGCCGGAAACTGCCGCAACTGCTGGCGAAGTTCCGCAATTTCCTCGGCAAGTTTGTCGAACAAACCCTCCATGTTTGGCCAGTCGAAGCCGACCTGGGCCGCGCGCGAACTGAGCTTGTGGGCCTCGATCAAAGATGGCATGGCGGAAGAAATTCCGCTTAGGATCGATGTCGACGATGGTTTCGCAGCAATTTCCGACGAAGCTGCATTTTGCCCGCCGCGTTTTTTTCTTTCTTCGGTTTTAAGCGCTTCCCAGTTCCGCTTCACTTCCGCCGATGTATCGGCTTTCGTATTGCCGAACACATGCGGATGCCGGTTCACCAACTTGTTTGAGAGCCGGTCCAGAACGTCATCGATGGAAAACGTTCCCTGCTCCTTCGCCATCTCGGAATAAAAAAGCACTTGCAGAAGCAGATCGCCCAGCTCGCCGGGGAGTTCCTCCCAATCGCGATTATCGATAGCTTCGAGGACTTCGTAGGTCTCTTCCAGCGTGTAGGGCTTGATGGAATCGAAAGTCTGTTCGCGATCCCAGGGGCAGCCGCCAGGGGCCCGCAGCTTCTCCATGATGGCGACGGTTCGTTCGAAGCGCTCACCGGTAGTGGACATTTGCAATCCACTTTAAATGAGCTGTAGCGGCGTGAGCAATGGATGCCGTTTTCGTTAAACCGCCGTTCCCTACTAGGGCCGGTTGGTTTTCCTGCCCGGATGCAAACTTCCGCTTGTCTGACGGGACTTTCGGTCAGGCGCTTTCCAGCACCAAGGTGACCTATTCCCGCCCAGCGGCGCAAGGCAAACTCTGAGAGGTCGCAGTGTATCTGCTGAAGCGAGCAAGTTTAGTAACCTTAGGCAGGTTACCCTGGTGCGCAGATCCCTTATGGTGCTAGCGGCAAATCCACGAGCCAGCCTGGACGGTCAGCACTTTCACGTGGTGGTGATCGGAGGCGGAATTAACGGCGTCGCCGTGGCTCGTGAGTGCGCCCGCGCAGGCAAGCATACGCTGCTGGTCGAGCAAAACGATTTCGCCTCTGGAGTAACCAGCCGTTCCACGCGCATCATTCACGGCGGCTTGCGTTACCTTGAGCACGGCGAATTAAGTCTGGTGCGAGAGTCGCTGAGGGAGCGCGAAAGATTGCTGCGCGAGAAATCTCATCTCGTGCATCCCATGCACTTCCTGCTGATGTTGAACGAAACCAGCCAGCGCAATGCGATGAAAGTAAGGGCTGGGCTTTGGCTCTACCAGCGCATAGGCGGAAAGAAGCCGCATAACACCACGGAAATGGAATTGAAGCGCCTCGAGCGGGCGCTGGACGCGGGACACAAGTGGTCATTCTTTAACTACGAAGATGCGCAATGCGAATTCCCCGAACGCCTGGTTGCGGAGTGGCTGCTGGAAGCGGTAGAAGCCGGCGCTGTGGTCCGCAATCATACGGAAGCGCTGGCGGTGGATGTGGCGCATGGCCGCGTCCATGGTGTGTTGCTGCGCGACCAGATCACAGGCCGAGACGCACGCGTGGACGCGGCGTGGGTAATCAACTGCGGTGGGCCGTGGGCCGACCGCGTCTGCCAGCGATCCTCGGTCCGAATGAGTAAGCCGATGCTGGGCGGAGTGCGTGGCTCGCACATCGTGGTGCCGCGCTTCCCCGGTTCGCCGAATGCTGCCATTTATACCGAAGCGGTGGATGGCCGTCCGATTTTCATTCTTCCGTGGAACGATCAGATCATGGTGGGAACAACCGAGGTCGCCGACAGTGGCGATCCCGCAAAAGCCGTTCCTTCGGCGGATGAAATCAGTTATCTCGTACGCTCCCTTGCTCAACTCTTTCCCAAGGCAAAGATCACCGCAAACAGCGTCAAATATTCGTTCGCCGGAATCCGGCCACTGCCCTATTCGCCGGAGAACCGTCCATCTGCCGTAACGCGGAAACACATCCTTCACGATCATTCGGATGACGGCGCTACGCGAATGATTTCGGTGATAGGCGGGAAGCTGACCACTGCCGCTTCGCTGGCGCGAGAGTGCGCGGGGAAGATTGGTTTAACGGCCGGATCGAAACCGGCAGAGCTGGATGCGCTTGTCATGGGGCCGGGGCAGGCACTGGATCCCCTGCTCGACGATGCCGTGCTGGAAATCGCGCGCATCGGAGCGGTCAGCGAAGAATCCGCCAGGGGCATGCTGGAGTGGCACGGCAAACGCGCCGCCGATATTGCGCGCATGGCTCTGGTCAGCTCTGAACTGCGAGCGCCGATTTGCCCGCATACTTCGCACTTGATCGCAGAAGTGGTGGAAGCCTACCGGCGCGAATTTGCGGTGACGCTGGGCGACGTACTGCTGCGGCGCGTACCAGTAGCGCTGGGCGCGTGCTGGTCGGAATCCTGCAGCCGCGAGGCCGCTTTGCGAATCGGCGCCGTGCTCGGCTGGAATGAGTTGACGATGGGCGCGAATCTGGAGGTCTTTGAGATGGAACGCACTGCATTCCTGAGGCCCGCGCCACAAAACACTGCAGCATTCGAAGCGGCGGCAGACTAATCTCGCTGCGAGCGATCCGAGCCGTGGCCAACGGCCCAAACGAGTTTCTCCGTATCGTCGGAAATGATCCCATCTGCCCTCCATTCAGCAAATTGCGTTATCTCTCGAATCGAATTCACCGTCCAGACCAGAACCTTTTTCCCCGCTCTCTGGATCTCAGTGATTGCGCTTCGCGTCGCCAAGCTCTTATGCGGGATCACGTAGTCGATGGGCAATTGCGACCACAGCTTGAATTGAGCCGGCGTCTCACAAATCACGCCTAGGGAAAGCGCCGCATCCATTACATGCAGCTTCTTTAGCACTTCCGGCAAGAACGAAGAAATTACACAGCCGCGAGCCGGAGGATACGCTTGAAGGAGATCCAGAGTGACGGCTTCCAATCCAGCGACTTTCAGCTCGATATCGAGGAATGCCGTTTTTTGGTAGCGCCTGAGGACATCGCCAAGAAGCGGCAATGCCAATTGTTGGGCCGAGCAACGAGCAATCTCAAGTCCCCGGAACTCGGCGTCGTGGCAGATCACGGGTTGACCATCGGCGGAGAGCCGAACGTCGAATTCGAAGCCGTCGCATCCTTGCGCGAGCGCGAGATCGAATGAATCCAGCGTATTTTCCGGGATCGTCTTCTCCGCCCGCGCGCCGCGGTGACCGAGAAGCAATGGGCGAGTGGTCATGGGTACAATCGGGCGGCGCTAATCCAGGTCGAAGTCGCGGATAGGTTTGCCCGTGTCTGGAGACTCCTTGGCTTTCTTCACCGCCTCCTGGAACTTTTTTTCCAAGACTTCGGACGCGTGCTTTTGCGCCTCGACCGATTGCCGGAAGATGGATTCGCGGCGCGTGTCCTGCTCTTTCATAGCGCGGGCCGCGTCTTCCATGTCGGCGAACATGCGGGGTTTTACGGCAGCGGTGTGGGCGATGACGGCGCGTGTTTCCGTATCCACTTTGAGCAGCGCGCTGCAGCAAGGACAGGTAATTTCGAAATTTGGGGAATTCTTCGCCATTTTGCGAATCATACCGCAAAATAGCGCGAACGCGGAGTTTAGCGCCGCAGTTTGATGGGAAAAATGTGGAAAACGTTAAGCAGTTCCCAGCCGAGTAGGAAGATGGAAATTAAAACGATGAGGACCGCCATCAGCTCACCAAAGGTCAGCCCGCGACGGTTCGGTTCGAAGCGCCGCGCCGCCAGGCTCAGGATATTCAGCGTGGCAAACCCAAACACGACCGCCCAAAGAATATTGTAAACGTCGCTGCGGCGGCTGGAATGGCGTTGCAGCAACATCACAGCCGCGAGTACGGCGGACGGAATGTGCATCAGAGCGTAGACCGAGAGCGCGGCAAACTTAGAGCGCACACAGCCAGCAATCAATCTGGTTGTCGAAGCAAGAGCCATAGCATACTGACTCGAACACAAGTAAGACGCCCCACTCTAATGAGTGCGTGGATTGGATATTACATTTTTTCTCGGCATGCAACCAGTTCCTTGGCAATGTGGCACCAGCTCCCATTTTCAGTAAGATGAGAAGATGGCTGAACGGCGCGTCATTTTCTTCGACATCGGCAACACTTTGCTCTTTCCGAACCGAGCGAAGATGCTCGCCCCCATCTCTGCCGATCGTCATCCCATGCTCGAACAATGGCAAGCCCTGGAGCGCCGGACGAAAACGGAGTTCGATCAAGGCATGCAGAGCGGCCGCGTGGACCACGGTTTTTGGCGGATCTTTCACTCTTACTTGCTGGAAGATCTGGGCGAGGCCGCTGGCGGTCGTGACGGGCTGGTGCAGCAACTCGTCGAGAATACACAGAACTCGGCGAACTGGGACCAGATTCTGCCGGGAACGCGGGCGGCGCTGGACCGAATCCGGAAGAAGTTTCGTATCGCGGTCATCTCCAACGCCGATGGGAAGATTGAACGAGTACTCTCCCGCTGCGGCATTGCCGACTGTTTTGAGAGCATCACGGATTCCGGAATCGTGGGATTCGAAAAACCGCGTCGTGAAATCTTTGCGGCGGCCTTGAAAACAATGAACGCCCGCCCGGAAGAAAGCTTGTACGTGGGCGATGTGTACTCTGTGGATTACGTTGGTGCCACCAATGCGGGCATGCAGGCGGTATTGTTTGACGTGGCCGGAGCCTACCGCGGCCGGCAAGAGCCGCGCGTTGAATCCGTGGAGCAACTCGAAATCTGGCTACGGAACTGAACCGGCGGCGCCGCCGGCGCTAACATCTCATTTCTACAATTCCAGAATCTGATGATCCAGGCAGTCCGAACTCATAGTGTCGTAAATGTTCTTCAAAAGTTCGTTCCCGTGGCGGGCGAGGTAATAAACTCCTGCAACGCCACGCTCTTGCAGAGCGCCTTCCGGATAAAGAGCGCTGCTCAGCGCTTCCGCGTGGCGGCTGACTACCTCGCTGCGTCGTAGCTCCGCGGCCATAGCTCGTTCCCGCAGACGATCCAGTTGATAGTGGATTTTTGAAGCGCCCGTCTGGCTGGCCTCCACAAGCGTAGGATCGAGCTTCGCCAGCGCTTCGTGCAGGCTGGAGAAGGAATCGTCGACCGACTGTTTCGCTCGCGCAAAGGCCGCCAGCAAATCCGCAGGAAGAGTTCGCGCCGCCAGCGTATGGCGAAGTGCCGGCGGCTCACGAAATGTATCGAGAACCGAGAGGTCGTATTGCCGCAGCCAGCGCTGTACTTTGGGCTCGACCAGCGTTGCAGAAAAACGAGGGATGATCGGCGTTACACGCCCCAGGATGTTTTCATAGACCGCGCCCGCTTGCGCAAAATAGGCCGCTTCAGCCGCCCCTCCGGCGTAGGCGAGCGTAGGCAATAAATAATCCTGCACCACCGGTCGCAACAGCACGTTCGGGCTGAAATTCTCGGGTGCGGTTGCAATGCGATCCAGCAGTTCGGCGGACGATAGCTTCTCCGTCACGCTCTCGCCGGCAATCACAAATTCCGTAGCGCTTCCATTCGCTCGACGTTGAATCGGCGTGCGCGCCCCGTTCTGCAACGTAAACAGCAGAACAGAAGACGAAGTCACTTTCACCTGCTGGTGATAGCCCGCGGCTTCAAGAGCTTGCCCGCGAGCCAGTAGCGCATCGGCGATCTCAGATGCCTGCTGAACGGCAGCGCGATAGATTGGAGCCGCAACGCGGTGCAGTTCGGGATCGGAAGCGTCAAGCACGATCACTCCCCAAGCCGCGAACAGATGCGCATAGAAGCGCGCGAAGGCCGTGCCTAAGCTCTCTCCGGGACGATAGGATTCCCGCAGTAATTGCGTCGCTTCAGAATCTCCCAGCAGCGCTGCGGCCTCTTCTACGACCGGCCGGATCTCCTCGCCCAGGCGCACTTCGCTCACCGGAGCGCCCGGGATATTGTGGCTCGAAGTTGTCAGCGTGCGCAGCAAGCCGTCAGGTCCCGGCATGGAGACATGATTCACTTCCGCCAGATCATGATCGTAGGTTGCGAGCCAGAAGACGGGCACGGCATCCACTCCCGCTGAGGTCGACTGTTCCGCGAGCTTCACGGCACTGAGGGCCTTGTAAATCGCGAACATCGGACCGCCCAACAAACCGACCTGCTGACCAGTTACAACTGCCGCCGCACCACGCCGGAAGCGCTCAATGTTGGCTAAGGTTTGTGGCGAAGCATCCCAGGACTTGTTCTGACGATCGAGAATTGCGCTCACGCTTTCGCGGCGGGCGGGATCGTATTTCAGCGCGGCACTCTCCGTTTGCAGCCATTCGTCGAAGTGTGGAGAGTGCGGGTAAAACGGCCGGACGCTGGCGGAATATCCGAGGAAGTCAGTGAAAAGGCGCGTGGTATGCGGAATTTGAGCGAAAGGCAAACACTGCGATTTCACCGGCAACACTCCTGGCAACAACAGCCTGTAACCTGTTGGACGGATAGAATCATCGCCGGTCAACGCCTTTCGCTCTTTGGATATCCGAAAAACCTACCTACAAAGTCATACTACAGATGCCCGCAAATGACCGCGAGATGCAAGATAATGGTACGCGTGCCAGCCCTGAAAGGAAGTATGAGATGAGTCTAACCACCGCTCCGTTGAATATCGAGATGCCGATCACTCTGGAAGGGCCGGTGATCCGCCTCGACCCGATTCGCCGCGAGCACGCGCACCTTTTCTGGCAAGCCGCCAAAGACGATCTCGACAATATTTTTCAGTGGATCCCCTACAGCATGAAAACGCGCGAAGATTTCGAGATTCTGATCGAGAAAGCCTTAGGCGAACAGGAGCGCGGCGAATCGGTGGTATTCGCCACGGTCGAGTGCAAGTCGGGACAAGTGATCGGGAGCACTCGCTTCATGAACATCGATCGCACCGATCGCCGGGTGGAGATCGGTTCCACATGGATCGTGCCGGCGTGGCATCGAACTGCCGTTAACACGGAGGCGAAGTATTTAATGCTGCGCCACGCCTTCGAAGTGTGGCGATGCATACGAGTCGAACTGAAGACGGATGCATTGAATCAGAAGTCGCGGAACGCCATCCTGCGCATCGGTGCCCAAGAAGAAGGAACGCTGCGCAAGCATCTGATTACGTGGACCGGCCGCGTTCGCGATACGGTTTATTTCAGCATTCTGGATACGGAGTGGCCGGAAGTGAAGGCCAGGCATGAGACCCGCCTTGCCCAAGGCATATTCCGCTTTCCGAAGGAAAGCACGCGTTGATCAACTTCAGTCTCGACTTGGGAAAGGAAACCCAAAGCTTCCCTGGTTGATAGCATTATCGAACGATTCTCTCAACCAACTCAATCAAGAGTATCTTCGTATCGGCGCTGAAAATTGCGATTACTAATACGCTGATACTTTCGAAAGAACCTCCGGTCAAGGCAATAATATTCGCTTTTTGTTCGCTTTTATGGTAGCCTGTGTTTAAACACTATGGGCGCCCCTTTGCCAGCCTACGCTGAAACAGAACACCCCCGCGTAGGCTGGCTCTTTCTCGACCTCAACTCTTATTTCGCTTCGGTTGAGCAGCAGGATCGTCCTGAGCTGCGCGGCAGGCCGGTTGGCGTGGTGGCAGTGGATACCGATTCCACCTGCTGTCTGGCGGCGAGTTATGAGGCTAAGGCGTACGGCGTGAAAACCGGGACTTCGGTCAAAGATGCGAAAGTTTTGTGTCCTCATATCAATCTCGTCGTCGCGCGCCCGAAGCTGTACGTGGAATATCAGCAAAAAATCAAAGCAGCCATGGAAGAGCATCTTCCGATTTACAAGGCCTTCTCCGTGGACGAGATGGCTTGCCAGTTGATGGGACGCGAACAATTCCTGCCCAACGCCACCACGCTGGGCTACAGAATTAAGCAGTCCCTGCGCAATCTTGGCGTGGCGCTGCGCTGCTCGATTGGCCTTGCGCCGAATTGTTATCTCGCCAAGACCGCAGCCGATCTTTGCAAGCCAGATGGCTTGACGATCTTACTTAAAAAAGACCTGCCCAATGCCCTGCACTGCATGAAGCTGCGCGACGTGGTGGGTATCAGCAATGCCATGGAAAGTCGTCTGAACAAGCGCGGCATCACGACGGTCGAGCAGCTCTGCAAACTCTCTTCCCAGCAGATGCGCGACATCTGGGGCAGCGTGCAGGGAGAAACCATGTGGTATTGGCTGCAAGGAGAAGACTGGAAGGAGAAGGCGGACTCTCCGCGCAAGAGCATCGGCAAACAGCACGTGCTGGCGCCGAAATACCGTACGAAAGAGCAGGCCTACCTTGTTGGGCTGAAATTGCTGAGCAATGCTGCCATCAAATTGCGCCGATTAGACCTGTGGGCGCGAGGAATCGGCGTCACGATTGTATTTACGCACTGGGGACGGGAAATCAAGAACAGCAACGAACCAACGGGCTGGAATGCTCACCGAAATATTTATGCCTGCCGCGATACGATAACGTTGCAAGACCACTTTCGCGAACTATGGAAAGCGAGCCCGGAGAGCCCTCCAGTTCATGTGGGAGTGTGGCTTTTTGACTTGATTCATGACACACAGCACACCTTGGGATTTTTCGACGATCCGAAACGCGAGACCCTCAGCAGCGTGATGGACGCAATTAACAAAGAATATGGCCAACACACGGTCTATATGGGAGGCTTGCATGGCCTGGGCGATGCCGCGCCCACCCGCATTCCGTTTTTTAGCGTGCCGGAGTTGGAAGATTTTTAGGGTCTTCTAGCGTTTTTTTCGCTTCATAAAGGCTTTCTCGTTCCTTGCAAAGATAGGCCTCACCGCTTCCGTATGTTGATTTGTTCTCATTTGGTCATAAAGGTTGCATACGACCATAAACGACAATATCGCCACAAACTAAAATTCACGACAAACCGAATCTTTTCTTTAAGTTAGACGATCCAATGTTGTGTTGACTTCCATTCTGGATCACCCTAGTCTGGAAGTAGTTCTTTCAACGGCCAAACCCACCAGTGGGGGCGTCACGGCTTCGACGGAGATGCTTGCGGCCAAGAGGCATGCCGGGGTGCACACACCCGTAATCGCGTGCAAAATGATAATTGCCAATCAACAAATGGCATACGCAGCCTAATTAATTAGGCAGCCGCTCTCCATCGCTTCGCCCTTGGGCGGTGAGCGAGCGTCACACAGAGGGCTGCTCTTCTCTTCTATGTCTGGGGAGAGAGGCTAAGATCACAGGCTAGCGGCTAGCGTTTCTTGTCCGTTCTGAGCGTGGGCCGCGAACGTCCTGGGGGAAGTGCCAGCAATGGCGCCCAACGCCTGGGGCATGAACGCGAATAAGCATGTAGTCTCTTGACCAGTAACATTTTCGGACGCGGGTTCGACTCCCGCCGCCTCCACCACACTTAACGTCTTTAATATCATATACATACAAAAGTAGTGCTCCTCCGTGTACGATAGGTGTACGATAGATGCAACTATGCTAACGCTCTATCGACGCCATCGACGCGCCTGTTCCAAGTCTTCCGACCGCTTCTACAAACGCTGCTCCTGTCCCATGTGGGTCGAAGGAACGGCGAATGGAACCTACATTCGCCGTACTCTGAAGACCGGCAGTTGGGAACGGGCAACCGATCTTGCTCGCGTGAT
>Ga0302226_10001784_pt1 | contig 15781 bp, 14 predicted proteins | sample II_Palsa_E3_3_FD_193524 | JGI IMG/M metagenome (GOLD analysis project Ga0302226, IMG submission 193524) | Peat permafrost microbial communities from Stordalen Mire near Abisko, Sweden - II_Palsa_E3_3 | ecosystem: Environmental > Terrestrial > Soil > Palsa > Peat permafrost | place: Sweden...
GCTCCGAGCGAGTCACTCATCACGCTGCCAGGCAGCTTGAGCAGCACGTCGTAGTCGGCCTCGTTGCGGGCTTCGTCGTCGCGTTCCTTGATCAGCAACCATTGTTCTTTGTCGCCATTGCCACGCATGTTACTGCGCACGAGCGTCCAGCCGCCGTGGAGCTTGTCGCCGTGCAGGATGAACTTGAGCTTGCCCTTCGCGTACGTTTCACGGGCTTCGTCGATGCTTCCTGCCTGCGGCTCCCACGTCCCGCAGTCCCAAACGATCACGCTGCCCGCGCCGTAATTTCCCTCGGGGATATCGCCTTCGAACGAGCCGTAATCGATGGGATGATCTTCCACGTGCACAGCCAGCCGTTTCACCGATGGATCGAGACTCGGCCCTTTAGGTACGGCCCAGGACTTCAGCGTGCCGTCGAGTTCGAGCCGAAAATCGTAATGAAGACGCCGCGCGTCGTGTTCCTGGATGACGAACGAAAGTGCGCTCTCCTGAACCTTTTTCGCCGTGCGCCGGGCCCGGGCCTTATCAGCTGCCTGGCCGGATGGCTCAGGCGTCTGGTTGAAGCGCCTCATGCGCTGATAGGTGTCCAGTTTATCGGCCATCGGCGGATCGCTTTTCGTGGTGCGTGTAGAGGGGTGAACCAACGCGTAACTCAACGCGCGACGACAGGTTCAAGCGCGTTTGCGGCGCGTTGTTGTCTTGCGTGCAGGTTTGGCCGCCGGTTCCGCGGCGTCGGCGTCAGCCGTGTCGTCTTCGGTGCTGCTGGTGCCTTTAGCGCCCCGCCTCGTCGGCTTCCCTTTCTTCAAGCTGCGCTTCAGCAGTTCCGACAAGTCGAGAATCTCCGCCGACGCCTTGCGCGGCGTGCCTTCTTCCACCTCGGACACCTCCTCCGTCTTCCCTTCCTTAACCTTCTTGTTGACGAGCGCCATGATGTCTTCGCGGAACGTGTCGTGATAATCGTGCGGGTTCCACGTATCGCTCATGTCATCTATTAATCGCTGCGCCATCTCCAGTTCTTTCGGCGATACCCCTGCCTTCTTCGAGTTTTCGTCCGGGAACTTGAAGTCATCGAATTCACGCACTTCATCTGCCCAGCGCAACGTGTTGAGCGCCAGCGCAGGACCCACCGGAATCAACGCGGCCAGATGCTGTTTGTTGTGCAGCACCACGTTCGCGATCCCGACTTTTCCCGATGCCTTCAACGCGTCGCGCAGCAACGCATACACCTTCTCGCCCTTGCGATCGGGTGCGAGGTAATAAGGGGTATCGAGCGAGAGAAACGAAATTTCAGGGGCTTCGACGAACGCGAGGATGTCCACGGTCTGCGTCGATTCCGGATTGGCCGAGCGAATCTCGGCGTCGCTCATCACGACGTATTTGCCCTTCTCATATTCGAAGCCACGCACGATGTTGTCGCGCGTGACGTCCTTACCGGTGTTCTTGTTGAATTGCTTATAGCCGATGGGGTCCATCGAGCGCTTGTCGAGCAGGTTAAAGCCGACCTTCTCCGATTGCGTCGCCGGATAGAGCTGCACGGGGACGTGGACCAGCCCAAAGCTGATCGCACCTTTCCAGATCATGTGTGGCATCGCGAATGACCTTTCCGAAAGCCGCTCTGACGGCGTGACGGGATGAACGATTAACACGCGCCGATAAGCGCATGGTCGTTATCGCGTTGCAGAAAACGTGCCAGATGGAATAAGCGCGCCGGCTTGGGCGAGCACTTTCCGACGCTAGCAGCGCAGCCTCAAACTGCAGGCGCGAAATGCCAGCCTCGGCCGCTTTGCCGGGCGAGACGCTACTTGCGGCTCGCGCTGATCGTGAGCTTTGTGCCGTCGCTGAGTGTGACGCTCTTGTCGGCGCCGCCGGTGGGCATCGTGAAATGGACTAGCTGGCTGAAGAAGTTATCGGTGGGACATTGGAGCTTCTTGCCGCCCACGGTAACGGCGCTTGCCGGGCGCGGCGCGTGGCCCTGGAAACTCAGCTGGACGTCGGCGTCCCCGCTATTCGCGACCACCGCCGCGAAACGGATCTTCACCTGACGCACCGTCGTGCCGCTTGCGTTGCGGATGGAATCCACGTCCGGACATGCATCCGGAACATTCTGTGAGCCGCCGGCAGGCTTGCTTTGCCATGTGAAGTCATCCGTCTGGCCCGAGCGGATCGTGCGCGTTTCCTGCGCGCTGCCCCAGTTCTTCGACGCCATCTTCACCGTGTATTTGATCGGTCCGTCGTTGGCGACTTCCGACAGCACCTTGATGCTGGGCGTCGCATGCGCTGCCGGTTCAACCACGCAAGCCAGCAGCGCCATCACGGCGCCTGCAGCAATCACACGACCTTGCGTAGACCAGCCAACCTGAATAAAACCCGAACGATCGATCATGCGAAAAACCCCTCCGTTTGCAGCCGTCACGCCGGGCATACAGCAACGGCGCCGGGGTGGCCGCGCCGCGCGTGTGGCGCGATCAGTCTAGCGCGACGCGCGCCACGGGCTTCTCATGGGAAACCCGCGGCGCGCGTGCAGCTTGCAACGGATTGGGCGATCGGAACGCCGAGCGAATCAGAAGCCCGTCAGCACCAGTTTGCCGATCGCGCGCCCTTCTTCCAAAAGGCGATGCGCCTCACGCAGGTTCGTTGCGTTGATCTTGCCGAGGTCGCGGCCCAGCGTCGTCTTGATCGTGCCTGCGTCGATCAGTCGCGCCACTTCGGTCAGCAGCTTGTGTTGTTCGAGCATGTCCGGCGTGCCGAACATCGAGCGCGTAAACATGAACTCCCAATGGAACGCGGCGCTTTTTGCCTTCAGCAATTCGACGGGAATCGGCTTGTCGTTTTCGACGATCGAGCAGATGCCCCCTTGCGGTGCAATGACAGAGGCTGCGGCGGGAAAGTGTTTGTCCGTGTCATTGAAGATCAGCACGTAGTCGACTTGCTCGAACCCTGCGTCCTTCAGTTGCTTCGGCATGTCGCCAAAATGGTCAACGATATGATCCGCGCCCAGTTCCGTCGCCCACTTCGCCGATTCCGGCCGCGACGCGGTCGCGATCACCTTCAGCTTCGCCACTTTTTTCGCAAGCTGGATACCGATCGAGCCCACACCGCCCGCGCCGCCCACGATCAACACGGACTTGCCGGCGTCATGTCCTTGCGCCGATACCCCCAGCCGGGCGAACAGCGCTTCCCATGCGGTGATCGTGGTGAGCGGCAAGGCCGCGGCGTGCGAGAAATCGAGCGATTGCGGTTTGACGCCAACAATGCGTTCATCGACCAGATGGAACTCGCTGTTCGTACCCGGCCGCGTGATGCTGCCGGCATAAAAGACGGGATCACCTACCTTGAACAGCGTGACGTCCGGACCGACCGCCTCGACCACGCCCGATGCATCCCAGCCAAGGACACGCGGCGTGTCTTCGACCTTGTCCTTCGGCGCGCGCACTTTTGTGTCGACGGGGTTCACGCCAATCGCTTCAACCTTCACCAGCAGGTCACGGCCGGCCGGCGCGGGTTTGTCGATCTCCACGTCCATCAACGATTCCGGATTCGAGATGGGCAGGTAACGGGTCAGGGCAATGGCTTTCATGAAAAGCTCCTTAAAGGGTTTCAGGCGTTGCTGATGCAATGCATGGACCCGATGTTAAGTGCTTTCAGCTTCGCGCGAAACCGTCATAATCGCTGAAACATTTTATTGAAAATCACGAAGATGACAAAAATAGACGTTCAGAGCGAATTACCCTATAAGGCGCAGTTCGACTTGCTGGACGTCGCGCTGTTCGTGCGGTCGGCGGCTTTATCGAATCTGTCTGCGGCGGGACGGGAATTCGGGTTGTCCGCCGCCGTGGCGAGCGCCCGGCTCGCCCAACTCGAACGGCAGCTTGGCGCGCGGCTTCTGCATCGGACAACGCGGCGTATCAGCGTCACACAGGAAGGCGAGATTTTCATCGAGCACGCCCGCGCGTTGCTCGACGCCGCCGATGCTGCCCGCGCTTCGGTCGGACGCGCGTTCGAGCAACCCCAGGGACGTTTGCGCGTGACCATGCCATCCTCGCTCGGGCGTCAGCATGTATCGCCTGCTATTCCTGAATTCTTGCGCCGCTATCCGGGCGTGAGCCTCGACTTGCGCCTGACCGACCAGATAGTCGATCTCGTCGATAAAGGCATCGATCTGGCGGTACGCATTGGCGCGTTAAAAGATTCGACGCTCGTCGCGAGAAAACTCGCCAGCAACCGGCGCGTGTTGTGCGCGTCACCGGCGTATCTCGCTGGGCACGGCATGCCGCGCCACCCCGCCGATCTCACGCAGCACGAGTGCGCGACTCTGTCCGGCCAACGAGACTGGGCGTTCGTCACGCCGACCGGGACCATCGATGTACGCGTGTCGGGCCGGCTCGAGACGGACAACGGCGAAGTCATTCGGGATGCTTTGCTGGCCGGGTTTGGTATCGGGTTGAAATCGACCTGGAGCGTGGCGCCATTTCTGCACAGTGGCGAACTGGTGATCGTACTCGATAGCTATCCGCTCGCGGAAACGGTGGCGATCTGGGCGGTGTACCCGAGCCGGGCATTCGTGCCCCCGAAAACGACGGCATTCATCGATTTCCTGACGGAGCATTTCGGCGATCCACCCTACTGGGACGTGGACCCACAAAGAGTGATGCGGTAGTTGTCATCCCATAAATGCAAATAGGAATTTACGTATTCTTAAAATTTTGGGGGAGCAGGACTATTGCAATGCAATGACGAATTGGAGCTGGCGCGCCCAGTCGTGTGCATCCTTCGGCAATTCATCCTGCTGTCCTCGTGTTTGTGGTTTTTTCAGCCAACAGCACTTATAAATTTTGGGTGTACAAATAATTATTGTACTCACCGTTATTTGGGGGTACATTATTCATGGGCATTTCGTATAACGTCCCAAAGAGTGAAGCAAATATCCAGGAGCGAGGTCTGTCTTTCGAGGCGGTCCGCGACTTTGTCATGTCGAGTGCCCTGATTGTTGAAGATTGTCGCAACGCGTATATCGAGCGCAGGTTTCAGGCTCTCGGTTTAATAGCCGACCGGCTACACATGCTGGTTTTCACGCCACGCGGCAACAAAATTCACGTTATTAGTTTGCGGAAGGCGAACTCTCGCGAGGTAAAGCAGTATGAGCAAGCAGAACAAGGAAGAAGTGCCAGACGAGAACCCCGAATGGGGTGAGGCGGAATTCGCCCGTGCACGGCCGGCAGCGGACGTGTTGCCGGAACTCTACGGGCACGAACGAGCGACTGAAATTCTGCGCCCGCGCGGACGACCGAAGCTGGAAAATCCGAAGTTACCCATCAAATTGCGCATCGACCCGGACGTAGTCGACGCTTATAAAGCGCAAGGCGAAGGCTGGCAAACGCGAATGAACGCCGCATTGCGCGACTACGCGAAATCGCATGGATTGATGCGTTGAAATTTGGGTGAGTAAGTGAGTAAAGGCGCGCCATTCAGGGCGCCTTTACCCACCTTCACTCCACCCTCACCGGCGCCTTCACAAATCCCCGAAACCGCGCCCGGGACGCGCGCACCGGCTCCCCCGCGAGCCCATAATTTGGAAACCGCGCAATAAACCGCCCGATCGCAATACGCGCCTCCAGCCGCGCCAGCGACAACCCCGCGCACTGATGAATCCCGAACCCAAACGCAAGATGCCGATTCGGCTCGCGACAGATATCGAACTGATCCGCGGCCTCAAACTGCTCCGGGTCGCGATTCGCCGCCCCGATGCACAACGTCACCGGCGTCCCACGCGCCACCGGGATCCCGGCAATCTGCGTATCCGCCGTCGCGATCCGGTTGCCAAGCTGGTTTGAGCTTTCGTAGCGCAAACACTCCTCGATCGCACTCTCGATCAACACCGGATCGGCAGATAACCGCGCTCGCTGCTCCGGCCATTGCGCTAGCAGCACGATGCCGTTGCCGATCAGATTGGTAGTCGTCTCGTGCCCCGCGTTCAGGATAAAAATGCAGTTGTGCAGCAGTTCAGCTTCGTCCAGGCGCTCTCCGTCGGCCTCGCTTTGAATCAGCCGTGTGAGCACGTCATGCTGCGGATCGCCGGGATGGGCACGGCGCCGAGCAACGAGTGTCACCAGATAATCGATGAAATCGGCTACCGCCCGATTACCCCGCGCTTCCTGCTCCGGGTTGAGCGCAGGTTCCAGTGCGCCGAGAATCGCGAGCGACCAGTCACGCAATGGCGCGCGTTCGTCGTGCGGCACGTCGAGCAAATTTCCGATCACCTCAACCGGAATCGCCGACGCGAAATCATCGATCAAATCGATCTCACCGCGAACCGCAGCCTGGTCGAGAAGACCATCGATCAGACCTATAAGACCCGGCTCCATTGCTGCGATTGCGCGGGCCGTCAGCGCCCCCGCGATCAGTTTGCGCACCCGCGTGTGCCGCGGCGGGTCGTTGAATACGAGGCTTGTCGTGTGATGCGTGAACAGCGGAGTGTGGACGCCATACTTCGGGCCAAATTCAACAGTCTTGTCGGAACTGAAGGTTTTCGGATCCCGATACACAGCCTGAACGTCCCGATAGCGCGTGAGAAAAAGCGAGCCATCCGGCATTGTCTTGATCGGCTCCCTGGCGCGCAGCGCGTCGTAGACCGGGTACGGGTCGGCGTAAAACGCGGCGTCGAGCATGCGCAGATCAAAGTCGAGCGCGCGTTCATTCGGGGTCATGCCTGTCTCCATCGTTTTATCGACAGCCATCATAGCGGCGCGGCGCGCACGTCCGCCATCGGTCGGGACCATTACAATGACGGGTCTCGCATTGCGGGTCTCGATTGTTCCCACTGCTATTTTTCTCGCTCTTCGCCCGTCATGAACCTTGTCATCCAAAGTCTCGATCCGATCGCCGAGTCCCATCTGAAGCCGCTCACCGCCCTCGCTCGCTCGCAGCATTCCGAACGCGCGGACGCCGGCGGGGTGTTGCGGCTGAGCGGCGCCGATCCGCTGCAGCGCCCGGATATCGATGCGTATTGCGGCACGCATCGGCTGGATTACGCGTTCATTGACCCCGCGCGGCGCCTGAGTGACTTCGGCCTCGTCGCCATGGACATGGATTCGACGCTGATCACGATCGAATGTATTGACGAGATCGCCGATTTTTGCGGATTGAAGGCAGAGGTCGCGGCGATCACCGAAGCGTCGATGCGCGGCGAGATCAAGGACTTCAACGAGAGCCTGACGCGACGTGTCGCGCTGTTAAAGGGGCTGGAAGCAAGCGCGCTGGAACGGGTTTATGACGAGCGGCTGCGTTTGTCGCCGGGTGCAGAAATCATGCTCGCGGGAGCGAAGGCAGCGGGATTGAAAACCCTGCTGGTATCCGGCGGTTTCACGTTCTTCACCGAGAAACTGAAGGCGAGGCTCGCGCTTGATTTCACGCACGCGAATACGCTTGAAATAGTCGATGGCAAGCTGACCGGGAAGGTCACCGGCGAGATCGTCAATGCTGATGTCAAAGCGCGCACGTTGCGTGAAACATGTGCGCAACTGGGTATTGATCCGCAACGGTCTATCGCCATGGGCGATGGGTCGAACGACCTGAAGATGATGGCCGAAGCGGGGTTGTCGGTCGCGTTCCGCGCGAAGCCGGTGGTTCGCGAAGCAGCTGGGCTGGCGTTGAACTTCGTGGGACTGGACGGGTTGCTGCGGCTGTTTTGAGCGGGCTCGTATTTCGAGAAAAGGGCTAGGTCTGAGACTCGGCCCTGTTTCGATCAATGAATTTACCCCTTCAACCCTGCCAACGCCCGCTCCAGATCCGCCTGCAGATCAGCCTGATCTTCCAGCCCGATATAAAACCGCACCAGTACGCCGTCGTGCGGCCAGTCCCCGGCGGTGCGCATCGATTTGATGTCGTACGGCATCGCGAGACTATTCGCACCGCCCCAGCTCCAACCGATCGCGAAGTTTTCCAGCGCTTCGACGAAGGTATCGATTTGCGCGGGGCTGTAGCGTTTGTCGAAGACCACGGAGAACAGTCCACCCGCCCCCGTGAAATCGCGCTTGAAGAATTCATGGCCCGGGCAATCCGCTAACGCCGGATGCAGCACAGCCTCAATCTCCGTCCGCGTCTTAAGCCAGTGAGCGAGCGCAAGTGCCGTCCGGTCGTGAGCGTCGAAGCGGATTTGCATGGTCGGCAGACTGCGCAGCACCAGCGAACAGTCGTCCGAAGACACGCCAATCCCCATGCGCATCCGCGCGCTCTTCAATTTCATGTGGACAGCTTTGTCGGCGGTAATCGTCGCACCCATCAGGATATCGCTCGCGCCGGACTGGTACTTCGTCAGCGCCTGCACCGAGATATCGACGCCATGCTCGAACGGTTTGAATGCGAGACCGGCCGAATATGTATTGTCGATAGCAGTCAGGATCTTGCGCGCCCGCGCAACCTTCGTGATCGTCGGCACGTCCTGCACTTCCATGGTCACCGAACCCGGCGCTTCGAGCCAGATCAGCTTGGTGTTCGGCCGGATCAGCGCGTCGATGCCTGCGCCGATCAGTGGATCGTAATACGTCACTTCCAGGCCGAAATCGGCGACCAGCCAGTCGGCATGATCGCGATTCGGCGAGTACGCGTTGTCGGGAATCATCACGTGATCGCCAGACTTCACCAAGCCGAAGTACACGTTCGATATAGCCGATAAACCCGAAGGCTGCAGCAACGCATGCTTGCCACCCTCGATCACCGCCAGCCGCTGCGCCAGCGCAAGCGACGTGGGCGTGGCGTGAAGGCCGTATCGCCACTGACTGTCGTCGCTCCAGACGAGCGCACGCATCGCGGCGAGATTCGGGAACACCACGGTCGACGCCCGTGCAACCGGCACCGAGAACGAGTCGAAACCGGGGCTGAGCTGGTCGTCCGGATGAACGATGCGGGTCTGCAAGCTGCGCGCGTTGGACGAATTGCTGGAATCGGTCATGAGTGTCCTGCTTGTTCGAGACTATAAGAAAAAAGCGTCATCGCGAGAAGCCGATGACGCCGTGTTACATCGAACGGCGAGTTCGTTTTCTACTCGCCGATCGTTACGTTGCTGGTTCCACCCAACGCGCGGCCTGCGGCCGGCGGAGCGGGCGGAGGCGCGGGTTCAAGCGAAGGCGCAACGGATTGCGGCGCTTTCGGCGCACCCGTACCCGCGGCAGGTGCAGGACCTGACCCGAGCGGCTTAAGGTCGAAGGGCAGCGGATTGGAATCATCGGAGTTCATGCGCTCGCCGGACACGCTGCCGTCGGCTGCAAACTTGCCGACCCAGTTCCCGGTGATATGCGTGCCGTCATTCGACTCTTCGATCTCGAGCGTATCGCCATCACGGTCACCCGCGACCAAAATCACCGTCGACGCTCCCGCGAAGCGGTATTCACCGTGCACACCCGTGCGTTCATCGGTTTTTGCGCCAAGCTTCATTTCAATCTGCTTGTCGCCGAGCGTGCCGACATAGGTCGGGAAACGCGCGTACGCCGGATTCGGCGTCAGTGGTTTGGCGGGCGGAAGCGCCAGCGTTTCAATTGCTTCGGCCGTACCCGGTGCCTGCAGGCCCAGATCGCCTGGCGTAGCCGCTGCGCGTGCCGCCGACACAGCTCGGGAGCCGTCGGGCGGCATGGCCGAATTACAGCCGGCGAGCAACAGCGCTGCCGCCACCGCCGCCACTTTCATTTGCGTCATCGAATAGTTTCCTGTCCTTACCCTGCTCATACGCGTTCAAATATTGCCGCGATGCCCTGCCCGCCGCCAATGCACATGGTTACCAGCGCGTAACGTCCACCCACGCGCTGCAGTTCGTACAGCGCCTTCACGGTGATCAGCGCGCCGGTTGCCCCGATCGGGTGGCCGAGCGAAATACCCGAGCCGTTCGGATTGACCTTCGCGGGATCCAGCTCCAGTTCCTTCGATACCGCGCACGCCTGTGCCGCAAACGCTTCATTGGCTTCGATCACATCGAGGTCGCCAACGCTCAAACCTGCACGTTCCAACGCCTTGCGTGTGGCCGGAATCGGGCCAATACCCATGTATTTTGGATCGACGCCTGCGTGCGCATACGAGACAAGCCGCGCGAGCGGCTTCAGGCCACGCGCTTCAGCCGTAGCGCGCTCCATCAACACAACGGCGGCGGCCGCGTCGTTGATGCCCGACGCATTGCCCGCGGTTACCGTTCCGTTTTCCTTGGCAAACACGGGCTTGAGCTTCGTGAAATCCTGGAGCGTCGCGTTCAGCCGGACGTGCTCGTCGGTATCGAAGACGATATCGCCCTTCTTCGATGCCTGCGTGACGGCAAGAATCTGTTCCTTGAAATAGCCCGCTTCGATAGCCCGAGCCGCGCGCCGATGGGATTCGAGCGCAAGCTCATCCTGCATCTCGCGCGAAATGCCGTACTTGGCGGCGACGTTTTCTGCCGTGACGCCCATGTGGATCGTATCGAAGGGATCGTGCAGCGCGCCGAGCATCATGTCGATGAGGCGCGCGTCGCCCATGCGCTGTCCGAAGCGCACCGACGGCGCGAGATACGGCGCGCGGCTCATGCTTTCCGCGCCCCCGCCGATAGCGACGTCCGTATCGCCAAGCAAAATGGATTGAGCAGCCGAGACGATTGCCTGCAGGCCCGAACCGCACAAGCGGTTGACGGTCAGCGCGGGCGCGTGGTGCGCCACGCCGCCATTTAACGCGGCGACGCGCGCCAGATACATGTCCTTGGGTTCGGTCTGGATCACATTGCCGAACACCACATGACCAACATCCTCGCCCGACACGCTCACTCGCGACAAAACCTCCCGCACCACCCGCGCGCCGAGATCGGTCGGGCTGAAGTCCTTCAGTGCACCGCCGAAATCGCCAATTGCGGTCCGCACGCCGCTGACCACCATCACTTCACGTTGTGCCATGAAAGCTCCTTCGTCTCAGTTGTCGTGTGCTTTGTGCAAACCGCCGCGCCGAGCGTGAAATCATCACAACCAGACGCTCAGACCTCGCCCCACAGGTCGTGGCCATCGGCGCCGGTGATTTTCACCGACACGAAATCGCCCGCCTTGTAACGCTTCGACGCCTTCTTTGCCGGCTCGATATACACCACGCCGTCGATTTCCGGCGCATCCGCCGCGGTCCGGCCGACGCCGCCTTCGTTGCTCAGTTCATCGACGAGCACTTTCAGCGTCTTGCCGATCTTGCGTTTCATGCGTTGCGCCGACAATTCTTCGGCCAGTTCCATGAAACGCGCGCGCCGGTCCTCGCGCACTTCGTCCGGCAGCGCGCCGTCGAGTTCGTTCGCCGTTGCGCCTTCGACTGGCGAATAAGCGAAACATCCGACCCGATCCAGATCGGCGATACGAATGAAATCCAGCAGCGTCTGGAATTGTTCTTCCGTTTCACCTGGGAATCCTGCGATAAACGTGCTGCGGATCGTCAGGTCCGGGCACATTGCGCGCCATTTCTGCACGCGCTCGAGCACCTTCTCGGCGTTCGCCGGGCGCTTCATGCGCTTGAGCACTTCGGGGTGCGCGTGCTGGAACGGGACATCCAGATACGGCAGTACGTGGCCCTTCAGCGGACCTTCGGCCATCATCGGGATAACTTCGTCCACGCTCGGGTACGGGTACACGTAATGCAGGCGGACCCATGCGCCGTATTGCACCGCGAGCTCGCCCAGCGCGCCGACCAGCTCCGTCATGCGTGTCTTCACCGGTTTACCGTTCCAGAAACCGGTACGGTATTTGACATCGACGCCATATGCGCTCGTGTCCTGCGAGATCACGAGCAGTTCTTTGACGCCGGATTTGAACAGGTTCTCGGCTTCAAGCATCACATCGGCCACCGGACGCGACACCAGATCGCCGCGCATGGACGGGATGATGCAGAACGTGCACCGGTGATTACAGCCTTCCGATATCTTCAGATACGCGTAATGCCGCGGCGTCAGCTTGATGCCGGCAGGCGGCACGAGATCAATGAACGGATCGTGCGGTTTGGGCAAATGCAGATGCACGTGGCTCATGACTTCGGCCGTCGCGTGCGGCCCGGTCACGGCCAGCACTTTCGGATGCACTTCCTGGATCAGCCCCGTCCCGCTCGCGCTTTTCTTTGCACCGAGACAACCGGTCACGATCACCTTGCCGTTCTCGTGGAGCGCCTCGCCAATGGCGTCGAGGCTTTCCTGCACGGCTTCATCGATAAAACCGCAGGTGTTGACCACGACGAGATCGGCGCCGTCGTAGGAGCCGGAGATCTCGTACCCTTCCGCGCGCAGTTGGGTGATGATCTGCTCGGAGTCCACCAAGGCTTTTGGACAACCGAGCGAAACGAACCCGACTTTAGGGGCCGAAGCGGTCGGCACGGCGGGGGAAATGGTCTGCGACATAGGTGGGTCCGGCGTATAGCGGTGACGATGGCGACAAATGGGGACGGTGCGGCAAGGCTAAGGGTCCGGTGTCCATAAGGACCAAAGCCCGGACAGCGTCCCGCGCACGCAACCCTTTATTGTACCGCGCCGGCGACGGTGCAGCCGGTCCGGCGATAAGGCATTGCCGGATCGAGCAGGCCGAGGGCCGCGCGTTGATGTGCCGGTACCAAGTTGTCGGATGCCATGGCGCACTCGATCACATCGAGAATTTCGCGCGAATCGTGCAGGCGCCGGATGGCTCCGTGCAACTCGGCAGCCTGCGGCCAGGTCCGCTTGAGATAGCTGAGCCACATTTTGACGCGTCCGTGTTCATGAAGGACCGCGACACGGACTTGCAGTTTTCTCAGGTAATCGGCGAGTTGACCCAGCACGGCCGGCCATTCGTCGCCGGACGGCGTCCTGTCTAACAATCCGCGGATACGCAAGGCCAGAAAGGGATCCGAGACGGCGCCGCGCCCGATCATCACGTCCGCGCAGCCGCTGACCGCCCGGCATTGCTCCCAGTCGGCGACTGTCCAGACTTCTCCGTTGGCCACGACCGGCACGTCTACAGCGGCATCGATACGCGCCACCCACTCCCAGTGGGCCGGCGGCCGATAGCCGTCCTCACGCGTTCTGGCATGCACGACAAGGGTGGCAGCGCCGCCTTCGGCCAGCGCCGTGGCGCAGTCGATCGCGAGCGAAGTGTCGGACACGCCAAGCCGCATTTTCGCTGTCACGGCGATGCCGGCAGGCACCGCTGCGCGAACGGACGAAACGATCCGGTTCAGCTGTTCAGGGTGCGCCAGAAGCATCGCGCCGCCACCGTGCCGGTTGACGATTTTGGCGGGGCAGCCGAAGTTCAGATCGATTCCGTGCGGCGACAGACTGGCCGCCTGGGCCGCATTCAGCGCCATCCATTCAGGATCGCTGCCGAGCAATTGGATCACCATCGGCGTCCCGCTGGATGTATGGCCGCCGTGGAGGACTTCGGGCGTATCTCTCTCGTAGACACTTCGGGGAAGCACCGAGCCCGTCACTCGGACGAATTCGGACACGCACCCGTCGAATCCGCCTGTGCTGGTCAGCACATCACGCAGCACGTAGTCCGCAAGCCCTTCCATGGGCGCAAGAAACAGCTGGCTCATACGAGAACGGCGCCTAAGCTGCTTTTGCGAAACTTACGGTTATCCGCGCGAAACAAAATCGACTTTATGAGCGGCAAGCGTGGCCATATGGGACATGTTGTGATCTGGCGATGAGAGTGCCGGGCGGCGTTTTGGGCAACGGACAGGCGCGAAACTAACGAACGCAGCGGCGCGTGCTGCCGTTGGCGTCGCCCCTCGAAAATGGGACAAAAGACGCTGGGAAAGGCAAGAAACGACGCGGCGCCCGCCACAGGCGAGGTATTCGCCTTGGGCGCATCGCTGCAAACCGATATTGTACCGTGAGCCACGCGCACCCAAATGCCGCGCGCTCAACCCCGACCCGCGCGGCTTTCCAGGCCGTCCCAAGTCTGCCTCAAACCAAACGCCGCGCCAGTCCCGTTTACTTCTTCTCCGGCGTGCCGGCTGGCGGAGTAGCCGTAGAAGTAGCCGGCGTTGCGGTCGTAGTCCCAGCCCCAGCCGTGCCCGGCGTCGGGAATGGGAACGTATTGAACATCGACTTCGCCTGGGTCTGCATCTGCTCCTGCATCTGCACGAACATGTTCTTCGATTGCTCGATATAGCTCGTCATCATCCCCTGCATCATGGGCGCCTGCATGTTCATGAACTGCGACCAGACTTCCGGATTGAGCGGCACCGCATTACCGTCGATCAGCCCCTTCGACTGGTCGGTAAGCTTGTGCTGGATATCGATGAACGCCTGGATATTCTTCTCCAGATACGTGCCCATCATGCCCTGCATCGCATTGCCGTAGAAGCGGATAATCTGCGAAAGCATGACCGACGAAAACATCGGCAAGCCGCCGCTTTCTTCTTCCAGAATGATCTGCAGCAGGATGCTGCGCGTCAGGTCCTCGGCGGACTTGGCGTCCATCACCTTGAACTCTTCCTGGTCGAGCACGAGCTGTTTGACGTCGGAAAGCGTGATGTAGGTGCTGGTTTCGGTATCGTAGAGCCGGCGATTCGGATATTTTTTTATGAGTCGTTCGGCGGATTTCTTTGTAGTGGTCATGTAACGCCTTTAAACGCAAAACTCAAACTGTGCCGACGGACTCCGCGTGATAGAAAGCGACGCAAGCCGCCGGTTCGTAGTTGGTGCCGGTAGTCCGGCAACCAGTCCCAACGTCCCGACCCGACGCGGGACGCGCGGCGCGCACAGCTTCATGGCGCGCCGCGTGAATCACCCTCAACCCATGTGCAAACCGCCATTCAGCGAGAAGTCGGCACCCGTCGAAAAGCCCGATTCCTCCGATGCCAGCCACGCCACGATCGAGCCGATCTCCTCCGGCCGCCCAAGCCGACGAACCGGAATGGTCGCGACGATCTTCTCCAGCACATCCGGGCGGATCGACTTCACCATGTCCGTCCCAATGTAGCCCGGCGAAATGGTGTTAACCGTCACGCCCTTGGTCGCCACTTCCTGCGCCAGCGCCATCGTGAAGCCGTGAATGCCCGCCTTCGCGGTGGAATAGTTGGTCTGGCCGAACTGCCCTTTCTGACCATTCACCGACGAAATATTGATCACGCGTCCAAAACCACGCTCGACCATGCCGTCGATCACCTGCTTCGTCACGTTGAAGAGGCTCGTCAGGTTGGTATCGATCACCGCGGTCCAGTCTTCGTGCGTCATCTTGCGGAACACGACATCGCGCGTGATACCCGCGTTATTCACCAGGATGTCGACTTCGCCGACTTCGGCCTTGACCTTGTCGAAGGCGTTCTTGGTCGACTCCCAGTCGCCCACGTTGCCTTCCGAGGCGATGACGTCATAACCCAGCGCCTTTTGCTCTTCGAGCCATTTGACCCGGCGCGGCGAATTCGGTCCACAGCCCGCGACGACCGTGTAGCCATCCTTATGGAGCCGCTGGCAGATACTCGTACCAATGCCGCCCATGCCGCCCGTCACATACGCTACTCGTTTCGTCATTGCTCGCTCCGTTTATCGTTATGCGCGCTTGGCGAGCCGGTCTTGCTGCTGACCTGTATCGCCGCGCGCTGTGCTCTCGCACACTGTCTCCCTACGGCCGCTCTACTGCGAGCGCCACGCCCATACCGCCGCCGATACACAGCGACGCCAGTCCTTTCTTCGCATCTCGTTTCTGCATTTCATGCAGCAGCGTGACGAGAATCCGGCAGCCGGACGCACCAATCGGATGACCGATCGCGATTGCCCCGCCGTTCACGTTGACCTTCGACGTATCCCAGCCCATCTGCTGATGGACGG
>Ga0302226_10001787_pt1 | contig 15753 bp, 15 predicted proteins | sample II_Palsa_E3_3_FD_193524 | JGI IMG/M metagenome (GOLD analysis project Ga0302226, IMG submission 193524) | Peat permafrost microbial communities from Stordalen Mire near Abisko, Sweden - II_Palsa_E3_3 | ecosystem: Environmental > Terrestrial > Soil > Palsa > Peat permafrost | place: Sweden...
ACGCTGGCTGCCCCCATGCAGGATGAATAATATTTATGCCAAAAAACCCATCTCGAGCTCTCTCATGCAAGTCGCAAAAATTCAATCAAGCAGTTATAGGTTTTGAAAAAAAAAAAAAAAAAAAGAGCTGACGGAATTTGGCTCTACCATGCCGCTGTTGCACACTAAACTCAACGACGTCTCCGGGGTATCTGCGGCTGCCGCGCGCGCCACGCTCCCAGAGGGCATCGACGTTGCCACAGCAGCCGACAAGAACACTGGCCACGCGGACGACGCATCGGCCAACGTACCGGTCCGCATCAGGGCCGAGCTGCAGGCTTGTTGGACGTTGGGCGAACAACCCGCGCGTCTGCTCAACAGCCTCGTGGACGATATTGTGCTGTGTGCTGACGCGGTGCTGCTGGTGACCCAATCGGGCGTCCTGTTCAGCGAGACCACGGCCAACAAGGACAGCACTTTGGCAGACACCATTGGCGACAGCGGCGGCGGCGGCGGCAGGAACAAGACGCTCGAGTGCCAACTGCTCACGCGGAGCAGGAGCCAAGAGGGCAGCGAGGCCCACGAGTCGCTTGTGCTCACGACGACCACCCAGCAGCCGCCACAGGAACAGGTCACGGGCATCATCGTGCTGGATGCACTGGCGTTGTGCGCGCCGTCGTATTCGCGTACGTCTTGGTTGAATGTGCACCCACCAACGGAATTGACTTGCGTATGTTCCAGTGGCAGCGGTCGCCGCCGCCCTCAAACGAGCGGCCAGACGGCAGCTCGCATGGCTCGTCCCTGCGACGATGGCCAGCGAGAACGGTCTCCCGTTGGTCCCGTTCCACTTTTGGCCCAAGGGCCTGGTCCATCCCGTCACAGCCTACTACGCGGTCGACGAGGCCCTCAAGGACGATGTGAACGAGATGTACCTGGGTACGTGAGCGTCGCTAGTGGGCTGCGGCTGATGCCCTTCTGTTAGTGGAGGAAAGACGCAAGCTGCACAAGTTGCTGGGAATACCAGAAACACGGCCGTACTTTAGGACGGCCCAGGCCCTCGATGCGTCCACAGCTCCAGCGACATCAGACGAGAAGAAGACGCAAAGGCTGCGTGACGTCCATCTGTCGATCACGTCCAACGTCAACAACTGTAAATTAAAAAATAAAAATTTTATTTATTTTCGTTCATTCTGCACGCTTTTTCTAGTGCCAAAGGGTTCCAAGTCCCTCGTCGATGGCTCATACGATTACTATCACTACATGCAAGATGGTTTCAATGACAACGTAACCGTTCTCTTTATTTTAGTTTAATCAATAATTTTATTGGATAATAATTCCTGCAGGGATGGGGATGCTCCTACCGCAGCTTCCAGACGCTGTGTTCGTGGGTGCGCCTTCAAAATTACGGATCACACGCCGTACCCAGCCATGCCGAGATCCAGCAGGCGCTTGTGGACCTCGGCGACAAGGACCGGACCTTTGTTGGTTCCAAGCAGTGGATCGGCTCGTTTGAAATCGCCATGCTGATGGACCACTACTACAGCCTCGCGTGCAAGATCATCCATCTCGGCTCGGGCGACGAATTCCCCTCAAAGGCACGCGAGCTGGCCCTGCACTTCCAAACCGAGGGAAGCCCGGTAATGATTGGCGGCGGCGTCCTCGCCTACACACTCCTCGGCATCGATTACGACGAGACCACAGGCGACGTTCGCTTCCTCATCCTCGACCCCCACTATACCGGACGCGAGGACATAGCGACAATCATCTCCAAGGGCTGGTGCGCGTGGAAGGTATTTGGCTCGCACCCAACAGAAATTGAACTCAAGAAACAACAGAAACCCGACTTGTTCCTGGCCGACGCGTTTTATAATGTGTGTCTGCCTCAAAGGCCCAGGATGATTTAAAGATAGTACTACTATGGACAAATAAAAAAACTCTTTACGATCTACGATCGTTTTTCTTTTTTTTTTTTTCCATTTCAGTGGCCGCCTTCGAGCACGAGGTGAGGAGGGACGAGGCGGAGGAGAGTGTCCACATTGTGCTTGTCCTCTATTACGAGCAGAGTGCGATTGTGGCTGTTCTGCTCGTCAATGGAGACGCCGCGGTCGTGCCGCGCGATGCCACGGACTCGTGAGAAGCGAAAGTAGCGGTCAATGTACGTGATCGTGCTGGCCTTCTCCTTAAAGTAGCCCGTGGGGACGATGAGCAGGCGGTGGTTCGTGACGATGGCAATGTTGTCGTCGTTGTGGCGCATGTCCACATGTCCCAAGTACTGTTCGTCCTTGGCGGCGTCGAGTTGCTGTGCCACGATGCTGCGCACAATGTGATACCCAAAGGCAGAGTGCGCGTCGTAGCGCCGGATGATGCGATCGGCGCGGATGAACGCACAGTACCGCACGCGCGGAGGGTCCTTGTCCGTAAGTGCTGTCTGGAACCCGGCTGTCACGTTCGAGGTAAAGTCCACCATGCCAGACACTGGCTTGACCAACACACCCTAAAACCCGTCAAAGGGGTATATTTTAAATAAATAAAAAATAAAAAATAAAACGTACCACAACGCCGCGGCCAACACCCTTGAAAAACCCGTTGACGCCGTCCTCTTTCGCGCCCTTGATCGGCTGCTGGACGATGCCCGTTGCGCCTTCGAAAATGCCCTGGCCGAGGCGGGTGACGCCGCGGAGGAAGCCATCGCCTGCGCCTGTGGGGGCCTGGAGATTTTCGCGATCGCGCTGGAACTTGGGGTCGAGCGAGGCGAGGGCGAGGCCGCGGCCGACGTTGTTGCTGATCTTGGACGTCGAGTTGAGCAGGCCAACGGCAGAGTGCTTGAAGAACGACTTGACGCCCTTGCCAACGCCCTTGAGCAGTTCCTCGTCCGCGAGCCCTCGCGCAGGCTGCTCAATCAGATCCCGGAAACCAACGCTAAAGTTGCGCAGCAGGCCAGACGGGTTGCCCAGCACGTCGGAGGACGCGAAAAACTTGTGGTACGCACCGACAATCTGGTTGACGTACTCGGTCTGGACAAGGTGCAGCAGCAACGTCGTCGTCATAAACTGGTTGTACATCCGCACCTCGTCCAGCTCGATCGGGAGATCGTTCACTTGCACAAACGATTCTGCAGATAAAAATTTAGCTACAAACGTTCATTATTCAGAGGCGCGTACTAAACTTGAGGAACAGTCCGGCAACAAAGGTGCTCGGGATAAAGTTGGTCACGAGCTCGTGGTACTCCTTTTCTTTGTCGCCTGGGGCAAAGGTCATGCTGATGTTGATATTGATTGTGCTCAGGATGAGCACTTCAAAATAAGCGTGGGCGACGTTGGCGACCGCGCCCTGCTCAAAGTCGTGGTCGGCGAGCGGATCCCGGCGCTCGGACTGCTCCTTGAGCGTCGTCTTGAAGGGCTTGAACAGCTCCCAGCACAGCGCGTCGTCCAGCTTCATTTGCACCTCCTGAAGCTCGACTTGGATCAAGTGGTAGAGCGACAGCGGCTGCTTCTGGTACTCGCGCGGCGTCTGGCGATTGAAGATGACCTGGGCCTGCAAGAGAGCGGCGGGGACGGCAGTCGACGAGGCGCCGGATGCACTCGTGGACGACGACGACGACGACGAGGTCGGCGCTCTCTTTTCGCGCAGGGAGGGTTCGGTGCCCAAGATCTGCGCCAGGTTCACGCCCTTTCGGAAGATGGCCACGGGCCACAGGGCGCCCGTCGTGTGGTTGTCCAGCTGGAGGTGCTGCAGGGTCAGGATCACCGCCTGGCGACGGTCGCGCGCCCAATAGTCGACGAGGATGTCTGCGAGCGTAAGATAGCAGATCTCAGACGTCTCCAGGTTGTCGTCGCTCTCGCCGCGAGACTTGTCCCGCCGCACGTTGGTCACGACAGACACGCCGATCCCCTTGAGCGCAATGCGCAGCGTGTCGCGTTTGGCAATGTCATCGGGCGACTCGCCCGTGGCTTGGCTCTGTTCGCTTTCCGTGTCGCTGCCGTTGCCGTCGTACTCGTCAAAGGACGCACGACTGTCGTCGCCGTTGCCATCGCCGCCGTGGTCGCTGATCCTGTTGATCGGGATAGAGGTCCAGTCGTTGTCAATTGCGACATCGGCAGCGGCCGCTGTCGTCGGTGTCGTTGTAGTCATGGCCATCGTCGTCGCGGCAGAGCCCTTGCGCGATCCCATCCGCTGACTCACTGCCTTGAGCTTTGCAATGGCGCGATGGCGGTGGCCCTGTTGGCCAGTGCCCGACGTTGGCGGCTGCGGCTGCTGCTGCTGCGGCGGCGGCTGCTGGATCTCGCGGAAACGGACGATGCGCGTGGGTCCTTTGCCGAGCACTCGCACGTTGATGTGAGTGAATGCGGTGACGGGGACAAAGCCGTCGTTGAGCTGCGGCGCGGCGTCACCGCCAGCAAAGCCACTGACGTCCAAGGGGAGGTTCAGGCTGTGCTTGTCGCCGACCTGGTACACGTCGTACTCGCAGTAGAACACGGCTGCTGCGCTGTCGTCATGAGCCGGCGTCGAGGATCGCTGGCCCACGCGAAGCAGGAACGGGCCGCGCCAGTTGTCCCAAGCAAACTTGACAGAGGTCTCGGGCGGGATAATGATCAGGCGTCGCTTGGAGCCGTGCTGACGGGCAACAAGCTCCCGGCTGGTCTCGTTGCGCAGGACAATGGGCGCGGGCGTCTCGCGGATGTGGACCACGTTGGTGCCCTTCTCGGGGTAGCTCTCGATGTTGAGGAAGATCAGCCGCGGTGTGATCGTGGACCCGCCCGTGCTCGTCAAGTACGACAGCGCAATGTGGTGGTCGCCGGGCTGCACGGCAGGGAAGGCGAGCGACCACGGCTGGTCCACCACGACGCCACCGCCGTTGAGGGCCGTTGGGGTCACTCGTAGACGCACCTGGCGCTCCTCCAACGAGAGGATCCTGGCCGTCGTGGCCAGCCAGTAGTAGGGCGTGGTCGATCCGGCCTGGACCGACACGACCGCGTCGTGCGGTGCCGGACGGCTCGGCAGGGGGGCTTCGCTGTTGACCTTGCGGACGTCGTTGGCCTCGACAAACGGCAGGATGTCCAGCGCCAGCTTTGTGTGGTTGATCAGCATGATCGACGGGCGAATCGTGAGGAAGGTCGAGTCGGACAGCAGCCCTTGGCCTTTGGACACGGCCACGGCAAAGTCCACCACGACAGCGTTGGAGCTGGCCTCGACGGTTGCGCCGCCCTCCGAGGGTGTGTCCATGTCGATCGCCTGCGTGTACGTCGAGTCCCTGCCCAGACGGAACTCGGCAATGGTCTTGCTGGACCGGTCCTCCTGCAGCGGATCGAGCGAGAAAAGGACGGGCACGCAGCGGTTGTACGAGTGCTCGGTAGACAGCGGGGACGTGCCGATCCGGCGCTCGCGGATGCACTTGAGCGTCTCCTCTACGCTGCCGTTGGTGCAGCGCAAGTTGTGCTCGATCATCGCACGCGACAGTTGGGATGCAGAGTGTGACACCGACAGCCGCTCGTCGGTCCGGATCACGTTGAGGACTTTGTCGACGAGGCTTGCTAGATTGGGCGAGGCAACGCCGGGCTCGTGTTGGACGCGCCGCAGTGCAGGTGCCAACTCAACGGCCGACGGGACGCGGAACGCAGGGAGGGGCGCACGGCTTCGCGAGCATGTTCGCAACGAGATCGGGTGGCCGCTCATGTTGAGCGCAATGTAGGGCACGGTGATGCGTACGACCGTGTCGGCTAATTCGCTCGCCTCTTCGATCTTGAGTGGAAGGAACAAGTGCCGCCCAGAGTCCTCGATCGCGTGGATCGACGTCACGCGCTCCGACTTGGGGAAAAGGACTGCCTTTTGCGACCACTTGAACAGACCGGGCAGGTGGATTCGGACCTGGATTTCACAATAAAACATGATTCAAGTATTTTTCTCCCTTGTATATTTTCATTGATACCTGGACTGTGATGCTGCTCGTCGTGGTTGAGACGGGGATGTGGGCCGACTTGCCCCTGCCGACAATGCCCACGATCGACCGGTTCTCGTTGCGGATGGTGAACAGGTACTCGAGGTCGCACGGCAGGCTGTTTTCAAGCACGAGCGGGTTGCGGAGGAGCACAGTGCGGTTCCACCACTGGCCCTTGTCGCACTTGCTGATCTTGAGCATGGCCGAGTAGATGAAGGCCTTGCTCTTGGCGTTCTCGGGGCCCGACGTGAGCAGTGCTCGCTCGTTCACCTCGAGCCGGAGGAGCTTTTCCCAGTCGGTCCATCGGTTCTGAGAAAAGTTGACGACGGGCTTGACGCGGAAGCACATGTTATCCGACACACTGAGCGGGATGTAGAAGACTTCACCCTGCTGGATCGGGCCCACCTCCAGGTCGCTGTCGAGGGCGCGCTCAAAGTTGAGCATGACCGCACGATCCGTCTTGTTGACAAACATGTTGGTCGAGCGCAGAACAATCGTCTTGCGACCCAGCGTCTCGTCCGTCGTCACCTGCACGACCAGGCCCATCGACAGCGACGGCACGGTCGACGCGACCTTGGGAAGGTGCTGCGTCAGCGGCGGGAGCTCGTAGCCACACTGGCCGTCGCTGTCCACGCTGATCTTTTCCTTGATCACGACCGAGCCCGCGAGCTGCACAAAGATGGCACGGTTGACGGGGCGCGTGTGGCCACGTCGCTCGTCCCGCACAGAGGCGTGCATGATCGTGTCCTGGAACGAGAACTCGCAGTCGCCGCCGGGAGCGACCTCCATCTTGTGCTCCGTGCTGTCGATGCATGCAAAGCACACGTCCACGCCCGTGCGGTTCTGGAGGAGGAACGGCGCAAAGTGGCGCCCTTCGATCTGGACGTGCACGTGGGGGGCCAGGTCGACGGGGCTGGTCGTCGCGGCGGGCGACGCGGCCTGGGATCCGGCGGGAACATTCTTTGTGCTCACGGCAGAGGCGGCAGAGGCGGCGGCGGTGGCGGCCGCCGCAGTAGTCTCCTCTTCGACAATCGCCTGGAGGCGGTACAGCGTCTTGAGCAACCATGGCGTAAGGATAATGTTTGCAAAGGTGACGCCCGTGATCTGAGTGCCCCAGTGGGCAGCGCCGGCGCGGTCGAACACGGCCTTCATCTGCACGTCGAGGCGCAGCGGCTCGAGGGCGGGCTCCCACACCGAGAGCCTGGGATGGTAGTGGTCGATCGACAGCTCCGAGACGAAGCGCACGTTGGGCGCCTTGGACCAGTCCTTCAGGTCCACCTTGACGTCGCGCAGTTCGGCCTCGATCAGCGGCATAACGCGGTGTTTCCGGATGCCTTTTTTGCGCGCGTCGCTGTTGTCGCTCTGGCGGCGCGAGCTGCTGGCACTGCTACCCTTGGACAAGCTGGTGGTACTGCTGTTCTTGGACGGCCGCACGGCCTCCTCCGCGGGGACGTCCTCCTCCCGATCGTCGACCACCATCAGCTGGATCGCGTGGACGGTCAGGCGGATCTCCTCCCTTGTGGGCACACGATGCCGGCGACGGTGCTGACGGAGATGGGGGTCACGGTGCGGTTGCACGGGCTCTTCGAGGTCGCCGCCGCCGATGGTGTCGTCCGCAAAGAACCGCTTGATCGGGATCGGGGCCGACGCGTACGTCTCGGACAGGAGCATGTCCGCATCCGAGCCTGTGGGCTGGAGGGCGGGGATACAGAGATCGTCTTCGCCAGCGGGGTCAGCCGCCTCGAGGAGGGGCGATTGGCGGCCGAGTCTGGCCGTGCTCGTGCTCGTTTTTGCGGTCGATCGCACCCAGTCGTCATAGCTGGGGATGGTCGCAAAGATGGACTGGAAGAGTTTGACGTCGCTGTAGAGGACGCGGCCGAGGATGTCGTCCATTTTGAGTTCGCCCTTTGTGAGCAGAACGAGCGGATCGTCGTCCGTCTCGTAGGCCAGGCGTTCGACCGCAAGCTTGATGTTGAGGGGGTCGACGATGGCGATCTTCGCATCGGCCGCAAGATCCCACTGGGTCGAGAACAGCTCGAGTCCGCTGACGAGCAGATCCACCTTTTCGAGCGCCCGATCGACGTCGTACTTGACCTTGGCCGAGAGGCTGAGGACAATGCAGGCCGAGCGAAGGTTGGCCGGGTTAAGGACGACGTAGACGTCGGGCTGGTGCACCTCCAAAACCGCCACAACGCGCTTGCGCGAAAAATACTCGCCGTACGTCTTCAGGTCTCCTGCTCCGCCGTCTGTGGGCGCAGAGGCTGCGGTGGTGGAGGCAGTCGCCGAGGCGGGAAGCTCAAAGTCAGAGAAAAAGTCGCCCAGGGCGTAGATCGTGCCGAAAAGAAGGACAATCTGGGGGCGGTGGACTTGCACATGGAGCGTGGTCTCCTCCTGCTCGTTGACCTCGTACTTGATGTTGATCACGGGGGGACCCGGCACGGCTGTCGCCTGGGGCAGTGGCCGGAGCAGATGGACCACGTTCGAGTCGGCGTTGGCCTGGGCGTCGCGCAGTTGCAGGCTGTCCATCTTGGCATGGATCGTCATGTGCTGGTTGTGCTTGAGCATGGAGACGTACAGCGAAGACATGTCGGCCGAGACAAACGGCTCCAGGGATTCGTGCTGCAGGTCCACCGAGGCGCCCTCAAACTCGACGATCGCCTGGAATGACGACTTGGCCACGGCCTTTTTGGCGGTGAAACTTTGGTGGTACGACTTGACGGGAGAGCTGACGTTTCCCGTGGCGCCAAGGGGGTCGCTTTGAACGGTGCTGCCGTGGACTGAGGAGGCGAGGTCGGGCAGTAAATCAACCGACTGCGCCGCGTTGAGCTCCTCTTCTGCGTTGGCCGCCTCCGCTTGCTTGGCGAGGATGCCTTTCGCAAGCGCAAGAAGAAACTGGAGCTCAGAGTGGGTGGCCTGGATGCGGATCTGCGGCACGGCGACGGTGCAGACGCTGAACGCGGCGATCGCGGACGAGGTCGACAGCGGAACGCGACGAGAGTACTCGCCCTTGACGTCAATATCCTCGACCAGGTGCAGCAGCGGGCGCTTTGCGTCGGCGGGGCGCACAAGATCGACGCGCATCTTGAGCAGCTCAAAGTGCAGCACCGCTTGGACGGCCACGTCGTAGTCTGTGACCTCGGTAACGAGCTGGTTTCGAGCACGCAGGCGTCCGAGTTCGACCCGCACGAGATCGCGTTCTGTCTGGTCCAGGGGCGCGAGGATCGTCGGAACGGCCACGTCGACGTCAACGAGAAACTGCTTGGCGTCCTCGCTCTCGTTGGCAGAGTTATTGACGACGACGGCCTCGTCCGATTGATTTCCAGAGCGAGGCTCCGACAAGGGCGGGGACGTGGCCGCGGTCGAGGCCGAGGTCATGGTGAGGTGCCACCTGAAAGCCTCGAGGAGAGCGGCGTCGTAGATGACCTGAACTGAAGCGACACGCAGGTGCATGGCATAGCTGCAGTGCTCAAGGCTTGCCGCGGTTGTGTCGGCAAGCCATTTGGGGGCAGGACGCACAAGCACGGGCGGGGTGTCGGTGGAAATCTTTTCATCAAAGAGGGGCTTGTGGATACGCATGACGATGAGCGATCGCTCCTCGTTCTTGGTCATCCCCAGCAGCTGCAAACGAAACAAAATAATAATTTTAGTAGGGTCCTAGGTTATTCAAAAAAAATAAAATAAAAATAAATACCTGCTTGTAAAGGGTTGTGCCTGCGCGCTCGTCAGTCACGACAATATGGCCGATAATCACAGAGTAGTCAAAGCCCGTTCGATCGGCCATGTTCTTGGTCGCGTAGGTCGAAACAAAATCGCTCATGGCAAAGTGAGCCAGCGGTGAGACGTTGTTGTGTGCGAGCATGTGGAACTCCTTGGCCGTGCACTTGACCTCCATATCGTCGACGCCGTGGACGTGCTCCGAGACGGATTTTCGCGACGCCGAGTGGTGTATTGATGTGATGGTCTCGGCCCGTTGACGCGCGTGTGCGCCAGCTGGATGCTTGCTGGAAAAGATGTCGGTGATGGCCTGGAACGTGATGCCGTGGAAGGCCATCTGGACCACGTCAAACTTGACGTCCCAGCACTGGACCGCGTTGCATCCGTCCGCATGGATCATGTCGGCCGTGGCCTTCTTCGTGTCCCAACTCGTGTACGCGACCTTGAGCAGGGACTCTCCCGATGCACTGGAGGAAAGCAACGACCGGAACCGCTCGTCCACGCCATCCGCAAACGTTTCCATCTTGGCAGATCCGAGGCCAAAGTGCCACAGCATCTTTGGGCCGGTCCAGAGCAGGTCGAGGCTGATGTCGGAGAAGACAGATCGCGCCATCGTTTTCGAAACCGCTTGGACAAAGTTGACCGTGAGACTGGGCGTTGCCACGTCCACCAGGTAAACCATTCGCACCGCGGCCTCTTGTTGTGTTCTGCAAAAAAAAAAGGGGGGGCGGGGGGGAAACTAAGTTTTTACGTTTGTATTGCGCTTTTACCGCAAGGATGTCACTGTGGTCTCGAGTGAGGTTGACGATGATACAGCGGTCGAAACCGCAAGGGGAACCGAAAGTCGTCGCTGCTGCGGTGAAGACTCGTTGGATCCGGTGAGACTGGGCACCCCCCTGGCTTTAATCGGTGTCTGCTGCTGGAGGGGGGCCTTTGCACCCTTTCCCTCCCTGCCCAAGTTGACCGAGAGGACAGCTTGCATGACCTCGTAAATCTCGGCAGAAATGTTGATGTTCAATGGTGATACTTGGCCTCGCAACGACAGCACCTTGGTTGCGACTGGAAAACAGGTCGGCAAGGGGACTGCAGAAAAAAAAACGTTAATTTTTTTTACTATTTACTATTATTGAATTACCAGAGTTGGTGGGCTCCTCGGTCAGCGTCACGTCGATATCGAACCCGCTGAAAAGGCTACTGGTATTTGTCAAGTCGAGCATGGCAGCCCCGGCAATCCCATGAATGCTGACAATGTTGGTGGACAAGTCTTCCGTCGTTTGGACTGTGACCTGGTCAACTTGCAGTGACAGGGACTGCTCGCGGTCAATATCCACGGGCAGCGAGATGCTTGATGACCCAACGCGGATGTCGTACTTAATCTGCAGCAAGGTCATTATTTCCTGGATTTTATTGATAGCATACCCGAGTCATCGGCGACATCAAGATTTCAGAGTAATCGCCATCGATAATTTTGTTGACGCCTGCGGAAAACAAAATGGTACGCATGTCCAGGAAAACCGAGATGAAGAATATCAGTTGGTCCGTAAAGTCCTTTGCGAAAGTTAAAAAAAAAAAAAATTCTTGTTTTAGTTTTTAAAAAAAAAATAAACGTGCTACATACCGCCAGATGGACAAACTGTAGCCCAGAAGACTCCACGCCAAAATGAATGTTGTAACCGGGGAAGCCGGAGGTTTCGGGCTCGTAGAACTTCCATCGTGCAGACAGACCCGTGGATGTGTAAGGCAGAACAAAGATCTCGCGCCACCGGTGGTCCTCCAGACGGCGTGCATCGCTCGCACGGGCTGCCCGCACATTGATAGAGACATCAGAGTCTTCGATCGCGGCTGGATCGTGGGCATTCACAAACTTGAGGCCTTGCACGTCGATGGAGAAAAGCTTCTCGAGGTTTTGGTTGAGGAGAAAGTGGCCCTCGTCCAAGGTGCAGGTCACGCGGGCAATCTTCTTCTTTTTTGACTTCTTGACGGCCGTGGTGACAGTACCGGCAAGCGAGGAGTTGGGCAGCGAGTCGTTTTCGAGGAACAGGAGCGCCTCCACGACTGTTTCTCGGTTGACTATAAACCAGATCTGCAAAGCGAAAGAAATAAATAACAACATTTTTTTTTTTTCATCTCGGTACCCTTGAGGCCTCGAGGGTTGTGTCCATGGTTTTGGGGGTGGAAACGATCCCAAATTTGAAACCGTCGGGCAACTTGACGATTTCGGCAAACTCTTCAGTTTGGGTGTGATCAGTGCCCACGAGACTGTTGGACAAAACGTTCAAAAAGAACTTTTCAGGGTCGTCTCCGGATGAAATCAGGACGCTCGCCAGCACAAAGGACGCAAAGGGCTTGGATGATCCGTCAGTGACGATCCTGTCGAGCCGTACTGTCATCTGCAAGATTAATAGTTTTAGGGCGTTCTAAAGAAATTGCTCTTTTTACTACCTCTGAAATGTTGAGGTTCACGGCAAACGTTTGCGAGATCGTGTCCACTTCCGCCTCTTCTTCCTCGGCGACAACGGTCCGTGCGGGCTTGGATTGCTTTCCTGGGGCAGCAGCCGCGGCAAACTTGGTCGCACTGGGCTGTTGGCTGAAGAGCCAACTTGCACCCATGACTGACTGCAAGCAAATGCATAAATCGAAGGTTTAATCGACCGCATACCGTTGAAACTAGCATTGGGTCGGCGACCATGTGCAGGACGTCACTGGCATCGAAGAATTCGTCTGCCTCATCTTCGTTCTCTGGGTGAGCGGAGGCAGACGTGTGTAAACGTGCGGGAGACGCGGGCGCATGGGCTGAGCGGGGAGACGCGGGCGCATGGGTTGAGCGGGGAGACGCTGGTTGAGCTGAGCGGGGAGACGCGGGCGCATGGGCTGAGCGGGGAGACGCTGGTTGGGCTGAGCGGGGGGACGCGGGCGCATGGGCTGAGCGGGGAGACGCTGGTTGAGCTGCGGCTTCGGGCACCTCGGGCGCTTCCAAAGTCAGATCGGCGGCTCCATTGGCGACAGGTATCGGATTCGATATGGTGTCGAGGAAGAGCATGAAAGCGGCATAGCTGTGTCTCGAGATGGCAATCTCGAGAAGCTGGAGATCCCCGTGGACGACAAAGATGGGGTTGGCGCGTCGCACTTGGTCTGTGTACTTGTCGTGCCGTCTCATCCAAAAGGACAGGGCCATGCTAATTGGGCTGACGAGAGAAACCGATTCAACATGCATCTAAACGCAAAATCTCGGTCAGAACGGGTAAAAATTATAACACAGTTGACGCACCTTTTCGGGACAAGTCGTAAACATCTGGAGATTTGACAATGCGATCGAACTCTCTGTGTAATTCGCCTTGAGATTTGCAGCACAGTCGCGAGTGTGAGGCGGAGGGCGTTGCGTCTCTGCAGAACCACGTCAGCATTCAAAAGAAAACTTGTCCAAGAATACCTATGTGCGTGATCACGATCCGTCCAAGATCCAGAACGGTCATCGATGCGGTGCTGTCGGTGGGACTGGACGGCACGAGGATCTTCGGAGCGCTGATGTCGACGCTGTATGCCATTGGAATTTTCGCAGACGGAGCCCGTCTCAGCTCTTTGGCAGCACGGGTGCCAAGGTCGACCAGTTGAGTGGTGGCTGCATCGCGCACCTCGGCGAGAAGATTTTTTGGCAGGAGACCCACGTGTACGAATTTCATCTAAAAACCGAGTTAAAAAAATTTTCTTTTTTTGATGGCGAAAGCTTTACCGCGTCCTCGATGAAAGCACGATTGTAGACAATGTCTACACTGCGCAGGACGAGGACGAGCTCGTAGTCGCTGCGCTTGTGCTCTGGGTTCTTGATGACGCGTACGCTCAACAGGGGCTCCTTGTCAGAGAGCCGTTTCGAGGGGACAATCATGCTGGGAAAGAGATGAGCGTGGTGTGGGTTGTCGAGCTGCAACGCCTGCAGCGAGACCGACACCTCAAAGTTTTGTCGGTTGGACATCTCCTTGGCGGCCACCGCCACCTTTTCGAGACTCATCGAGGCAAACACACTGTTTGTGCCCAGCTGGCGTTTGTGGTGAGCGAGCTGCAGCCTGCACGTCTTGAGCGAAAACGACAGCGTTCTGGAAACGTAGTCCTGCAAGGCAACAAAATGAATCAAGGGGAGAAATCATTGGTTACATACGGGGTGTGTAGAAATCGCGCTCGCCTCTTCGAGAACGCCTTCGTCCAAATCGTCGCTAAGTCGTTGCAGCTCCTCCAGAGTAATGGAAGACAATTGCGGCGAGGATGCAGCAGTGGCCCCTCCGGCCGACGAACCAGTCCATTTCAAAAAGTTGCCCCATGATGACGAAGGTGAGGGAGCGATGGCCGTAGAAGACGGTGTCGGCGACAATTGCGAGAGGACGTCCACGGATTTGCCTGAGGAGAGTTTACATATTTAACCATTTTTTTCTTCTGGATGTTGCTTCCCTACTCTCGATCTCGTGCTGCAATTCGTGCTGCACAAGCTGGCGGAAAGTGCGGATCTGTTCAAAGTAAAGGTGATCTTCAAGCGGGGACAGCTCCTTCTGGTATTGCTGTCGAGAAGCATCGCTCGATGCGCACAAAAAGGCCTTGTACGCCGAAAAGTACCTGCGTCGATACGCCCCGTTCTCCTTCAGTACGGCCCACGTGTACCTCCTGTGGACTTCTCGTTTCCTCTCGAGCAGGCTAGTGGTGGGAACTGGTCAGCCCAAAGCAAAAGAAATAAAAACAAGTCACCTGCTCAGTGCAAACAGCCAGTAGGCTCTCGCGTTGCCGTGCAGCGGGACGGCTGGGTGGAATTTGCGATGCCGTTCAGCTCGCTTGTAAAGCACAAACGCTTCGGAGAGAGAGGTCAAGTGCGCGAAATGCTGGTCGGCGAGGCAGACGGATAATTCATCAAAATCAAATGAGAGCGTGTGATGGGCCTCCCGGGCCTCGGTCGCCGCCTTGACGGACTTGTACGAGGCCACCGACAGGTGCCCGCAAACAGGCCGCAGAATCGGCGTCTCGGTCGCGGGGAACGCCTTGTCAGCGTGGAGGACGCCATCTCTAAAGCCTGTCGTGCCGGCTTTTAGACTCGCATTCATCATCGGAGGGCAACACGTACTTTTAATAAATACTGACGGATCGGATGAGCGCAGAGACTTGGCGCCAAAGTAAAAGTAGACCGACAGAGAGTCGAGGTCGAGCAGTCGCAAGGGCGCTTTGTCCGATTGCGGCCCTGACTGGTCCTCACTCTTGATCGCGATTCTGTTTGGCGAAAAATTAAGGCGTACTGCTTCAATGCGTGTTTTGGGTACTTTGCGATGGTCAAGCCGAGGGAAAAGGGCGAGCCGGGAATGGACATGTCGTCCTCATAGCGCAGATGGAGATTGGTGACTTCAAGCTGAATGTTGTTGAGCAGCTTTGCGACCACATTGTCGGTCATCGAGCTTTTTGCCGCGTCCGCTTGCTGTTGCTGCTTGTTGGCAGAGTGGATGCGCTTGGCGGACGCGTCCAGCTCGGCCAACAACTGTTGCTTGACCTGTTTGGAGCCGCCTGTGTGTGTTAGTGCAAAATAAAGGGGGGGGACCCGAACGACGGTGACGTTGCCTTGGCCATCGTCTGCGCCTCGCGTTCCGGGCTGTACGACAGCTTTGAGTTGGGCTCGACCAGAGCAAACACGTCCTCGAGCACCAGCCGTATCCTCTGCGTCTTGAGGTTGGACCAGGGCACAAACAGCCACAGTTGTCCGACGACCCCTATTGGTGAGAGGTCAGCAAACGCGACACACGACAGAGCAGGTACTTTACCGCGCGTCACGACCACGGGCAGGTTGAGGGCCGTCAGCGCATCCGGCCTGAGCTCGAGGTTCTTGAGCGTGACATCGCCTGCCAATTGCGTTGCCAATTGCGTTGCGTGTCGGACGTTCAAAAACAGTCAGCGAGACCCAGGCCATTTGAGAACGTCCGCTTACCGGACCAAATGCCCACAGACAGCTGCTCTTTGTTGACGTTTTGCACGTACGCGCCCAGGACGCGGTTGATCACGTCCGACACGAGCGCTTCAAACATCCGCTCGGGTTGGACGGGGGGGACTGTCAACGTCGGGCGGCCGCAAAGCTCAGCAAAACTGCCGCGGTCGGCAAAAAA
>Ga0302226_10001797_pt1 | contig 15718 bp, 19 predicted proteins | sample II_Palsa_E3_3_FD_193524 | JGI IMG/M metagenome (GOLD analysis project Ga0302226, IMG submission 193524) | Peat permafrost microbial communities from Stordalen Mire near Abisko, Sweden - II_Palsa_E3_3 | ecosystem: Environmental > Terrestrial > Soil > Palsa > Peat permafrost | place: Sweden...
GGTGGCCGCGGTCGTGCCGCCAAACCAGACGCTGTACATTCGCAACCTGAACGAGAAGGTCAAGAAGGAGGGTACGTTGTTGCTTTTTGTTAAGGCCCTTTTTTTCTAACGCACTTTTTTGGGGGGTGGGGGATTGTGCAGCGTTGAAAAAGTCCTTGTACGCGCTGTTCTCGCAGCACGGCCAGATCATGGACGTGGTCGCGCTCAAGACGGTCAAGATGCGGGGCCAGGCGTTTGTCGTGTTCAAGGACATTGCCAGCGCCACGGTGGCCCTGCGACAGCTGCAAGGCTTTGATTTCTTTGACAAGCCCATGAACCTGCAGTACGCCAAGGGCAAGTCGTTTGCCGTGGCCAAGAACGACGGCTCGTACGCAGACCTGAAGCGGAAGCGGGACGAGGACCAGCTGGCCGAGAAAGAGAGCAAAAAGAAGAACCAGGAGAACGCACCAAAAAAGCCCAAGACAGAAAAGCCAAAGGCCACCTTTGGTAAACCTTTTTTAATTTTATTTTGCTGCGACCAGTGTACCAGGCTAACCCCACCCGTTGTGCCTGCAGCATCCAAGTCAAACGTGGACGACTCTGCACTCCCGCCAAACAAGATTCTGTTTGTGCAAAACATCCCCGAGGAGGCAGGCGCAACAGCACAAACCATCCTCACTACGCTCTTCCAGCAGTACGTGTCCCTTCCCTTGTTATGTTATTCCCACTAAAGCACATCGCGTGTGCCCAGGTTCAACGGGTTCAAGGAGGTCCGTCTCGTGCCTGGGCGCGGCGACATTGCCTTTGTGGAGTTTGACAATGACATTCTCGGCACCATCGCCAAGGACTCTCTTCAGAACTTTATGATCTCACAAACACACGCGCTGCGCATCACCTTTGCTCGCAAGTAGACTCTCGCCCACCCTCGTTTTGTATTTGGCCTGGAAGAAGAAAAAAAAAAAAGCCTCGAGAAAAAAAGAGTGTGTGTGTGTGTGGTGCGATCCGGCTACGATTCTTATGTGGCTTGCAACAGCCGACGATCGCCAGCACAAGGGAAAAAAAAAATTCACGAGCGCAATGGGCCGAACACACCATGACGTCATGTTTAGGGCACCTGCTTTTTGGTTTCGCCTCATTCCGCCTGTTTACCCGCCATTGCCTGGACCACGCGCAGCACGGCAGACCATGGACTTTGAGTACAGCGCGGACCCGGCGACGCCGTCGCTGTTCGAAGACGCCCTTTTGATGGACTCGTTCCTTCTTTCGCACGAATCACACGACCCGAACTACGACGCGTCACTCCGGCTCGGAGGCGTCGGCGGCGGGAGGCTGGTGCCGGACGTGGACGAGGGGCTGCTGGAGGAGCTGGACCACGGGGTCGTGCTGTCGGGCCACGAGGGCAGCGACGCGTCCCCTCCCTCGTCGGTCTACTCGTCCGACGCCAACACGCCCAAGCAGGAGCAGCAGACGTCACCGCCACAGTGCGAGCCACAGCAATCACAGCAGCAGCAATCACAGCAGCAGCAATCACAGCCACAGCAATCACAGCCGCAGCAATCACAGCCACACCTACAGCACCAGCACCTACAGCACCAGCAGCTACAGCTGCCCTCGTTCTTCTTCAGCGGCAGCAACAACAACGTGCAAGAGTGGCTGCAGACCCAGTCTGCGGACGGTACCACTCCCAGTCCCAACGACATGCTGTTCAACGACATGTTTACGGGCAACAGCAGCAGCTTCGACGACGACGGCTCGCTGCTCGCGGAGGAGCCCACGACCGAGTTCAAACAGCGGCACAATGCGGGCGAGCGCAAGCGGCTGGCGGCGCTCAACACGACGTTTGACAGGCTGAAGGAGCTGGTGTACAGCGACAGCGACCAGAAGCCCAGCAAGAGGATAACCAAGGGCGTCATCCTCCAAAAGGCCATCGACACGATCCGCTCGCAGCAGTCGGCGGTGCACCGCATGAAGGCAGAGGTCGAGTACGTCAAGCGGGAGTACCGAAACCTGTTTAGCCACTCGAACGAGCAGCACAAGTTGCTCGCGGCCAACAACATTACACCGCCCGTGTTCAACTCGCTACCGTATGATTGTTTATTGATGAACTCATTTTTTTTTTTACGTTTAAAATGACACAGGAATGAGCAACTGCTTCACCCAACGACCACAACCAACCACAACGCGCACAACCGCAAATTTGCCGCGGCGATCGCCCTGCTCGTGTTTTGCGCTGGTTTCTACGGTCTCTCGGCCTCGTCCATGTACCAACTTGGCACAGCGACAGAGCCCAGCCAGCAGTTTTCGTCGTCACGCAGCCTCAAGACTTTCCTCGGGAGTGCGGCACCCACCGTGAGCAACGACGAACTCGAGAAGCTGCTCGACTACGTCCTGCATCACGCTTTGTATTTCTTTTTCACCTATGTCTACCCGTGCATCGCCTACCTGTTCCGTCTCCTGCTCATCCTCGTCGCGGCCGTAACGATCAAACTGGTATGCAAAAAAGGCCCGTTTGAACACGTTGTGACTGACAATGCCTGCCTGGTTCTACCGTGCCGTAGTCGCTCGATCCAGTCTTGAGAGCCGACGACCCAAAGCTCGCCGAGGCAACCGTCCTTGCCAACCGTTGCGAAGCCAAGTACAATGACGGCTGCAGCACGGAGACTGCGGCGGGCGCCAAGGAGGGCATCGAGCTGCTCGATCTCAGCTTTGGGGACACGAGCAAGATCAACTCGTTCCGCTCCGCACTGCCGCTGTTTTCGGGTATTGCGTTTGAGTTCCTGCGCCAGCTCGGCCACCGGTTGAGGCTGGGCCTGTGGGCCGAGCGCATTGTCGTTCGCCTCCGTGGTGCCGACAAGTACTACACCGAGAGCGCCCGTCTGACCTTTATGGTATGCAAAAATAATATGCTGTATTAATAAAAATATGCACAGTATGCGCAAACGTTGTTTTACTGCAACATCCACACCAGCGAGGTGTCCTTTCACCGCAACTGCGTCTGTGCCTACTACATGCTGATGGCCCTGAATGCGTCGGAAGCACTGGGCCCCGCGGCCCAGTCCATGTTTGCCCACTACACCATCTCTGCCGTCTACATACTGTCCCTCACCAACACCAAGTCGACACAGTACTACAAGCTGCCGCTGATCTGGTGTGAAAAATAATAATTACGAAAACAAGAAAACTCAAAAAAGTAATTGTTATATAAGGTACTACCGATCGCTCGCGTGGAGCACGGCGACCTTCTCGGACGGCAAAGACAGCACAGTCACAATGGGCCGTCTCTACCAAAACATTGGAAACGAACGAGTCTCGCAGGGCCGACTGCGCGAGGCTGCGTTCAACCTGTGGACGACGTACGAGATGCTGCGTGCTGCCAACATGCCCATCTATTCCTGCGTCACGGGCATGTACCTGGCCCGTATCTACATGTACCTCGACGAGATCGACAAAGGTATACGCCATATTTTAAGTTTTACGTTATATTCATCTTGCTGTTTTTTTTTTTTTTTTTAGCAAACAAGATTTTGGCCAATATGCGGTCCGAGCTGCTTGACACTCGCTACAAGTTCTGGTCCAACGCGTTCCGCATGGTCGTGTTGATGGTCCACGCGATCAGCCGTAACGACAACCTCCGCGTCCTCAGCATCCTTACCTCTGAAGTTGTCAAGGTAGGTCCGGTCCTGAGAAATACTTGTTTAAAACCAAAAAAAAAAAATCTTGATAAGGCGGAAAAGGAGGCGCTCGAGGACAGTGCGCACGACAGCCCCAAGTCAAAGCTGGCGCGTGTGATCCCGCTGGCCCTGTGCAAGGCGCGCTGCGGCGACCTCAGGGGCGCGTACGAGCTGATCGTCAGCAAGAGCAACCGCGAGGACCTGTTGGAGATCGGATCCAAATTCATGCTCGTGTGGATAGAGACGCCCTTTGTGGAGCTGCTGTGTGAGTTGTGGCTCCTGCTGCTCGACGCCAAGATCCACGACGGAGTCCAGGGCGAGGACCTGCCCCCACGGGCCGAGCTGGAGCAGTACGCCCTGAAGACGCTGAGCGATCTCCACGGGCACGCCGACGTCTTTGTCATCTTCAAGCCCATCTACCTCATGCACAAGGCGCAGCTCGAGACCGTCTACGGCCAGTTCAAGCAGGCCAAGGCAGACCTCAACATGGCCAGCGAGCTGCTGACAGAGATGGAGATGGCCGCCTACAAACGCCGCTGTGATCGCCAGCTGGCAGAGCTCGAACGGCACATTGACCTGCAGGAGAACCTGTCCAACATCCTCGCCCTCGAGGTGTGACCACCAAACAGCCAATTATTAAAAAGTTGTACATAACCAATGCGAAAGTCACGGAGCAGTCAGAAGTCTTGTCTCGATCAATCAATCACCAATGCTTTATCTCTCGTTTGCTCCTCGTCTTTCCCATTACAATTCATTGTTCAGTGATGATTTTCGCAGTCGTAAAACTTGAATTCTTGCAACAAATCTATCCACCCATCACCAGTCAAAGAGAGAGCGATCGCGCAAGAGACGGACACCCGTCTGGGCCCACTCCTTGCGGCCGATCCACGAGTCGCGCGAGGCCTCGAGGCGGCACAGGACCGCACCGCCCTTCCACGACACGATGCGTGCGTCCAGGTCCTTGGCGCTGGTCGTGACGACAATGTTGTCTGAGCCCGTGAGCGTGAACAGGCGGCCGAGGATGCGGTCGTGCAGGATGCCCGCAAAGCCCGCAAAGAGATGGCCACCGCCAACGACAAGGATCGAGGCCATCATGCGCTTGCGGCGCTCGTCCGTGTCCACCCGCTCGATCGCCGTCACAACAGCCTCGTCAACGGGCATGCTGGGTGCGGTCTTGGCCAGCGCGAGCAGCGGCGTGTCGACGGATCGATTGAGCAGTTCTTTTATTTAAATTTAACAAAAAAAAAAAAATAAATAAATATATTGCTTTTACCTGGATCGATGGTAAACTTGATCATGGGCTTTACCGCATCGTCTCCTCCGGCTCCTGTTGCCGCTGTTGCGGATGCTGCCCCGATGGCTGCGGAAGGTCCATCCATGCCGTCTTCGCCTGCCTCATCGTCATACTCGTTGTCGTCGTCGTCCTCTGGTCCGCCGGCTGCACCACCGGCTACGCCCGCGCCACCGGGACCGCCGCTGCCGCCTGCCCCGCCAGCCGCCTTGGAGCGGGATCGGTTGCCGCGTCGTACGGGCAACACACCCATCGAGTAGCGGCTCTTGCGCGGGTTGTCGGGCATGGCATTGGTGGTGTTCATAAACTGCTCGTCCATGTTGTCCTCGGGGTCCTCGTTGACACACTGGAAACGTTTTATGGCGGCATCGAGGAAATCGGGGCCGAGCATTTTGGTGTAAAAGAGCACCTGTTTAATTATTATTGTTTTATTTATTTGCAGAGTTTATATATTCTTTTTATTGTTACCAAAGGGGCCTTGATCGATTGGTCGTAGAGCGAGAAGCGATGACGCTGAGAGAGACGATTGGGTTGACGCACGTAAAATTCGTGCTGGCGCAGGCTGATATCGTCCTTTATTTTGCGCAACGCACCTGAGTTGCGCAGGAGCTTTTATTATTCATTTAAATGATACCTCGATCAGCGAACACACGTTTTGCTTGAGACTCTCGACCAGGGTAAAGTCGTACAGGCGAGCGAGGTTGCAGTCGGCGTAGGGGAACGCGATGCCCTTGAGCAGCGTCGACAGGAGGCGAGTGCAGTCGTCGCCGCCATAGGGCATGATCAGCTTGGTGTTGGGCAGCAACGCGCCATCCTCGACGCAGCTGACCGTTGTCTTTTGCGCACCAATGTCGACGACGCACGCATACGACACGCCGGCTCCAAGTGTGGCACAGACCGATTCCTAATTGTGATGCAATAAAAACAGTAATTATTAAAACAGATCGAAACAAAACAACGAAAAGGGACTTACCTGGTGGACCAGGACCGAGTTGAACTGGAGGCGATCGAGCACGACCGAGACGAGATGCTTGACGTCGACACGGGGCATGACATCGGGCACGACCAGGACGACGTTGTACTGCCCATAGACCGCCCGCTTGAGCTTGAGCTCGGTCTCGAGCACCGACGTCCACAGCGTCTCGATCTCGTTGAGCAGGTACTCGGTCGAGGGCGCGTCGGCATAGTTGACACGCCCGCCAGCGACCGGGAAGAGCAAGTGCATGCGGTCATAGCTGGACAGGCGGAACACCTCCTCGCCAACGTAGAACGGCCGTCGGTCGCCGTTGACGAGGGTCCAGGTAGCCGGGTGTGGGTCGTTCTGCTCGGCGACGTTGTCTGGCTTGGACTGGGCGTTGAACAGCTTGGACTAAGAATAAATCTTTAATTTTATTTTTATTTTTTATTTTTTATTTTTTATTTTTTTACCTGGTTGTCGGACTCCTTGCTGTACCGCTTCTTCATCGCCTTGAGCCGGTCCTTGAGCAGCGCCTCGATGCCCGCCAGCTCCTCCTCCCTCTCCTCTGACGCCCCCAGCTCAAACAGCATATGCTGTGCCGACGACGTGCTTGGCTTTGCCGCGGCCAACCGCCTCGCGATCACGTGCGGGACCGTCTTGGGCAGCGGGTCCGACGCAAGCCCGATGCGCAGGTACCGCGACCCCGGGTTAATCACCAGAGTGTCCTGGCCCGCCTTGGCCAGGTCTGGCATGGACGCCTCGGCGGCCGTCGACTCCTTGCCCTTGAGGTACCGTGTCTGTGCGTTGCGCACGGTGCCGACCAGCTGCAGCAGGTTCTGCATCGTCGTGCCGCGCAGGGTGCGCTGGTCCACCGGCCGAGGCCTGACCATCCTGGCCCGCTTGGACGCGGCGGTGGCGGTGGTGGGTCCCTTTGCAGGCTCCAGCCGACGTTTGCGCTTGGCCAACACGTCCATCGCCTCGTTGTACTCGTCCGCGGTCAGCTCGGCTCGCATCCGGTCGCCGAGCTCGGCGTCGTCGAGGTCGTCGTCGTCAAAGAGCGACACGGTCCAGTCGTCCAGCGGGGAACTTTCAGTCATGGGGGAGTCACACTTTAAAAATGGTTTGCTCAAATATTTTTCTTTTTCCTTTCGCTTGTGCACGATCTATGTTTGCTCCACCAAGAAGCACTGCGTTCTGGTCTTTTTAGATGGAGAAGCTCTCTTCTGTTGGGGCTTTGGCGCTCTCAACCTGGTCCGGCAAAATTTGAAACCATGGGGCGTGTACTCGCTATTTTTTGCCAGTAATGGTGGGGCCATGTGCGCGTCCTCTCTCTCTAGCTCTACGCGCCCGGCTCGCCTCTCTAACCACCACCAAAGCAGAGAACACCATGAGGCCGCTGACAGAGGACGAGACCAAGCTTGTGTTTGAAAAGCTGTTCAAGTATGTGGGCAGCAGCATCAAGGAGCTGATTGACCGGCCAGACGAGCCGTACTGCATGCGCCTGCAAAAGGACCGGGTGTACTATGTGAGGTACGCACAGCGCTTGTTGTGTGGTGTGGCGGTGCGTGGTTCCTAACCAGCAGTGCAAAAATGTGCCAGCGAGACGATCATGCTCAAGGCCACCAACATTGGAAGGGACAACCTGATCAGCCTCGGCACCTGCATCGGCAAGTTTACAAAGTCGGGCAAGTTTAACCTGACCATCACCGCCCTGGAGGTGCTGGGCCAGTTTGCCAAGGTACGTGGGTTTGTGTGCGATGAACGGGTGTGGCCTAATCATGTGGTGCACAGCACAAGATCTGGGTCAAGCAGACAGGTGAAATGTCGTTCCTGTACGGAAACCACGTGCTCAAGGCACATCTGGCGCGCATCAGCGAGGACTGCGAGCAGTACTCGGGTGTGGTGATCTACAACATGTCGGACGTGCCTCTCGTACGTCCCTCCCACTCACCAAAGAAAAAGTCAATTTAAAAAAAAAAAACACAATAGGGCTTTGGAGTATCAGCAAGGTCCACGGCAGAGTGCAGAAAGCTCGACCCCACGGCCATCGTCGCGTTCCGCCAGGGCGATGTTGGAGAGTACCTGCGCTCTGAGGACTCGCTCTTTGCTCCTGAAAAGTAGAACAGTGTGGAAAAAAAAAAATCGTGGGTTTGTAACATATCCAAAGGAAGAAAAAGAAAAAGAAAATCTATTTGCTTCTAGTTGATCTGGTCATAGCCCTCGACCTTGACGATGCCCTTCTTGACGAGGACAAAGGCGACGATGGCGACCGTGTTAATGAGGGAAAAGGCGAGGGCGACGGCGCCGATGGCGACGGCGTTGCTGCCGCTGGACGAGGAGCCGCCGGTACCGGTCTCGTCGTTGTCGTCCGCAGGCTCGATGGGAGCCGAGGTGTAGATGACGTCCCAGCGGATGGTGCGGGGGGTGCCGCTGATCTGCGAGCGATCCCACTCGACCACGACGAGCTTGGCAAAGAGGGTGGTCTGGCTAAAATCGTTGGGCGTGGTCACGGGCAGGTCCGAGAGGCGGATGATGTAGACGTTGCCAGCGGTGGGGTTGTCGATGTAGCCCGAGGACGTGTTGCGCAGGTTGGCCGTGTCGTTGTACGAGAGCGGCTGCATCTGCGAGCCCTTGCCGATGAGCAGCTGCTGGCTGTTGGCGTCAAAGTGGATGCTAAAGTACGGGTCCATGACGTTGGTCAGGCCGTACTTGGCCGAGAGCTCGTTGAGAGGGCCGAGGTCCTGGACGGCGCCTATTTTTTATTTTTGTTGATTTTTTTTTTTTTGAGATGAGACAACATGAAACGATGCGTTTCATGAGCACACACGTACTGTTGCTAATCATGCCGACGCCGAGGCGGTTGGGCAGGAACGACTGGCCCGAGCTCCAGAGGCCGACCTCGCCGACCGTGCAGGGGTTGTAGCTGTCGTACTTGTCGTCGCCGGTGGTCTGGGCGATCGAGGGCTCGCCGGTGGTGAGGCAGAAGCCGTTGAGGTACGGATCGTCGGGGTCCATCGTCTTGAAGAACGAGGGGAACGGGTAGGTCTCGTACGCTTGGGCCAGGTGGGCCGCCACGAGGGCCAGCAAGACGGCACTTGAGAGCTGCATCCTGTAAAATAGCACGTTAGAACCAGGGTTTGTGCGCCGCGGCCGAGAGCACGGCGAAGAAAAGACGCGGAGGGAGGGAGCTCACTGTCGGTGCCACTCGGAGACTCGGAGGGGAAAAAATGCAAAAAGCAAGGGGAGCCATGTGGTCCCATGCAATTATCCCACGCAATTATGAGCTATAATTAGTTACTTGTTTATGAAATGAGGACCCCCTTTTTTCTGTCTGTCTGTTTTTCGGCTCTCTTGTCCATCTACGAGCACTCGACTACTCGCATGGTCTAACTTTTATTGTACAAGTCTATGTCTGAATTATTTTGACGAGAAGGAGGACGAGGACGAGAGCTCGTCGACGCCGGGAAAGTCGTTCGTGAGGCGCTCGACGAGGTCGTACAGCTTTAGATCGACGGCAACGCGGTAGACGTACAGAACCTCGTTGCAGTACTCGATGACACGGCGGAGGTGCGAGAGATGGGCTGCGTTGCCGGACGGGCCGGCTGTGTTGGCGCGGAACTTGCTCACGAGGTCCTGGAAAAAGGTGAAGCTGGGCCGGGCCACGATGCAGTGCTGCTCGGCAAAGGCGACGTTGCCCATGACGATGGCCTGGTGGTACACGGCATTGACCCACTCGGTGTTGTTGTTCTTCTCGTAGGCCTCTGCCACGATTCGGGCGTCGGTGTAGCGCGGCAGCGTCGTCATGAGCTTGCGCACGTCGCCTTCGGACAGGTTGACCAGCCGGATCTGCGGGTTTTGCAGCTGCAGGGCCACCAGGTTGCCGTACGCGACGCACCGTGTGACCTGGTTGACGCAGTCCTCCTTGACGTAGGCCTCTGCGGCGTCGCTCAAGCGCTGGATCGTCTGCAGCAGGTCCTCGTACACGGCTGCCACGGGGCGATCGCGAGTCCCGCGCAGCGTCTTCATGGCCAAGTCCCACAGCGTGTCGCCGATCTCCCTAAACATGTTGAAGTAGATGTAGACCATCGTCAGCCGCTCAATGTCGTTGGGGTGCTTGCGTTGGAGGTAGTCGTGCAGCGCCAGCTTGAGCTCCATCTGGCTCTCCTTGTCCAGCGCCTTTCGCAGCACGAGCTCAAACATGTCGTACTTGATCAGCGCGTCAAACACGTACTCCATCTCGCGGTACTGTGGTTATTTTTAATTTAAATAATTTCGACGTGAAAAAATGATCATGATGATTTTACCCGGCGGAAAGAAGACATGAGGCGAACAAGCAGACCGTACTTGCCCTCGCCAATGTACGACGCCTCGACCCGCTCACGGGCGATGGCCAGCACCCGCTCCACGCCCTCAAAGTAGCTGACCAGGCCGAAACAGTAGTGGGCTCGCACGAGCAACTCGACCTCGACGGTTGCGGGCAGCGCAATCCGGGACCCGATCGACGGCACGGCGGGTGTGGGCGACGTCGACACGGCCAGCGGCTGCGAGTGCAGCTTGCCGCGCTGCAGCTGCTGTGGCTGCTGGTCAGTTGGTGGTGCCGAATCGTCCAGAAGGAACGGGTTCAACAGTGGCTTGACGATGAGCTCGAGCAGTGCCTGGCCCAGCAGCCCCGAATCGCCTGGCAGGTTTGCGTAGGGGATGAACTCTGCCGGCGACCACGAGGGATCGGCCGTGAGGGGCGAGCTGGTAGAGTTGGGGCCTGCCTCGGGGACCATGAGCGCACGCCCGGCGTCCTTGTCGTCGTTTGTGCCGCCGATCGCCAACAGGGCTCTTTGGATCAGGGCCGCGATGAGCCGCGCAACACGCAGCCCGTCCAGCTTGTTGACCACGATGAAGCTGCGCGCGAGCTTGACCGTGTCCTTGCCCTTGAGCAGCAGCTGTTTGAGCACGTCGAAGGGCCGTTGGCGGATCAGCTGCTGGTACGACGTGCCCAGGGCCTCGGCGACCTCCACGTGGACAGGGATGCGGCGGATGCAGTCTTGTGCCGAGGGCGCTGCCTCCACCAGTCCCTCGAACGAGGCAACGGCAGTTGTCGTAGCTGCCGAGGTAGAGGAGGGCAAGGCGACCTTTGATGGATCGACGCCCTCGGCCAATTGGACGGCGGCTCGCACGGCAGCCAGCGCCGTGCTCGCATAGTTGAACTGCTGCGCCAGGGCAACGGCGTGTCGGATCATGCCTGCGTTGAGCAGCCGCCCGATGGCCATGTTGAGCGACTCGACCTCAAACTCGTTCTGGAGCGTGGAGGAGGGGGACGACGACTGCACGAGATCGGCAAAGCTGCTGCTCTGAAGGGCCATCGCGCTGGGAAGCTCGTGCTGCTGCTGCTGCTGCTGCTGCTGTTGGGGAGGCGGTGGGGATGACGACGCAGTGGCCTCACGAGGCGTCGGAGGCGGAAGGTACGAAACATTGACCGGCGAATCGGTGCGTCTCAGCGATGTCGTGGGCTCGGGCGCAGAGTTGTCGTCTGCAGCCACCAGGCCCTGCAGCCCAGTCAGGATCGAGCTGGACGTGGACAGCCCGGGCACCCACGTCGACAAGATGTTGACGAGATCGCCCCCAGCCAGTGACATACCCAATTCCTAGATAAAAAATAATGAATATCAATATCTCCCTTTTTTTGTTGTGGTACCTTGGAGATCTCGGAGGCCTCTGCGCCCGATTTCTGCGAGGCCGCGCTCGACTCTGCGCTGATCATGACGAGCCACACTCGCTTCTGGAGGTCGTTGAGGAACGCCTTTGGCCTGAGCGGCTTCCAGGCGTGCTCTGGCGCATCTGGGATGTCGCTCGTGAATGCGCCCTTGAACCACTGCATGGCGATGAGCAGGACCATTGCGCGCTCGGCAAAGTGGTCGTCGTTGAACACGATCTCGTCCGCAATGTGGAGGAAGAAGTCGCCCGTCATCTCTGGGTCGCAGCGGCGCTCGCGGAACATGCTGTGGCACTGGGACCACAGGGCCATCCGCGTAAACTCCATCTCCCACAGCGACGACGTGCGGAACTCGGCCACGTGGTAGTTGACTTCCTTGATCGTGACCTCGTGCGGCGGGAACCCGTTCTCCGAGGCAAACTCGCGCGCGACCGCGAATTGGTGCTTCTCCATGAGCAGCTCGATCAGGGCCTGGGGCTCGATGGTGATGGCGCACTGCAGGTCGGCCGCCTCGACCACGTTGAGCGTCCTCAGCATTTTGCGGTACCGCGGGTCCAGGCCCGAGCGCACGACCGTCTCGATCAGCTGGCGTTTCTCAAAGGAGGACGTGCTGCTCTGGTTGAGCAGCTCCAGCAGCACCTTGTCGGCCAGCTGGCGGATCCACGTGCCGTCGCCAAACTGGAGGACGTGTGCCGAACCAGCCGCGCCCAAGGCGGATCCGTGCACGCTGCCAAAGGACACTGAAAAGGACGACTCGATCGACGACGAGCGGCCACGCTGCTGTTGGGGCTGCGCCGAGGGCAGCTGTTCGTCATCGGGCAAGACGGCCAGATCGCGCACAAACTTGTGCATGGCCTCTTCTGCCGTGGCGTAGTCGGCGCGCAGAAACGCTGTCTGGAACAGCACAAACGACAGGACGGGCGAGGCAGGGTCAAACAGCCGCCATCCCTCGAGAAGCACGGTCTGGGCCCGCGACTGGCACAGCGTCACGACCATGGACAGCAGGTCGGCCAGGGTCCACGTGCGCGGCGTCGTCAGCAGGTCCATGTAGCGCAGCTGCTGCGGACAGGACGCGTAGATCCACGCGCAAAAGCACTCGAGCAGCGTGACGTCGTTGCTGGGCTCGCTACTGCTGGGCAGCTGCAGCGACGCGGCGAGGATCGCCAGCAGCGGACGGTGGTCGTGCATGGCGCGCAGCAGCAGCGATCGCGCGGGCGAAGGGCTGCTGCGGATGCACGCAAACAGGATCTCAAACATGTCGTCGGATAGCGTGGTCACTTGCTGCTGCTGCTGCTGTTGCTGCTGTTGCTGTTGCTGTTGCTGAACGGACGTGGCAGCCCCGCTGGCCTCGAGGATGGCGCCACGGAGGTGCTCCGACACGGGCGCGTTGCCCAGGTGCTCGTCAATGACGTGGAGCACGTGGTTGGGCGGGTAGGCGTGCTCCTCTGCGGCCAGCAGGAAGGCAAAGGCGTCGTTCTGGGCCGCGCTGTGCTCGAGCAGGCGTTTCGAGGGCGCGATCCCGTGCACGCGGCAGAAAGCGGCCACGATCTCCCAGTCTGCCTGGCCGCTGAGGAACAGGGTGGCCGTTTCGAGCTCCTCGCGGACCTGGGTCAGCAGGATCGACGAGACGTTGTCGGCCTCGAGGCGGAGGACCAGGGCCACGAGCTCGTCCGCGAGCACGGTTGCGTTGGCCGTTGCCGCCTTGCCCTGCCGGTACGCCAGCAGCCGCCTTGCCACGGCCAGATCGACGCGCAGGCTCGACGAGGGCACGTTGAGCAGGTCCATAAAGATGAGGCACGACGAGACGATGCGCGTGTCGTTGAAGCTGCTCGCGGCCAGGCGCACGACGGCGTCAAAGAGCGGCGGGCCCGTTGCCTTGGAGGCGCTGGCGATCTCAAAGGCCTTGAGGGGCCGACCGTGGTGGAGGTAGTAGAGCGCGTCCAGATGGTCCTCGTGGGCGCTGTTGGGCAGGACAAGCTTGGCAAAGGAGGAGAAGTCTGAAAAGGACTCGATGTCGCCGTTGTCGTCGACGTCGTTGCGACTAAAGCCCTTGGGTGACGACGACATTGCTGCTTTGGCCGACGTCGACCAGTTGGGCAGCCGGCGCAGGCTGAGCCCGTCGATGCTGGCGAGGAGGAGGTCGTACATGGTCACGTCCAGGGTCTTGCTGCTGCTGCTGCTGCCGCCGCCGCCGCCGCTGGTGAGGAGCAGGAGGGGCTTGGCGGCGCCACGGGCTGATGAAGGGGGCGTGCCAGGGGCGGCGGCGTCGGTGGTGGACACGCTTGTCGCGGTGGTGGCGGAGAGGGCGGCCTGCAGGACCGGGTACGGCTCGAGGGCTGTGTGCAGGCGCCTGCCCGAGAGGGACCAGTCGGACTGGGACGACGTGGCCGCGTCGACGACCGTGTGGTTTGCGAGGGCGAGCAGGCCCACGGCCAGCAGCGGACGGCCCCGGGCCACGAGGGCGTTGAGGAGGCCGCGTTGGGGCAGGCCTGTGCTTGCCAGTGCTGCATCAAACAGCTTTTGCCGCGACGAGTCCTGTGCGAGCAGGCGAAAGGCGAGGACGGCGGGCAGCCACTCGCTGCCGGACGAGGCCAGGTCGGCCAGCAGCTCGGCCACGGGCTCGGCCGTGGTGAACAGCCGATGGCGGTCGAGGTAGGTCAAGAGCAGGCGCGCCAGGTCGTTCTCGAGGGCAAAGGCGATCACGTCGCGCTGGAGGCGCTTGCTGGGCGGCGGCTGCTGGCCGCTGCCCGCAAACAAGAGGTGCGCACGCGCCAAAAGGGTCACGGGCGCGGCGTTCCACTGCTTGGATGCGACGAGCATGTGCGTGTAGACCGTCTTGACAAAGGGGGCCGCGACGGTGGCCAGGCCCTGGTGCAGCTGCTCGATGGCCTGCTGGTCCAGCAGGCTGAGTGCGCGCGGGATCTCGCTGCTCGTTGCGGTCGTGACAAACCCGTGGGCGGCCGCGTAGAGCCACTTGGCCGCAAAGCCGACGTTGCGGACCGAGTCGTCGCTGAGGGCGCTGGGCCCGAGGGCGTCCAGGACCAGGCGCTGCTGCGTCAGCTCGTCGGCGTCCAGCAGCCACTTGATCGGCAGCTGCAGGTACCGGGCCAGGATGAGCTCATCGCCGCGGGAGAGGAACTGGGCGGGGCGCTGGGGCGATGGCGAGACGCCGGTGCTGTTGAGCTCGTCGCCGCGATCGACAATGTCGCCCACGCTGATCGGTGCAGCTGCTGAGCTGCTGGAGCTGGCCGAGGGCAGGTAGGAGCGGCCGTGGCGCAGGCCCGTGTCCACAAAGCGCTGGAACTCGGCCGAGTAGTTGTCGTTGACGAGGGTGCCCTCGAGGGTGACGAGGAACGCGGCGGCCTGGCGCTCCGAGTCGAGCACGTCGCGCCTGCTCTTGAGCTCGTCCAGGAGGAAGGCGCGCAGCTTGGCGTCGACCGTGAACCAGAGGATCTCGCGCAGGGCCTGGATGACGTCGGCGCCAATGTTGCTGATCATGGGCGCGGCCTGGTCGACGCGCTGGCGCTTGACGGCGTGGTAGATGAGGGAGAAGGCGATGGAGCGCACGGCCGCGAGGGAGACACCGGCGCCCAGCAGGTTCTCCTTTTTGAAGTAGGCCAGGGCGAGGGAGAGCTGGCCACGGCGCAGGGCGTCCTCCACGATCTGGAGCGAGTTGAGCGTGGACCAGCGCTGGAACGTGGCCACGGTCTTGGCGTCCAGGGGGAAGTCGCTGTCCTCGTGCGCGTCCAGCTGGCGGCCGGCCAGGGGCGACATCGCGGCAGACACGTCCACGAGGCGGCCCGAGGCAGACGCGCTGCTGCTGCCGCCGCCCATGTGCGCCGTCGGCTGGGGCAGGTACTCGCGCAACGTGACGAGGTAGCTGGTCAGGGTGGCGATCTCGCGCGACAGGGACGGGTTGGCGTGCGCTGCCGCAAGCAGGTTGGCGAGCATGCTGGCAGAGACGTCGTCGGGGGGCGGCGACGACGACGACGACGACGACGATGACGACGTGGCGGGTTCGTTGGTGGCTGCTGCTGTCCCGTCGCCCTCGCCCTCCTCCTTGACGAGCAGCTCAGACATGGCACCGCGCAGGTGGCGCGAGATAAAGCCCA
>Ga0302226_10001798_pt1 | contig 15718 bp, 13 predicted proteins | sample II_Palsa_E3_3_FD_193524 | JGI IMG/M metagenome (GOLD analysis project Ga0302226, IMG submission 193524) | Peat permafrost microbial communities from Stordalen Mire near Abisko, Sweden - II_Palsa_E3_3 | ecosystem: Environmental > Terrestrial > Soil > Palsa > Peat permafrost | place: Sweden...
CGAGATTGCACATGCGATGCCGGGGTCGGAGGCGCTGGTGGCGATCATTAAAATTCAGCAGGCGTGGATTGTGTTTCAGTATGGCGATAGTGTAGGCGCGCTGCAGATGTTGGACGAGGCCGAGAAGGGGCTGGAGAAGACGGACCACTGGATTGCGCTGGGGAATATCGAGAGCGCGCGGGGCAGGATTGTGCGGCGGCATGGCGACTATGCGCGGGCAGTGACGCACTTTGAGCGCGCGGTGGCGCTGTATGAGATCAGCCATCCGAACCATACGAACTTAGCGCGCGCCGTGACGAATTTGAGTTTTGTGAAGCGGCTGCTGGCGGCACAGTTGAAGAAGCATATTGATGTAACGGCAGCGCGGAAGACAGGTAAGGGCGATGGGGGAAAGTTGGGACAGTCGAGGCTGCGGGAGTTTCATCGGCAGTATCAAGAGCTCTATCGGAGCGCGATTTTGGAACTGGAGCGGGCGAAGGAGATTTGCACGCTGCATGGGGAGCACAGCGGATTGGGGTCGGCGCTGTTGAATGCGGGTTATCTGCATCTGGATGTCGGCGATTTGGGAATGTCGGCGAAGGAGGCGGCGCAGGCGCTGGAGATTGCGGAGGCACATCACAATGTGCTGCTGCGGGCGAGGGCTTGCACGCTGATGGGGATGATTGAGAATGCGCGGGTGGAGGAGCTGCTGGGATCGGCTGAGGAGATTCCGGTGTATGCGCGGCTGGCGAAGCAGCATTGCATGGAGGCGGTTGCGCTGGCTCAGTCGATGGAGAACAAACGCGTGCTGTTGAATGCGTACGTGGCGCTTGGAGAGACGGCGGCGAATAATTTCTTTCACGATTATGAGTTGGCGCAGCGATGCGTGGATTCGGCGTCCGGGCTGCTGGATCCGGAGGATGCGGACTATGCGGTGGATGAGCTCAATACGCTGAAGGCTCGGTTGCTGAAAGTGGTGGGGATTGAGGACACGTTGCGTGCGTGGTCGCAGGGGATTATTACGGGCAAGAGTTTTCAGGAGGTGACCGAGCAGTTTGCGCAGCTCGTCATTCCGCGGGTGTGGATGCGGGAGGAGTGCAAGATTTCGCGGGTGGCGAAGAAGCTGGCGATGTCGCCGCAGAAGGTGAGGCGGCTGGTGAAGCGGTCGTCGATGGCGGGGGCACCGGCTGCGGGATTGGGGAAGGCCGGGGTCTGAACGGACTGTCACAGCGTAACTCTAAGGGTTAAGCGAGAATGAGGGCATCGAGCGAGAGACGAATTGAGAGACCCTGGATGAATAGCAAGGACACGGCACATCTGATTGAAGCGCTGTCCAGTAACTGGCAGGCGGAGATGCGGGGATATCACACGTACCAGGCGCTGAGCGAGCAGGAGAGCGACCCGCAGCGGCGGCGGACGCTGCGCAACCTGGCGCTGGCTGAGAAGCACCACGCGGATCTGTGGGCGACGCGGCTGACGGTGCTCGGCGTGGCGATTCCGAAGTACGATGGGCCGGAGACGGGTGAGGCGGGATCACTGGCGACGAGGGTGGGCGGACAAGACCTGGCGTTGCGAAGATTGGAGCTGGATGAGAGCCGCGATATTGCGCGCTATGGCAAACAGATTCGCGAGCTGGGCGATGAGGAGAGCATCGCGATTCTGAAAGAGGTGATCTCGGATGAGGCCGACCACTACTTAACTTTGGGTGGGTTGATTCGGCATCATCTGCCGGCGACAGCGATGGAGCCGGAGACGGCGCAGCACGCGCTGGATGAGCTGGTGGCCGAGCGCGAGAAGGGACAGCCGAGAGCGGCGAGCTGGATCGGGGATGCGATCTACGGAGTGAATGACGGGTTGGGGGCGATCTTCGGGATTGTGTCGGGTGTGTCGGGTGCGACGCTGGGGAATAGCAAGTTTGTGCTGATTGCGGGGCTGGCGGGAATGTTTGCGAGTGCGCTTTCGATGGGGTCGGGCGCGTACCTGGCGGCGAAGAGCGAACGCGAGATCTATGAGGCGGAGTTTGCGCGTGAGCGGGATGCGGTGGAGAACAATGAGGTTGAGGCGCGGGAGTTGCTGTCGCTGACGTACCAGGTGCGCGGGCTGTCGGCTGAAGATGCGGACCATTTTGTGGGTCACATTGCGGAGAAGAAAGAGCAGTTGGTCGACGCGCTGGCGAGGGAGCGGCTGCATGTGAGCGAGGAGGGGTTGAGCAAGCCGTGGGTGTCGGCTACGACGGCTGCGTTATCGACTGCGTTAGGTGCATTGATCCCGGTAATACCTTTCTTTTTTCTGGCGGGGGTCCCGGCGATCGTTGTGGCGGCAATTGTTTCGTTGCTGGCACACTTTGTGGTGGGGGCGGCGAAGTCGCTGATTACGATTCGGTCGTGGTGGAGTAGCGGGTTGGAGATGACAATGGTGGGGCTGCTGGAGGGCGTGGTGACGTACGTGATCGGGATTGGGATTGGGCGATTTGCCTGAGATCGAGGTGAGTTAAACAGCGCGGGGAGCCATGGCGGCTCCCTGCATTGCTTTCGGAGGAAAGGGTTAGCCGACTATCTCGGCTTTGGGTTCTGCAGGCTCGGTGGGAAGGGATTCGGTCGGGGGCACCTTGTTGCCGGAGAACAGGCCGTAGCGTTTGAGCATGAGGAGCCAGAGACCTACGCCGCCGAGGAAGAGCACGAGGAAGACCGGCAGAACGGCCCACTGGGTTTTGACGGCGAACTGGTGGGGGTGGAAGTAGGGTTCGAGGTAGGCGTCGCGCAGGATGTCGCGCATGAGGATCATGGTGATCATGACCACGGCGAGGAGCCCGGAGACACCGTAGGCGGCGACGCGGATGTTTTGCTTGCGGATGGCGCCCGACATGAGGAAGATGGCGGCGACGGTGCCGAGGATGCCGACGAGAAAGAGAGCGGAGGCGAGCGGGCTGTCGCCCATGAAGATCATGCGGAAGTTCCGCGGAATGCTAAAGAGGAACCAGCTGCCGATGATGAACTGGGCCATGGTGGCGTACATGAAGGCCTTGCCGCCGTATTGGAAGAGGTAGTTGGCGTACTCGCGATCACTTTTCCAGCGAGCGAGGGCGAGGAGAACTAACAGGATGCCGCCGACGGCGATGGCTGAGGTCACGAAGTGCAGGTAGCGGGGAATGAGGGTGGGGTCTGAGATGTTGTTGCTCCAGCCGGTGGGGGAAGCGAAGTACTTGGCCGCCCAGTGACTCGGGGTCTGCATCAGGGTGACGTTGGTGGATTGGATGAAGGCGATGATCAGGACCAGAGCGAGCGAGACGAGAAGGACGATGCCAGCCGGACCAGGGCGGCGCTGGCCGTTGTAGGTGACGTAATAGAAGCCGTAGTAGGCGACGACCAGAAGGACAAGGAGGAGGAACCAGGGCCAGGCGATGAGGATGGTCGAGGTATAGAAGTACTGGCCGTAGATCGCCTGCACGAAGAGCAGCGGCGCGATGCCGATGGTGATGGTGGCGGCGAGGAAGACGGGAATCTTCTTGGCCAGGTCGAGAAAAATGCGATTGCGGAACTCCTTGCCCTTGGAGGTAAAGCGCGCAACGACGGCGAGGAAGGCGCCGCCGAGCATGAAGTTCATGGCGATGATGTGCAGGGTGAAGGTGATCAGCAGTAACGTCTTGAAGAGCCAGTAGGGGGCTGGGAGAGGATTGGGGTCGATGGTGGGAACCATGCTTGGGTCGATCATGTTATTTGCCTCCTTCGGATGAGGGGCTGAGTTGGGCGTGTTGAGCGGGTGGGCGCTGGGTGTTGATGTATTGAACGAGGCCGGTGCGCTGGGCGTCGTTCAGCTTGAGGTCGGGCATGAGGGGGAAGATGGTTGTGAGGTCCTTGAGGGAGTCGGCCGCGGCGGTTGGATCGGTGACGATGCCGGTGAAGAACTGGTCGTTGGGATGATCCTGGTGGCACATGGAGCAGTTGTTCTGATAGATAACTTTTCCATCAACTGCTGCGGCCTTCGGCGTAATGGTCTGGAGAGTGTCGAGGTAGGCGGCTAGCGCGTCACGTTCGGGGTCCGTTCCAGCGAACGGCGGCATGACGCCGTTGTGCATGAGGGAGAGGCCGGTGAGCATGGCGCGGGTGGTGGCGGGACTCCACTGGCGCCGTTCGAGAAGCTGATGGATCCCTCGATAGCTGTTGGCCGTGTGGCAGGCCTGGCATTCGACGCGGAAGATTTCGTGGCCGACGGCGATCTTGTTATCGGGGGTGATGGTGCGCTGATCGATCCATGCGGCGGAGTGGAGGACGCCGACGGTGTCGAGGTTGTCGACGGTGAAGCCGCCATCGCCAGGCATGGTATTGGCGTAGAGGGAGTTGTCGTAAAGATAGTTTTCGATGACGAAGGGCTTGCGGACGTCTTCGCGGACAAACTCGAACGAGTCCATGGCGCCGAGAGCGACGAGGCCTATCACGAGAGCGAAGGCCAGGTGCATGCGGCGTGGCGTGAAGAGGGCCAGCAGCATGAGGATGATGGTGACAGCCAGGAGCGACCAGGCAAGGAAGGCGTAGTGGGTGGCGGTGGGCATGGGACCTCGGGCGCTGAGGAAGAGCGCGGCGGGGATCTCACGGATGTACCAGTAGCCGAAGGGTATCAGGGCGAGCAGGGAAGGGATGGTCCACAGGGCGCCCCAGCGGACGATGCGGGCTTTAAGGTCCTTGTCCTTCTGCACGCTCGCGGTGATGAGGGCGTAGATGCCGGCGAGAGCGAGACAGATGGCGCTGCGGAAGAAGAGGGAGGGGAAGTAGGTGGGATTGAAAAAGCCGATCCAGAACTTATGGACGTCCAGCCAGCTTCCCGGGGTGAGCATGAAGGTGATGATGCCGTTGATGACGACGAGGCTGGCAAAGGCGGCCCAGAAATAAATCCAGCCATACCACTGGTGGAGCTTGGGGTTCAGCTTGTCCCAGCCGGCGAGATAGAGGAGGGCTGCGGTAATCTCGACGAAGAAGAAGACCCACTCGATGGCCCAGCCCCAGACGAAGATGTGGATGAGGTTGCTGGTGGCGGTGGGGGAGATGAGTCCGATTGTGAACCAGATGCCGACGCCGCTGACTGCTCCATAGACGACGGTGAGCAGGACGAAGAACTTGGTGTGGGACTTGAGCCAGTTGAGCAGGGCGTGGTCATGGTTCTTAAGTGCCTTGCGCTCGGTGAGGACAAGGAAGAGGCCACCGCCGACGGCGAAGTGGGAGACGAACACGTGGAGTCCGGCTACGAGCGCTATGAGCAAGCCTGCGCCAAACGATACGTCCCAGATGGGGTAGTTCATGATGCTTCCTCTCGCCTGCACGCGCGCCGCTGTGAAAGGGGTGCGTGGGGAAGGCTCTGTGAACAAGCTGAATTGTACGAGTCTTCAGCCGTGTGGATGTGGTGCGTGGGAGAGAGTGGGAGATGCAGAAACAAGTGGGAGGCCGCTGGAAGACAGAGGAGTGCTTGAGGAGTGATGTCTTGGATCGGCACACTTGAACCGGGGTACATGAGTCCTCCCTTCGCCGCCGTGCTGGAAGTAACCCTATAAGCGTCAGCTGCGGCGCTGCTGTGATGGCCGTCACGATGGAACAGCAAGCCGCCGGATGAGGATGAGTACAGCCTGTCAGAATCCATGGCAGCGCCAGTGAAAGACGGAAGCTTCGAGCTGAGGGGGCGGACGGTCTGCTGGAAGGACGGGGAGTCTGCGTTATGCTGTCGGAAAAGATTCTTACGCCGTTGCTTCGGTTTGTAACGCGGAATGCGTTTCGGCTTGAGGGAAACGGCAAGGTCGAGCTGCCGGGGCCGAAGCCAGATCGACAGTACATGCTCTATATCCATATCCCGTTTTGCGACATTTTATGTCCCTATTGTTCTTTCAACCGATTCGCTTACAAAGAATCGGCCGCGAGAGCTTACTTTGTGAACTTGCGCGAAGAGATGCGGATGACGGCGGCGTTGGGGTATACGTTCCGGTCTTTGTATTTTGGTGGAGGGACGCCGACCATTCTGCTGGATGAACTGATCACGACCATCGACCTGGCCAAGGAATTATTTGGGATTAGCGATATCTCTTGTTAAACCAATCCTAACCAGCTGGAGTCCGAACTGGCGGAGAGACTAGCTGGAAGGGTGCAGCGGATGTCCGTAGGGGTGCAGAGTTTTGATAAGGAGTTACTGCACAAGGTTAGTCGTTTGGAGCGCTTTGGAGACGGCGAGCAGATCTTAAAAAGAATTGATAGCGTGGCGGGAATGTTTGAATCCCTCAACGTCGATATTATCTTCAATTTTCCCGGCCAGACGAGAGAAGTGTTACTCAGAGACATCGAATTGGCGAAGGGGTCGGGCGCGAACCAGATCACGTTTTATCCGCTGATGAGTCCATCGTCGGTGGTAAAAACGCTGAAGCAAACCGTCGGTGCGGTTACGTACGATTGTGAGTATGAGGATTACCAGTTAATTCTGGAAACGATGGCTTCGGAGTTTGAACAAACGACCGGGTGGGCGTTTTCTCGCAAGAATGGCGGGATGATTGATGAGTACATCGTAGACACGGAGGAGTACGTAGGGCTTGGTTCAGGGGCGTTCAGTTACCTGGATGGAACCATTTACGTGAACACCTTTTCGTTAAAGAGGTATGCGGAGGCAATTCAAGAGGGGCGCAGGCCGGTGATGGGCTCCAAGTCTTACAGTTATCACAACCAGATGCGGTACCACTTCCTGATGGATCTATTTGGGTCAGGGCTGAATCGAAGCCTATTTCGAAGCCGGTTTGGCTTGCCTGTTGAGTTAGGGCTGCCGATGGAGTTGGCTTACTTTGCGTTGAATGGCGCCTTGGATTTTTCAGATTCTGCGGTGATTAAACTGACGACCGCGGGGAAGTATCTTTTTGTTGTCATGATGCGTGAGTTTTTCATTGGGATCAATGAATTTCGCGATCAGGCTCGCCATTCCTTGACGCTCGAAGATGGGACGGAAGGAAGTGGCTGCTCGGCGGGCACGAGTCTTCAAAACATTACTCTGGCACCACGCAGGTTGGTGTCGTAGGGCTGGGCTCAGCGAATTCCATGGACGCCACATGGCGTCCATGGAAGATGAATGCCCGCAAACCACAAGGCCCGGACTACAATCTCACAAAGCAAGAGATCGTGGAGCGTCTTATGCCAGGTGTTGATACGAAGCTGAGTGCATCCGATCAAGAGCCGCGGCGAGCGGAGTTGGGGCTGGTCGACGGGCTTGACCTGCATGCTCAATATTATGTGGACCGAACGGGTGGGGATTTCTTTGATGCGGTGCGAGTGGGCTCGCGGGTTGTGTTTCTGCTGAGCGATATTGCGGGCAGGCGAAAAGAGGCCGGCCCCATTGCGGCACGCACGCAGGAGGTCTTTCGAGCAAAGGCTGTTGAGCTCTTCGGCGCGGGCGATGTGAATTTGATGGAAGGTACCGAGCTACTGGTGCAGGCGATCAACCAGGTGATCACAGGCCCCGCGAAGGAGATCCGATTCGCTCCAACGGTGGTGGGTTGCTACGATGTGCAGCTTGGGGTGCTTGCCTATGTGAATGCCGGCGGGCAGACGGCGGCGATTCGTGATTCCGAAGGGACGCGCCTCCTAGCTGATGTGGCAATGCCGTTGGGTCTGTTTACGCATTTGATTTATGACGCTTCGATGCAGGCATTTGAGCCGGGAGCGATGCTGGTGATCGTCACGAAAGGGGTGACCCAAAGCAGGAGCGGCAAGATTCCGTTCGGTGCGGAAAGGATAATTGAAGTGCTCCGGAACTCGAAGCAGGAATCGGCGAAAGAAGTGTGCCGCGAGATGTTGGAGGCTGCGCATCGATTTGAAAAGGGCCGATGGTACTGGCTGGCATTTTGGCGCAAGAAGGTGAGTGAAGACATGACTGCACTAGCAATGGTTCGGAGCCGCCAAGTGGATTAGGCGGCGAGCGAACTACGAGCCGCTCGATGATTGCACTTGAGGTCAACCGATGATGGTCAGTTTATGTGTGGGAGTGGACGCCGGTTTCTTGGGTGCATGATCGCTGCGCCGATTCGTATCGCTGCGTATGGGGAGGGGAGACTGCCTCGGATCCTCGATGGCTTCCATGACAGCGCGGCTTTGCGTCTCAGCGATCAGCAGTTCTGGGAGATCGAGTCGCTCGATGTGAGCGGCTCGACGAAGTTCGGCGTGCTGGTTGAGTCGTCAAGCGCCACGATGCACCATATCGTATTGCGGGACCTTCTCGTGCATAACGCACCAAACTGTGATGGATGCCGTTGGTTGGGCGGATCTCGTCGCATCGATATTTAGGGGAGGCATCGGCGAGCGTCTGAATCTCAACCTTAAGTTGGGCGCATTAGAGGCCAGGAAAGCCGCCGAAAAGCTCACAATCGCCGAATAGAAATTTGCGCTCAGCCTGCTGCCGCTAGGGATACATCGTTCTGCGAAGGCTAATTGGATGCTGCCACCAGCAATGATCCCCGCTATCGCACCGGCGATCGCGCAGCTCGCGGATGTTCGCCGCGAAATCAGCCCTGTGAGTAAGACAGCGAAGAATGGAATGACAAACAGGGAGAAGATCAATAGGACGAACGCAGAGAGGTTTTCGAAGCTCCGCGTCCACAGAGCGACGAGAAACCCCGTGGCAACACAACAAATACTGGCGGCTCGGCCGACGTTGCGATAGTGTGACTCTTTGCGGTTAGGGCTCAGGAATGGGCGGTAGATTTCTCCTGTCCATAGCGAGGCGAACGCGGAGATATTTGCTGCGAGGCTGTTGAGCAAGCCGGCAATCAGTGCAACGATGCCTAGACCTAGCAGCCTCGGTCCGTAAAGGGATGCGATGAGTGAGGGAGATGTTTCGTCCAATGCAGTGCCAGGTCTGTACTGGAAATGCCCCTTCATCAGAATTACCGGGACCACTACAACCATCGCGAAGAGTAACTTGCCAAAGCCCGCAATCAGTGGCACTTTGCGCGCCGATTCGAGGTTACGTGCTGTGAGCGCTCGCTGGACAAGGCCATAATCCGTACACCAGTAGGAGAAACTGATCACCCCGCCAAGTCCGATCACGACGCCTACCAGGTCCAACTGCGAGGAACTCGACACAGTTGGTGTCTGGCGCCACAGATGCCAATACTGGCCGACATGCGGGAGACCTCCGAAATGTGCCTTGTGACTGAAGTAGAGAAGGGGCAGCAGACCTGCGAACATAAATGCGAATTGCAAAACTTCGTTATAGACGGTTGCGCGAAAACCGCCAATCAAGACGTAAGCGAGAACGATCGATCCGAAGATAAGAATGGCGAGAAGAAACGGCCAGTCCATTGTGATGTGGGTTACTTCGGCCAGTCCGTACAGACTGATGCCCGTATATAGCGCAGCAGCAATCAGGATCGCCACTGCGTTCAAGAGCCGAACTTTCGCTCCGAACCGTTGGCCCAGGTACTCTGGTAGGCTGCGCGCGCCACTCTGCACATAGGCTGGAATCATCACAATGCTAAGGAAAATCAACGCCGGGATAGCGCCGATCCAGTAGAAGTGAAGGGCCTGCACGCCGTAACGAAAGGCGATGCCGCTCAATCCAAGAACCTCGAGCGCCCCACAGTTACACGCCAGGAAGGAGATAGACGCGACCCAGGTCGGTAGAGACCGAGTCGCATTTAGATAGTCGTTGGAACTGCGACGAAGGCTACCGGACGCATACGCAATGCCGATCGAGACACCGCAATACATAGAAACAATTGTGAATGTCACTACGATTGACAACGCCAATGAAACTCCGGTCTGCCCATCGAATCGGACGCATCGGATCCGCCATGAGCCAAAGCTCAATCCTACCCTCGGGATAGGTCGATCGCGGGAAATGAGGGCTGTATAACCTAGTGACGCTTCTCCGCCGTGTCGATTGACGCTAAATCGCCATTTGCGCCCATCGAGGTTCGGATTAGTACTGAGAAGTCGGCATAGCTGAAGTGATGGTGGACTTCCCTTTGCAAGTTTGTTTCTGAGTGCGAGGGGGAGCGGGTGGACGTACGTCGAGAATGGATCCTCCAGGGTGGGAGATTTGAATCGGTGTCATGATAGAGGGATGGCATTGCGTACTGGTTTCGTCTCGATTATTGGCCGCCCGAATGCGGGAAAATCTACGTTGTTGAATGCGCTGCTGGGGCAGAAGCTGGCGATCGTTACGCATAAGCCGCAGACCACGCGGACGCGCATCCAGGGGGTGCTGGAGCTGCCGGTGCGGAAGAAGGCGAAGGGGGATCCGGGGCGGGCGCAGGCGCAGGTGGTGTTGGTGGATACGCCGGGCGTGCACAAGCCTGAGACGCAGTTGGATAAGCGCATGATGCAGGAGGTTCATGATGCGCTGGAGACGCGCGATGCCGTGATTTTTCTGGTGGATGTAACGCATCGGCTGCCGGTGGCGGATAAGCCTCGGACGAGTGAGGAGTTTGCGGAGGCGCGCAAGGTGCGGACGCTGGGGCAGCATCGGCGGCTGCTGTCGAAGGCGGAAGACGATTTTTCGCTGCAGCTGGTGAAGAAGCTGGATTGCCCGGTGATCTTGGTGCTGAATAAAATTGACGCGCTGCCGAAGAGTGCGTTGTTGCCGCTAATTGCGCACTGGACTTCGCTGCATACGTTTGCGGATGTGATTCCAATTTCGGCGAAGAAGAAGGAAGGTTTGGAACTGCTGCTGGATAAGGTGGTGGCGCAGCTGTCGGAGGGGCAGAGGTATTTCCCGAAGAACCAGTTGACGGATCAGCCGGAAAGATTTCTGGCGGCAGAGATTATTCGTGAGAAGATTTTGCTGTTGACGGGCGAAGAGGTTCCTTATGCGGCGGCGGTGGTGATTGAGCGCTGGGAGGAGCCGGCTTCGCTGAAGAAGGACAAGGCGGGGCGGTTGCCGGTGACGAAGATAACTGCGGCGATTTTTTGCGAGCGCGAAGGGCAGAAAGCGATCTTGATTGGCAAGCAGGGCGCGATGCTGAAACAGATTGGCACGACGGCGCGTAAGGATATTGAAGGCCTGCTGGGGACGAGGGTGTTCCTGGAATTGTTTGTGAAGGTGCAGGACGAGTGGCGAAGCTCGTGGGGGTTTGTCGAGGAGCTGGATTGGCGCAGGCAGTTGGAGCAGTTGGCGGAGACGCAACATCGAAATCGGCCGGATCAGGTTAAGGGCGTTGCTGAAAGCCGGACGAAACCGGTGGAGGATGCTGAGTGATTGATTTTCTGCAATGGGGAGCCGTGCTCGGCTTGCAAGCTCGTCCTGCCCGTGTACCGGAGTTGAAAGTTGGCAGCCTGCGGCTGGTGGCGATTACGTCCGAGATGCTTGCGGCAGAGCATAGTTCCGACGGGGCGGGGCTGGGGGCGTTGCTGCGGGCGAAGCTTACGAGCGAGTGGCCGCCGGTGGATTGGGAGCCGCATGTGTATCGGATTATTCAGAAGCAGTATGACGAGTGGCCGGCGAGTTTTGGATGGCATCGGTACGTGGTGCTGGATGGAGGGCTGGGGAGATCGAGGACGCTGGTGGGGGCGATTGGGGGATTTCCGAAGGCGGAGGGGGATGTGGAGATTGGGTACTCTACGCTGCCGGCATTTCAACGGCGGGGGTATGCGACGGGTTCGGCGCGGACGCTGGTGGAGTGGCTGCTGACGCAGGACGGGGTGCAGTCGGTGAGCGCGCAGACGTATCCTCGGATTCCGGAGTCGATTAAGGTGATGGAGCGGTGCGGGATGAGTTATGTGGGCGAGGGCGACGAGGTGGGGACGGTGCGGTACCGGAGAATGCGCTAGGGTTGGAGGAGTGAGGTCGCGACGGTAGTCATAGCCTCTACGCCGGTTTCGATGGTGGGTTGAGGTAGTGGCTCGAAGTGGCTGGTGTGGGGACCGGGGAGCGACTTTCCGGCGGCTTTGGCGGCGGCGAACTTTGCGGGGTCCATGGCGCCGAGCCATAAAAATGCTACGGGAATTTTGCGGTCGAGGCCGAAGATCCCAACGTCTTCACTGCCCATGATTCTTTGCTGCTCGACGACGCGGTCGGCGCCGAAGGTCTTGATCAACGTGGTGCTGACGGACTTCATGAGGGTGGGGTCGTTGAACATGACGGGGGTTGATTCGTTCTCGAGGACGGTTACGGTCGCGGCCTTTTCGGGTGGCAGATTTGCGGAGAGGGTTAGTCCGGCGGCCATTTGTTTGAGCCCGTCGATGATGGTCTGGCGGCTCTTGTCAGTGAAGGAGCGGGTGGTGAGTTCGAGCTTAACTTCGTCGGGGATGATGTTGCGCTTGGTGCCGCCGCGGATGGTGCCGACGGTGAGGACGCTGGGGTCCTGGGGATCTTCTTCGCGGCTGACGATGGTTTGGATCTGGGTGATGTAGAGGGCGGCGAGGACGATGGGGTCGCGGCCTAGTTGAGGCGCGGAGCCGTGGCCGCCGATGCCGTGGATGAGGACGTCGATGGAGGTTGAGCTGGCGAGGGTGGGGCCGAAGACGTAGCCGATTTTGCCGGCGGGGAGCTGGTTGGTGTCGTGGAGGCCGATGATTTTGTCGGGGGTGCCGAAGCGAGCGTAAAGGTGGTCGGCGAGCATGGCCTTGGCGCCGTCGATGGTTTCTTCGGAGGGCTGGCCGATGAGCATGAGGGTGCCGTGCCACTGCGATTTGGTGGCTGCCATGGCGCGCGCTGTGCCGATCAGGACGGTGACGTGGACGTCGTGTCCGCAGGCGTGCATGACGCCGGTGTCCTGGCCGGAGGCTGTCTTGGTCATGACGTGGCTGGCGTAGGGGACGCCGGTTTCTTCGATGATGGGGAGCGCGTCCATGTCGCCGCGGATGAGGAGAGTGGGGCCGGGGCCGTTCTTGAGGATGCCGACCACACCGAATGCGTGCGAGCCGTCGGGATAGAGGCCGACGTGTTCCGTGACGGTGTAGCCGGCGTCGCGGAGGGCCTTGGCGAGGATGGCGGAGGTGCGCTCTTCGTGGTGGGAGAGTTCGGGGTGGGCGTGAAGGTCTTTGTAGGTGTCTACGAGGGAGGGGCCTTCTTTTTGGACGAAGGTGTTGAGGTCTTGCGCGCAGGCTGGGAGGACAGCAATGGTGCAAAGGGCGCACACATAGGCGAGCGAACGATGGATGGTCACGGGATGGCTCCGGATGAGAAGTTGCGAGAAGTACGAAGTATATCGCGCAGTTCCTGCAGATGGGACAAACGCGCGGAGCTAGTCGTGGGTGGAGATGCCTAGGGCTTTCATTTTGCGGTAGAGGTGGGAACGCTCGAGGCCGAGGGATTCGGCGGCGCGGGTTACGTTGCCGTGGCAGCGGTCCAATTCTTTCAGGATGTAATCGCGTTCGTAGGCTTCGCGGGCTTGCTGGAGGGTGGAGAACTCTTCGCGATTGCCGGTGGTGGAGCGAGTCGCGCTGCTGCCCTCGGTGCGCTGGACGAGCATCGGTAGGTGCTTGGGTTCGATGCGCTGGGCTTTGGGGTTGAGGATAAGGACGCGCTCGATGACGTTGCGGAGCTCGCGGACGTTACCGGGCCAATGATATTGCTTGAGCGCAGAGAGGGCGGCGTCCGCGATCTCGACGTGGGGGCGGCCGTATTGCTGGCCGAATTCGGAGAGGAACTCGTGCGCGAGGAGGGGGATGTCTTCCTTGCGGTCGCGCAGAGGCGGGACGAAGAAAGGGATGACATTGAGGCGGTAGAAAAGGTCTTCGCGGAAGTTGCCGCGGGCGATTTCTTCTTCGAGGTCCTTGTTGGTGGCGGCGATGACGCGGGTGTCGACATGGACGGGCGTGCTGGCGCCGACGGGGTAGAAGCGCTGCTCGTCTAAAGTACGAAGGACCTTGGCTTGAGTTTTGAGGCTCATGTCGCCGACTTCGTCGAGGAAGAGGGTACCGCCGTCGGCGCGCTCGAAGGTGCCGCGCTTTTCGGTTGGCTGATTGGGACCGCCGGGGCCGGCACCGTGGCGATAGCCGAAGAGTTCGGTCTCGATGAAGTCTTCGGGGATGGCAGCGCAGTTGAGTTCTACGAAGGGGCGATCGCTGCGGAGAGACTCGGCGTGCATGGAGCGGGCGACGAGTTCTTTGCCGGCACCGGATTCGCCGAAGATGAGGACGCGGCCGTTGGTGGGGGCCATCAATTTGATTTGCTGGCGGAGAGCTTTGACGGAGATGGACTGGCCGGTGATGGAGCCTTTGGTGAGCTGGCGGGAGAACTCCTGATTGTCTTCGCGGAGATGGTGGGCCTGGATGGCGTTGCGAAGGACGAGCAGGGTGCGGTCCATGGAGAGAGGCTTTTCGAGGAAGTCGTAGGCGCCGAGCTTGGTGGCGCGGACGGCGGCTTCGATGGTGGCGTGGCCGGAGATCATGATGACTTCGGGGGAGCCGGGGCGGGGAGGGTGCGAGACGTCCCCGCGAATGGCGGCGAGGACGTCGAGGCCGTCGGGCTCACCGGAGGCGCCGCCTGGGTCGGAGAGCCAAATATCGAGGAGGACGGCCTGGTAGTCGGCGTCGCGGAGAAGCTCGAGGGCCTCCGCGGCGCTACCGGCGGTGGTGATGACGTAGTCCTCCTCGTGGAGGATGGCCTCGAGGGATTCGCGGATATCGGCTTCGTCGTCGACGATGAGAACGTGGTTCATAAGGGCAAGGGGTAGAGAGTAAGTAGTAAGGAGTAGAGGGTGCGGGCGATCATCCTACCTCTTGGGTTGAGTTGCTGAGTTCGGTGGATATGGCGTCGGTGGAGTCGGTGGCGGGGCGGAGTTCAAGGATGAAGCGGGCGCCGGTGGGGATATTTTTTTCTGCGCGAATGGAGCCGTGGTGTTCCTGAAGGATCTTGGCGGCGATGGAGAGGCCGAGACCGGTGCCGCGCTGCTTGGTGGAGAAGTAGGGGAGGAAGAGGCTCTCGCGCATCTCGTCGGAGAGGCCGGGGCCAGTGTCGGCGATGGTGAGCTCGACCATGTCCGAAGAGCGCGGGCCGGAGGGGAGGGCGCGGGTGGAGATGTGGAGCTCGCGGAGGAGGCTGTCCTGCATGGCCTCGGCGGCGTTATCGATGAGGTTAGAGAGGGCGCGCTTGAGCGCTTCGGGATCGGCGAGGACGAGTGGAAGATTGGGGGCGAGATTCTGACGGACGCGGATGGTGCCGAGGCGGCCTGCGAAGAGGGCGAGCGCGTTTTCAACGATGGTGTTGAGGTCGGAGGGGTGGGGGCGGGCGGAGGGGAATTCGGCGAGCGAGGAGAACTGGTCTACCAGTGATCTCATCGTCTCCACGGACGAGGAGATGACTTCGGTAGAGCGCTGGATGATGGCGGGGGAAGGAGACTCGAGGCTGCGCTCGGAGAGCAGGGAGCTGAGGCGGCCGATGTGTCGCTGGATGAGTTCAGCGTTGAGTGAGATGGGGGTGAGGGGGTTCTTGATCTCGTGCGCAACGCGGCGGGCTACTTCTTTCCAGGCACTTTGTTTCTGTGCGCGCAGTAGCTCGGTGGCGTCTTCGAGAACGAGGACGTAGCCGCGATGTTCGCGAGTGGAGAGGTCGAAGCGGAGGGGATCGGTGCCGGGGGTGGGACGGCCTTCGAGGAGAGCGACGGTGGCCGCGAGGTGAAGGATGCCGGTTGGCGATTGCATCTGCATTTCCGCGGAAGCGGATCCCATGCGGTGGGCGCGGCGGAGGAGATGGTCGAGCGCATCGATGATGTCTTCGGGAAGCACGGCGGAGAGGGGAAGGCCGATGAACTGGCGCTGGCCGCCGGGGTCGAGCATCT
>Ga0302226_10001806_pt1 | contig 15689 bp, 16 predicted proteins | sample II_Palsa_E3_3_FD_193524 | JGI IMG/M metagenome (GOLD analysis project Ga0302226, IMG submission 193524) | Peat permafrost microbial communities from Stordalen Mire near Abisko, Sweden - II_Palsa_E3_3 | ecosystem: Environmental > Terrestrial > Soil > Palsa > Peat permafrost | place: Sweden...
TGCGCGCGCTGCAAAACGGAGCAATCGATTTTGTCGAGAAACCGTACAACTCCCAGCAAATGCTCGACCGTGTGCAGCGTGCATTGAAGCTCGCCTCACAGCGTCACGATGCAAGCCAGAAACACCGCGAGTTACGTCGACGGATCGAGTCGCTGACTGCTCGTGAGAAGGAAGTGTTGCGCGGCGTAGTAGAAGGGAAGGGCAGCAAGCGCATTGCCGCCGATCTTTCGATTAGCGTAAAAACCGTCGACGTGCACCGCGCAAGCATCAAGGATAAGGTCGGCGCACCGTCGATCGCCCAACTGGTACGCGATGTCATGGCCGTGTGGGACCAGGACGCGCCAACCGACGATAAGCACCGCTGAGCGTGCACGTCGGCGTTTTATCGCCCCGCCCCGCCACACCGAACGGTATGTCTACCGCATGAACAGGCCGCCGTTCACATCCCAGCATGCGCCGTTGGCGAAGTACGCGTTTTCGGCCGCAAGCAGCACTGCGATATCGGCGACGTAATCCGCCGATCCCAGCTTGCCCACCGGAATATTCCCGATCACGGCGGCCAGTTTGTCGGCAGGTACGCTCTGGTGCACGATGGGCAGGTCCATCGGGCCGGGCGAGATCGCGTTGACGGTAACGCCGGCTGCGGCGAGGTCACGTGCGAAGACCTTGGTGAGCGTCAGCACGCCGCCCTTGGCCGCAGCATAGTGGGCGCCGGTGGCCGAGCCGCCATTCTGTCCGGCGAGCGAAGCGACATTCACGATACGTCCCGCGCCGGCGCTGGCGAAGTGTGCGCCGAACACCTGGCAGCCGAACAGCACACTACGCAGATTCACGTTGATAACCTGATCGAACTGCTCGGCGCTGATGTCCATCACAGCAACGACCTTCGAGGCGCCCGCGTTGTTCACGAGCACGTCGATGCGTCCCCAGCGGTCTATCAAGGCATCGCGGGTCGCCTCGAACGCCGCTTTCGACGTCACGTCCAGCTCGAGTGCACAGGCGCTCGATCCGTCGGCGCTGAGGTCGCGCGCGATGGCCTGAGCAGCGTCGTGTGCGATGTCGCCGATCGCAACGCGATAGCCCGCGGCATGAAAGCGCGCGGCGATGACGGCACCGAGACCGCCGGCCGCGCCGGTGACAAGGGCTACTCTGGTCGACATTTTTCCAGCTCCAGGGAAAGGCGATGCGCATCGCACGAGACGCGTGCACGTTGACCGCAGCTACGATGCCGCTTCATCGCATAGGCCATGGCTTACGGGGTAGCCACGGCGACGGGCGGCACTGCCAGCGCACGTCCAACCCGCGCCTCGATCTTGCCGTAGCGCCACAGGTTGTATTCACCGACTGGCGTCGTGCGGTACAGGTTGCATACCGCGACGGCAGTATCGAAGTCCGCGACGTCGGCCATGATGTAGAAGGTCCACGGCGCGTTCTCCGCGTTGCCGACAACCAGGCGATCGTCATCCATGATGCCGAGCACCGTGACGCCTTCCATCGCTTCGACAGCGGCCAGCATTTTTCCGTAGGCCTGCCAGACCTCGCCGATTTTTTCGCGCGGTAGATCGAAGAAATTTTGTGTGACGCCGCAACAAAAAAGCACGCGTAGCGACAGCGATTGACTGTCCGACATAGGGTTTATCCTCGCTTGAGATGAAATGATCGAAACATGGCGCATGATGCACAGGTGGTGCGGGAACCGCTCACAGATAGCCAGGAATCGGCGGCACGCCGACGAACACCGCACCTGCGCCGTCGAAGTTGCCCTCGCCTAAAAACGCGTGTTGCGTGACCACCATGGAATCGCGCAATAGCCGTTGCAAAGGATGGGTGCGATAGATGGCAGCCGTTCCGCCGAGGCGATAGGCGCGATGCACGACGTCTGCCCCCTCACGAGCGATTTGCGTGGCTGACAGGCGCAGCAGACTCACTTGCTCGGCGGTAACGGGGTTGCCGGCGAGGATCGACTGCCACACTTCGTCGGTCGTGTCGTAGAAGAACGCACGGGCCGAGCGCAACTGTGCTTCCGCCTTTGCCAGCTCGATCCGGTAGTAAGCGCGATCTGCCAGTTGCGGTGCACCGGTGGTCGTCTTGCGGCCGCCCGACATCAGGTTGGCGACGTCAAGCGCCGCCCGCGCAAGGCCCAGATTCACCACGGCCAGCACTTGCGCCGCATAGGCGATCGTCGGGTAGCGGTAGAGCGGTTCGTCGACGGTGGGCTCGCCCCCGCGTACGAAGGTCCATGCTTGCGGCACGAACTGGTCGGTGACGCGCAGGTCGTGACTGCCCGTAGCCTGCATCCCGACCACGTTCCAGTTCTCGACGATTTCGACCTGGTGCGGCCGGAACACGGCCGTGCGCGGCTTGCCTCCAGCGGCGCCGCCAACGCCGATGCCCACACCGAGCCAGTCCGCTCCCTTGCAGCCGCTCGCGAACTTCCAGGTGCCATTCACGCGCCAGCCGCCTTCGACTGGCTGCCCTGGTTGCACCGGAAACAGACCGCCAGCGAACACCTGATCGGGACCGTCGGCATAGATTTGCGCCTGGGTTTCGAGCGGCAGTGCTGCCAGATACACATTGGCGGAGCCGAAGCTTGCCACCCACGCCGTCGAGCCATCCGCTACCGCGATACGCTCAATGATCTGCAGGAAAGCGCTGGGAGCCAGCGCATCGCCGCCAAACCTCCGCGGCGTGCCGGCGCGATACACGCCGGCACGTTTGAGCAGTGCGATCACTTCGCGCGGGACATGCGACAGGCGTTCGAACTCCTCGCGATGGGCGGCAATCTCGGCGATCACCTGGTCGAGCGGCAATGAGGCGGTGGCGTTCGTGCGCCTATCGTCTTTCGGGGGCAACGGGTATGCGGCAGGGGGACTCGGGGCCACAGCGTCGGAGAGGGCGCTATCGATGGCTGACATGAGGGGTTCCTTGGGTCGCGGATGACAAAAATTCGGCTGAAAAACAGGGCTAAAAAAACAGCGTGCAGATCGGGCGGAATGCACCGTGCCAGCCTGGACAAAGTCTAGGAAAGTAAAATGCACGCTTCAATTGGGGCTCAGTACATCCATTTAGGTAGCGTCCCCGTGCGCCCTAAAGAAATCTTCAGAAGGTGCCGGGACGAGGAAATGTTATGGTTCACGGCATACGCCTACCGCGCCGCTGTGCGCCCCGTGGATCATGACCTTTCCTGCCGAAGAAGACTTCCGTAGCCTGCTGGAGGCGCTCACACTGTGCGTGCTGCTGCACGACGCGAGGACGAAGGCGATTGTCTGGGCCAATCGCGCCGCCTGCGATGCGCTCGGCTTTACGGTTGACGAACTGCTGCCGCTGAAGGCGCCCGACATGACGCGGCCTGCGCCGCAATACCGCAGGGAAATCGGTGTCGGCGCAATGGATCGCTCGATTGCCAACGGCCCGCAGGTCTACGAGTGGTGTTACCGCTCGCGAACCGGCGTCGATATGCTGTCGGAAGCGATCGCGACGTACGTGCCGCTGCGCGAGCGCGACGTCGTGATGGTGCAGTTTCGCGATATCAGCGCCGAAGAGGCGCTGCGCCAGAAGCTGCGCCGCTATGAATCGCGGTTGCGTGAATTCATGCAGGATCTCGGCGAAGGCGTCGCCGTGCTCACGCTGCAGGGTCAGGTGGAATTCATCAGCGAATCGGGGTGCCGCGTGCTCGGCCTGGAAGAACAGTCTGCGATGGGGGACGTGCTCGACTATTGCAGCGAACAGGACCGCGACCGTCTGATCGCGCAGCTCGACAATGCACCCCGCCTGCGGCCATCGGAGCCACAGCGTTATCGCATTACGCGTCGGGATGGCGCGAGTCGCTGGTTGCGCATTACGTGCCGGCGCATCGAGATCGAAGACGATTTCGATGGCCGCCTGATTCACTTTCGCGACATTACCGACGATGTCGAGATCGAGGAGGTACGCCGCACGGAGGCCCGCATGCTCGAATACGCGGGCCGCTATAACGCCTTGGGTGAAATGGCGACGGCAATTGCTCACGAACTGAGCCAGCCGCTGGCGGCGATACGCAATTTCATTGAAGGCGCGATTCGCCGTCTCGCGCAGCCGGGTCCGCCCGACGACGCAATCTGGGGATTGCGCAGCGCCGACCGGCAAGCCGAGCACGCCGCACTGATCATCAAGAGCGTGCGCGAATATATCGTCAAACGTGAACCGATCGAATCGCATGCGGACCTGCGCGACGTGTTGGCCGATGTCGCGTACTTCATCGAGCTGCGCGCGAAAGACGCCAACGTCGCGGTCTCCATCGAGCAGGCGGGCGAACCGTTGCCGGTGTTTTGCGAGCGAATCCTGATCGGGCAAGTGATCCTCAACCTTGCGTTTAACGCCATCGATGCGCTCGCGCACATGCCGTTGCCGCGCCGCCAATTGCATCTGGCGACCCTGCAGGAAGGCACCCAGGCGCTCGTGCAGGTGATCGACCGCGGGCCTGGCGTACCCGCCGATGCTCACGGGCGCCTGTTCGACGGCTTTTCTTCGTCGAAGGTGGGTGGCAACGGTATCGGCTTGACGTTGTGCAAGAACATCGTGACGCGGCATGGTGGCCAGATATGGGCGAAACCGGTCGCGCAAGGCGGTCTCGAATGCTGCTTCTCGCTGCCGCTTGCATAGGCGAGCGTCGTCGCGTTACAACAGAAAGCTAATTGCGCTGAGACTCAAAGGTCGAGCACCAGTACGGCCGACTTCGAGCGCGATACGCAGCAGCAGATCACTTTGCCGCTTGCGCGTTCCGCCTTGCTCAGGCAATGGTCGCGATGCTCCGGCTCGCCGCTCGCGACGTCGACCATGCAGGTGCCGCAGATGCCTTCACCGCACGACGTCTCCACTTCAATACCGATGTCCGCCAACGCGTCGACGATCGATCTGGTTGCATCGACACGCACGGTGGCGCCGCTGCTTGCAATCCTGACTTCGAACGTGTCGAGGCCGGCTTCGATATTGTCGGCGGCCACAGGCGCCGCGAAGCGCTCCAGATGAAGCGCCTCGTCGCTCAGGCGGGTTGAGCCGATCTCGACTACGCGGTCCATGAACGGCGCCGGGCCGCAAGTGTAGAGATGCGTGCCCTCGCGGGCATCGGCGATACACGATCTCAACACCGCATCCAGCCGGTCACGTTCGACGCCGAAGTGAAATTGCACTCGACCGGCAAACGGTGCGCGCGACAGGAGGGATAGGAACGCAGCGTGTTGCTCGCTACGCGCGAAGTAGTGCAGCACGAACGGAGCATGCTGCCGGACGAGCTGATACGCCATGCTGAGCAAAGGGGTGATGCCGATGCCCGCCGCGATCAACACATGGTCGCTGGCGTCGGGACATAACTGGAACAGATTGCGCGGAGCACCGATCGTCAGCTCGCTACCCACCTGGACGTCGTCGTGCAGCGAACGGGACCCCCCTCGCGACTGCGTCTCGCGCTTGACCGCGAAGGTATGCACATCGTGTCGCGCCGGGTCGCCGCACAGCGAGTACTGGCGCGTGACGCCGGCAGGGCTCGTCACATCGACATGCGCGCCCGGTTCATAACGATCGAACGGCAGGCCGTCGATACGCGAGACGCTAAACGAGCGGATCTCGCTTGCTTCATCGTGAACGGCATCGACCCGAACGCTGAGTGTGGTTGTTTCCATGGTCTTGCTGGGCGCTTGAGGCGAGAAGTAAACAGGCCGCACGTAACGCTGCATGCGGTAGTTCGGCAAGCGTAGGACTATCCGGTGAATCAGGCAAATCGATTAAAAATTGGTTGTTAAATAAGTGTGATGGATATTACGCGATAGAGCGGGGCACGCAACACCCCCGCGCACCTGATATCGGCCGGCCTAATATCTTGAAATATTTTCGATCGATTTGACCGGTATTTGCGATGCCTCCACACTGAGCGCACCTTGAATCTAAGGCGATGCCGCGATGTTGTCCGTGAGCGGAGCCAGATAGACAGGTCGGCAGATCAGGCTTCTACCTTATTAATAAGGATAGCTGATTGTACTAGAGGAGTCTGCCGAAAACTCCCGCCTCGAAGTGCCAGTTTCGAGGCGGGAGTCCCCATGTAGCGCCGCGCTCTAAAAAATCTAAAGACGGTCCTCACTGAAGGCCGACGTACTTGAAGGTGGAGAATTTTTCGATGAAGAAACTGCTTCTTGGCGCGCTCTGCGCTACCTGCGGCGCATCTGCTGTGCACGCGCAGGGTTCGGTCACTCTGTACGGGCTCATGGATGTCGGTATCACCTCGGTGTCGAATCAAGGCGGCAGCCGCGACATCTCGCTTGCTACGGGCATGCTCTCGCCCAACCTGTTTGGGATCACCGGTCTGGAGGAGCTTGGCGGCGGCCTGAAGGTGATCTTCAAGCTCGAAGGGCAGTTCGAAATGGGCACCGGCGCGCTCGATGGAAACGAGTTTGGCCGCCAGTCATGGGTGGGCCTGGAAAGCGTAAGTTGGGGGACGCTGACGGCCGGCAATCAGTATGACTACATGTTTACTTCGTTGTCGAAAAATCGGCTCGGTCCCGAGCTGCCCCTCGTGTCGTTGAATAACCTGCGGCAAGGTCCTTTCGCGGCACTGGGAAAGCCATTGGTCCCAACCGGCGACTTCGACTTCGATCGTACCGCGGGTGCGCAGCGGTTGAACAATTCATTGCGCTATCAGTCGCCATCGTTCGATGGGCTGACCTTCGGCGGGATGTATGAGTTTGGGGGCGTGGCGGGGTCGCTCGGCAACAGCAATGCCTACAGCTTCGGGGCGGACTATATCAAGGGTACATACTCCATCGACGCCGCCTACACGATGGTCAAGTACGCCGCGATCAACAACGGCAACAGTGGCATCCGGAACTTCGGCTTCGGTGGCCGGATTGCAGTACTCGACGGTTGGGCCGACGTGCTTTACACGAACACGCTGAACACGTTCACCGGCGCGCAGATCAATGTGTTCGAAGCCGGCGGGACCTATCCGCTCACAACGTTCGCGAGCATCGGAGTCTCATACGATTACATGAAGGGCAATCAGGTACTGGATGGCAACAAGGCGAATCAGTTCAGTCTGACGCTCGACTACGGATTGTCCAAGAGTACCGATGTGTACCTCAGCGCGATGTATCAGCGTGCAAGCGGCGACCCTACTACGGCGCAAGCGTGGATTCTCGGCACGAGCGCAGCATCGTCGGATGGCAATCAGACGCTTGTGCGCGTGGGGATGCGACACCTCTTCTGATGGCGGGCGAGGTCATCGGCGAACGGGAAACTCAAAGCGCCTGAAATTTGCCGATGATCTCTGCCATCAACAGGCGTAACCAGAGATTCCCTTCGTCCTTGTCAAAATTGGCGTGCCAGTGCAGCGTCACTGCGGCGCCCGGCAATCGCACGGGTGGTTCATAGATAGAGAACTGCCCGTCGCGATTAAAGATATGCGCGAGGCGTCGCGGCAAGGTGGCGTACCAGTCGGTCACTCCGAGCACGTTCGGCACCGAGGCGAAGCGCGACAACTCAAGTGCCACCGTGGGGTGAATGCCTTGGGCACGAAGCGCGTCGTTGACGCTATGGTGGCTGTGTTCGATCGACGTGACACGCACGTGAGCCGCTTCGTTGAACTGCTGCGGCGTCAGCGTCGCACCACGAGGCAAGCCCGGCCGCCGACGTGTCATGCAGACGTAGGTTTCCTCGAACAGCGTCACATGATGCGTCGTGGCGGTGAGGCGCGGCAAATGGCCGATTGCGAAATCGAGTCGGTTCGCGCGCATCGCCTCTTCGATTTCATCAATGGGCGTTGCGCCCACCTGCAACTTTATATGCGGTGCGCGCTGACCGAGCGCTTCGCAGATGGGCGCTAAATAGGCGAGCTCGCCTGCGTCCGATAGTGAAAGACGAAAGGTTCGTGCGCTGATGACCGGGTCGAAGTGTTCGGCATGGCGCATGGCTTCGCGTACCGTATCCAAAGCGCGCCCGACGATCTCCGACAGTTCCAGCGCAGTAGGGGTTGGCTGCATGCCTGAACGGGTGCGGGTAAACAGCGGGTCGTTAAAGAGCGTGCGCAAGCGTCCCAATGAATAGCTGATGGCCGGCTGCGAAAGGGTTAGCCGCTCGCCCGCCTGCGTCAGGCTGCGCTCTTCGACAATGGCGTGAAACACGCGTAGCAGATTCAGGTCGATGCTATCTATCGAATTCATTTTGCGGCACGCGAAGGGGGAGGGAGATACAGGTCGGGCTGGTATTGAATGTAGTCTCACGTCAATTTTGTGCCTATAAGTAGCACTAACACCCTGCGTAAAGATTTCTTTAGTCAGGCGGGTCGAGGGAGTGACAATGTTTCGAAAGCAGGCTGGACGAAAACTGAATGCATCGCTACTGGTTGAAACTGTGGCGTCGCACGTCGACGAAATTGGCATCGGCATTTGCGAGGTCGATGGGAACGTCGAGCGCGTGAACGACGCAACCGGGCGGATGACCGATGCGTGCCAGGAGCTGGATCGATTTTCTTCCCGCCTGCGCGAACATAATCTGGAAATGGCCCGATCCGCTACGCTGGCGCAAGAAACCGGAAGCGCCGCGGCCGAGAGAGTTCATCAGTCGAGTCATGATCTTTCGTCCTCGCTGGACGAAATGCGTTCGCTTGTCCGCGGCACCGAAGATATCGGTGTACGTATGAATGCGCTGCATGATGCGTTGCGTCAGGTTGCAGAGGCCGCGGAAATGATCACCACGGTTTCCCGGCAAACCAATCTTCTCTCCATCAATGCCGCGATCGAAGCCGCCAAGGCCGGCGAAGCCGGAAGAAGCTTTGCGGTGGTGGCATCTGCCGTCAAGCAACTGGCCGTGCAATCAAACGATGCTGCGCAGCAGATCGGAAAGACAACGAAACAATTGTCGACCGAAATGATGGCGCTGATGGACTTGAGCGCGGAAAACCTGCGCCGGGCATCAAGGGTGGATGAAACCAGTGTGCAGATCGGCGCCACGATGACCGCGACAGCAAGCGCGATTTCGGATCTTCATGCCCAGGCGAAATCCACGGCAACCACCTCGAACATTGTCGTGCAGGACTGCCGCACCGTCTGCGAGCTCGTTCAGTCGGTCGCCGATAGTGCCGCGCTGTGTCATCGACAGGTTACGGATACCCACGAACGTCTTGAGCGGCTTTTGCTGGTCTCCGATGAACTGCTTAACGAGGTTGCGGTGGTTAGCGCGGATACGGCGGACGCGCTGTTCATCAAAACGATTGTACGTGTCGCTCACGAGGTATCCACGGCATTCGAAAAGGCGGTCAACGCGGGACGAATCACGGCAGAAATGCTTTTTTCAAGTAACTACGTTCTGGTGTCCGGATCGAATCCAGCTCAATTCGTCACTGAATTCGCCAGACTATGTGACGAAATCCTGCCGCCGATCCAGGATCCGGTGCTTGCGTTGGACAGCCGCATAAAGATATGTGGTGCCTTCGACCGGAATGGGTACTTGCCCACCAATCATCCGCACTATTCGCATCCACAGACGGACGATGTTATCTGGAACGAAGCGAATTGCCGGAACCGGCGCATTTTCGACGATCGAACGACCGTTGCCGCCGTCGCGCATCCAGGTCCATTTCTGGTGCAAACCTATAGGAGACAGATGGGTAACGGAAGCAGCGTCGTGATGAAGGAGGCAAGCTCGCCGGTCAAAGTGAATGGCCGGCATTGGGGTGCCGTCAGACTGGCGTATCTGCCGTAATCCTTGAGTCTGCGGCAAAGGGTTCGGCAACCGTTGCCACGGTTGATTTGCCGGCTTCGCGGGCAAGACTCAGGCGAAACTGCTTGCAGCCCAGCCACAGCAAGCCGATCGCGAGCAGCGTCGCAACGAGGTTGACCGCCGACATCGACATGCCCACCATTTTCGGCGAACCGAATACCTGGTCGGTCAGCAAGGCCACGAGTGTCGTGCCGATCCCCAGTGCGATCAGGTTAGAAATCAGCAGGAAAACCGCAGAAATCTGCGCGCGCATCTGATTGGGCGAGAGCGTCTGCATCGCAGCGGTGGAAGTCGGCATCGGGAACGACGCGAAGAACATCGCCACTACCAGCAAGCCTAGCGACAGCGTCAGGCTGCTTACTTGCGTGAACACCACCGCCGGCACGAGCATGCCAATTGCGCCAATCGTGCCCGCGAGCATCGGCCCGTCCGCGCGGCCCTTCTTCATCAGCCAGTCGTTGAGCCAGCCGCCGCAAAACACACCGGTGGTATTGGCGATCAACAGGATCGCGCCGAGCGTGTAGCCAGCTTCGACCGGCGACAGTCCAAAGTGGCGCATATAGAACGCAGGTGTCCAGCTCATCAGGCAATACAACGTCATGGCGTAAAACGAGAAGCCCAGGTAGTGGCATGCGAACGTTTTGCCGTGCTCGCGGATAAAGCGCAGCGAGTCCAGCATCGATACGCGTTTCGCCTGGCCCGTGCTGTCTTGAACGAGGCCTTTACGTTGCGGATCTCGCACGGTGAGAATGAAGAGCAACGCCACCAGGAAGCCAGGTAAGCCGACAATCAGGAATGTCAGCTGCCATGAGTGGACATCGCCAAGCACGGGCACAGATAGGGTTGTTACCTGTTTGAGCAGATGGATGACATAGCCGCCGATCAGAAACGCAATGCCACCGCCAATAAACGAGCCGAGCGAATAGATGGCCACCGCGCGTCCGAGCTTCTCTTTAGGAAAGTAGTCGCTCAACATCGAATAGGTGCCGGGCGATAACGCTGCTTCGCCCACCCCCACGCTCAGGCGTGCCAAGAACATCTGAACGAAATTCTGGCTGAACCCGCATGCGGCGGTCGCAAGGCTCCACAGCGCAATCCCGGTTGCGATGATGCGCGGGCGCGCGAAGCGGTCCGCGAGATACGCGAGTGGCATGCCCATGACCGCGTAAAACAGCGAGAACGCAAAGCCGTGCAAAAGGCTGAACTGCGTGTCGCTCAAATGCAGGTCTTTTTTGATCGGCTCGATCATCAGCGCCAGCACCTGCCGGTCGACGAAGGAAAATACATACGCAAGCATGCAAATCAACACGACGTACCATTCGTATGTATAGCGCCTGCGCAGAGGCGTGTTGCGGGTTGATGCGGCCATTCGGTTCTCCTGTATTCGGGGTTCAGCCGTGTGAGACGGTTCTGTGTGTGTTTAAACATTGCGAGGGGTCGCCAACGGGCGATCCGAAATGCAGCGTACGCAAACAAATTTCCGGAAGATATGCGCAATGTCTTCAGCAGCACTGACGCTTTTCCCTAAGGGGATAAAGGTTTCACCAGGGGGAGGGCGTGCAAGGCCGTGTCAGATAGAGATGAAGCTGAGGCCCGCGGAACGAGAGTATCCGGGAGCGTGACTTGCAGGTGCTCGCTGCGGCGCACGCACTTTCGTCGTTTGCAGGCAGCCGACGAGAGATGCCGTGGCAGTCGGTTGTTCGACACCCGGGTGAACAAATGGGAGTGTCTAATGCAACTTGTCTGGTCTATCGCGACCGCAAGCGGGCTCGCGCCTGCGTGGATCGGCTGCTCGCCTGGCCGTTCGAGCAAGTCGTACTGGCGCATGGCGAGCCGCTGACGGACAATGCTCACGCGCAGGTCCGCGCGGGCTTGGCGTGGCTCTGAATCGCGCGTCACGACGCTCAGGATCCTCTGTGGTGTCAGCGCCTGCCCGCCTTCATTGCTGTCAATCTCTCGCGGGATCTGTTCCCTACGGAATCTCAACAAATCCCATTGATTGGAGACCTCCCATGAACAGATTGCTGCTGGCGATGGCCATCGTGCTAACCGCCGTCAGCGCGGCGACTCCAGCTCGCGCGGACGTGGATTCAGACACGGCTGCCATCACGATTCGGCTGCAGCGTTGGACGGAGGCGTTCAACGCTCGCGATGCTGCAGGGGTCTGCGACCTGTTCGCCCCCGATCTGATTTCGACCGTTCCCGAGGTGCTTGATGGAAGCCGGGACGCGCTCTGCGGGAGGCTCAGTGCTGTGCTGGCAAAACCTGAATTGCAACTTCATTACGACAGTCCCGATATTCGCGAAATCATTGTTTCCGGGGATATCGCCATAGTCCGGCTGTTCTGGACACTTACTGCGCAGAAGGGTGTCAAGTCGAGCGTGAGTACCGAAGCGGGGATGGACATTTTCAAACGGCAGCCCGATGGCAAGTGGTCCATTGCCCGGTTCATCTCATTCAGCGCTACGCCGAACAAAGTGCTTCAGTAAACGGCCGAGGAGGGCCCATGACGACGGGCTCAACTCGACCTTCTACCATTGCTGGAGCCAGAAGCGGCCAGCCCGTCCTTATGAAATCCGCACCAACCGCTCGCGCACATACCGCGCAAACTCCTGCGCAGCAGGTGGCACGACTGACGGCAGGCGCAGATTAATCGAAAAGTTTGGCAGGGTAGGGAGATCATCGTCGCCGCTCAGAATCTCGAGGTCGGCGGGGATGGTCGAGGCGAGCCATGCGGTAACGGCCAGGTCGCTGCGTACGGTGGCGGTTGTGGCCTCGAGGTTGCCGCTCTCGAACACGGTGCGCCATTCGATGCCCTGGTCGCGAAGTGCCGCCAGCACCACCGGCCTGAAGCTACAGGAATCGGCGACCATCGAGATAGGCAGCGGCCGTTTCAGATGCGCGTTTCCGCCGCGCGCGCCGACCCATACGAGCTGCTCGACGCGCAGGCATTCGCCGTTCGCGACACCAGCAGTTTCCTCTACGACCGCGAGATCGAGCGAACCGACGCCCATCGCGTCGCTCAGCTCAGGAGACGTTGCGCACATCAGCGATACCTCGACGTTCGGATAAGCCTCGCCGAACGCCTTGAACACCGGCGGAAAGTGCGTCCCGACCAGATCATACGGAACGCCGACCCTGAGCTTGCCGTAAACCGGGTGCGCCGTCATGTCGACCCAGATCTCGTCGTTCATGCCGAGCAGGCGCTTCGCCTTGCCGAGAAAACGTTCGCCGACGGGCGATAGTTCGAGCCGGCGCCCGTCGCGCTCGAACAGGACACAATCGAAGGTTTCTTCCAGCCGCTTGATCTGCTGGCTGACCGCGCCTTGCGTCAGATGGAGGATATTCCCCGCGACCGTCATGCTGCCGGTGTCGGCCACCGTCACGAACGTGCGGACGAGGGTGATGTCGAGATTCCTGTTCATGCAGACATTATGTCTCGTAATGGATGGCATCAGTATCCTTCGTTTCACTAATGCCCCGCGATTGCCTACACTGCGGTCTCATTAAGGATCGCCATGCCTGCTCTATCGATCGCACCGCTCGTCCTCTTCGTCACCATCGCCACGATTTCACCGGGCGGCGCGACAACGCTCGCGACTGCGTCGGGCGCACGCTTCGGGTTCGTCCGTTCCACGCCTCTGCTCGCGGGCATTGCGGTAGGGCTCGGCGCGTTGGCAGGGGCGGCGGCAGCCGGCCTGGCGGGCATCCTGCTCGCCGCGCCATTCCTGCAGACCGGCATGAAAACCATCGGCTCTGCTTACCTGCTCTGGCTGGCGTTAAAAATCGCGCGTCGCGGGGCGCCTGTGACGAACGACAGCGCCGCAATGCCGACTACCTTCATCGGCGGTGCCGGCTTACTTTTGCTCAACCCGAAGGCTTGGGCGATGGCGCTCGGGGCGGCGGCGTCGTTCGCCATGTTGGCAGAAGGGCCACTGCATCTCGCGGCGCTGCTCGGCGGCGCGTTCGTGTTGGCCGCGTCCGTGTCGTTGTGTCTTTGGTGTGCTGCCGGTGTGCTGCTTGCACGGCTATTGAGGACACCGGCGCAATGGCGGGTTTTGAACGTGTCGATGGCGATTTTGCTCGCGGTATCGATCATTCCAATGTGGAGATGAAAAAGATGAACACGATGTTGTTTGCCGAATCCTTTGATCTGCTGTCTGCCTTCGATTCGATACACGAGTTCTGGTCGCCGAAGGTCGTGGCGCAGGTCAACGACCAATACGTCAAGGTCGCGAAGGTGCGCGGCGAGCTTGCATGGCACAGCCACGACGGCGAGGACGAACTGTTCTATATCGTGCGCGGCAATCTGCGCATGGAATATGAGAATGGGCGCATGGTGCCCTTGGCGCAAGGGAGCATGCACGTCGTGCCGCGTGGCGTGCTGCACAATCCCGTGGCAGAGGAGGAATGCTGGATCGTCCTGATCGAGTCGGTCACGACACGGCACACGGGCAACGTCACTACGCCACTCACCAGGACGCTCGCGCAGCAACTGGCTTGATTTCCTATCCCACTGAATGCGTGCATAGCGTCAACGGGTCCACGCGCGATGGCTAGCATCGCGACCCTGTGCGCTGAAAACGGGTGTTACCCGTTAGTGTCGCGCAGCCATCGATACGGCGAAGCTGTCTTCCAGCATCAGGAAGCTTGCAATCTTCGTGTCGGAGAATGACAGGACCATCGCAAATGCGCTGTCGATCAGCTTTCCTGTGGCGTTGATCCGTGTTTGCAAGTGGCCGAGAATAACGGCCCGATCATCGCTCGCGAGAATATCCTTGATGTCGAGGCTGACGCGCTCGACCATGGTCTGCGTGTCGCGCACGAAATCCGATATTGCCTTGCGTCCCGTCTTGTGCCCGACCCAAGGTAGCACGCCTGCATGGGCGCAACGCTGAAGAATCAGACCTGCGCGAGTCCGCCATCGACGAACAATTCTGTCCCAGTGATATAGCTGGCATCGTCGGACGCGAGAAAGGAAACCGCTTTTGCGATCTCGTCGGCATTACCCACCCGACCGAGAGGAGTCGTTTCGGAGACTTGCTTGCAATACGATTCAATCTGGTCGTCACTTAGTTTCAGTTCAGTCTTATAGGCAGGTGTGACGACGACGCCGGGTGCAACCACGTTCACGCGGATGTCTCGCCCTTTGAGATCCGATGCCCAGGTGCGCGCGAAGGAGCGTAAGGCCGCCTTTGTGGCCGCATAGACACCGAATGCCGGCGTACCTTGTATTGCTGCGATCGAGCCTGTTATCACGATGGCGCTGCCGGCCCGCATGAGCGGCAATGCGCTCTGCACGGTCAGCAAGGTGCCTTTCACGTTGATGCCGAAGTACTTGTCGAACTGTGCCTCGGTGATCTCGCCGAGAGGGACGAACTCGCCTCCACCCGCATTGGCAAAGAGAATGTCGATCCGTTGATGTTCCGCAGACACAGTGTCGATGATTGCCTTAAGGTCTGCCGCCGACGAAATGTCACCGCGAATCGCACGTGCCCCGTTCCCGATTTCAGATACTGCAGCGTCTAGTTCCGCCTGGCGTCTACCGGTAATAAACACTTTTGCACCTTCGCGAGCGAGGCGCCTGGCCGTAGCGAGGCCAATTCCGGTGCTACCGCCGGTCACGAGCGCCACCTTTCCCGCGTGCCTGGTCGAATGGATGTTGTCATAGATAGAGGTTGTCATTTCAGGGCTCCTGGTTCACCTGCGTGGACGAATAACCTCACCTTAATTTAAACACCCATGAAGATAAATATGTATATTGTGGTTTATCTATCTACTCCAGTGGATAATTAGCGAGGCGGACCGATGGACCATTTGCAGGCAATCCGTATCTTTGTCCGCGTTGTTGAGACTGGAGGCTTCGGACGGGCGGCCCTTTCGCTGAATATCCCCAATGCCACGGCGAGCAAATGGGTCCAATCGCTGGAAGCGCATCTTGGCGT
>Ga0302226_10001807_pt1 | contig 15683 bp, 13 predicted proteins | sample II_Palsa_E3_3_FD_193524 | JGI IMG/M metagenome (GOLD analysis project Ga0302226, IMG submission 193524) | Peat permafrost microbial communities from Stordalen Mire near Abisko, Sweden - II_Palsa_E3_3 | ecosystem: Environmental > Terrestrial > Soil > Palsa > Peat permafrost | place: Sweden...
CCTTTTTTTTCTACTTTTTATAAACCCCCCCCCCCCCCCCCCCCCCCCCCCAAACGTCAAACTACCGTCTGCTGCGCCCGAGCAACACTCGCCAGCACGACTGCCAACAGTGTCACCTGCCACATGCTCACGCGATCACGAGTGCAGGAAAAAAAGTGCCCCTCCAGTGGCGAATCTATTCTGTACAAAAAGGGATGGGCTAGCCCTACTTTGCGATGGGCGGAAGGCCGATCGGCTGCCGGTACAGCCACTCGTCCTGGTCCATGCCCTTGACCTTGGACCGCAAATGCGTTAGGATCTTTTGTTTGCGATCTACAGTTTGCCTTGCGTGAGACGACGACGGTTGCACCCACGGCAAAACAAAACCGCATCGCAACGTACCCAGCAAGAACGACGCCTCGCCCTGATACCGCCCTGCAGGCGAGTCCACCGACACGGCCGCTAGCAAAGTAAAAAAAAAAAGAAAAAAAAAAAGGAAGACCATTCAGTACTTGCATTCAGCACGCTGAGCGAAAAGGAACACGGTCGCGATGTAATAGACGTACACTTGTTCGGGCTCCCTCTGGATGAAGCGGGCGTTGCTGGCGTCGCTGGCGTTGCGATCGGCGTGGCAGCTGACGCTGGCGTCGTCATGGTCTCGGCCGACAGGAGGGGATGCGTAGGTGGTGCCGCCCCCGCAGAGGTGTGGTGGTGCACGGGGGTGACAGGAGTAGCCATCCGCCTTCTCGTTTCGTGCCGCTTTCACGTTTCGGTTGCCTGAAAGGGAGACACGGTCAGGCACCTCCTTTGTCAAACAAACGCGATGAAATTCGCTGGTCATGCGTGTTTTTTTTTTTTCTCTCTCCTCATCCTGAAACGGCGGCCACTGGAGCGGTCTGAGAACCCCCCAAACCCCCCACCAGAAAAGTCGATAGTAGCAAGTATGCCGACCAACGACACCCCGCCGTCCACGGCGTCGCCCGCCCTCGTCGCGGCAGACAAAGGCAAGCACGCCGGCATGGGCTTTCCCAGCATGATCAAGCTGCTGACCCAGCTGGAGGAGCAGAACAGGCGGCTGAACGAGGACCCCAAATTCGCGGCCGCTCCCGCCACACCCATCACAGGCGATGGTGTCGACCTGGACACAGCGGCGCCGGCAGCATCGGCACCAGGCGAGCGCAGCAGGAGTGGTAGCAGCAGCGACTCGTCAACATCGTCAACGACCGCGCAGACGCAATCGCAACCACCAACGGCTGCTACTGGTCAACAGCTACAACAACAACAGCAGCAGCAGCAGCAGCCTAGCCATAAGGAGCCCAAGGAGAGCGTCCTCAGCGGCTTTTTGCATACATCGCGAAGGCTGTTTTCGTCTGCGTCCAGCACGCCACAGAGTAGCTCGATCGGGACGCCCGCCAATGTGGCCTTCATGTCATCACCCACCATCACCACCACGTCCTCGTCCGCGTCCTCTTTGTCTTCTGCAACCCAGCACGGGACACCACCACCACGGTCGACCTACCACGGCCCGAGCCTTCTGGGCCTCATCACCGGTAGTGCCACCCGGGGCGAGCATGGAACGGCCTCGTCGTCCCACGACGCTCTGCTTTCGCCGTCGGCCAGCGGCAACGACACACGCGATGGCATGACCAGCAGCAACAACAACAGCAGCCGCGAGCTCATCGACACCGATGAGGGTGAGTCGGGCGACGGCTCCATCGAGGGCTACATGCCCCTCAAAGCGGACGACAGCGCTGAAGGACAAGCCGCAGCCAGCACCCAAGCAGGCGAGCAGACTCCAGCAGAAGACCCCGAGTGGTCCTTCTGGGCAGAGGTTGCCCACGCCCCCCCGGCCCTCTACAAGAAAAAGCAACGCGAAATTTCCGCAAACATCAAGCAGGGCGTCCCCGAGCACCTCCGCGGGATCGTGTGGCCGCGCTTTTGTGGCGGCCGCGATCTCGAGCTTGAGCAGCGTTACGCCGACCTTTTAAATGTAAGGCACATACCCTTTGCAACTAGGGTCCCTGACCACACACACACACACAAAAAAAAAAATATTTTAGGAAACGAGCTCGTACGAAAAGGACATTGTCAAGGACGTTGATCGAACGTTCCCCGGTCACGAATTTTTCTCTCGCGACAACCGCTCCGGGCAACAAGCTTTGTTTAACCTGATGAAGGCCTACGCCGTCTATGACGAAGAGGTCGGCTACTGCCAGGGCCTCGCGTTTGTTGGCGGCTTGCTGCTTCTGAATGTATTCATTTAAATTTTTAAAAAAACATTCTTTTTATTTTTAATTTAATGAATTTTGGAACAGATGCCCGAAGAAGAGGCCTTCGGTGTGCTTGTGCGCTTGCTCAAGGAGCATCACATGCGCTCCTTCTACCTGCCAACGATGGAGGGCCTACACGTGGCCATGTACCAGCTGGATGCGCTCATCGCCGAGATGCTGCCCGCTCTGCACCATTACTTTGCCGTGTTCAACATTAGCACGATCATGTACGCGTCCGAGTGGTTCATGACCATCCTCGTCACGTCGGTGCCGCACCAGGTCGCCCTGCGCCTCTTTGACGTCTTCCTCGTCGAGGGCCAAGAGATGATCTTCCGCGTCGGTCTAGCCATGCTCACGCGCAACCAGGCAGAGCTGCTCACCCTAAACTATGACGGCCTTCTCCAACACCTTAAGGTGATTCTGCTCTTGACGAATAACCCTATCCTGATTAAATATATAAAATACAGCAACAATACCTCTACCACAGTCATTACAAGGACGTGAACGACCTGCTCAACGATGCTAGCAAGATTAAAATTGGCGCGAAAAAGTTGCAGAAACTCGAGAAAGAGGCCATTGCTCAGTGCGAGCGTGATGCCCGCGAACGATCCGAAATTGAGCAGCTTCGACAGGTATTACTCATAATATTTCCTTACAGCATTTGAAAATTTTATTTTCAGGAGAAGAAGCAGCTTGAGACACGTGTCAGGTTACTCGAGAGCTTTGTGTCTCAGCAGCACAGCGAGACTAAGCGGATTACCGAGAGTTTCGTGAGCGTCAAGATTGAGAACCAAGCGCTGATGGAACAGCACGAACACATGGTACGACTGCACCCTTTTATTATTATTATTATAAATTTATACTTACGCACGCAATGCAGGAACAAGTGGGGCGCGAGATGCAAAGGCAAATCGACCGGCTGATAGAGGGCACCGAGATGGAGTGGATGCGCAACCACATTGCCGAATTGAAGGGCGAGCGCGACGAGCTGGAAAAGAACCTCGTCACGACCAAGCTCAATTTTGCCGAGGCCAAGACGCGTCTCGAAGAATTTATCCAGGGCTCGCCGCATCTCGGTGCCGTCAGCACGCTCAGTGCCATTGGGGCGATGATGGGCAGCCCTGGTGTGCGCAAATGAAACTTTTGTTTTACCCCTTTTCTAAAAAAAAAATAAATAAAAAAATTCTAAATATCTTTTGTTCGTACCCTAGGACTTATCTATGTTTTTTATTTGTAACTACAGTGAAATCTACAATACATGTTTATAGCCTCGCTGATTTCATGTCTGCATCTGATCATCGTCGCCGTCGTCTTCGTTGTTATCTTCATCGCCATCCCCGTCCTCGTCGTCTCCCGCGTCATCCGCCTGACCATCCTCGTCGTACCCCTCATAACCTTCTGGAGGGGGCGGCGGCGGCTCCAGCATGACGCTCGTGTCGGCCTTGCCCACATCGTGCACAATCTTGAGGTTTGCCCGATGTGTCTGATCGAGGGTTGCCAGCCATCTCCTGAGCAGAGCTGCTTGTTCGGTCAGTGTCTTTGTCAGCAGCACATCCTCCGCCTCCAATTTGGCCACTTTTTGTTCGAGCTGCAGCACGGGTGAGTGCAGCAGACGCTCCTTGGTCGTCTCGAGCGCCTTGGCCAGCAGAGCACCTTCCTCGACAAACTTTTTCAGCGCGTTCTCCGCGTCGACTTTCTTCGTCTCAGCGCCCATCGATCCGGTTTCCGCCAGCGGCTCGAGGCCCTTGGATTCCGGCTGCATCGGCGGCAGCACGGCCTCCAGCGCCGCGCGAAACGTGTCGCGAAGAGGCTCGACAGACAATGAGGCGGCCATCTTTTAACGAAAATGCTGCACCCATTTCAAATCACTTTCTCTGTCGCCGCAGCAAACGTCGCACTGCAAACGCCCAGCCCCCGCCTTTTACCCGTTCTAAATAACAAGAAGCTAGCGCCTCGCAACGAGTCTACGAATAAAACCAGTCAACGTTTCGTCGTGGGTGCTTTTGTCTTTCTTGTTGGACCAACTTTTTGCCCGCTGTGAAACCTGACCTCTCGATGGTTGTCACCTTCCGCTATTCATCATGGCACCACTCGTGGCCGAGCAAGGTATGAATGAACGGTCGCTTTTTTCGCTCGCTCTTGGCTGACTCGTCTTCTGGCACAGGACCCGTCAACACTTCTGGGACCCTCCACGTTCGAGGCGTCGACGTCAAGGACACGACCTCTTACGTCACCCAAACACCGCCCGTCGTCGTCAGTGTTTACCACGCCCTGATCCCCGGCGTTACCATGGGTGACACCCATGCGCTGCTGCAGGCCATCGCAGCGCGTACGGGCACCAGGTACACCCCAGGAATTTTATTTCCGGCGCAGTTTTTTAAGAATAACTTTGCAGAGCCGTCAGACACGTCATGTGCGACTCTCAAGAAATGGCCGACTCCATCACGAAGAGGTCCGACGGTCTTCCTGTTCTTACAGTGGTAATATCGTCGGTCTTACGATAATGATAAATGTAGTGAACAATTTCTTCCCCCCTATTTCAAAAGAGTCCCAAGGGTGTTCGTGATTTCATGTGGTTTATCGAGGCATCGTACGTGTTCATCGATCGAGCCCGTGATACCCCCGACTGCTATCTCATGGTCCATTCGTCTTCCACCATGGCGGTCGGTTGCTTGGTAACAACAACAACATCAAAAAAAAAAAAACATATTAATTAATTTTTTTTTAAAGGTCGCGTACCTTATGAAAAAGTACGGCCACAGCCTTGCCGATGCGGTCGAGATGCTCCTGTTCAAGACGGGTGTGGACTTGATGAAGAAGCCGTCTGTGATCGCCCAGCTGCAAATGTTTGAGGATCTTGGCTGCAGCGTGCCGTCCCCATCTGCTCGTCTCTCGTCGCCGCGAGGTAAGACTCGCTCGTCGGCCAGTGGGTCGCGACGCTACTCGTGCAGCTCCAGCGCCAGTCCTACGGATGACGACGACGACGACGACTACCTTCCAGCATCACAAGTGCAAAAGCACGTTCACTCCAAGCCAGTCCTACTCCTCCAGCCTGTCCCGAAATCCGCCTACGTCGGCAGCCGTGCGTCCGGTGTTCTTTCTCACTAATTTTGTCTGTAGTCCGGACTCAGGAAGAGGAACTTCGTTGTCTGAATTTTTTTGACTGAAAAAAAAATCAAGCGGATGAAGTTGCACCAACTCGAGGCCGCGCTGCAGCAGGTCGACGGCTTTGAGGACCCCAAGATGCACCTGGAGCAATACGCGACGACGGCACACCTGGCTTGTACGTGGCCGCCGTGGTGGTGTTCTCATAAGGGATTATTGACATGCAGCGCACATGCTCTTTACTGCCGAGCACACGTTTGGGGACATTGAGGGCAAGTCGGTGTGCGACCTCGGGTGCGGCTGCGGAATGCTCACGATCGGGTGTGCTCTAATGGATGCAAGCTATGTTCTGGGCATCGACATTGACGACGACGCGATCGAGACAGCCGCGCAAAACACCGACGAGTTTGACATGCAAGACCGCGTGGACCTGGTGCGCGCCGATGTGGGTGTGCCAGTCACGCCGCTGTTTGCAAGGCTAGCCAAGCGGTTCGACACGGTCGTGCTCAACCCACCCTTTGGCACTAAGAACAACAAGGGCATCGACATGCTCTTCCTCCAACGGGCGCTCGAACTGTCCCGAGGCGCCGTCTACTCGCTGCACAAGTCGTCCACTCGTGAAGTAACCCTTCTTTTTTATTTTATTTTATTTTTTGTTTATTTATTCATCGTCCTCCTCTCATTACCCAGTACATCCTCAGGAAGGCCAAAGATTGGGGGGTCACCTGCCAAGTCGTCGCAGAGCTCCGGTACAACCTGGATGCGTCCTACAAATTCCACAAGAAGAAATCGGTCGACATTGAAGTCGATCTTCTCCGTCTCTCATTTCCTCCTCCTCCTCCTCCTCCTCGTCCATCCGCATGATTGGTGTAGGATTACTTGTAGATTTACATTTTCTAAAAATAAACGAAATTTTTGATGACACGGAGGTTTGGGTGGACGGACTCACTTCAGGGCCAGGGCGCGCCGCGATAAGCCACGCGCCCGCCGTGTGTCGCGTCCCCCCGTCGGACCGCATCGCGTTTCGCAGCGGGCGAGTCTCTCTCTTGTTCAGGAGCCATCGCGCCGACGTTTTCACGTCACGTTTGTGTTTTTTTGTTTGTTGACACAAGCAATTGCTGCGTCCCTGACTCCAGTGACTCTCGCTCTTATCGCTGACACCGAGAGACTCCTCCCTCTTTCGCTGTCCTAGAACTTCTCACCGACCGACTCCCCCTTTCCTTGCAGTCCAGGAGGAGGAGGTCTTCGTTTTCCAAGTTTCATTGCTTTCGTCATATGCGATGGCAACCATTGTCACGGACGCACAGCCCACGGCAGTGCCGGCAACCACAGCTACACCAGCGGCAGCAGCAGCCCCAGTAACTGCAACCGTAGCAGCCGCAGATGCCGTCGCCGCAGCCTTTGCGACGCAGTACTGGGCCGAGTCGTGCTCCATTTGCTTTGATCGGCACTGCGACTTCAACTTTCCCCATTGCCAAGACCAGTTCTGCACGTCCTGTATTCAACAGTACGCTCCTTGAGAGGTCGACAAACTCGCACGTTTACTGACAGGGAATCGGCTTGCCGCTACGTAGGTACTTGAACGAGGTGATCAGCAACTCCTGGGGCCTGTCGGTGTGCAGCGTCAAGTGCCCCGTCTGCTACGACGTCCTGCCCAAACACGTCTGGTCCAAGTACGTCACGCGCGACATGCTCGCACGCTACGAGCGGTTCAACCAGCCCTATCGGTCCTTTTCCCGTTTCTGCAACGGCTGCGGCTTTGAAGTCCAGCCCACGCCCGCGCCCTCGCTCGCCAGTGATGGCCTTAATCAGTGCGTCTTTTTCATTTCGGTCCGTCTGTATGACGCAATTAATTCTTCGTTGCCGTGCACAGGACCAAGCTTCAAATCAGCGAAATCCTCTCGTCGTCAAAGCTAAACGTCAACGAGGAGTTCAAGGGTCTGTTCAACGAGACCGCCGGTGCCGTCGAAAGGGGATCTGGGACCGTGGCCATCTTGTTTGACCTTGTGCGTCATTATTTTTATTTATTTATCAGAACTTACAGTGTAGTCCTCGCCCCGCTTTTTACAGATGCTTAGTCAGTTTATCGACCTCGCTGCCCAAAACCAAAAGGTGGCCACACGATCAACTCGCAGCGCGACTCTGGCGGCGGCCGCCGCCGCCGCCGCCGCCGCCGCACCCCTAGCATCAGCAGAGGATCATCACAGCGAGCAGCCGGATAAGCGTCGCCGCGTGTACGCGGAACTGGACCAAGAAGCTGTTGCACATGTGATGGCATTGATCGTGTCGATGGAACGTGTCCCCGACAAGTGGCGTAGCCTCCAACACTCGTTTGTCCGGAATTTCCCAAGGATCAAATGGTAAGCGCCCCAAATATAATATCGCGGCCGTCTGACGCATTGATTCTCTTTTAGCGGCCAATGCACGATGCCCATGTGCCTGCAGTGTGGTGAGTCCAACTGGCACGAAGGACAGTCGTGCGAAGAGTTTTCGTCAATGATGCTCGCGACATCCACACTCCCCGAGGACGCGCGCATGACCTTGCAATGGAAGCTGGCAAACAGCAAGCGCTGCCCTACATGCTCAGTCATGATTAACCGTGAAGAAGGGTGCAACAAGGTGGACTGTCTCCATTGTGGCTACGAGGTTACCTTTTTCGCTCAAAAATGTTTACGTTGAACAAACTTGATTTTTTTCTTTTTTCTACGTAGTTCTGCTGGATCTGCCTCCAGAAGTGGTCCAAGAGCTGCGGCTTTTACAAGTGTGCTACAACTCCTGTCCAACAAGACACGCAGCTCGACGGCGCGGGGTCACCCGTAAAAGTAGCAACTGCATCTCCTCCCGGAGGAGGTGAGCCTTCGGACGATACGGCGATGGAAACAACAACTGTGCCCGCATCCTTGACATCTGACGGCGAAGTAGGCGCAGGTACTGCCTCTGCCGCTTCCTCGGCAACCTCGTCACCACAGCATCATGACAAGGTATTCAAGAAAAATAAATTATGGTTTTACTGACAGACGCAAAAAAAAAAAAAAACAAGCCCGAGATCGGAGTTCCAAACGTGACGTTGATCCAACGACGAGTGTCCCTCATCCTCGAGCAGCCCCCACTGCTTGGACAACGAAGGGCTCAACAACAGCAACAGCAGCCATTCACGCAACGACCGCCCCCCACCCCTACCATGTTCCGATCGCTGCACCTGCCATTGTGGAAGGACTGGCTCCTTGGATTCCGTCTTCCTCACCAACCATTCTTCTGATACCCATCACTCGAAAGAAAGACAAAAAAAAAAAAGATCAACCCCTAACGTTTATTTGTGTATGTGTCATGTCTGCGTGTGCGAAAGCTTGTCGTGAAAGAAAACACCCTACTGATTTTCTACGGGGAAGCAGTCCCGATCGGACGTGTTATGGTTTCTCCAATGGTGAGAGTCGTGAACGCGTCCTCGGAAAGGCCAAGACGCTTGAGTTCAGTGGCCAGACGTTCCGGCGGCTCGAGGATGGGCTCGTCGGTTAGGGTGAACGTGCCCCAGTGCATGCCAATGGTCTTCTTCGAGTGGATATCCATGTGCACACAGACAGCGTCCTCGGGCGAGCAGTGCACACAGCTCATGACCCTGTCAGATGGTGGAGAGTGTCAGCTCAAAATCGCTGTTTGGCTGTTTGACAAACCATCGAGGGCTGTAGGCGCCGATGGGGATGGCAGCGAGATCAAAGTCACCATACTTGTTGTGGATTTCTAAATGTGTTTCGAGTGACAGGTGAGTTTGAGGTTGCCGTCTTTTGTAACAATGTACCCTTGAAGATCGGGCAGGTGTTTAGGGCACGCTCGGCCTCCAGGTTATTCTGGTGGTTTCGTGGCACCGTGCGATATCCTGTATCACCGCCAAAGAAAAACTTGAAGGGCTCCCCCGATTGCTCTGTCTTGACGACCCAGCTGGACCACAGCGTCCTGTTGCGGTCATCGAGCCATCGTCCACTGGAGAAAGGAAAACCAAAAAAAAAAATAATAATAATAATAATAAAAATCAGCAGCTGCTTCCCCCTCTCGTATCGCACGCACCTAAAGTGTTGGCAGGGTGTGCACGCAACCAGGATATCCCCAACCTTGAACTCGTCCCACCAGTCGGCTTCGACGACATCCTTGCACCCAAACTTGAGCATCAGGTCGCGGTTCCCAAGCGGAACAAAGTACACGGGCCGTGTGCCCAGTGCCTTGAGTGTGTTCTCGTCGAGGTGGTCATAGCTGCAAGGTGTATGTGTGTTACAACAAAACTCTGGTCGTTCATACTGATTGTGCGAGATAACGACAATGTCGATCGGGGGCAGGTCCGCGACCTGGCACGGTGCCTTGGTGAAACGCTTTGGTCCGGCGATCTGTGAGGGCGAGCATCGGTCCGAGAAGATCGGGTCAAACAGGATGTTTACGCCGTTGACCTGGAGGAGGACGGACGCGTGTCCCAACCACGTGAACTGCGCGCGATCCTTGGGCGGGTTGTTGAGCGCCTTCGTATTGACCGGCTGGACCTTTGGCAGCTTGTCAGCAGGAGGCAGCCTAGGTAAAGTTGCGCGCACGTGTCAATTATGACTTTTGCACTTGCACATTTCTCGTACGGATTACGCTTCCAGTCAAACACAAAGGCCTTGAAGATGTTGGCAAAGTTCTGCACCGAATGGTCAAAGCTCTCCCACGGGTTCACGAATCCGTTGCGGCCCCCGTCCTTGAACCACGGCTGCTTGGCACGCCTTTCCTTGACAGCGGCGTCATCGGTGGACACGGCAGAGACTTGTTGCACGCGGTCGGGCAGCGGCGCCACGGGCGCGGTCGGGTTGTACGCAACTCCGATCATGCTGTTCTTTACCACAATGTACGCAGACGCAGCGGTGAAGACTGTGGCAGCGACACGGCCGCGACGAAACATCAACTGACGAAATTCAGCAACGGATTTTCAGATGATCGCGCCCATCATTTTTGTCGAATGAGTGGGCGTATTTACCCGTGCGGAAAGCTCGCAGTCAAACATGATGTACACGACAGGCTTGTCGCCCCCGCCTACTCGATTCGGTGGCGACGGTGGAGAACCAAACATCGGCGGCGGCGACAGCTGGAACGGCGATGCAAGAGCAACTGTGGCAGTGGGTCTGCCCACGGATGATGGCCGGAAGGATACCACCCCCGGAACGAACGTGGCGAGGACAAACGGCGGAGGCGGAGACGGGGGTTGTTGCGCCATTGGGAGCTGTGGGCGTGGCGGCGGCGGGCGAGCACCCGCAGCGGCTGCTGCATACATTCTTTTTGTCTTGGTTGAAAAGTTGATGTTTTTGCATTTGTACACCTCTGCATTCGTTACTTTTGAGAGAGACAGTATGTGGGAGAACTACGGAGGCGTCAGACGCATCCCGAGGGCGAACAGACCGACGCACGCGCGGAACTGTCGCGTGCCAGGGGCTGGTTCGAGGTGACGATCATCCAGGGGGATCTTGAAGATGCCAAACTCGGCGACGCGGAAAAAGCGCTGGTTGCCGAACTGTTCCACCTTGACCGTGAAAGGGTGGGACGATGTGACGAACGGTGTGAGAGACGACTCGACGATGTAGTAGAACCGGCGCTGGTCCCACGCTTTCTTGTCCTTCCAAGCCGACTCGGACGCCTCTTGAGCATCGATGAACGCGGCGATGCTGGGCTTCTTGTCGTTTGTTGGTGGCGCTTGCTTGAGAAGGACCCATGCTCTCGCCATCCACAGGAACTGGAGCAGGAGTTGTTCCGCAGACAGGATGGCATCGAGCCTGGGTTCAGCCACAGGCAGGTGCCGCGGGAAGGCGAGGTCGGGACGAGCGTGCAGGAGCAGGGCGAGGAAAGTCGGGACGGACCCGCCGTTTCGGATCTTGCTCGGAAGCGACGGATACGAACCGACAAAGTCGTTCACGCCGTCAACTTTGGTGGAGTCGATCGGAAACGGGCCCTTCTGCACGTACACGAGCCAGTCGTACAGGCGATGCTGGGCGGCCGCCGAGGTCGTCGATGACGACGAGAGATCGACTCCGCTGTCGACCTCGTCGAGCTGCGGGTCCGCGGCGGTTGTGGGCGTGTTGCGGTTGGACATGATCGCGGATGTGATGTTGGTCAGCAGCCCGCAGATCTTGCCGCGAACGGGTTGGAGCGCGTTGTCGGGGAGCGTGTGAAACGAGAGCTCGAGGAAAACGATGCAGATGTCGAGGAGGGAGAGGCCATAGTCGAAGACGTGGGCCAGCGGCTCGGCCTCGGTCGTGACCATGTGCAGGGTGAGCTTGAGGAGGCCGAGCAGGGCGACCGTGTTGGTGAGCTTGAGCGACTCGATGTACTGCGTAGCGGCGCGTCGGATCGACCTGCTCGGCACGAGCTGGTCATCGGGCGGGACCGAGTGCTTGAGCAGCAGTCGGCAGAAGTCACCGTACAGGCAGTTGGCACCACTGGCCTGCGCGGCGGACAAGCCTTGCGTCTCGATCACGGTCACCAGCTTGTCGAAGGCGCGTGAGAAGTCCTGCTCCTCGTACGTGAGCCAGCGCACGATGAGCATCCGGACCTCGAACTTGGTATCGTTGGCCCAGGTTCCGGATGAAATCGTGGCCTCGACGTGCTCGAGCAGGCCCAACACTTCATCCTTCTGGCCGTTGCGCATCAGGTGCTGGATCACGAGGCTGTAGTGGTCGCGCTCGCCGCCGTGAAAAAGCCTGGAGCACACCAGATGGACGAGACCGCTGCTGAAGACGAGCTTGGCCGCTCGAATCCGGTCGACGAGGCTGCGGACGGCAGCCAGCACATCGGGGCAGAAGTACAACGCCACCGCTTTCGAGATCGCGTCGTGGTATGTGCGAACGTACGCCGAGCCGTGTACGAGAAGGGAGGCCACGGCGGAGACTTGCGAGCAGAGGCGGTTGTGGATCTCGTCAAAGGAGCCCGCACGCATGATCTTGGACAGGTCGGCCTTGCTGATGGCCACGCGCCCCGACGCGAAGCCATGCACGAGGCACGAGAAGACGAGAGCCTGGATCTCCTTCGGCAGTGCGTTGAAACCGTCGGCAGGGGCAGGGGCGACGCTTGACAGCCACGCCGCGACGTGGTGGGAGACGTCGTAGTGCGTGACGAAGTAGCACAGGCCAAAGTAGAAGATGTGCGGCGGCAAGCTGCTCGACTCGTCCCACTTGGCGCGGGACGCGACCTCGTACTCCTTCACCTTGTCCTGGATGGTGACCGCGCTGCCCGTGATCGACCGAAACAGCTTGTCGAGCTCGGCGGTTTCGGTGGGGGTCAGGCGGCTGTGGACGACGAACTCACCAACAGCCGGGGGCCCGCTGGGAAGGCTGGGCACACGGGTGATCTCGACGAGCAGGATGGGACAGCCGAGCTTCTCCATCGTGACGAGAAGGCTGCCGATTGGCACGTCGTCGAAGACGACGACAACCGTGTTCACACCGCTGTCCGAGCGAGAGGAGCCGCCGGCGGTCGCCACGGCCTTGATGGCATCGGCCAGCCGGTCGGTCGTCGGGGCATCCTTCGCGTACAGGGTCGCGTACTCCCTCCGCATGCTGAAGAGCGCGTGGCGCGCGAGCGTCGTGGCCCCCGTGCCCGCCTCGTGGCGCAGACGGATGACGCCGACACGAGGCTGCCGCTGCAGGCTCGCGGCGGCTCGGAGAAGGAAAGACTGCAGGTCCTGCAGCTGCGCGCGGTGCACGATCTGGCCCGGCGAGGCCTCGTTCGCCAGCAGGAGCGACCAGGGCACTGGCAGCCCGCCTCTGGCAAACGCTGCCTTCTGCTCGCTGACCTGCTCCGTCGCGCCCGCGCCCGTGTTGACGCCCACGAGCTCCGCCCACTCGTTGCAGGCCGCCAGCGCTTGGGGGCCGAGGAAGTGCGGATCACCGGAGGGCCGAGGGACGCTCGTGCGTGGGATCGGCGCGATGCTTGAGGCGGACTGTTTCAGGGTCGCGCTCATGGCCGGCCACGAGAGGGGCACGATGAGATCGACGTCGTCGGTCCGCTGGATCTCCGCAAGTGCAGCTGCGAGTGCCGAGGGCTTGTTGGTCACGAGGACCGGGCGGGGGCTGCAGAACATGAAGCGGAGGAAGGTCTGCACGTCGCACATGTACGCGAGGATGGTGGGGCTTGAGTTCGACGTCATCAACGTGTGGAGGTCTGGAAGAGCGACGAGGCGCGTTGTCCCGGCAACGTCCTTGTCGACCTGCAGCGGCAGGACGGGCTCGCCGCTAGCGCTGACGGCCGCGTGCGACGCGACGAGGGCCTTCTTGTCCGCCTCTGTGGTGAAGACCACGGCCGTCCAGCGCCGCGCGGTCCACAGCACGTCGAGAGCACGCGGGTCCTCGCGGAGGATGCTCGCTGCCCCGTCGAGGACCAGGACGAGGGCCTGTGTCTCGTCTCCGATGAGCTTTTGGAGCCGCGCATATTCCGTCGTCTGGGGGCCGGGGAACCGGGCGTTGAACGCGAGGTGCAGCGCTTCTACGTCCTGGCTGGGCTTGCCGAGCGCCTCGGCGAGCAGCGTCGAGAACTCGAGCACGAGATGGCGGGTGAACTCGACAAACTCCCATGACTGAGCCTCCTGGATGGTGTTGTGATCGTAGGCGTTGCGGCAGAGGCGGGCGAGGCGAGCGAACGCAAACAGCGGGCTCATTGTCGGGGCACTCGAAGATGGGCCAAAGAGCAGGTCGTCACCGAGCTCGGTGCTTTCCAGGATGTTCGTCCATACGTCGATCGCTTGCTTCTCTTGTAGAGGTAGCAAGACTTTCTTGATTTTCTGCGTCGAGCAAGATGTTTAGTTCTCTCCAGTTTTTCATATGAATCGAACCCTGCCGGTGTCGTAGGAGATGCTGCTTTGGCCCAACTCTGCGCTGACCTTGTTGATGACTTGGACCGCCCAGTCCCCGAGCACGTCGATGGCTCCCTGGATGTCGAAGGTGTGGTTGGGCTTGCACGAGGCAAAAGAGAGGGCTGTGCTCGCATCGCGCTCGCCGCACAGCGCATCCTTGACGTCGACGACGTCCGTCGAGTCCGCGTTCAGCTCGCGCCGCAAGCTGAACAGGAAGAGTTCCCTCTTGAGCTGCCCCAGCTTTGCGAGGTCCCAGTTGAACATGCTCCTCGCACCGAACGGACTGACCCACGTGCCCAGCCGATGATACCACCTGACAAGGAGCCACTGGAACGGTGGGCCCTCGTCGTTGCCGAAGGCCTTCTCGAGCGCGTCGAGAAACTCCTTGTGCGAGCTTGCGGTGACATCGGCCCTGACCTTCCGGGTCCCCAGCCACGCCGTGACGGTGAAGGTGGCTGTGTGGGTGCGCCATCAGTACGGAAAGGCAAGGACGAGGACAGGACATACCTTTGCCATCGGCCACAGCTGCCAAGCTGTCCTGGTTGGGCTGCAGAGCGTAATCGTCGTTGTCGCTGCTGCCGTCATCGCCGCCGCCGCCGCTGCCGCCGCTGCCGCCGCCGCCGCTGCTGCTGCCGCTGCTGCTGCTGCCGTTGCTGCTGCCGCCTCCGTGGAAGAAGCGACTCATCTCTGGCGAAAATCCGCCTAAAAACTGTTAGCTTGTGGGATACGGGTGCCTCGACGCAAAATCGCCACAAGCGCCTGTCCCATAACAGTTGCAATCTTTGTCACGTGACCAACATGATCTCGAGGGCCATTGATGACCTTGTAGGCGTAGCACGGGTAAATAGGGCGTGTGCCACTACCTTATATTCCTTGTCCCGACGTGTCCTGCAAAATGCGATTTTGGGTTTTCTCAATAGTAAGTCGTGACTTCGTCTGGCCGTTCGATAGCCTTTGTCAAGTACTATTAGATACCGTTGTCGGCGTTCAAGTCGCTCAATATTCGGAGGGTTTGTAGTGGTGAAACAGTTTTTCCCTAAGAGAAAACCAAGAAAAGTGACAGGCTGAAACGCTTTTTCGTCCACTTTGAGCCATGCTTGCTCCTTCAATATTCATCGTCTGAGCCAGGAAAAAAATGTTCCTTGTAGGGTTTGATATGGACAACGTGTTTTCCTTTAAAAGTGCTCGAACGGGGCCCGCCGCGCATGAGATGGAGAACACCTAAAAAACGGGCCTCGGGGCTGCCACGTAATCAATTGCCAGCCGTTTTTTTACCGTTACGTTTCCCTCGGCGACTCCCACCGGCCTCACGCATGGGTACACATAGCCACGGACCTCGCGATCACGTCCGTGATGCCCACAGGCATCTTGCTGCTTGCGTTGGCACAGGTTTTTCTTCTCCATGTGCTTCTTTTGTTCACTAAAGTCGACCGTTTTACCAGACAAGAGCGCGCTGTTCTTCCCTGAGGTCG
>Ga0302226_10001808_pt1 | contig 15682 bp, 25 predicted proteins | sample II_Palsa_E3_3_FD_193524 | JGI IMG/M metagenome (GOLD analysis project Ga0302226, IMG submission 193524) | Peat permafrost microbial communities from Stordalen Mire near Abisko, Sweden - II_Palsa_E3_3 | ecosystem: Environmental > Terrestrial > Soil > Palsa > Peat permafrost | place: Sweden...
TCGGTCAAGTACGCCGAAGCGTCCGCTGCTGTTGCCGACATTTTTGCAATCCTCCCCTCTGGGTATGCGAATTCCGTGTGTACGCTTTTTACCAACAAAATTGTATTGCAGAACAAACTACGAGTTGTTTGCAAGTGACAACGTAGCGGGAATCGACATTGACCTTTACCGCAACGATTGGACATATCATACGCGACTTGACGGCCTTGATGACTATCAGAGCGGCACACTGCAGGCCATGGGTGAAAATACCCTGGACTACCTTGTTGGGTACACTTGCTTTTTTATTAAAAAAGTAATAATTGTAAAATAAAACCTGCACTGCAGAGTGGCCCACTCTGAACAGCTTGTACAAACTCCTCAACCCATCACCAGAAACAAAGTCACGGCTACCTTTTTCGACATTTTGCTCGGTGCTGTTGTTGCCTACGATTATCATCTCGCTACTGTTCTCGCTGGAGGTGTGTCATTTCAATTTTTTATTTTATATTTTATATTTTATTTTTATTTTTTCCTTGTAGTATCGGCGGCCACAAGCGTCGTGGCCACTTTGGCTGGCGGCATTTTGTACGCCGTCATGAAGGTACCACTTGTTTATACTGAAAATTGTTGCGGATCATGATGATTTTTATTATTATTATTATTATTATTATTGTTAGAGCAAATCAACTCTCGGCCAACGGGCAACCAAGTCGCTCATGCTCCTTGTAATCACGTTCACGTTTTTGCTCCTCACTGTTATTTTGGGACTCGTCATGCCTGGTCTTGTTGGGTATGTCGATTGCTGCTCACTACTTGCTGACTAAAACTCTGTTTATGTTTTTAGGCTGCTGCTCGAGGATTTGAATACGTTTGTGTGGTTTAGTCAGCTTCCCATTGCCGTGCTTGGCCTTGGTGTGTTTGCCATCCCCTTCTCGACCATGCTGATGGGCCTCCTCACGACGTTTGTCCGCTGCTTTATGGCCCCGCTGTATAAGCGCAACTTCAACGGGCCCGTCATCCCGCTCGAGGTCTCCATGGTCCTCTGCGTCAATTTTCTTCACATCCTCCTTCTTGCGATCCTGACCTTGAACGAGTTTGGCATGGCGTACCTGATCTTAATGTGGACGCTGTCGTACAATGTCGCGAGTCTTTGGGGCATCGGCTACCTCATCTACCGCTACCGCATGATTACGATTGAGAGCCTCTCTCTGGACGGCTACCTGTATGTTTCCTACAACACAATATCGATAGGCTTACCTGTATTGCGAAACAACAGGAACCGACGCTACGAGATCATCGAAGGAATCGTCCCCGCCGAAGTCAAGAATCGCGAGGCAAACATCAAGAAGGACATTTTCGCGATTGGCCTCTTCTATGCTCTCTGGACGATCCTGCCGACACTGTACAATATTTTTCTTTCTCTCTTTCTTTCTTTTGTTTAATAACTTTCTATGGCCAACAGTATGACAATGGATTTCGCTTGGCGGTTTACTCTGGGAATCACGCCTCAGCTCGGCCGCCTCGGCGTACCCAATGATGCACTCACTCTTGGTGCTTTCTGGGGAATCTTCCAAGGTCTCCTGGCCGTCCTTGTACTCCTCCCATGGCTGCCGCTAATCCAGCGCATGCGCCACCAGTACGTGCTCACGACGTTCTTCTTTGCCGTCGGCGTGGTTGCGTTTATCGTCGGCGCCTTCCTCGCTCCCTATACTGATGTCCGCCCACGACGAGTCGATGTTGTCGTCTTTCGACAAACAGAGCTCGGCGTGTCCAACACAACCATTTCCTTGTCGGCTCCGAACCCTGGTGCCATGACAGACGTATGCCAGAAGAATCAATTTTAAAGCCGGAAATTAAAACTTTTTAAATAAGGTGACCGACGCCATGACAGCATACCCCAGCGCGGTATGGAGCGAGTGTGAAGCTCCGACATACGGCTACACGTACACCAAGGGCCTGTGTCTTCAGGAGCCGATCGAAGTGGCCACGCTCCCGGCCGACCCAACCTTGACCGTTCAAGAGAGCTCCTCGATCGACAACACATGGAACGTGGTGCTGACGATCACCGCTCCTGGAGCCGCGCTTTCCGTGTTCAAGTTTTTCGATGCCAATCTCGTGAACTGGAGCTTGCCGGCATCCATCCCTGTCCAAGGAGACGCGGAAGGCGGCGAGGGCAGCATCTACGCACCCAACGGCTATGCAATCGTCCGTCGAGCACGTGCACCCTCCTACAACATCACTCTCTCGTTCGCCTCTGTGCCCGACCAGTCTGTCCGATGGGAGCTTTGGTCGAGTTACTATGCCACCACTCAGCAACAACAGGCCATCATCGACGACCTTCCCTCTTGGGCACAGGTTTGGGCCAAGAGCAACAACCCTGGCCCGATTGCTCTCAAAGTCACCGGATCGTTCGAGGAGCTGGACTAGAAAGCAAGAGAAAGAGGACGACGCATGAATGCAAAAAGGAATTGTTTTTTCAAATCGACTCGACGTAGCCCCGTCTGATTGGTCCGTCCAATGTATCCTGCTTGCTAACCCGCCGGGGACGACTGCGGCGCGCAAACTCTCACGAAACCACTGCAATACAGAGCTCTAGGGTGGATAAGAAAGAGCGGAGTGGATTGGCCCACGGATGCCCGACGGATGGGTCTCAGAGTGAACGAGGATTGAAGATTGGATGGTGATTTTTATTATGTTTTTTTTTTGTGTGTGTCTGGCGCGAGGCCGCGCGTTTGTTTTCTTTCAGCACGTGTGCTTGCACCTGCTCAACCACGCAAGTGGGAGCATTGTAGGCTCTGAGAGGTGGGGGCGATAAATCATTTACAGTGCTAATTTTGTTCTTGTGGTCGGTTGGTTGTGTTTTTGTAAGGGGCGCGTGATTGTACCGACCCCAACCTTCTTTAGCACCCCCCACCCCTTGCTGTGGGTGGTGGGAGGAAATTAACTGTGGAGTCCTCGCCGCAAAAGCGGACAAACGTTGTCGTCTCTATTCGTTTGTCTTGTGGTGTGGCTGTGTGTCCAAACTTTTTGGTTTCTATGAACGCCAACGTGGTGGGGGGGATCAAAACATTGAGCCTAATTCCCTCTTCTCTTTTTTTTTCGCCTCTCCGACCTAGGTGGAAAGGCCTTGTACAAGCGGGCGAGTAAGAGAGAAAATGTCAACAACGAGCGCACCCGCCGGCTCTGAGCCCGAACCCAACCTCGACGACATGATCAACCGTCTCCTCGAAGGTATCGTTATTTTTGTTTTCCTCTCCCGGCCACTGAACAGAACACCCGCCGTCTCTGATAATAGTCCGTGGCAGCCGTCCTGGAAAGCAGGTTCAACTATCTGAGAACGAGATCAAGTATCTCTGCACCAAGGCGCGCGAGATTTTCATCTCGCAGCCCATCCTCCTTGAGCTCGAGGCCCCCATCAAGATTTGTGGTGACATTCACGGCCAGTACTACGACCTGCTGCGGTTGTTTGAGTACGGTGGCTTCCCGCCTGAATCAAACTACCTGTTCCTCGGCGACTATGTCGATCGTGGCAAGCAGAGCATGGAGACCATCTGCCTCCTCCTTGGTGTGTTTGAACTAACTTGCATCCAGTCCAATCTAAACACTGCTGTTTTTCAAACTAAGCCTACAAGATCAAGTATCCCGAGAACTTTTTCATCCTCCGCGGCAACCACGAGTGCGCCTCCATCAACCGTATTTACGGTTTCTACGACGAGTGTATGCAGTGGGAATTTTTCTATTTTTTATTTAATTGACCTTCAATGTAGGCAAGCGCCGATACAACATCAAGCTTTGGAAGACGTTCACCGACTGCTTCAACTGCCTCCCCATTGCTGCCATCATCGATGAGAAGATCTTTGGTATTGTTTTTTTTTAAAACCGGTAATAAAAATCATCAATACTTTTTTTTTTTCCTTCCCAAAAGGTATGCATGGCGGTCTTTCTCCCGACCTCCAGTCGATGGAGCAGATCCGTCGTGTGATGCGCCCCACAGATGTGCCTGATACCGGCCTTCTTTGCGACCTCCTTTGGAGCGACCCCGACAAGGATATCACTGGCTGGGGTGAGAACGACCGTGGTGTCTCGTTCACCTTTGGTCCCGACGTTGTCACCAAGTTCCTGCAAAAACATGACATGGACCTCATCTGCCGTGCCCATCAGGTTGTTGAGGATGGATACGAGTTTTTCGCCAAGCGTCAGCTTGTCACCCTTTTCTCTGCGCCAAACTACTGGTACCAAATAGTTTTATTTGGGTTGGTACTCACACACTTTTTATTTTATTTAGCGGAGAGTTTGACAACGCTGGTGCAATGATGAGCGTGGATGAGACTCTCATGTGCTCGTTCCAGGTAATAATAATAAAAAAATTCCACTAAAATGTTTGATAAAAATTTTTCAATTCATTATTCATAGATCCTCAAGCCCGCCGAGAAGAAGCAAAAGTACTCGTATGCAGGTGGTGCACCCGGAAAGCCAGTCACCCCTCCCCGATCTGGCAAGAAGAAGGGGAAGGAAACTGCTGGCAAGTCCAACTAAAAATGCTACAACGAAGAGCAAGAAAGAGTTGTTTCCTTGTAGTTTTTTTAAAAAAAAACCCTATGCCACATCTTCATCTTATATGTTTCCCTCCCTCTCGCTTATTTACCTCTTTTTCGGCTAAAAACAACAAAAACAAAAAAAAAGTACTACGAAAAAATCTCTTTAACCTATAGTTAAAAGTCAAGGAGGGAGTTGCTGTTGCTTGGAGGTGCCGCCGCAGGGACAGATGCTTTGGCCGGGGCCCCAAATCCGCTAGGTGTGAGCGGGTTAAGGAATCCAAAGGCATCACTGCCCTTGCTGGCAGCGGACGCAGCTGCTTGCGGCTGGAAAAACGGATTTGGCTTTCCCGTTGCCGTTGTCGGAATTGGAGCAGCTGCGGGTTCTGCAGGGGCTGCCACTGCCGCCTGCTGCTGCTGCTGCGGTGAGAAGGGGTTTTGCTGGGGGTAGCCCTGCTGCTGTTGAGGGGGATAGGCGTGCTGCTGTTGAGGAGGATAGGCGTGCTGCTGCTGGGGAGGGTATCCGCCAAACTGCTGCTGGGGAGGGTATCCGCCAAACTGCTGCTGGCCCGGATAACCACCAAACTGCTGCTGCTGGTGTTGATGGAAGGCAGCGTTTGGATCCGCGGCACCAAAGCCATTCTGAGGCGGCGCACCGTAATGCTGCTGCTGCTGGAAGGTGGCATTTGGATCGGCTCCTCCGAAAGGATTCGGTGCACCGAAGGGACCCTGTTGCGGGGCTCCGAAAGGCTGCTGCTGTTGCGGGGCTCCGAAAGGCTGCTGCTGTTGAGGGGCTCCGAAAGGCTGCTGCTGCTGTTGCGGGGCTCCGAAAGGCTGCTGCTGCTGTTGCGGGGCTCCGAAAGGCTGCTGCTGTTGAGGGCCGCCAAACTGCTGAGGGCCGCCAAACTGCTGAGGGCCGCCAAACTGCTGAGGGCCGCCAAACGGCTGTTGCTGCTGAGGGCCGCCAAATGGTTGCTGCTGCTGAGGGCCGCCAAACGATGGCGGTTGCTGAGGAGCACCGAAAGCAGAACCAAACGGTGGCGCTTGTTGTTGAGGAGAGGCACCGAAACCGGCGGAGGCAGCACCAAAGCCAGCAGGCGAGCCAAAATCGTTGTGACTAGGAGCAGCACTGAACGGTGACTGCGACGAGCCAAAGACAGACGATGACTGACCGGACGAGCCAAAGATGGACGTTTCTGTCAGGGTGGATCCACCAAATACGCTGCCTACGCTCGAAGCAGAGGCAGGCTCGCTGGCGCTGACGTCGCGGAACGCGGCGTACGGGTCACTTGCGGCCGCAGTGGGTGCAGGGGCGGCTGCCTTGGTCGTCTCGGTCAAGGGGCTTGTGGGTTGCAGCAGGCCTGCACCGAACGGTGACGCAGCCGACGACGACGGTGCGGCGGTGCCGAATGTAGTTGTGGCGGCGGGCGCAGAAGCAAACGAACTGCCGTCGAATGCCGAGAAAGGGTTTGCAGCTGCAGCGGGTGCAATAGCTGGTGCCGCCGAGAAAGGATTGGACGCTGTAGCAGGCGCCGAGAACGGGTTGGGCGCTGCTGCCGTGAATGTCGACGGAGCTGTGGAGATGCTCGCGAAATCGTCTAGAAGCGATGCTGCGGCCGACACCACAGGCTTGGACGGCGGAGCAGCAAAAGGAGACGACGACGAGCCAAACGCATCAATTGTTGAGGGCGTGGGAGTGTTTGACGATGTTCCAAACGCGTCAAAGGACGCTCCAAAGCCGGTGGTCATCGTCGTCGTTGTCGTTGTCGTCGTCGTTGTGCCAAATGCAGCAAATCCGGAGGGGGCCGTGGACGCAGGCTCACCAAAGGTAGCAAAGCCAGCAGGAGCGACGGTTGCAGGCGCGCCAAAGGCAGCAAAGCCGCTGTTGGTGTTGAAGGCATCGAAACCAGCATCAAACGACTGCTGCGGCTTAGCGGGCGCCGCTACGACGGCAGCGGCGGCGGCCGCCGCACGTCCTTGGGAGGCAGCGGGTGCAGCGGAGGCAGCGGGTGCGATCGGTGAGGTCGGGTTGGCACCGTACGAGTATCGCTGGTCCGGCTTTGCAAGACAGCGAAAATTAGGCTCTTTTGCTTTTTTGAGATTTCACGTACAACTTGCTCGAGCCAGCGCTTCTCAACGTACTTCTTCTTGAGGAACTCTCGCACAGCCTTGGTATCGTTCTGCGATGGCTCCGGCGTGTCACGAGGTGTCCAACGAGCTAGCCACTTTTGGTTGCATTTCTGTAGAAGAAGACGAAGAAGGAAAAGAAGAAGAAGAAGAAGAAGAGAACCGTTAGCTTGTTCACACTGTCGGCATTAGCACACCTCGTTGCCTCCTTCCTCGAGGCTCTTGACCTCCTCTGGAGTAAACTTGGACATGCTGATTCCTTTGACTTTGTGGTTGAACTCGCGGCTTAAAAAATTACCCAAGAAGTCAGAGAGAGAACACACACACACACACACAAGACAGCTTAATACTGGAGGCCAGAGCACGGCGTGCACACAAACGAGCAGAAGGGGAAGACAGCATTGTTTGGAGCCTATTCAATCAGGAAAAAAAAGAAAAAAAAAGGTTGAACCCATGTCTCTGAACGATAGACTCACCCTGCCGGAACAGTCTATTAACGCAGCACGTTAGATCTTATACAGCAAGGTGATCACAGCCTTACCAGCACACTTTTTGTTGTGAGGGAGCTTGATCAGGTCGTGCAAGGTTTTCTATGTTCGCACGTGCGGAAGGGGATGTCCGACGAAAAGATAAAGAAAGCGACAGACTGTGAGACTCCCTTTTTGCAATGGGACCGATATAGAGTTACCAGGTGCTTTTCTTCAAGCTTCTTGTCTGCGGCGGTCGCCATTCTCAAGCAAGGCGCAAGACTGATGGTCTGGTCTAAAAATCCGGGCCATTTTACCAAGTATCCCCCCTACAATGACAGTGGAGCCTCTGTTCTCCTGGCAGCAACAGCTTTCGTCTCACGACGACATCTTTACGTGTAATGTGATGGCGCCCGCACGCGCTGCCGGTGCCTGATCGTATCTAACCTTTGGTTTAATCAAATACGCAGGGGCGATGAATGTTTTGGCGGTGACGGCAAATGGCGACAGGATGTTTGTTGCTCGCGGCAAGGCATTGTTGATGTTTGAAGTGGCGCCTGGAGGGATTGACAGCGAGCCCAGTATGATTTTGCACGGGCACCGCACGGTATGACCCCATGGGCAGCTTTTACAGATGCTTCTAAACGCCGTGCCAGCATAATATCACTGCCATCAGCGTCGGTATTGTCGGATCCGAGGAGGTTGTTGTCTCTGTCGACGAGGGAGGTGTGGTCGTCGTCTACTTTACGCAAAACCTGTCGAGGCCGCCAATTGTGATAGAGTAACAACATCGTCTCAACAGTGTTCTGATATTTTCTTGACCCCACCACCCCCTCTTCTAAGCAATCATGTGTCCACTTGGGGCATCGCACTCAACGGGCCAAAACGACGCATCGCCGTCAGTTCCAACAGCCACAAGATTAGAGTGATTGATCTTGGACAGGAGCAACCCACGGCGGACGATGACAATGACAACAACAAGCAAGACGAGCAGCCACAGCAAAACAGGAGCTGGGAACTGATCGGTCACGGCCACAACATTCCGTGCATAGGTACACGATCATGAATTCATGTCCTGTACTCATTTCTTTTCTCCTTTGTGTGTGTGTGTGTGTGTGTGTGTGCGGGGATGAAAGACATCTCGTCCTGCGGGAACTTTGTCGTTTCCGCTAGCATCGACTCGTCGTGTCGCCTCTGGGATCTCAGGACGAGTAAAGTGAAAAGCCGCACCATCACAAAGTCATGGGGCTGGGCTGTTCGGTTCCTCCCATCAAACTCGGCCCGTCTGGTCTCGGCGGACACGCTTGCCGCAAACAACAAGATTTTGGTGCCGCTATCTCAATTCAATCAGAGTTCCGTGGTGGAAGGTGCTTTCCCCCGCCCAGCGTACGAGGCTGACGACTCGGCGATGCATGTCGACAACGAGGAGCGAAACGACGACATGAACTCTGAAGACGACGGCGCGGACGAGGAGGACGAGGTGGAGGAGGAGAACGACGACGACGACGATGAATGGGGCGATCCGGACGACGATGAGGGCATGGAAACGGGAAACCAGCCGCAGCAAGACTCTAGTCATCTGCAGCAGATCCGCCAACATGGCCAGCACCTGCTCCGCATGCTTTGGGGAAACCAGAGGGACAACGCCAGCCTTGAGCAAGAGGTATTGGAACAGGCAAGGCGTGGTGCGACGGGCGATCTTGCCGCCGAATCCCTCCTCCTATTCATGACCAATCACCTGATCATTTTGATGGATTGCAATACATTGACCGTCATGGTTTGTTTGTTCTCCTTGCACGCTATTACTTACTGATCAAGTAATTCAGACGGTCTACAAATTTTCCGACTTTGTCCACCGCGGTGGTCTGTTGGCCGAAGCGAGACATCGTCTGTGTCTGCACGTGTACATCCCTGAGCTGTCCTTGCTCGTCATCGGCTCTCAGGGCATGTCCTACATCGTACTTCTCGAGTTGCTTCGGTAATACTAAAAGAATGCCGGTGGTTAATAAGCAAAGCTCTACTTGTGCGCAGGACGGAAGACAGTCCTGGCCTATTCCGATACCGACTGCAGCCGTGGCCAGAGCAAGTCTCGCTGCTGCCAAACCGATGCCCACATTCGATCCTGAGCGGACTTGATGCTTCGGTCCAGCGATGCGCCAATTCAAGTGCAATCGTCGGGGTGCGAATTTTCATTCTCTATCTTTCCGGCGAGATCTTTGCGTTTGACGTCGACGCTCCCCGCCAACACGAGCCCTCCTCCGATCTCGGGGGTCTTATGTTTTAGTGTGCTTTTTGAAATAATTATTACGACATGTAACTGTGGCTGTACTTTTTTAAATTTTCTCTGTACAAAACTTTCAGCCTTCAGCGACCCCGACCTCCGCGACTGCCACCACGACTGCCACCGCGACTGCCACCACGACCGCCTCGCCCTCCGCGGCCTCCTCCAGCTCCTCCACGCTTGCTGCCCTTGCTGGCCTTGCCGCCGCCTCGTCCTCCTCCAAACTTTTTCCCTGCTCCCCGATTGAATTTCTTCTTGGCCGGCAGCGCAGACTTTTTATATTTCATGGGCTTCGAGGGTGCGGTACTGCTCGCGTCATCGCTTTCCGACCAGGCCTTCTTTTTCCTCTCCGCTTCTTGCTCTTCTGCTGCAGTTACGTCGTCATCCATCATAGTCACAGTCGTGACCGACGTCACCTGGTCGCCCAAGTCGTATGTCACCTTCCGCTCTTTGCTGTCCTCAGCGTCGTCCTCCTCATCGTCATCGTCATTGTCGCTGTCCTGGAGGACGTTGTCCAGTGAACCTTTCGAGTGCAATGTCAATCTGTGCGCAAACGATGTACTAGCCATACCGACGAGGACGCCGGCCTCGCGCGCATTCCGCTCCAATTGCTCCATCTGCAGCTTGCGTTCCTTCCGCACCGCAGCGCGGTCCTGCCGCCGTTGCTCCTTCTTCTCAACTTCGAGCTCCAGCCGTGCCTTCTCACGTCGCTCCTCCTTGCGTTTGTGGAATCCAGTCAGAAAGTCCCTATCGAAAAAAAAAATCAGTCACCCAAACCGAACAATAGCCACATGATACACGCGTGCATTCTCGTCAAAGGTCACGACCATGTCCTTCTTAACCTTGCGCTTGCGCGTTGCACCGGACGCCGCCGAGTTCTTGCGACCACGTGGCGGCAGAGGGGCCATGGTGTGGCAAAAAAAGTACTGTGCACCCCAGGTCGGCCACATGGTGTGCTCTTACTTTCACTTCTTCTGGCACTGCCGACTAGCGTAAATGGGCAAGAGGAAAGCCGCCGAAGTTGTGGAGGAGGAGCAGGTGGAGGCACCCGCCGTGGTTGCAGAAGTCGAAGCCGACGCTGACGCGCCCTCAGCGGTATCCGAAAAGTCACACCTGTTCTTTGAAGCAGTGCCTCAAAACATAAAACCTACCCAGGACGGAAAGAGCGCTGCACAGATCTATGCCGACAAGATCAAGAACGTGAGCGCTATTGCGTCCCCCCTGGCCTCGCGCAAGCTCACCAAGAAGGTGCTCAAGGCTGTGAAGAAGGGTATTGCCGCGCCATATTGGTTTTTTCAAGTGCTTAAAATTGCTGCAGCGGCAAAGTCAAAGCACCTCAAGCGTGGTGTGAAGGAGGTTGTGAAGGCAGTGCGCAAGGGCGAGAAAGGGTACCGTGTCTTGTACTCATTTTTGCTATGTTGCTAAATATCGTCACTTCTTATTAAGACTCGTTGTTATTGCCGGCGACATCTCCCCTATCGATGTCATCACACACATCCCGGTCCTGTGCGAGGATGCCGACGTGTCCTACCTGTACGTGCCCTCCAAGGAGGACCTTGGCCTTGCGGGTGCTACCAAGCGTCCAACGAGCTGCATCATGATTGCACCCAAGGACAATGCTGAGCAGAAAGCCGCCGTTGAAGAAATCAAGTCTGAAATCGTCGGCGCAAGTGCCTGATTGTTTGACTCATATTGTTGTTTTATAAAACCCGGGGGGAAATCATGAATGAACGACTAGCCAAGAACGAAAAAGAAAAAATAGCAGGCACAGTTTACTTCATGCCGGAGAGGCGACGATCGCGCTCGAGTTCATATTGCCGTTGCTCCGCCCTTGCCAAAAAGTCCTTCTTATCCAAGTAGCTGTAGGAGTCGTTATTGTCAATTAAAACAAAATAATAAATCGATCAACATATTTATTTTACCCGTCCTTGTTGTGTTGCTTGAGTTCGTCGGCAATGTCTTCCTTCTTCACAAACGCATTCCAATCGAGCTTGGACTTGTCCAGGACACTCAGCTTGTCTGTCTTGCCACCACCAAACTTGTTCAATAGACTGTCGAGACCTTTCTTTGCTCCAGGCGCGACCACCGCCTTCGATGTCGAGGTCAATGTCTTTGACAGGGATGCAGACGCGACCGACGATGACGATGATACTGGAACACTGCATGGAGCGGTTAAACTAGCCTCGTCGTCATGTGCTTCCACCGTACAGCACGTCCTGTCCCGCAAACTTGTAGACCTTCACCTCTTCCTTGGGAGCTGAAGCCACCGTCAACTTGGGCGGCATCACATGCGGGTCTGGGGTTGTCGATGCTGCTGCCGCTGGCTTTCTGGTGGCGACAGGACTCGCAGCATTCATTTCTTCCCAAAGCTTGTCCATCCTTGCCTTTCGTTCCTCTGCAGTCTCTGTCGTCATCGCTGTACTTGCCTCGTTCGCATCATCCATTTTGCTGCAGCGAGGTTCAGAGAAACAAAGCAAAAGCGCACACGTACGCTTGTTTGCTATTGCTCGCTTCTTCACTGTTTGCCTTGCGTTTCTTGGCTGAGGATTCACCGCCGTCGCTCACGTTGCCGTCATCGCCGCTGCCACCGTCTTCTTCCTCCTCTTCCACGTCTTCTTCGGGTGCGTAGTCCTCGTCGTCGTCCTCCTCCTCCTCCTCTTCAACATCGTCCACATGTTTGCCGACGCCAGACATTTTTTCTTCAGGCTTTTTTTTTAAAAATAAAAAAAAATATCCGTCTCCTAACTTTGTTTTTACACAGCCTCTGCATTATCGAGAGCCACCGCGGCCCTTTCCTGAGCATCTACACTTTCTCCTGCTTTGGCGTCGCCGTCCTCATCTGATTCACCGTCATCGACAAACGACGAAGCGGGACGCAGGGAGTTGTAATGCGCGCCGAGGGCGTACAAATGCAGATGGTAGGAGAGTACGAGAGGCGCGCCGTTCTGGGCAAACTCTTCTCCAGTGCGCAGCGGTGCCGAGTTGGCCAGGAAAACGTTGATGGGGAGCTCGAGGTAGCTCGATAGAGCCCTGATCTCGTGCTGCCCACCCCAGGCAGCCGTCTTCTCCATGGTGTCGCAGTACTTTTGGAGCTCGTCCTCGGTCATCATGTCGCCGCTCTCGTTTGTCAAAAACGGCAGAAAGTCGTCTGGGTGGGACATAATCCAGTTTGCGGCTGCCTTACGCAGGGTTGCCTATTTTATTTTTTTTCTCACGTAAGAAGTCGCGCAGTTTCCTGGGAAAACAGGGATGTTACAGCATCGGTCTTGGCAGCCGGGGCATGAAAGTTGTACTGGTCGGCAACGGCAGAAAACAAACTATTGAAAAACCAAGCACCGTAAACTCCTTATTCCATGCTCTACGAAATACCAGTCGCCATTCGAGGGAACATCAAAGATGCGCAGGTTTAGAGCTTCCAGAATTGCAGCGAGCTTCTCAGTCTCGTCGCGTCCAAGGTCTGGCATCGATTGTGCTTCCAACGCTGCCTCCTCTCGCAGCTGGAGCATGTCCTGCTCTTTCCTCTCCTGATAAAATGGTTTTTTTTTGCTTTTAATTTAAAAGATGTGCCTGTGGCTACGACAATGGCAACGTACGCGACGCTTCTGCGCCTTGGTCTGCTTCTTCAAAGCAAACACAGCGCCCGTCGACTCAGACTCGTCGGTTTCTACGACGGCGTCGTCCGACTCTGCAGCCTCTGTGGCGACAGTCGCACCAGCAGCAGCAGCAGCAGCTACTGCTGCTGCTTCAAACGCAGCCAGCTCGTCCTTGTGCTTCTGGAGCATGGAAGCCTCCAGTGCCTCAATCTCGGTCTGCACCGTCTTGAGCTTTTTCTTGTCGCCTTTGGTGACCGTCCTGCATTATTGAACCTCAGTCGGGTGGGAGTAACCACATGCTTATACTTTTTCAGGCGCGTAATCTCGTTCTGCAGAGCCCTAGCCTCCTTGCGGTGGGCCTCCCTCAGCTCCTCTGACATGGCTGAGTTGAAAATTTTTTTTTGCCAGCTCGGCCCACGTGGCCTGTTTGTGCGCGACTTTCCGAAACGACCATCATGACGTCTCGTCAGCCCGCAAATCAGCTGCTAAGACAGAGCGCGCCCCCGGTCGTGCCGCTCGCAGCCTACGTGTCTGCGTCGGTCGTGTTTGTCCTGGCTACGTGGGAGGGCTGCATGGAGAGCCTCTCGTCGCTCTCGCCGACCGGGCTTGTGCAAGCCATGATGAGCCAATCAGCTGAGGCCACTAGTGAGGACGAGCCGGCGGTGCAGCAAGTAATAGTACGCTGGTCACAAGTCTTCCTCGAGACGGTCCAGGATAACCGTTTGGCTGTCATGGTATGTTGCATGCCTGACTGGAGTCGTGACTCAATTGAAACGAAATGCAGTCGCTGTTAAACGTCGTCCTGTGCTCTTTGATCCTGCTGGGACTGGTTATTGTGCGATTGGTGTTCCGCTCGCTGCGACCAGTAGAAACCCAGGTAAAATGCGAGTGCTGTCTTTTGTTTTGTTTTAGACGCTTTGTCGCGCAGATGATGGCGGAAAGGATTATAAAGCATGGACTGTTCAAGGTCGTGTTTGTGGGCGCAATTATCAAGCCTCGTCTTGAGGAGATCTTCTTGTGGACGAGCTGGTTCATGGTCATGGGCTTTCTTCGCTTGATTGCATCGACCGTGCGCGACCGCGTCGAGTTTATGACCTTCTCGTCCGCAAACACGCGGACGACCTTTGTCCGCTTTTACATCTTGCTCGCGTTGCTCGTGGCCACCAACGTCGCCCTGGCTGGCTTGGCTGTGTCGATTTGCTACCCTGCGGGTCTCTTTGCCGTTGCTCTCGTCTTGCACGAGGTACCCTTTTTTTTTTTTTTCTTATGTGGTTTTTTAACGAGTTTTTTCTTTTTTTCTTTTTTTCTTTTTTTTCTTTTCTGGATAGAACTTGGTCAGCTTTATCGAGAGTGTCCAAATTCTCTACCGATTCTCGATGCATCTCAAGTCTCTGCAAGCAGACGAGCAAGGTCTCCGATACGAATCACGCGATCACATCCTCTCTCAGTTGGACATTGCCTCGGAAATAAGCGTTCTCGGACTCGAACTGATGCACTTTGGCATCATTATCGTACGTTTTTTCCGTTTTCAATCCGTTTAAAAAAACAAACAAACAAACCAGTACCTCAACGGAATCATCTTTTCGAGTGTCGATATTATCCTTCTTCTTTACGTGCGATACTGTGTTACAAGCCTTTTTGCCAAGCTCATCCAGTACTACGAGTTTTACTCCACCATGAAGTCGCTCGATTCAACGTAAAAAATAAATAAAAAAAGTTTTTTTATTGGATAGTCTGGTCAACCAAAATGAAATACACATAGATACGCCGACGCTTCTCCAGAGGACTTGGCTCATTTCGAGGACAACTGTGCTATCTGCCGCGAGGCAATGGTTGAAGCCAAACGGTTACCTTGTGGGCATCTATTCCACCTGTACGTGGACCATTCGTGACTATTTTTTATGTTTATTTTTTATTTTTTTTTATTCTTCTTGCAGAGCGTGCCTGAGGGCGTGGCTCCTTCAGCACGCGAGCTGCCCTACGTGTCGGTGGTCTCCAAATCACGGGCATCACGGCTTTACGGCAGCACAGCTCGCTACCCTACTTTCCGCAGCGTTCCCAGAAACACATGCCGATGACTTGCGCCATCAGCAACACGGCGACGGTCATCAGCCTAGGCTGCACCCCGAGCAACAGGTCGAAATAGACGGTATCCAAGAGCCCTTGGCGACTCTCGAAGAGGTCTTTGTTCCGCCGATCGTGCCAGAGCAACCGCGAGAGCAGCAAACACCAAAACGGCGAGACGTAAGGCAACCTGTCTTGACCTCGCCTCGATTAACACGATCGGGAATATCACGGCGCCTAAACACCCTTCAGCTGCGGCTTCCTCATGTCTCGACCAATATCCTCGAGGCCGCTCTATTGGACTGCGATGGCGATGTCGACCTGGTCTTTGAACGACTCTCCAACCACACTTGATCCTCCGCAGTTTTTTTTAGGGCCTTGTAACCTAGCAGATGGTTGCACTTCATTGGGCTGGCCGAATCACATCCCATAATTCAGCTTTTTCCGAAGCACCACGTGGCCGAGTCTCTTTCATTTGCCCTCGCGCTTATACAATGGACAAGACTGTCAAGGTACGAGAACAAGACAATTGCTGCAATGGGAATAGGGTCGAGGGTGGGGAGGGGGGAGCATACGAGAACGTGCACGAATTTTGGAGGCGCGCGGTCCAAGTGCTGGTTTTTTTTTTTACAA